>WNGK01002900.1_pt1 | contig 18592 bp, 10 predicted proteins | sample 5400601 | NCBI WGS metagenome assembly WNGK01 (sample SAMN13153376, study PRJNA577476) | soil metagenome | isolation source: 60 cm soil or saprolite under Garry oak tree replicate 1 | place: USA:California | collected 2016-06-15
AGAATAAAGAAGCGCCGCACTAGTTTCTCAAGCTGCTTCACCGAGACTTCCCCGGCAAGTCGTTTACCGGCGAGGAATTGCTTCCGTTCAGCTCGGCGGAGCGAGCGAACTCGACTTTCGCTTTGTCGATTAGTCCTTGTTTGCGATAAACCTGAGCGAGGACGTAGTGCAGCGAGGCGTTGTCTGGTGCAAGTTCAACGGCTTTTTCGAGTTCGCTTTGTGCCTTCTTAAGCTCGTTCTGTTTAGAGTAGGCCTTTCCGAGTGCGGCATGGGCGCGAGATTCCTCCGGGGAGATAGACACGCCTTGCATCAAATACGGAATTGCTTCTTCAACACGGTTCTGCTCCAGAAGCAGGCTTCCTAAATTGATGAACGGCCCGGAGTCTTTGATCAATGCTTCAGCTTGCCAGGCGATTGCTTTTTGATATGCAGCGATCGCTTCTTCGTGGCGATCCAGTCCGGCGTAGGAAAGTCCAAGGTTGTCTTCTGCTTTGAGGTTTCCTGGGTCTAGCGTTAGGCATCGCGTGAATGCGCGGATCGCATCTTCAAAGCGGTTTTCGTTGTATTTCGCCCGGCCGAGGTAGTACCAGCCTTCCGGGTCCTTGGGATCGCGTTCCACCGATCTGGTTAGCCACTTGTCCGCCTCCACATAATTGTGCAACAAGACATAATCGAGCGCGACTATCTTCAAATCGAATGCGCCGGGAGTCTGATATTTTGCGCCTGCCATGAACTCGACGAGCGAGGCTTTGGCGTTTTGTTGCTCGAACCTCGCATCTTCCCGGCCCTCTTGTGAAGCTTTGGCCTGTATCTCCCGGAACAGAACATATCCCAGGAGAAAGTGCGCGTCGGCGGATGAGGGGTGGGTGTCGAGATAGTGGCGAAGGCTGTCCTCAGCCTCGTTGAATTGCCCTTTATTGAGCAGAGACCTGGCCTGAGCAAGAGCCGTGGACTGCTCGTGCTGAGGGATAGTAGCCGTTCTAGGCGGTCCAGCACTGGTTACCGGCACTTGTGCATGGCAAATTGCTTGCAGAGTAAACAGTCCTGCAAGAATGGCAGAGATCAGCACTAGCGGTTTCTTGATGTAAACAGACAACCAAGGTCTCCCAAGATCATTTTAGCTCTGCCTTCAAGGTAGGCCAGATGACTGATCCAACTCTCATGGTAAATTTTGCGGTCGTCCGGTGCGTACAGATGCCCGGGCGGCATCTAGAATTTCCATAACTTGAACGTTCAGCTTGCCGGATAGGGGAGCTTCAACGGGCTGATTAGTGCGGATGCGGTCGAGCAGGTAAGCAATTGGATTGCTCATCTCGTGAGGCAGTGGATTTAGGGTTGCCGGTTCGCCATCCGGAGTGGCTTGAGGACCCTCGGCTGAGGACGCGCGGAAGAACAGATCGTTACGCCTAGCAAGCAGACTGCCTTTCGGGCCAAAAACATACATCCGATCCATACTGTACGGCCAGTCCCACGAGGCTTCAATAATCACGGTCGAATCGGAGTAATCGAGTGTTATGGTCGCATCATCGTCCACGCGATTATGCTGTTCGGTCTTGAGCTTTCGCGTGGTCGCATAGACCTGCGCCGGACGCCCCTTTCAGCCAAAGTGCCCATTCTGCGCCGTAGCATCCAAAATCCATAATTGCGCCGCCGCCGTTTTTCACCGGGTCATAGAGCCAATCTGCGAACTCTTTCGACACGCCAATCTCCTTCGGCCCGTTGTGCCCGTACTGCACGAAGATCTTCTGCACCGGACCGATGTCGCCGGACTTCACCCGGTGAAACAGCTCGTGGCTCGACGAGGTCCAAGCATTCCAATAATTCACCATCAACTTGATTTCCGCTTGCTCGGCCAGCCGCTGCATCTCGCGGGCATCGGCAGCGTTCGTCGCCATGGGCTTTTCGGTTGAGTAATGAATGTGGCGCTTGGTGCATTCGCGGAGAATTTCCAGATGCCGGTCATTGGCGGTGGTCACGAAGACTGCTTCGGGCTTGGCCTCGTCGAGCATCTTGATGTAGTCCGGGTAGAAGCTGACGCTGGCGGGAACTTGGGATTTGGCTTCGTGCACCAGGTCAGGATGCGCATCGGCGATTGCCACAAGATCCGCCTGCGGTTCACTGGCAATGTATCTGAGCAGTTCCCAGACGTGATCGTGATCGAGGCCAATGATAGCTATGCGTGTTTTTTCATTTGGCGGGATTGATTGCGAATCCGCTGTTTGTGCCGCGTGTGGAATCAAAAGCGAAGCCATAAGCCACGCAATGGGAGAGAGTTGAGCTTTCATCATTGACTTCAGAACCTCAAACATGCCGCGCTTTCGCAAGTTTCAATATTGGCTTACGCAGCTTCCATAGGACTGCGCATTCGGCAGTTCTATTTGCCAAAATTCCGGAGGCAGTAATTCTACATCCGGGAGCTGCAGAAGTGAGCCTGCGATATACTATCCAGCTTCCATGCGTTTATTAAGATTTCTTCTGCTGGTGATCTTTTTTTCTGTCGCGCCTGCCGCTCAGGTTGCGCCACAAGCCTCGGAACAGCTAAACGGTCGCCCGGGAAAATTCGTTGATGTGACTTCTGCGGTTGGAGTGAATTTCCAGTACTTACCCTCTCACACCTCCAAAAAATACCTCATTGAAACCATGGGCGCCGGGGTGGCGTTGGTCGACTATGACAACGACGGGCGACTGGACATTTTTCTTGTGAACGGGGCGCCTATTGATGATCCAGAGCCTTCTGGAAGCATGCTGCAAAAGACCGGTCCTAAGTACTGGAATCGCCTTTATCACCAGAAATCCGATGGCAGTTTTGAAGATGTCACGAAAAAAGCTGGCTTGCAAGGCACCGGTTATGGCATGGGCGTCGCCGTCGGAGACTACGACAACGATGGTTACGAAGATCTATACGTCACGGCCTTTGGCGGCAACAAGCTTTATCACAACAATGGTGACGGCACATTTACCGATGTGACAGAAAAGGCCGGGGTGGGCGGCAGTGGATGGTCGACCAGCGCGGCTTGGGTTGATCTGGACAACGATGGCTTGCTCGATCTCGTGGTGCTTCGCTATTTGGATTGGGACTTCCACGACGTTTGGTGTGGAGAACGGAAAGAGGGATATCGAAGTTATTGCCACCCGGATATTTTCCAGCCTGCCACTCCGCTGGTTTACCACAATGACAGCAATGGCCATTTTACAGAGGTCTCCCAGAAAACCGGCCTGTCCAAGCCGGGTAAGGGATTGGGCATCGCGTTGGCTGATTACGACCGAGATGGGCACATCGATCTTTTTGTCGCTAACGATTCGATGGTGGAATTTCTGTACCACAACAAGGGGGATGGCACCTTCGAAGAGGTGGGTCTCGCCTCGGGAGCAGCGGTGGATGCGAACGGGCGCACTTACGCCGGCATGGGAATCGATTTTGCCGACTATAACAATGATGGATTGCCCGACTTGGTAGTCACAAATTTGGCCGGACAGACGTATGCCTTGTATCAGAACGCTGGGGATGGCAATTTCAACTACGTCAGCGACAGTTCGGGGTTCGGGCGTATTACTCAGCCTCATTCCGGATGGGGAGTGGCGTTCATGGATTACGACAACGACGGCTGGAAAGACCTTCTCATCGCGCAAGGACACGACCTCGACACAATCGAGTTGACCTTTCCCAACATGCGCTATCGAGAACCCATGCTGCTGGTGCGGAACACCCGCCAGGGGTTTGTTGATATGTCAGCGGAATCGGGGGCAATCTTCAGTCAACCTTGGGTCGCGCGCGGATTGGCGATTGGAGATATAGATAATGATGGCCGGCTAGACGCGGTGGTCACAACTAACGATGGACCGGCCTATGTCCTGCACAACGAGACAGCAACCCAGAATCATTGGCTGATGCTCAAGCTGGTTGGACACAAGAGTAATAAGGACGCGATCGGCGCGGAAGTGAAGCTGATCACGGCTAAGGGGATGCAATTCGCGACTGTCAGTACTTCAGGAAGCTACCTCTCTTCCAAAGACAAGCGCGTTCACTTTGGTCTAGGAACGGAAGCCGCCGCGCAGAGTGTCGAGATTCGTTGGCCCAGCGGGACTCTTCAAACACTGAACAACGTTCCGGGAGATCAGATCCTGCAGGTGGATGAACCAGACAAATCCCAGAAAGGAACTGCACCCTGATGTTGAGTCGGCTACTCAACTCGGTTACGCTAAGCCTTTGGTTCTTAATTCTACCCGCCACAGGTCAACAGCCCTCCGCGCCGAAGCCATCACAATCTTCCTCTTCACCAATGGGGGTCAGTACTGGCGTCGCGCATGCGCCGGTCAAGGATTCGCAATCCCGACCAATAACCGCAGGGGGCTTTGTGGATAGCGCTCCCATCGTCTTCACGGATATCACCAAGCAAGCCGGGCTCGATAAATTCCATCACCGCTCAGGAACCCCCGAGAAGAGAACCATTCTTGATGCCCCCGGTTCCGGCGTCGCCCTCCTTGATTATGACAATGATGGTTGGCTCGATATCTACTTATTGAACGGCTCGACAGTAGAGGCGGAGAAGGGAAAGGAACCAGCGCCTCGTGCCATGCTCTTTCACAACAATCATGATGGCACTTTCACAGACGTGACAGAGAAAGCTGGGGTCGCGAATGAGCGTTGGGGATTCGGTGTTGCAGTCGGAGATTACGACAATGACGGATGGCCGGATATCTACATTGCGAATTACGGAAAGAACCGCCTTTACCACAATAATCACGACGGGACCTTCACCGATGTTGCGGAAAAGGCGGGTGTGGCTCTTGGCGGTTGGTCGGCGGGGCCAACCTGGGGCGACTATGATCGCGACGGTCTGCTCGATTTGTTTGTTCCCGGTTACGTCAAGTTCGATCTGGATAAGGCGCCAATCGCGGGCAAAGGTGGGATTCCGCCCGGTGCCTGCCAATTCCGAGGTCTCGATGTGTTCTGTGGACCGAAGGGTTTGACCGGAGAGGCCGATCACCTTTTCCACAATAACGGTGATGGAACATTCGCCGATGTCAGCGTGAAGGCTGGCGTCTCCGATCCGTATGGGTACTACGGATTTGCGTCGGCCTTTGTCGATGTTGATGACGACGGCTGGCTGGATCTCTTGGTTGCTAATGACTCGACGCCTAATTGTCTGTACCGCAACCGTCACGACGGAACGTTTGAAGATCTTAGTTATATGTCCGGCTTTGCCGTGAGCGGTGAAGGACGCGAGCAGGCATCGATGGGAATTGCTGTTGGCGATTACAACCGCGATGGCAAGTTGGATTTCTATCTGACCAGTTTTTCAGACGACTACAACACGTTGTACCGCAATGACGGTGGCATGAGCTTTTCGGACGTAAGTTACGAAGCTGGGCTGGCCGCTCCAACTATTCCGTTCCTTGGTTGGGGAACGGGATTTCTCGATTTTGACGACGATGGACTGCTTGATCTTTTTGTGGCCAATGGCCACGTTTATCCCACCATAGATCAGCAGGATTGGGGAACAACATACGCACAAAGACCGCAACTTTTCCGCAATCTCGACGGCGGTCGTTTCCAGGAAGTTCCACCCGCGCGCGGCAGCGGTCTAGCAGATGTGATTCCAGCGCGGGGCGCGGCTTTCGGAGACCTCTTTAATGACGGCCACATTGATGTGGTCATCAACAATATGGACTCTACACCTACGCTGCTACGGAACGTTGTCAAAAACAACAATCACTGGATTAGTCTGAAACTGATCGGAGGAGCAAAGAGCCCGCGCGACGCGACCGGCACAAAAGTGTTTCTGACCTCAAGCGGAGTGAGGCAGCGCGCGGATGTTTTCAGCGGTGGCAGCTACGGATCCAGTTCCGATCAACGCCTTCACTTCGGGCTCGGGCCCGCCACGAATATAGACAAGATTGAAATTTATTGGCCTAGCGGGATAAGGCAGGAGGTCGCGGTGCCTTCGCTGGATCGCATTTTCAGGATTACGGAGGCCAGAGGAGTTGGGGGCGATTAACTTGTTCGGTTCTAGGATGCTATCAGGTCGCCGGCCACGTCCGGTAGCTGTTGAGGCACCAGATCATTGTGAAGTAGGTTCAAGGCTGATTGCAAAAACCAGCGCACTCTCGTTGTCGGGCAAACTAACGCTGCGTACCATCTTACTGCGATCGAGGTCGAAGGAATAAGCATATAGGTAAAAAGTGCGGTCGTCCTTCTGCCCGGTATTCACCAGTCGGTACGGCATTGCCACGGCTGTAGATTCGCCGGGAAAAGTTGACGGGACATACCAATCGCTCAAGCTCTGCTTAAAGGTGGAGCGGGTGCCGTCGTCGTAGGTGACTGTAAAAACCTGCGAGTCCTGGCTGCCTTCAACACCGGTTGCAAGAATGTTGAGGCTCGCAAATTTCCCTGTCGGTAGCGCTACGGTCTTGCTGGTGATCGCATCGAGGGTGTTCGCTGGACCGATCTTAAAGGAGACGCCATTCCAGACCTGCGAGTTTCCAAGCAATTGCGCGGAAAAGGCGAAGCCTTCTCCGTCCAAGCTAGCTGACGATGGAAACGTTGAACCATCGGTGTAGATGCCATGCGCGTTGTATGCCGAAGAGAGATCCACTGGGAGTGTTCCCTTTTTCAGTGCAGTGATATTAACGCTCAGAGTGGAGGTATGCGAACGCGTGCCCGCCACACCTGTAATGGTCACTGTTGCAGATCCCGGCGTAGCCGAACCGTCCGCTTTCAGAGTGAGAGTGCTTCTGCCCGTCGTGCTGGCCGGATCAAATGACGCGGTTACTCCGGGGGGAAGTCCGGATGCTGCCAGATTAACGGTGCCCTGAAAACCACTTCTTGGAGTCACGCTGATCTTGGTGCTGCCTCTGTTGCCCTGCGCAAAAGAGACCCTAACTTCCGAAGTGGAAAGCAAGAAGTCACTTGTGCCAGTCGCCGCCGGGGGAAGCACGTCATAAAGTGGCTGCGCTGGTCGGACCTCCGGGTTTTCTTCAGCAACTGACATCGCCAGAACCCGAATTTTTTCGTTATCCGGTAGTTTGAGGGTTCTTGCACCCGCCGGAAGGTCGATTGCGTACGCGAATAGATAAGAGTATCCATAGGGTACGTTCTCGCCTGCGGCGTTGTGGTGGTGCGAGCAGTACCACGCCAAGTCGGCTCGCTTGATGAAGCTCGGCTTGATGCCGATCATCTCGCCATAGTTATCGTGTGAGGTATCTTTCGAGCTCCACTGCCGATCATCCCATTGGCCAATAAATCCGCCCCAGTCTTCAACTCTGATTTCGACCTTTTTCTCGCCCACCTCAAATGCGGCCTTCTGGTCGCCTTCCGCCGAGGCCGCCAAGATGTAGACGCGACCAAAGCGGCCTTCGGGCAGATCGACACTCTGGCCCTTGCTGACGACGGCATTCGGGATGCCGGTCTTCGCCGACGCGAGCTGAAACTTCACATCATCGAACGTGATCTCCGATGGCAGCATTTCTGCCGGTAGGGAATTGCCCTTGCCGTCAAATCCATCTGCTGATTTCGTTCCGTTGTTGCTGGCAGTGGCGAGATCGTAGTGGAGTGCCACCGGGGCTGAATGCACACCCGCCACCTTGGCCGATGCCGATCCGAGCTTAATAGCAAACGTCCGCGGCTGATATGCGCTGAATGAGGCCACGAGCACACCATTGCTCAGAATCGCTGGTCCCACCGGCTGCTCTTGGCCATTGACTTCGCGGGCCGCAGAAACGGGTGTTGCGAACGAAATGTTTACTTTGGGCTGCGGTTTTCCCTCAAGCTCAACGAGACGCACGATCACCTCGTCGCCGTGCTCGGCCTTCTTAAGTGCTAAAACTCGAATGCGAGGATTGCTGACTCTCAGCAGAGAAAATTCCCGCCCGAGAGCGCCTGAATGTTTCGAAGTTTCAAAAGCGATAAGCGGATCGTTCAAACGCTGCCCCTGCCAGTCGGTCTGCGCGGTACGCCAGTCGAAGCTGTGCCCGGCAATACCGTAGATAAACTCGTGGTGTCCAAAATCCTGCGTGCCTTGGTCGAGATAACCTCCGCGTGTGCCGGGTGTTCTGATCAAAGTCAGCCGGAGCGTGTTGTCGTTGGGTTTGTCCGATCCATTCTTGCAATCGGTAAGGACGGTCGCGCCAAACTCGCCGCTCATATCAGTGAGGTCGATCCACTGATGCGATGGCACCTCGAACTTCTTTGGCTCCGCAGTGGGTCGTTCGACCGTACCGATGTCCCAGCTGTACGTTGCCACGCGATTCGAGGCTGTCATCGGGAACGTCGCTTTGAGGTTCGACTCTTTTGTATTCCAGTCGATCACATTCGCGAACTCCACACGTTTACCCGCATCGCCCGTAGAAAGCCGTATCGTCTGGCTAAAGCCCGACCCAGCACTCTCACGCGATACTTCCAGGGCCACACGCGCGGGGCCGCTTTCGACAACACGAATCTTCGCCGGACCGCTGACGTATGCCTTTGGTGCGGCCTGCTCCTGGTCCCAATCCATATTCCACGCCGGCCACTGCCGCGGATTATCGTACGAGATCGCAAGGCGGGCAGGCGCGGCGAGCAGCTCCCGGCCAATCGATTTATCGAAAATGCTCGCGACGTCACCGCCCGAATTCAGCTTTACGCGGTAGTACTGGTTTTCAAGCGAATTTTCAGACACTCGAAGTTGCGAATCCGTCCGAGCGACGCCTGCTCCCGGCTGCACGTCGTAAACGGCGTAGCCCACCGATGGTACTTTGGCGATGAACAGAACTTTGCCGTCCGAATTTTGCGCCGGAACATCCTTGCCGTCGGGGCCCGTCACGTGGATAGCCTTGGGCATGCCACCCGGGAAGTTTACGGTGGCCTCCACCAAATCTTCGCGAGCAATGTCGAGCGGATTGAAAACAATTATTGGAATACCTTTGGTTTCGGTATTCAGCGCCGCAGCAACCCCTTCTGTAGCGTTGTTGAGGACTCCGGCGAACTGATTCAGCGCAATCACGTCGTCGTTCCAGGCAAACTCATATGACTTGGGGGTTGCCGTCCCGGCAGCGAGATCGTGGAAGTGGCCGCCCATCACCAGCGTCCACGCATCATTCAGCCGCGGTTGCGGATACGGCCGCGCGCCCAGCCATTCGGCAGCGATGGATGACTTTTCCGCCGCGTCGGCCAGCAACTCTTCTTTTCGCAGCCAGCGCTTCTGATATGCCTGCGACGTCAGCGAACCCGCTGAGTGGTTGGTGAGCTCCATTTCTCCGGTGTAGCGCGGAAAACCCTTGGTTTGAGACGGTGCGATGTCGAGGAACATCTCCTCCGCATTTGAGGAGATCACATTCACCGGTCCGACACCTACCTTCACCGCTGGCCATTCAGGGTGCGGCTGTCCGGAAGAGGAGGATTGACGGGGTGGCGGCAGGTTGGCGGTTCCTTTAGTGACGATTGCTTCCAATCGCTTGACAGAGTCCTCGTCCGGAGTGCCGCCGATGTCGCCGGTTCCGTAGTAGTGGTAATCCGTAAAAACACCACTGACCTCGCCGTTGTGCTGGACGCGAGTGGCCCAATCGTCCTGATAATGGTCGAGATCGTGTTCCTGCTGCGCCCTGGTGAGTTCGTCCCGCTGAGTGCGCAACGAGTAGTACTCCTGGAGTTCGTTCGGATCTAGGGGCTTTCCACTCTGGTCCTCCTGCTCAAGTTTCTGCCGTAGTTCCTGCACTTTTTTCTGAAGCTCTTCGAGCGCAGTATTTGGCGGCGACGGAGGTAGCGGCTTACTAAGATCGGCCTCGATGCCTCCGCTATAGCTGCCGGGGTTTAGACCAGCCAACACGTTCTCTCCATCGGGCCCCACCCACACGCCCACGTTGAACGGTGTGCCTTCTGGGGTTTTCTCGCGCGATTCTGGACCGCCGCCCGGAGCAGACGATCCCCACACCAACTTCTGCGTCGAGAAACCCTTCACGCCGGAGTGAGCAAGGATCGTCGGAAGCGATGAAGGAAAGCCAAAACAATCAGGCAGCATGTATTCCGCGCTGGCTTTGCCAAATTCCGTTCGGAACCAATCATTCCCATAGAGAATTTGACGAATAATGGCCTCGGCGCTGGGCGCATTCACGTCGCCTTCTTCCATGGATGAGCCCGCAGGAAACCATCTGCCATCAGCCACATACTTCTTTAGCTTTGCGAAGTCCTCGGGGTAATACTCCTTCATGAAGCGATAACGGTTGGCGCCGCTGAAATTAAAAATATAGTGCGGATATTTATCGAATAACTTGAAATTATCCTCCATGGTCTTTCGAATGTACTCATTGATGACCTGGGGATACTCCCATCGCCATTCCGTATCCAAGTGGGCGTAACCAACCACATAAAGGCTAGGCTGCTTGCTCAGGTCCGGCCTGTCGGTGGTTTGCGCGTGAACGCCGTTGCTCAACATAAGGGAGGCGAGCAGCACAGTGAACATAGCCGCGCAGGATCGCGATCTTGCGAATCTCAAATTAGCTTGTGGAAGTTGTGCGGTGATCCTCAATGCCTTATTCATCAGCGCTCCTCTTACTGTACAGTCTTGAGAAATGCTAATCACATTCCCCTTCAAGTACCATGGAAAGCTCGAAAATTTTCTAGATCAGTCGTACGAAACAAGTGCCCGCTTCCGTGGAGGCGGGCACTGCTGATTAGTGATCATATGTGTAGGCCCGAGACTGGAGACTCGGCTCATGCGTCCAGGCGTTGCCGCCAACTGGTTCCCGCTAGTCCGGTCCTTCAAAACTGCTACACCCGAGAGCCTTTTTCTGTCCTGTAGGCTCTCGGATGTCCAGAGAGGAATTAGTTTCAAAATGAAATCTTGAAGTAAGCCTGTCCTCGTCGAGGATTATTCTTTTGGCAAGGAGTGCCGTTATTGATGATTCCAAAGCTGGAATCACTGAAGTTGAAGTCAGGATCGCACTGTTGGACTCGATTCAGGATGTTGTAAAACTCCATTCTCAACTCGCCGTTCACCCGCTCGCCAAACTTCAGCTTCTTAGCTAAGCCAAGATTTTCGTCTGAGAATGACCGGTCACGCAGGGCGCCAACCACTCTGGGTGCATTGCCCATTGCGTAGCCTGGGTCGGAAAACGCGTTCACATTGATAATCGGCTGACCTGTCCAATAATTGTGCCAGTTTTCACTCAAAGAAACGCCTGGCACAAGATTGGCCCGGTTGAAACCATTCCCGAACACGTCATACCTGAAGTCCATAACTTCTCCAAGCAAACCATTCGCATTCAGGTTGCCACTCGAATATTGGAAGACCCCGCTCACTTGCCAGCCACCCAACAGGTTTTCGGCCAGAAGCCCTCCCCTATTCAGGAAGCGCTTGCCGCGGCCAATCGGCAGTTCGTAGACCGTGCTGATGTTGAGAATATGAGGCTGGTCATTGGCGGCGACGGTCCATTCAGGACGCTGATTGAACTTGTTCAGTGCACCGAAGTTGAACGAGGAAAAACCAGTATCGGTGGTTGCCATGGTTCTGGAGAGCGTATATGCAACCAGGAAGCTTACGCCATTGGTGAAACGCTTCTGGGTCTGCACCTGAAGAGCGTTGTAGGACGCCGTCCCCGCCATATCGAAATTGTTGCAGAGTCCTCCGCAGGACGCGCTGGAGTTGTACATGGGATAAGGAAGTAAAGCCTGCGTAAGAGCAGCGCCAGCTCCGTAGTCGCAGAGAAAATTGACGTAAGGGGTGAAGAACGTTCCCGTGGTCCCATCTGGACACGTGACGCTCGCCTGTGCAAAACCAGCAGCTGCCAAAGCCGCTTGTTGAGGCCCACCAGTCCACGAGTTGTTCCCACCAGGGATGTCAGACGATAACAGGCACGTAGGGTCAGTACCGATTCCGGTGGGACAAAAACGCGCCAGGTTCGCTGGACTAAGCTGATTGGGTGGATTCAACATCGATGGCAGATGCAGAGACCGATTCCCCACATACGACACCGACAAGAACATGTTCCACGGCAGTTCCCGTTGAACGCCAAAGTTCCAAGCTTGAGTGTAGGGAGCCCTAGCTCGATTCTTCGAGAACTCATGCAACACGCCGCTACCGTTAACCAGATTGGGACTGAACGGGATTGGCGGTGGGAGTGGCATGGTAGTCGTGTCCCACGACCCGTACGCCGGGACGTTGTTGCCGTTCGAATTCACGTTGAACAACCCCGCGAGCAAACTGCCGTAGTTGACGGAGACCTTGTTGTCGCCAAATTCGAAGGCACCACCCTCCAGGAAGTTCAAAGCGAAACCGCCCAGAACCACCGTCTTCGGAGTTACTTCGTACGTGAAGCCGAGGCGGGGGCTGAAATTGTGCCACTGGGTATCGGCATGATGAAATCCAGCACAGCCTGCACACGTGCCTAGTTTCGTTGCTGCGCCTAGCAAAGGCTGTCCCGACGCTGGGTCGACTGCGCCGGGGTTGGCAATGCTGGGATTAAAAAAGACCACATTATCGTCATTTTCCGTGAACGGTCGCATAATATCCCAGCGCAGGCCGGCATCTACCGCAAGCTTAGGCGTGATCTTAATGTTGTCCTGAAAATAGGGAGCAAAATAGAAATTGCGAAGCCTGTTTTCAGCCGCGATTAGACGTTTCGCACTGTCGGCGTTTCCCAAGAGGAAACTGGCAAATGCGCTGCCTGTTCCGGTGGTGTTCGCCGGGTCCGCGGTCGTCTGAGTGGCGAACGCGAAATTGCCAGCGCATTGTTGGCATTCGAAGTCATCCTGGTAGGCGCGCCTTATCTCCCAACCTATATTGAACGTATGTTTCCCGCGCGAATACAGCCAGTTGTTCACGAAGCTGATACCCAATTTGCGGTTATCCGAGAACGACTCACCGCCATTCAAACCTGAGCCCCAAGTGGTCGGCTGGCCGCCGAATGGGCCGTTAAACTGGATCCTAGGCAGAACTGTGCTGCCAGCCGTTCCGGGAAAGCTGTATTGATGAGAGTTGAACTCGTTGTTAATCTCACCCAGCCAGCCAGCGCCGGCCGTCATGATCAGCCGATTGTTAATCGCATTGGAGTACGTCAAAAAGACACCAGTGCCCAGCCGTGGTTCCTGTTTCTCCCCAGAGAGTGCATTGGCGAAGTTCGCACTGTTATCGCAGCACGATGGTAGATTGTACTTGTCACGAAAGAAACTGCCATGAAGTTTTTGTTTCTCGGTCAGGTTGTGGTCGACGGAGAAGCCCCACGAAGTCTGCCGCGTGTCCAGAACACCAATCTGTGACGTTATGTTATCTCCAAAGCCATTCAGGTTGAAGGTGGGGGCAGGAATCAATGGTAAGAGTGTCTTGGAAAGCGGGCTGAAGCAGTTTGTCGGGATCATGTTTCCAGGAAATTGCTGTCCGGGAGCTGCTCCGGGCGTGCAACCGGCGGGAATCAGGGCTGGATTAGAAGCCCAGGCCGCGGGAACGAAAATTGGAATCAGATTGCCGCTACTATCTACGTACTGGCTGAAATCGCCGCCGACCTCCGCCTGAGTGGGGACCGTCATGGTGCCGCCCTGAGTCTGGTTATGACGGTACCACTCGGAGCTTACGTAAAAAAAGGTCTTATTCTTCCAAACCGGTCCGCCGACTGAGAACCCGTAATTGTGCAGTTTATCGGCAGGAACGGGGCCCTTGGTCAGGACGCCGTTGCTGTCTATATTGGATCCAGTTGGGAACGCGCCGCGCGCATCAAACATGTCATTGCGCAAGATTTCGAATGCATCGCCGTGGAAAGTGTTGGTGCCAGAGGAAAACTGGTAGGTCGCCACCCCCTGAGCCAATCCATATTGCGCAGAGAAGACCGACGTTAATACACGAAACTCGTTGACCATCTCGTACGGAGGGTTAATGTTTGATTGAAAGCCTTTTGTTTCCGATTGAACCGCGCTGACTCCGTTGAAAACGACTTCATTCTCAAAATCCACACCGCCGTTAATACGGTGGCTGAACGAGCCTCCTTGTATGCCGGGCGTAAGGAATAGGAATGTATCGATCTGCCTGCCACGATCACCGACTCCGCCGCCGATTTCGGCGGGCAATTCCTCCAGAGCTTTGCGTTCAATAGTGGCACCCAGTTCGGGTTGTTCCGTCTCCAGGGTAATCCCCTGAGCGTTGACTTCGACGGTTTCAGTAACCGCGCCGGCCGAAAGCACTCCATCCACAGTTGTTTTTCGGCCACCAGCTTCAACGATGACGTCATTATAGACAGCAGATTTGAAGCCTGACTTTTCAATCTTTACGGTGTACGCGCCGGGAATCAGGTCTGTAATCGTGTAGGTGCCTGCAGTGGTGGTCGTCGCACCGGTTGCCACCCCGGTAGCGTCGTTGGTGACCGTGACTGTAGCATCTGGCAGCACTGCTCCACTGCTGTCGGCTACGGTTCCTGTAATTCCGCTCACAGTTTGTCCAGGCATCCGTGGCGGGAACAGCAGGAACGCAAGGACGATGACAAAAAAAACTGCCAGCCAGCATTTGGTGATTACATAAGTGCCAGACTGCGGGAATAGCCCCAGAATGTTCTTCATCTCCGGCTCCTTGGAACATCTAATTTTCGAGTTCAACGCACGAAACAGATTTCGGTCGCTTGCCGCGCGACCTCGCTGCGGCGACGCCCGGCGAAGCACCGGTCAGGGAGTATGGTGTAGCTGGACATCAACAGTCAACGCAAAGAACTAGTAGACATTTAACATTACTTGTACTAACGTAACTTTCCGTGAAACGGCCAGTCTCGCGATTGAGGGCGGCGCCCCTTTCTGCAAGTCAAATCGTGATTCGCGAATTGGAAACGTATCTTCGCGAAACCAGAGTGCGGCATGTGCATTTCAGTGATGGGACCACGGTTCCTCCGGCTCTGGCCTATGTCACAAATTTTCCCCGTTTGTCGATCCCCACTGCGGGTTGTCATACGATGGAGATCTCCGATAGCGGGCGCACCAGAACAATCAAGCCCATTCGTGGACACGCAGTGTTTGTGCCGGACCACGCCTGGAACAAGCCCGATTGGCTGGCCCACGTTGATGTCCTCACGTTTCTTTTTGGGGTAAAGCAGATTGGGATTAGCCTCGTGCGCCACAAAGGGGGCACCCAGGTGCCCTCGACGGTGATGAAGGCCAGCGTGCACGGGGGCTACGACGTTCCGACGCACAGTATTTTGGCCGCCCTGATGGTCCTGGCGGCAGACCGTTCAGACGGTGCGCTTGCCCGGTTATTAACCGAATCGCTGCTCCACGCCTGTCTCCGGCTGCTGAAGTCTCCGCAGAAGCAGCGACCGCGCAAGGCAATTCGCACCTATGAGTCCATTAGTTTGTATGTGCAAGAGAACTTTCAAAATCCGATTACGCGCGCGAGCGTGGCGCATCATTTCGGCTTGGCCCCGAATCATGTCTCGCGATTATTCCGAAAGGAAGGCCTCATGCGGTTCAACGACTACCTGAATCTGGTGCGAGTGAATCGAGCCAAGTTTATGCTGCAGAACTACAGCATGACTTTGAAGGAGATCGCCTCTAATTGTTGCTACAGCGACCCGGCTTACTTCTGCCGGGTCTTCAAGAAGGCTTGTAAAGTCACTCCGACCGAGTACCGTGCGCAAAGCGCCAACAGCGGACTAAAAGCAAGGATCAGCAGTGTACGTGTGGCCGGAGACTCTCAGAAGATGACCGGGTTGAAAGCGCAGGAAGTAGAAAAGGTTATCTGAGTACAACAAACGCTTCATCTCTCCAGTTTGACGGAGTAGGACTAATCACACATACTACAGGACTATTCCGACGCCGGACGGGAATAGAAAAGCGCTGGAGTGTTTCAAGGCAGCAACGAGCGAGTTTTGTTGTTTGGCGCACGAGATTTCACTTACAGCGCAGGATCTGAATGCTTAAGGCGTTGCAAAACTTGCGGCAGCACCTGCTGACGGGTGTCTCCTTCGCGATTCCGTTTATCGCTTGCGGCGGCATTCTGATCGCGACTGCCATTGCGTTCGCTCCCATGACACCAACCGGTCCAGACTTTTCGCAAGCACCGCGTCTAAAACTCATTCTTGATATCGGATCGGCGGCGCTGACGCTGATGTTGCCAGTGCTGGCCGGGTACATTTCTTATTCCGTCGCCGGCAAGCCAGGCTTGCTTCCAGGATTTCTGGGAGGCTATTTCTCCGGTGAAATCAGAGCAGGTTTTCTGGGAGCAATGCTGGCGGGCCTTTTGGCCGGCTATTTAGTGGAGGCTCTTAAGAGGATACCGGTCCCGAAATACCTCCGCCCAGTGATGCCGATTCTTGTGATCCCAATTCTTTCGGGTTCGCTGATCGGTCTCCTGATGATCAAGGTGCTCGGCGCACCGATTGCACTGCTCATGACGAATGCGAATCGTGCTTTGGAGAGCATGAGTACGGGAAACAGCATTGTGCTGGCGTTAACTCTGGGCGCGATGATTGCTTTTGACATGGGCGGGCCCGTGAACAAGACTGCGTTCTTTTTTGGAGCGGCCATGATCCGCGAGGGCAACTATCAAATTATGGGTGCTTGCGCCGCTGCGATTTGTACACCCCCGCTGGGAATGGGGGTGGCGACACTAATTCGAAAAAAGCTCTGGAGCACAGAGGAGAGAGAAGCAGGTCTCGCCGGAATCGCCATGGGACTGATCGGGATCACGGAAGGCGCCATTCCATTCGCGGCCGCGGATCCGATCCGTGTTATTCCGAGCATCATGATGGGTTCGGCGGTGGCAGCGGTAATCGCCATGATTGGCCGCGTAGGAGATCACGCACCTCATGGTGGTCCCATCGTGCTGCCTGTGGTGGATCAGCGGCCGGCGTACGTGCTGGCGATCGCTACGGGAACCATTCTGACCGCAGTTTGTGTCAACCTTCTCAAAGCGAGCAGTAATAACGGGAGAAGTGGCCAAAAGGAGACACCATGAAAATTGTCGCCGTCACCGCATGTCCAACGGGAATTGCCCACACCTACATGGCCGCTGAGCGACTGGAAAAGGTTGCCAAAACTTTCGGCCACGAGATCAAAGTGGAAACGCAAGGGGCCATGGGCATCGAAAACAAACTGACGGCGAGCGACATCCGCCAGGCGCAGATTGCAATCTTTGCGGTTGACATCGAGGTGGAAGGACGGGAGCGATTTAACGGGGTGAAGGTTGTTCAAGTCGCGTTGCAAGAAGCTCTGAAAAACCCGGAAGGCATTTTCAGGAAGCTCCAAGTCTAGATATGTCGCCAGAACTTAGCAGCACGTCACTGCAATTCGCGTTTATCTGCCCATTGTCTGCGGGCATACACGCCCGACCGGCCAGCCAATTCGCTGGGGTGGCGAACAATTTCGCTTCCCAATGCGCTTTGACAAACTTGCGGAACTGCAGGGAGGCGGACGCAAAGAGCGTGCTATCAATCATTTCGGCAGACATCCGATACGGCGACCGATGCCGTCTACTGGTAAGTGGCACGGATGAGCAGTCCGCCCACACGGCGCTGCGCCAATTTGTCGAGGACGTGCTCCCGAGTTGCGAAGTGCCCCTCGCGGAAAATTCGCCGCAGTCTCGGAACAGGTTGCCACGTGTTCTCCAGGCCACAGGGGTGAATGGCCACTTTGGATTGTCAGCCAGTCCCGGCATTGCCCATGGCAAAGTGACGGTTGTAAGCGCTATGTCCCTGCCGAAGGGTTTGGCCGCGGAGATCGCAACGGATCCCGAGGAAGAACTCAAGCGAATTAAGCGCGCGATTACGGCGGTTCGTGACCGTATTCGCGAGAAGCTCAGTCATTCGAGGTCCTCGCTTGGTGAGGCTGTACTCCAAGCCGATTTGGCCATGGCTAACGACGTTGTTCTCGCCGAAAGGCTTGCGGAACAGGTTTCCAAAGGCAAATCCGCTGGTCATGCGATCGTGGAAACAGGTGAATTCTTCATCGATCTTCTACGACATTCCGAGAGTGAATACATACGCGAGAGAGCCTGGGACCTTGAGGAGATCTCAGTACAACTCTTGGAGGAGATCTACGGAGCAGACCTTCAGAAAACGATGCTACCCCTACAGGAGCCCTCGATTGTGGTAGCCGAAACTCTGGGTCCACAGCAACTACTTGCGCTGGACCGGCATTGGTTGAAGGCCATTGTCTTGGAGTATTCGGGTGCGACTTCACATGCACTGATTCTTGCCCGCTCGCATGGTATTCCCGCGGTGGTGGGAGTGAAGAATGCCTGCTTAATCTTCTCGCCCGGACAGGAACTTGTGGTGGATGCAAATAGGGGACTTGTCGTCCCGCAGTCTTCTGCAGTGCAAAGGTTCTATGAGCGTGAACAAAGGACGCTCCAGCGGCAAAGGGAGCGTCTGGCGGACGATCCTAGTTTGCCAGCGATTACAAGAGACGGTAACACCCTGGAGGTAGCCGCCAATGCCTCCTCGGCAGAGGAACTGAAGCTGGCATTCGAAAACGGTGCAGACGGAATTGGATTGTTTCGCACAGAAATGAGCTTCTTAGAGCGCGATGGGCCGCCATCTGAAGAGGAACAATTCGCGATCTACTTGCAAGCGGCTCGATTGTCCGCCGGACGCCCCGTCATCATCCGAACGCTAGACCTGGGAGGAGACAAGGCAGCACAGTACCTGA
>WNGK01008475.1_pt1 | contig 18591 bp, 10 predicted proteins | sample 5400601 | NCBI WGS metagenome assembly WNGK01 (sample SAMN13153376, study PRJNA577476) | soil metagenome | isolation source: 60 cm soil or saprolite under Garry oak tree replicate 1 | place: USA:California | collected 2016-06-15
AAAGAAGCGATGCGTCTGCGGCGAGCGCAGCATTCTTGTGGAACAGTTTTCGCATTGTCCGGTAAGGCAAGAGCAAAGGAGGCGCAGACCGATTCTGCAGCCACGCGCGACACTGTGCAATCCATCCTGAGAAGAGTGGCGCCAGAGAGATGGCGAGTACAATCTCGCCAAATTGTCGAACGAAACTGATTCCCTTCATAGCACAAATACCAGGAGCGCAAGCAAAGTTAAGAAGCTGACGAGCAGGTAAACCGACAACCGCCCGCCCTGCAAAATACCAACGCCGTCAGCAACGAGCTGCACCGCGCGTGTAACGGGCAAGTAGATTGAGCGCCACAGGCGATCTTCCAACCGAACCCGGTACCGCGGAACTACATCGTTTGCTGACGGAAGATCGCGATCCATGTGAAAGAACACGCCGAACATATGCCGCACAGGTTGACCGAATCCCTCCGCCGAATCCTGCATGCGAGAGGTTTGCCAGGGATAACCGCAGTCCCACGGACTAGTGCGCCGTATGCGGCCATGAGTGAGAAGGCGGACGGCTGCAAACGCAATTACAACGATGGCCACGATGCCGCCGAGAAAAATGAGACCGCTATAGGATGCCTGCTCCGGCGCGATGGGAGCAATCTGCCAGAATGGGCTGCTGATACTTACCGTCTGCCCAGACAGCGGCGACGTCACCGCGCTCGCCAACCGCAGCGCCACCTGCGGAAAGATGCCAATGAAGATGCAACCAATTGCTAACCACCCCAAACCAATCCGTTCAAGCCAACCTGGATCATGCGCAGCCGCCAGGGACTCCTCTCGATGTTGGCCAAGAAAGACGACGCCGTAAAACTTAACCATCACGTATGCGGCCAAAGCAACCGTCAAAGCAAGCGCCGCAGCACCAAGAGGGATGATCATGTTGAGGAAGGCGTGCGGAAGGCGGGGAGTAAAAAGAAATGACTGCAGTAACAGCCATTCAGAAACGAACCCATTGAGCGGAGGCAGACCGGCGATCGCGAGAGTACCGACTAATGCCAAAGTCGCTACCCACGGCATACGACGAATCAGGCCGCCCAGTTTGCCTAAACTACGATGATTTGTTGCATGGAGCACCGAACCGGTTACGAGAAACAGCAGACTCTTGAAAAGTGAATGGTTAAGAGAGTGAATGAGTGCGGCGCTGAGCGCAAGGGCTTCGTAGAGCGGCAGATGACATGCCTCGAATAGAATCGCAAGGCCGATACCGCTGAAGATGATGCCCACATTTTCGATCGATGAATACGCCAATAAACGTTTCATGTCCGATTGGACTGCGGCGAAGATCGCTCCGTAGAATGCAGAGAAGAGACCGAGCGACAGAACAAGCACTCCCCATTGCCAGAACCGAATGCGCAATAGATCGAAGCTAACCCTCAACACCCCGTAAACAGCGGTCTTCAACATGATTCCGCTCATCATTGCAGACACTGGCGAGGGCGCAGCCGGATGTGCCTCCGGCAGCCACACGTGCATAGGAACCAGTCCTGCCTTAGCCCCGAAACCTAATAACGCAAGCACAAAAGCGGTGGTTGCCCAGAATGGATTCAGTGTGTTTCCGCGCATGGCGTCAAATGAAAACTGCCAGTTGCCACCCTGCAAGACACCAAAGCTAAGCAGGATGCAGATGGCGCCCACGTGAGCCATGACAATGTACAGCAATCCGCTCGTCGTATCCCGGCAAGCGCATGCCGCGATGTGACGAGAAAGTAGGAACTTAGCGCCATCGTTTCCCATGCAACCATGAACAAGTAAGCGTCGTTAGCGAGCATAACTGTCGCCATCATCGCAAGAAAGATATGGTATTCGAGACAAATCAGCGCAGGCGAGGTTCCCTCACCCTCTCTGAAGTAGCCCGCGGCAAAGGTTGAAATACCAACTCCCGCCAAACCTAGCAACAACAGAAAGAAGCTCGACAACATGTCGAGACGCAGATGGAACGGCAGATCAGGTAAGCCGAGAGGTAATTCCAGCGCCTCTGGTGCGTGGCCCGTAACGATGAAGAGCCCGGCCAGAAACGCGGCCGCAAGGCAAGCTAATGCTCCCAATGGAAAAATCAGGTGCGCAACGTAGCGTAGACTGTGGGGCCGCACTAATCCAGCCAGCCCAAGCAGGAGCCAAAACGCCACCAGCAAAAGCAGCAGTTGAAGATCATGATCGGTCAGCGCTGATATTGCCGTCGTGATTGAGAGTTGAACGCTCAATGAACCTCCACGGTCAGAAATCACAAAGCGCGCGAGGGCTGCGCAAGCAATTCGAGTGAACGAGGCAAACAGCAGTTTTGCCTCACGTACGTGACCGCATACGGGGAATATTCAAAATTGAATTCACGTGCCATTCTGCGGGGGCTCTTTGTCCATCTCATCCAGAATGAGAAGTGATTCGTTCAAATGTTTTTTGAAGTAGCGACGCATGAGTGCAAGTACCTTCAGGATGATCGGATCGCGTACTGAATAAAAAACCTGGTTCCCAACCTTCCGATTGATCACCAATTGCTTGCCGCGAAGCACAGCGAGATGCTGAGACACGTTCGCCTGCTCCATACCTAACTTCTCGATCAGCGAACCTGCTGAGAGTTCACCCGCCGCGAGAAGCTCGATGATCGCTATTCGCGTGGGGTGGGCAAGAGCCTGAAAGATGTTGGCCTTAAAGCGGCGTAAGGAGTCTGGCATTCATCGTCTCGATCAATTGGCATATTCGAGTCTTCTAATATTACCATAACAGAATCCTTTATGCGAAGCAGACTCTCGGGGCGATAGCGCGGATCTTTCATTCACTTCGTTCAGACAAGTCAATGCAATCCAGCCCAGAATCTAACTCATCAGTTCACACGCAGTAGCATCTTGAGCGTGTCACCAGGCGCAGTGGTCATTCGATCAAACGCCTTCTGCCCATCCTCCAGCGCCATCTCAACAGTCCACGGAGTCAGGTCGATTTCTCCGGCAGCGAGCAGCGACAGCGACCGTTCAAAATCGACTGGCGTATAGGCAAATGACATCGCAACACGATGCTCCTTGCGGATACTTGTCACAAAATCGATCTCGCTCCGCTCCTGGCTCATTCCCAACAGCACAACGAGTCCCCCGGGGCGGCAGAGATCAAAGGCCGCCTGGCGCGCGGCAGCATTGCCTGAGGCGTCAAGCACCAGGTCAAGGCCGTGGCCCGCGAACCTGCGCGCATCGGCGCGGCCCTGCTCAGTCGATGCATTCACGGCCAGCGTCGCACCCATGCGGAGCACAACATCAAGCCGCACATCGCTCACATCCTGCACCAACACTTCGCGTACGCCAAGACGCAGTGCTGTCAAAAGTGCAAGCGAGCCCATCGTTCCCCCACCCACAATTCCCATGCGGAAGAAAGGTAGCGGGGCAGCAATTCTAAACAGGTGGATGATGTTCGCCAGCGGCTCTGCGATTATCGCCTGTGCGTCTGTCAAGTTGTCGGAGACGCCGTAAATCTGCGTTTCAGGAACGGACACAAACTCGGCATAACAACCTGTAGTACGATCCATTCCCAGCAAACGCCAATTGGAGCAAAGATTCTGCGCACCGCTCAGACAAGCTGTACAGCGACCGCAGCTGATCAGTGGATTGACGACGACGCGCTTTCCATCTTGCCGGCGCCCTACAAGTTCGTGCCCAAGAACCATCGGCGGAATGCGACGGCGGCTGTGCCCCAGGAATCCCGAAATGTCTGAGCCGCAAATGCCGGCGGCCATTACGGCGATTTCGCTTTCGCCAGGAACCGGAATCGGCCGGGCAATGTCCTGCAATTCGAGATGATGTGGTGCGGTGTAAACCAATGCGCGCATTGAAAACTCTCCCTGATTCTAGCTGGCCGCCCGCGCCTGCCCAATGCCCGCGGGATACATTCCGGGCCAATGTCTGAAGTGCATCGAGATTTCCACCCGGACCGCCAGCCATCTGTCCTGAGAGCAGCTTTTCAGCCAGTTCACGCCTGTGGAGTGAAACCTCCCGTTCTCGCATCTGCTGGGATTCATGATCTCAAGTCGCTTCCAGGCGTTGGCAAGGTAACGTGCGAACACTTCCATCATCCGGACCATCTCGGCCAACCGCGCAGTGGTCACCACAGGAACACGATAATAGGCCCGTTCAAGCCTCCCCAAATCGATGTGCGGCTGCCCAATGAACGCCGCTCGCGCACGAGCAAAGCCCTCCTGCTGTCGGAGCCTCTGTGATCACCTGCCCGCTGAAGAGTGTGCCGAGATATCGGTCTTCGCAAATCACCGGTACCGCAATATCGGTCAACCCAACATGGCAGGGGCAAACGTGGCTTCGGGCATCCGGGTCCTCTTTGTCAGTGCACCCTTTGCTTTTACCGTTATCTCGAGTCCGCGCGCAGAAACACCAACTCTGAGCTCAATGGGCCGGGCAAGCGAACCAACAATCCTGTTTCCATCAATTCGCTTCCCGTGGCCACCGTGTCCGGTGCGCCCATCGCCGTTGTAAGCAATCCCCGCATCCACGCCGACTTCAGCAAAACCCTCTCCGCGATTCCGCAGCAACAGGTTGCGCGCGTTATCGTTCGCCCCAAATATCCCCGCGAAACCATCGCCGGCAAAGTCCGCGACCGCCAGCCCATCCCCTTCAAGAACGCCAAACACGCGCTCGCCAGTAGCAAAGACATTGTGCAGAACTGCACTCGAGATTCGTTCAGGCGGCGCATGCATTGCCAACAGAGCGCCTGGCCGCGTCTGCTTGCAAACTGTGCGTCGACTCGGCCGGGCGCTTTCTAAACTATGCTGTCATCACGCGTGCATAGTTCAAGCGGTCATCGAAGGTGGCGCAGCGTCTTCCCCGGCGCCAAACTCCTTGTTCGGCTCGCTGCCCATGGTGAAGACAATGTGTCCGCCATTGCTGATGGCAGAGTGATTGAACCACACCTTTGTGTAGGGCTTTCCATTGAACTCGACTGACTGAATGTACTTGTCCTCGGGCGATCTGCGTTTGGCCTCTACGACAAGTTCCTTGCCACTGTCGACCCGCAGTCGAACACGATCGAAAAGCGGCGTGCCGAACACGTAGTTCGCGCTCACCGGATCAACAGAATAGAAACCCAGGGCGCTCATCACAAACCAGGCCGACATCTGTCCGCAATCTTCGTTGCCAGCCAGGCCGTCGGGCTCATTCTTGTACATCGTATCGAGCAGGCTGCGTACTCTCTCCTGAGTCTTGTAGGGAGCGCCCACATAACTGTAGAGATATGCGATGTGATGGCTTGGCTCGTTTCCATGAGCATACTGTCCAACCAATCCTGCGATATCAGGCGGCGCATCAGGAGGTAGATCGGATGGCGCTGAAAATAATCCATCAAGTTTTTCGATCAAAGCCTGGCGACCTCCCAGCAATTGCGCCAGCCCCTTGGGGTCGTGCTGCACTGAAAATGTGGTGACCCAGGGATTCGATTCAGTGTAATCGCGCCACTTCTTTGAGTAACCAAGCTCGATGGGACTGAAAGGCTCCGACCACTTGCCGTCCATCGTGCGGGAGTGAACAAACGTCGTCGCCTTGTCGTAAAGATTGCGATAGTTTCCGGCATTCTTGAGCAACTGGGCATGATCGGCCGTGGCTCCTGCAACGCGCGCCAGGTGAGAAGCCGCCCAATCGTCATACGCGTAATCCAGCGTCTTGCTCGCCGACTCTGACTCTTGGTCGCACGGAATGTAGCCCAGCTTCCGGTACAGCGCAAATCCCTGGTAGTCGTCCTCGAGAGCTCTCTTCCTCACCATCGGGTACGCCTTGGCAAAGTCGATACCCTCGAACCCCTTTGCATGCGCCTCTGCGATCACGACTACCGAATGATAGCCCGTCATGCAGAACGTTTCCTTCGCATGTAACGGCCACACCGGCATACCTCCCGGGCTTTGTTCTGCCATACGAATCAGGCAATTCACCATGCCTGGCACGCGCTTGCCCTGTGTCAATGTGTAAAGAGGATGCGCGGCGCGGTACGTGTCCCACAGCGAGAACGTGCTGTAGTTATGTTGTCCGGGCAGCAGTTGATGAACCTTTCCATCCATACCTCGATATCGGCCATCCACATCATCAAACAACGTTGGTGAAACCAGGGCGTGATAATACGACGTATAAAAGATTTCTTTCTGCTTCTGACTGCCACCTTCAATCTGAATGGCGGAAAGCTCCCTTTGCCAGACTGATTTTGCCCTGGACCTCACCCCGTTAAAATCCCAGCCCGGTACCTCAGCTTCAAGATTCTTCAAAGCACCTTCAGCACTCACACCCGAGAGTCCGGTTTTCACGTAAATCACTTCACCTTCGTTGGTCTGGCAGTGGAGAATGCACTTCAGCGCCTTGCCTTCAGCTTCACGCACAGATTCTCCCAGGCGCTTATCGTCTGAAACAATCTCCGCTGAAGAAAATGGCTTGGAAAACTTCATCGCAAAATAAATTTCGCGACCCTTGGCCCACAGATCGGTGCTGCGCCCACCCACAATCGTGTCGTTACCAACGACCTTCAAGTTAGACCACAACACCAGCTTGTCAGAACTGCTATCAACATGTACGAGGTCGAGAATGAAATGGCTCGAGTCGCTCTTGGGAAACGTGTACTTATGAAAGCCAACCCGCTCCGTGGCGGTAAGTTCGGCGCGAATCCCATAATCCTTCAATAGAACCGAGTAGTACCCGGGTTCGGCAACTTCGTCATCATGTGAGAACCGCGATCGATAGCCTTCACCCGGATTCTCGCGGCTCCCCGGCACGGTCTTGGCCGGACCGGTGCCCGGCATCAGAAGGAAGTCCAAAAGATCTGCCGCTCCGGTCCCACTCAGATGTGTGTGGCTAAAGCCCATGATCGAACTGTCTGAATAGTGATAGCCGGAGCAGTAGTCCCAACCCTCGTTGTAGGTGTCTGGGCTCAGTTGCACCATCCCGAAGGGTACTGTCGCCCCGGGATAGGTATGCCCGTGTCCACCCGTGCCGATTCGAATCTTCACGAGTTCCGTTACATCTGTAGTCGTCGACGACCCCGAAACTGCAAGTTCCAATGTCTTTGCGATCGCGGTCGAGTCAACCAAACCGGCAGCCGATGCTGCCGTTGCAGCACCCAAAAACTTTCTTCTTGTAATCATGAATGACTCCCCTGCCCAAGTTTTTGAGCATACCACCCACCAGCAACGCGAGATTGCACGTCTTCCGCATGCCGCCCCGACGGCATCGGTTACCTCGCTAAATGAAATCTTTCATTGTGAAAGCGAACAACTACTGCTCGCAAAATGCCCCGTTGCCGCATCCTGCGCCTTGGCCACAGCATGGGCCGCCCGATGCACACGCTGACGGCACCTCGCCGTAGCCGGAGGAGGTATGGCTTGATCCCTTGGAGATCATGCCGGCGCCTCCGCTGATCAGCCTTCTCACCGCTCCGCCACATTCCGGGCAGGACTCGATGGCTCTTTCTGACATCTTTTGCCGCTGCTCAAAATGGCAGGCACATGCTTCGCATTGGTATTCGTATGCTGGCATCAGCGCTCCCTCTCAGTCGTGTAAGTCTCTCGTCATTATACGAATTCAATCTTCCTCTTACACCCCTGCGACTGCCAATATCCGCAGTCTGGAGGCACTCCCCACACATCTCGTCCTATCTCACTCCAACTTCGCGCACTCATGGAGCATGATGATGCTCATCGAGCGGACGGGCAATCTTGGTCTTGCCGATTTCAAAGGTTTTCCAATTCAGCGTTTCGAGCGTGTCTCGATCCTCTCGAATGCGGTAAGCGTGATCTACTGCTACATCATTGAACCGTTGGCGGATGCCGGACGCAGGCCAGGTGATTTCGATCTCGTGGATCGATGCAGACTGACCCACGCCGATGTGCTGACGCATGGGGTTGCCGCCAAAGCTGGAGACGGAGCCCACTGCCCGGTAAATTGATCGCTGCTTCCCCCTCTCATCGATGGTGATCTTGACACGCGCCCCATAGGCGGCGCGATTTGTCTTCACGCCCTCCAGCGATAGCGTTATCCAGTGATTGCCATGGCCAGGATTGCGGTAGAGAACAGCATGAAATTTGTCCCCTGGATAGGCGCCACCAAGTTCTTCCATCACATCTTCATTGCCGTCGTTCTCCACATCCGCGAAGGCCACGCCATGACCTTTCTGCAGGTTGCCAAACCCGCCCGATGTGGTTACATCCTGAAAGTAGCGACCTCGATCGTTGCGAAACATCCGTTTGGGCATCAGCGCTTCATAAGACGGATCACCCACGCCCAAGTAAACGTCCAGCCATCCGTCGTTGTCCAAATCGCCAAAGTTTGCTCCCATCACTGTGATCGCGCGATCCAGGCCTACCGCATGCGGCAAGTCGCTGAACGTCCCATCGTGGTTGTTTCGATAAAGATGTGAAACTGAAGCGTGATGGGGTCTTCCCAGCATGAACGAACCCACGTCTTCCATCGATTCAGTGGAGTAGCCGCCCGCGAATACATCGAGCCAGCCGTCATTATCGAAGTCGAAGAACCAGGTGGGGAAGGTGTAGCGCTTGCCCCCGAGTCCTGCCTGTTGGGTAACATCGGTGAAAACCCAGTCGCCGCTTTCCGGATGATTTTGGTTGCGCGGCCCATCATTACGAAACAGATAGCTCGACCCAAACATCGTTGAGACATAAAGGTCGGGCCGTCCGTCATTGTTGTAGTCGCCCCAGGAAACACCCTTTACAAACCCCAGGTTCGACCCCAGTAGCCCGACCACGTTCGTTGCCGCACCGCCCGGCGCCTTCACCTCGGCAAACGTGCCGTCGTGCTTGTTATGGAAGAGCTCCGATGGGTGCTCGTCGCCAGGCTTCGACTCGTGTCCGACAAAAAAGTCCAGCCACCCGTCGCCATCGAAGTCGACCCAGGCAGCGGTCTGTCCGGGACCATTGACCAATAGACCGGCTTCCTCCGTCACATCGTCGAAGGTGCCGTCGCCATTGTTTCTCAAGAGCGACATCGGAAACTGGCCGAACTTGCCCCACCATCCTCCACGCAGTACCAGAACGTCGGGATGGCCATCGTTGTTGTAGTCGGTCAGCACGACGTTCAACCCGCCAATCTCATCACCAAGGCCGGCAGCCTTAGTTCGGTCGGTGAATGTGCCGTCCCCGTTGTTGCGAAAGAAGTGCATGGAGTCCAGAGGACCCGACGAAGAAAGTAGAATATCCAAGAGCCCATCGCCGTCAAAATCCTCCACGATGGTTCCTCCAGAGCGCTCGAATGCATCCACTCCCGCCAATCCAGCCACATCGGGGAAAAACCCGACGTCGTATTCGGAGTCGAACAGATTCTGCGGCACGAGCCATTTCTTCGGCACATCCTGTGGATAGCGACCGAGTTGCATGTAGGCAAGATTGAGCAACCAGCGCGCCAGGTTGCTGTCAGGCTTGAGTTCCAGAGTGCGCGTATATTCGCGAACCGCTCCCTCCGCGCCGCGCAATTTCTGATGCATGCCCCCTCCGCGCAGTGGAAAATTGCACGACAAGGCGTTGTGCATCCCGATGCAATTCTCTTGTTCGCGCATGCGCAGATAGCTCAGCGCCAGCAACTGATGAACATCCGCCTGCAGTACCCGCGGTACTTCATTCAGATGAGCTTGAATATGCTGCACCAGCGTCTCCATTGTTTCCATGGCCCGCTCGCTGCGGCCTGCGCGCAGTTCCTCGTTCGCCAGAACAATTCGCGCCGTGATTTCATCTCTAAGAGAGAGATGCCTGGTAAGAAGAACCTGAAGATAGACGATTCGCTCGAATGGCTTGTTAGGATCCGACTTCCAATCGTAGCCATCGATGATCGTGCGCACCCGCTCACCCATGCGACGCGCGCCTTCACCGTGCGGCAAAGGCGCGATGGGGGGCGGCACTGCGTCCGAGATGTGCGTCTGGCTCTGCGCAGAGTTCTGGGGAATGGTTTGCGGTATCCCTGGAACTTGGCTCCCCATCACATTGGGCACAGGAAATAGCCCGGGATTCTGCGCAGGATCTTGCGGAGCGCTTTGCGCAAGGACCAAACCGCAGGTCACAAACCCTGCCGCAACTGCCGTCATCATCCGGCCAACACGAGAGCAAACTGACTCAGTCATCGCTTTCGCTTCTGATGATACCAACGCGCCCGCATCCGATTTCGCACGAGGCTCTTAGGTCGTGTCAACGCCAAATTCGCATCACGCGAGTTGAAATCGTTGTGCTCTTAAGCAGGATCGTAGTTGAGGTTTTGACCGAGCCATCGCTCTATCTCATCCATGCTCATCCCTTTGCGCTCGCTATAGTCGGCGACCTGATCGCGATCGATCTTGCCGAGAGTGAAATATCGCGATTGCGGGTGAGCGAAGTAGAGACCGCTCACGCTCGAGCCCGGCCACATCGCAAAAGATTCTGTAATCCGAATCCCGGTATTCGCCTCCACATCGAGCAGCCGCCATAGAGGGCCCTTTTCCGTGTGATCAGGGCATGCTGGATAACCTGGAGCTGGCCTGATCCCTCGATACTTCTCCTGAATGAGTTCAGAGGGGCTCAGATTCTCTTCACAACCGTATCCCCATTCATCGCGCACCCGCTTGTGCAGGCACTCAGCGAAAGCTTCAGCCAGGCGATCGGCGATGGCCTCCGCCATAATGGCGTTATCCGGCAAACCTGTTTCCCGCGGAGCGATGAAGTCGACGAGCGATCGGCACGGCTCGCTGCCTTCCCTGTTTACCTGCTGCCGCAGAAAATGAAATCTCTCCAGAACTTCTCCGCGCGTATGATCGGTGTAAAGTTCGACATCATCGCCGACGGCGCTTGCAGGAAACAAGCCATACACGCCGCGCGCGGTGATCAGGTTCTTCTCAACGATCACATCGAGCAGAGCATTGGCCTCGGTAAAGATCTGGCGCGCCTGCGCACCTTGTTCTTCGTGCTCAAGAATGCGGGGATAAACGCCCTTCAGCCCCCACGTGTGAAAGAACGGGCTCCAGTCAATAAATTCGCGCAGCGTCGCCAAAGGAAAGTTCTCCAGCACTCGCACGCCTGTGAATGCGGGCACAGCTATGTCATCGGCTCGCCACTCGATAGCAGTTCGCCTTGCACGCGCCGTCTCCAGCGAAACAGCCTTCAGGCGCGGGGCGGAGTGAGCCTTGCGCAGTGCCTCGTAATCGGCGCGATGTTGCGCCACAAACTCCGCCTTGCCATCGTCACTCAAAAGGCTGGTCGTCACCGGAACCGCCCTGCTCGCATCCAGTACGTGAACCACTGGCTCGCTGTAGTTCGGCGCAATCTTGATGGCAGTGTGGGCCCGGCTGGTTGTCGCTCCGCCGATGAGCAGCGGCAGCTTGAAACCTTGGCGCTCCATCTCGCGCGCCACATGCACCATCTCGTCGAGAGACGGCGTAATCAAGCCGCTAAGGCCGATCAGGTCCGCCTTCTCCGTCTTGGCGCGCTCGAGAATCTTTTCTGAGGAGACCATCACTCCCAGGTCGATGACCTCGTAGTTGTTGCAAGCGAGCACTACGCCCACGATGTTCTTGCCAATGTCGTGCACGTCGCCCTTCACAGTCGCAAGCACGATTTTTCCTTGCGCCTTGACCACGTGGCCAGCCGCAGCCATCGATGCTTTTTCGGCTTCCATAAATGGAGTCAAATGCGCCACGGCCTTCTTCATCACCCGGGCAGATTTCACCACCTGGGGCAGAAACATCTTGCCCGCTCCGAACAGATCGCCTACCACTCCCATGCCGGCCATCAGGGGCCCTTCAATCACCAGCAGCGGGCGGCCGAGCTTTACGCGAGCCTCTTCAGCGTCGATCTCAATATATGTGTCGATCCCCTTGACCAGTGCGTGAGAGAGACGCTCCTCGACCGTGCCGTTGCGCCATTCCTCCGTCTTCTTTTCACTTACAACCGTGCCGGCGCCCTTCAGCTTTTCGCCATGTTCCACCAGGCGTTCGGTCGCGTCAGGACGCCGATTCAGCAGCACGTCCTCCACCAGCACCTTCAGCTCAGGCTCAATCTCTTCGTAAACTTCGAGCATCCCCGCATTCACGATGCCCATGTCCATCCCTGCCGCAATGGCGTGATAAAGAAACGCGGAGTGCATTGCCTCGCGAACTTTGTTGTTGCCCCTGAAGCTGAACGAGATATTCGACACGCCGCCGCTTACCTTCGCATGCGGCAGGTTGGCTTTGATCCATCGCGTGGCGTTGATAAAATCGATTGCGTAGTTGTTGTGCTCCTCCATGCCCGTGGCAACGGTGAGGATGTTTGGATCGAAGATAATGTCTTCAGGCGGGAAGCCAACCTCGTCGACAAGAATTCGGTAGGCACGCTCGCAAATCCGTATCTTGTCCTCATAGGTTGCGGCCTGACCCTGCTCATCAAAAGCCATCACCACCGCCGCTGCACCATAACGAAGCACCGTTGCGGCGTTTTGGCGAAACTTCTCTTTGCCTTCTTTCAGCGAGATCGAATTTACGATGCCTTTGCCCTGCAGACATTTGAGACCTGCCTCGATGACCTCCCATTTTGAGGAGTCCACCATGAATGGGACCTTAGCGACCTCCGGCTCGCTGGCCAGTAACAGCAGGTAGCGCGTCATCGCGGCCACACCGTCGATCATGCCCTCATCCATGCAGATGTCGATGACGTTTGCCCCGTTCTCAACTTGCTGCCGGGCCACACTCACGGCTTCTTCGTACTTGCCTTCCTTCACCAGCTTTGCAAACTTGGGAGAACCAGCGACGTTGGTCCGCTCACCGATCATGATGTAGACGCCGGCCTGCTGAGTAAAAGGCTGCGATCCAGACAGGCGCAGTGGCTTTGTCTCCTGAACCTCGACCTCTGCCTTGGGTACATCTACACTTCGCCGAGAGACTGGTCGCTCTTCCGACATATCTCTCCACTCTCGCGGATGGCGTCCTTCCAGCGCTTTGGCGATTGCGGCGATATGCTCAGGCGTATTTCCGCAGCAGCCGCCGGCAATATTAATCAGTCCGCCTTGTGCAAACTCGCCCAGATATCGCGCCATATCCGCCGGTCCCAGATCGAACCCGGTTGCCGAAAGAGGATTGGGCAAACCGGCGTTGGGATAGCACGAGATCGCGGCACTTGATTTTTTAGAGAGTTCCTCTAAAAACGGATACATCAGATCGGGCCCCAGAGAACAGTTAAGCCCGACTGACAGCGGTTTGACATGTTCCACCGCATTCCAGAACGCCTCGATCGTTTGCGCGGAGATCATCGTCTCGCCACCGCGCCCGACAGCCGCTGAGACCATTACCGGCAGCTCTTTGCCATCCTGATCGAAGACTTCACGAATTGCAACGAGTGCTGCCTTCGCATTGAGTGAATCAAAGATCGTCTCTACCAGCAATAGGTCCGAGCCGCCAGCGATGAGCGCCCGCACCTGCTCCGCATAGGCGGCTTTCACCTGATCGAAGGTGACCACCCTGAAGCCGGAATCATCCGCATCGGGTGAGTTCGAAAGCGACACGGTGAGTGGCCCGATCGCACCCGCCACGAATCTTTGGCGCGATGCCGCATTCCCCACGCGGTCGGCCCATTCCCGGCACTGCCGCGCCGAGGTCTCATTGATCTCCCAGGCCAGATTGCTAAGGAACTTATCATCGATGATCTTCTGGTAAAACTCCGGGTCTTTGCGGCCGCCATGCTCACGCGGATCGTCCACGAAGAACTCGCTTTGCGTAATGCTGGTAGCGCCGAAAGTGTTCGTCTCGATGATGTCTGCCCCGGCTTCCAAAAATCGCCGATGGATGTCGCAGATCATGTCCGGCTGAGTCAAAGAGAAGAGGTCGCCGTTGTTCAGCAGATCTTTCGTCGAGTTCTTGAAGCGCTCTCCACGGATATCAGCCTCTGCCATGCCGTAGGTGCGGATCGTCGTGCCCATCGCTCCATCGATAATGGCGATTCGATTTACGAGGATCTTCTGAAGGGGATGTTGGGAAGCCTTGGTCATTTTCTCCTGATGGTGTTAAATGAGGCACTTTCTCGATCGCGGACATCGCCCAAGCTTTGGCTTTCTTACCTTTGCGGAGTCGAACCTGGCCCATTCCTTTGATCAGCTCTCCAGCCTGACTCTGCCACTTTTTCGGCGTAGCACGCCTCTTCCATTATAACTTGACGCGGAATAGGCATATCCCCTGGGGCGCCTACCAGGTGTGTGATTAAACCAAGTCTTGGAACACCGCGGTCCCGATTCAGGGCTCTGCGGTTATCATGGGTCTGATTTTCTCGCAAACAATTAGCGTGCTGGATTATGACAACCGGTGACACTGGCCTGAAAGTGATGGAGAGAACGAAATGTCTATGAAGCGATTCCTTTTAATCTCGGCGCTTTTAGCGGCGGCAATAGGAGCCACCACGTGCTCTGCCCAGTTCGTCCACACCCAGGGCGCTCAGATCGTTGATGGGCAAGGAAAGCCATTGCAACTGCGCGGAATCAATCTCGGCAACTGGCTGTTGACCGAGGGGTATATGTGGCATTTCGAAGGGGGACCGCAATCCGAACGAGAGATTGAAGAGCTTGTGACGGAGATGATCGGCCCCCAGCGTGCCAGTGCGTTTTGGCAACAGTACCGCGATACCTATATCTCTCAGCAAGATATTCATTTGATCAAGCAGTTGGGATTCAATTCAGTTCGCATTCCGATTCACTGGAAGCTCTTCAGCACCCCGGATGCAGAGGGTTTTCGTCTTCTGGACCGCGTAATCGGCTGGTGCCGTGAGGAGGGATTATTGGTTGTCATTGACCTGCATGCGGCGCCCGGAGGGCAGACGGGCACCAATATCGATGACAGCGATGGCTGGCCATGGCTCTACTCTGATGCATCTGCCCAGCAGCAAGCGACCGATCTGTGGAAACGCATCGCGCATCACTATCGCGACGACAATACAGTGATTGGATACGATCTGTTGAACGAACCCTTGCCGCATTTCCCGCAGATGCGGCAGTTCGATCGCAAGCTCGATCCGCTCTACAAGCGGTTTACCACAGCGATCCGCGAGGAAGATAGGAATCACGCCGTGATTCTCGGCGGCGCTGTTTGGGATACAGATTTTACGGTCTTCGCACCGCCGTTCGACAACAATACAATTTTTCAGTTCCACACCTACTGGACTCCGCCCGTGCAGGCGACAATCCAAAAATATGTCGATTTCCGCGCCGCCAATCATCGTCCAATCTGGCTTGGCGAATCAGGGGAAAACAAAGATGAGTGGGTCGATCAGTTTGCACGTTTGTTGGAAAAGAACGACATCGGCTGGGCGTTCTGGCCTTGGAAGAAGATGGACGCAACATCTTCGCCGGTAACGTTTGCGCAGCCCGAACACTGGAGCGAAATCACCGAATACGCCAAGTTGCCGCGCGAGTTGGGGCACATTGAAGATCGCCAGAAAAAGCGTCCAACCCAGGATGTGATTGACAAGGCGTTTGCGAGCCTGCTCGAGAACATCCAGGCTTCGCGCGAGAAGCGCAACCCGGGTTACCAGCACGCCCTCTTTCCGAACACACCTGCGAGCCCAGCCTCCAAGTGAAATCTCGATAAGGTTCATCGCAGGGATCACAACCTATAGCTTGGGTGTAGTGGGAGCAAAACATTTGCGAGGTTCCATGCGGCGCACGAACGAATGCAGCGTCAGGCTCTATTGTGATTGGCATTCAGGCTGCCCTGGGACTTCTGCTGGACATTCTGTATGAACGGAAACTGTGGTGTCGTAAACGGTGTCGTAATCCCTGACTGATCGATGAACACCATACCGAAACCGGACCGGACTACAGTCTTCGGAGTCACTAGGAACGCGAATCCAATCCTGGGCGCAACATTGCCGAAGTGAAGTTCGCGAGCACTGCGCGAATAGCCGTTCTTCCCCAGGTAATCCAGTTTTTGCGTATTGAGGTTGAACACCGCACCCTGATCATTCGATCATTCTTTTCGGTCGAAGGAAAATGTACCGACCATCGCGCTCCGATATTGAGCGTCAGACGATTGGTCGCTTTCCAGTCATCCTGGACGAAGTATTCGTCGATCAAATCGCGCGGCCGAATCTTGTTTTTCTGTAAGTCGATCTGAAATGTATCCACCTGTCCCAACAAGAAGCTGGCAATCGAATTTCCGCTGTTCGTCAAACCTTGCTGATTGGTCCCCGTAGTCGTGAATGCAAAAGAACCAGTCGGATTGGGAGGTGCGATTGTGTTGAGTTGGTACCATCGGAAATCTAGTCCGGCCTAAGCGGAGAAGCGGCCGCGCACGATCGCTGCTGCGGTATCGCCCTTTTTCAGGCGCAGCTCTTTCACTGCACTCGCCGTAATAATGGCTGTAACATGGGTATCGCCCACTGCCAGCACTACTTCGGCAAGCAGCCCTTCAATCCGGACGCTAACCACTTTGCCGGCTAATTGATTTCTTCCGCTGATGCGGCGATAGCGTTCTCGCGACACCGAAGAGGGCTTGAGCCGGTCTGCCGCCAGATAAGTCCTCAGGCTTGATTCACTCAGTCGGTGATGCCCCCCAGGCGTCCGAATAGTCTTTAACTTACCATCCAGGATCCACTTCTTTATCGTCGGATAACTGATGCCGATCAGGCGGGCAGCTTCACGCGGTGTCAACGAGTTGTCTTCGGTTGCCATGGACTAAAGTTGTAACACCTTTCACTCCAACGAGCATCTGACCGGTGCCGGCAATAGCTCCCAACGGCACCTCCGCTGTCGCTTACATAGAATTTACCCTGTCCACTTTCATCGCGCCCGCTAACCTTGACTGCTTTCCCGCCAGCGCGGTTTTCTCATTCCTTCAACACTTTACGGCGTTCGGGGATCTTTGTTTACCGCATGTCCCCCGTCTCGCACCTAATCGGTAATTTCATCTTGCAATTGACATTCACAGTCATAATGCGGCAATCTTCTGCAACGCCGCAAAGGTTCGTCGAGTTGCGGACGACCCCACCCCGATATAGGAGGCGATTCTGATGAAGATAAAACTACTTCCTTTAGATTCTTACCGCTTCATTCATAAATCTGAGTACTTCAACATTTGAACAGATAACATCAGGCGGCGAGCAGGTCGACGATGTTTTGGATGGCTGTATCTGCCTTGTGATAGGCGGCTTCGAGTTTGCTTTTGGGTCGATGTTGTGGATCGGGCTTATGGTGGAAGCAGCTGTTGGCCAGCGGGCCGCATAGACGTTTGTGGAAGAACAGGAGCAGGAGTGCAACCTGCGCGCCTTTGGGGGTGAGACGGTAGGCATAACGGGAGCCGTCGCGTTCCAGGAGCCCATGCCCTTTGAGCTTACGCAGATCGTAGCGAAGCTGGTTCAACGCGTAGGTTTGGGCGGAAAGCGCGAAGCTGGCGAGTACGGCCTGGTGTATCTGTTTGGCGCGCCAGCCGGAGACCACCGTACTACTGCTGTGCAGCAGCACTTCCAACAGGCGGAGGATGCGGGTGTCGTGGATTTTGATGCCGGGATAGCTGACCGAGCCGGCGATCACGGGCAGAGCGATCCTTTGCAGCAGCGGAAAGTCGACGTGAACGTTCAGCCATTGGGCCTGGAAAGCGGCGAACCGGCCGGTCACCGCGAGCAGCTTTTCGCGCACCGCGGCGAGATTGTCCAGGCTTTTCTTGAGGCCGAAATCGGCCAGGTTGTTGGAGCATGCCTCATTGCGCAGATAGGTGGAGAACTTCTCGTACTGCTTGATGAAGGCGTTGCGATAGTAGGCGCGAAAAATGTGATGCCCATGTTCGAGTTGTTCGAGAACCGTGTTCAGCTTGCCCTTCAGCTTCCTGGTGACGCGCTGTCCGAAGACCTCGGCGATCTTGTTGGCGGTCATGCGCCACAGGCCTATTTCACAACCACGCTCGAAGATTCTGTGGATGGGGAAATGGCGCTTGAAGATGAAGTTGCGGCAGTATTCGATCTGGCTGACGGCATAGAAGCGGCGCAGGTTCATCGCCGCGCGCTCGCGCTTGGAAAACTTCGGCCCCAGGATCAGCGTCCAGTAGTCGAGCCGCTTACGGATGACTTGGGAAGTGAAGCGGTCTGCGGCTGCCTGCAAAGCCTGCGGGTCGGAGACGGCCAGGAAGGCGTTGTCGTTCTTGCGGAAGCTCACCCGCTCGCGGTCGAGTTCCTTTTCGATAAAGCTGTGGCCGTTCAGATAGTAGGTGGTTTGAAAGGGAAAGAACGAGGCCACGCGCATCACCATCGGCCCCAGCACTTCGTCATGGATGTAGAAGTAATAATGCGTGAAGCGGCTGCGCTGGCGAGCCAGAATGCGGTAGTTGGGATCGGCGGTGGCAAAGCGGGGAACCGTGGAGCGGAAGGTCTGGCCCTGTTCCATGCTTTTCAGAATGAAATACACGCCATGCCGGCCGGCGCGCTCCATACGGCGCAGCGCGGGGCGCACATAATCCTCCTTGCGCACCTTCGGCTCAGCCCATTCGATGGCGATGTTGTGGTTGCGCGCAAACGCCTCCACCCATGCCTGATACTCCTGGGTCCGGCGCGACAGCACTTCCTTGCCGATCACCGCCTCGCCGACTACGTTCTGAAAGAAATACGCCACCTGC
>WNGK01002907.1_pt1 | contig 18579 bp, 7 predicted proteins | sample 5400601 | NCBI WGS metagenome assembly WNGK01 (sample SAMN13153376, study PRJNA577476) | soil metagenome | isolation source: 60 cm soil or saprolite under Garry oak tree replicate 1 | place: USA:California | collected 2016-06-15
GGAACGGTGCCCTGGATCTTCGTGCCGGGAGGCGCACAACTGGAGATCAGTCGGGCGCCTTTTCCTTTTTGCGCAACTGTTGAAATCTGCCGTTCACCGCATTCCGAATCGGGAATTCGGTTTTCATTCCGTAAACAGATTTGCCTGTATGCCCGGCTCGCCGTGCGCGAACCGGCTGGATGCTATAGAATCCCTAAATTCTCCGTCCAACACAGGGCGCGAGAAAACCATAGAGCGGAGGCTGACCATGGAAGTGGAGTTGACCGCCAGACAAACTAGGATTTCCAAGGCTCTGCGCGCGCAGGCCGAAGAGGGAATGGACAGGATCGCCCGGCTTTTGGGCAAAACCACAAGCGCGGCCGTCACGTTTCGGGTGCAGCGGCATTTGCACATTGCCGAGCTGACCATACAGGCGCGGTTGCAGACAATTGTCGCCACGGGACAGGCGGACAACCAGGAGGCAGCTCTGCGCGCCGCTTTGGCCCACGCGGAGCACCAGGCTTTGCGTTATCGCGACCGTAACCTTACGCGCAAACGGCTGCCCAAGGAGGAGAAGATGCTGACGGTGCCGCCCGTTACGCGTCCCAAAACCCGTCCCACTCAGCTTGAGGAGACGAACGGGCTGGGGGAAAATTCGGGGAGAGCCGCGGCCAAGGCCAGAGCGTCGATCGCTGTGCATTCTTTCCCGGCAAAACCGACCGTCGTCGAGCCCCACATTGTAAAGAGCGGCGAAGCGATCGCTTTGCGTCCCATGACGCTAGAGGAAGCGGTAAAGGAGGCAGAATTCCGCGACCGCGATCTGCTGGTGTTTCGCAATCCAGCGGGGGATTTGTTCGTGCTGCATCGGCGTCGCGACGGACAGATGGAGTTGATCGAAATTCCGTGATGCTGTAGGCGAGCGGGTCCGCGGGGGATCAGCCTACTTTTGCCGGTTCCTCGTCTTTAGGCATCCGCCTTCGGTTCCCTGGTATATGTGTGCTTGCTCCGAAGCAGGCACGACTTTGGTACGGCTCCTACCCAGTTTGAGGGATAGATCGTGTCTGCTGCGCGGACTAGCATTCGGTCAGGGGCCGTGTATCCGCAGTAAATTAGACCAGCGGCCCCAGTTTCCGGGGCCCGATTCTCGCGACGCCCGCGATCGAAAAGTGAGCGGGCCTGCGAGCGGCGTTGTTTGCTGGGAGCGAGATCACATTGAATCTGCCTGAAAACGCGAACTCGGTGCTGCAGCGCGAAATCCTGGATGCGCTGCCGGTGCTGGTGTTTCTTGAGCGCGCCGGGCAGATTGTGTTCGCCAACGCCGAGGCCAAGCGGGCGATGGGCTTGAGCGAATCGGAATGGGTGCAAAGACCGGTGGAGGACGTGGTCTGGGGCCTGTTTCCCGGAACCGCCGAGCCGCAGACGCTGCTGACCGGAGGCAGGGTTGGCAGTCCGTTCCACGCGACACTGGCCTGTACGGGCGGGCGAATGACGCCGCTCGAGGGCACCTACAGCATCCTGGATCCTGACTTGCGTGAAGTCGTGATCGTCGCGCACCTGGCCGCGCGCGACCGGACCCCGAAGCCGCGCCTGATGGAAGATGTGCTGGCCAGCATCCCAGAAGCTGTGGCCATCGTCCACGGCGGACAGGTGCTTTATACGAACCCGGCGTTCACGCAGATGTTCGGATTCTCGCCTGAAGAGGTGAGCGGGGCGAATCTGCGGGACTTCATCGTGCCCGAGACGCGGCAGCACGAGAACGCGATGCTGAACAAGATGCTCAGCGAACAGGGCCGAATCTGCGTGGAAACCGTGCGCATGACTAAGAACGGGGAACTCGTGGATGTCGCCATGCAGATAGCTCCACTCATGGTGAACGGCGGCGTTTCGGGCCACGTGCTCACGTACCGCGACATCGGAGAACGCAAGCAGGTTGAAGCCAAGCTGCAGCATGACGCCATGCACGATGTGCTTACCGGCCTGCCCAATCGCGCGCTGTTCCACGATCGCCTGCAACTTGCGCTCAGCAGGCGCAGCCGGCGTCGCGACCAGGGGTGCGGCGTCCTGTTTCTGGACCTCGACGATTTTAAGAAGATCAATGACACTTTGGGACATGCGGCCGGAGACATGCTTCTGATCGCCGTGGCTCAGAGGCTCAGGGCGGTTCTTCGCCCGCAAGACACCGCAGCCCGGTTTGGGGGAGACGAGTTCGGTGTGCTGGTGGAGAACATCGTTTCGCCAAACGACATGGACACGATCGCCCAAAGGGTGATCGCAGAATTGGATCGGCCCTTTGAGGTCCTGGGCCGCAGAGTGCGGGCGGTGGCGAGCTTGGGGGCCGCCATGGCTGGCCCGGAACACGATTCGCCGGAGTTGCTCATCCGCGATGCCGACTTCGCCATGTATCGCGCCAAGCAGGAGGGCGGGCATCGCTGCGAGATATTCGATCGCCAGATGAAGTTGCATGTCACGGTCCAACAGGAGCGGGAGCGCGAACTGCGTCATGTGTTGACCAAGCGCGAATTCGAACTATGGTATCAGCCGATTTTTCGTCTGGCGACCGGGCACGTGGAAGGATTCGAATCGCTGCTGCGCTGGCGCAGGGCGGACGGATCGATCGACAGCTTTCGCGACCTCCTTCCGGTGGCGGAGGATACGGGCCTTTCGATCAGCATCGGACGGGACACGATCGACACCGCATGCCGGCAGCTGCAGAGCTGGGTTGCGACCATTCCCGGCAACTCGCTGATCATGAGCATGAACGTGACCCAGCGCCAGTTCTACCACGACGACATGGTTGGGCAATTGATGCGCGTTTTGGAGAACACGGGGGTTACTCCATCGCGGCTTATGTTCGAAGTATCGGAGGGCACCATCAACGACAATCCCGACCGGGCGCTGGCAATCTTTCAGCGCATGGTCGATTGCGGTGTACGGGTAGCAATCGATAACTTTGGATCGAATCTCGCTCCCCTGAATCACTTGGTCCGGCTCCCCATTGACGTGGTGAAGCTGGATCCCAAGCTCACCATCGCGGCCACCGGTTCAGGGCGCCAACTCGCACTGGTCGAGTCGCTCATTCACGTATGCAAGTCTGTGGGTGTTCAGCTGCTGGCGCAGGGCATCGAAACCCATGAGCAACTGCGGGTCTGGCAGGAGCTGGGCTGCGAGCTGGGCCAGGGATACTTGCTGGCACACGCGCTCGAGCCGGCCCGCGCCCACAGTCTGGCGTCGCGCAGTCTTCGGGCAATTGCTTCGAGTGTGTGAACGTGACAATCAACGGCCACTTCGTTGTACGATGAGCCATGGGACAACCGAGAAAATCCACGCGGGAGCGCGCTCCACGACCGGCCAAGAGTGTGAAACCTCCTGGCAAGGAACTGGTGATCGTGACCGGCATCTCAGGCGCGGGGAAAGCTTCGGCTCTCAAGGCGTTTGAGGATCTCGGTTTCCATGCGGTCGACAATCTGCCGCTGGAACTGCTGCTCGATTTTGCCGAGCTGGTGGACAAGTCCGCTGAAATCCAGAGCGCCGCGATTGTTGTCGACGTGAGGGAAGGACAAACCCTCGACCGTCTGCCAGACATTCTCAAGAGCGTAAAAACAATTTTACCCACCCGCGTGCTCTTTCTCGATGCACAGGATGGCGTGCTGGTGAGGCGTTACTCTGAGACCCGCAGGCCGCATCCGCTCGGCAAGCAGGAGACAGTATCGCGATCCATCGTGGAAGAGCGGCAGTTGCTGGATCCGATCCGCAACGTGGCCGACACGCTGATCGACACCTCCACGTTCAACGTGCATGAACTGCGCGCCCACATTCAGTCACGATTCGGCCGGGAAGATCGCGCCAAGCACCTGCTGGTGAGCTGCCTGAGCTTCGGATTCAAGAACGGTGTGCCGCTCGATGCCGACCTCGTGTTCGATGTGCGGTTCCTGCCGAATCCACATTTTGTCCCGGAGTTTCGCAAGAAGACAGGCAAGGATCCGAAGGTCGCGGAGTATGTGCGAAGCTTCCCGCAGACCGTGGAGTTCCTCGACCGGGTCTCAGACTTGATGCTCTATCTTCTGCCGCACTACGTTGGCGAGGGAAAGAGTTACCTGACGGTGGGATTTGGGTGCACCGGCGGACAGCATCGAAGCGTCATGATGGCGGAAGAGATGGCAAAGCGATTGAAGTGCGCCGGTTATCGGGTGAAAGCTCTGCATCGCGACATTTCCAAGTAGCCACGACAGAAATTAGCAAGCACACAGCACCATCCATTTCGCATGGATGGAGTTGTCGTTTCGGCGAGCTACCAAGTCTTCTTGATCAGGGTGTCCACCGCAAACCCGCCATTGGGATCGCGAGTAGCGCTCAGTGCAACCTTGGGGCTGATCTGATACTGGCCCTGGATCACTTCGCTTTGCGTAGTCGCCGTATTTGTTGAAAAGGTGATGAACAGATTGCCTGTGACGCGCTGCTGAATGGTGATGTTGGCGCCTGCACCCTGGTTGTTGCTGTTGCCGAGAACCGGGCTGATGGAAAGCTGCGAAATGCCGGCCACCTTCGAGACACGACTCGTGATCTGACTCGAGACCTGCGATGCGACGAGCGATTCAGCCTGCTGTGTGACTGGAGTCGACGGCTCGTTGCTCGCCACTTGTCCGGCGGCCGCTCCCGATGTCGATCCGAACGCCAGCAGGTTCAGGATGTCGGCCTGCGGTAGCGCAGGATCGGAGCTGTATTGGGTTTGCAACTGGGTCATCGGTCCGTTGAAGCGCAAGTTGATGTTGTATTGCTGGATGCTCGTTGTGATTCCTACATTCACCACCGGTTCGGTCTCCGACGGGTTCACGAACTGGATCGTTCCGCCGGTAAGCACAAAGCGATCGTTGTTCAGGATGATATCGCCGCTGTTGAGATTGACGCGGCCAAGGATTACCGGGTCCGCCGCGGTTCCGCGCACCTGCAGATTGGCGGATCCGTTCACGCTCAGCGCGCGGCTCACCAGGTTGACGTTGTTGGTGGAGTGTACGGCAAGGTTAAGGTTGACGTTCTGAGTGAAGCCCTGAGAAGGCGGAGCCGCAACACCGCTGGAAAACTGCCCGATGAAGTTGTTGAGATCGAAAGCAGGGGTGAAGGAAATGTCGGCAAGATTCACCGTGCCGCCGAGGGTCGCGTTGTCCGTGGTGCCGGCGAGATGGATGTCCGCATCCACTGATTCGCGCATCCCCTGCGGATAGAGCAGGCGAACATCCTTCGCGGAGAGACCCAGGTTAAATTGAATGGCGGGTCGATATGCGATGCCACCCTGGGCAATGACCGTCCCGCTGCCGACGGTTCCCTGGAATGACTTGATGTTGATCCGGTCAGTTGTGAGAGTGAGAACGCCATTGCCGTGCTGCAAACCGACCGGAGTATCGGCCGAAGCATAGTTGGCATCCACTATGTCGATTTCGCCGGCAATGTCACGGCCGGTCGTTCCGGCGGAGTTGATGTTGAATCGCAGATTGCCGGATGAGCGGATAGTTGGATCGAAGACCTGCGCAAGCCGCAGGTTCACATTGCCTTGCAGCAGCAGCGACATCGGCGCGCTGCGGTCGATGATGGGAATCGACCCCTGAAATTGCAGGTCCGTTTCCGTGCCGCGGATGGCGCTGTGCTGCAAATTGAGAACTCCGTTTTTGTAATCGGCTTTGATTGGTTGCGCCGAGGCGAGCTTGATGGTGTTGTTGTAGTCCACGTTGAGATAAGGAATGGCGAGGTGCGCTTCAAGCTGGGTCGTCTTCTTCAGCGGACCGCGTATGGTGGCGTGCAACTCCGTTTGTCCCGAGAGCGCAGTGGCCTGCTCCGGCGCGTAGACGGCAACAAGGGGCTGCAGCGGAATTCCCTGCGTGTCGATAGACGCATCCGCGTCGTAGTCCCCGGTCAGGTTCACACGCGCCCTGGCTTGGATGTTTGTGTTCACAGCAGATGACGTGAGCGTTGCATTCGCCACATGATTCGCCATATCCATATTGAGGTCCAGGTTCTTCACCGACTGCTTCTGAACCTCCAGTGTGGGAATCTGAATGGATGCGTTCAACTGCGGATTGTCGAAGCTGCCCTGGCCATGCGCGTTGAGGGCCACCACTCCGGTTGCATCCACCTTCCTCGCTTTGAGTGCTTCCAGCTTGGTGAGGTCGATTCCGCCGGAGGTCAGTTCCGCGGTGTAGGTCTTCTCTTTTGGGCGGACGCTAACTTTGCTCTTGAGAGTGCCAGCCGGAAGGTCAACGTTCAGGGTGGCATGAGCTTCGTCCCCGGTGCCATCGAAGTTCACCTGGATTGATGAGATGGGCTCGTTGTAAGCGACAACCCTGGTGAGCGAGAGATTCCCGTTACCAACAGGATTGAGCTCCGTGCCGTGCAGGGTTACATGCGTGTTCAGCGTGCCGGTGACGGGAACCTGCTGTCCGGCGAGCTTCGCAAGATCCGCGATATTTATCTGCGACGCGTTGAGGTCCACCTGGATTGGGCTGTCCTTCGTGAATGACCACTTGTGCAGTCCGGTGCTGGCGTTGAAAGTGATGCGGCCCTTCGGCTCGGGCTCCAGGTCGGCCCCGCGGAGACTTGCACCCGACGGGCTGGCGTCCACACTCGTGCGGAAAACCTTCCAGGATGTGCCATTGACGCGCAGATTCGATGCATTGAGTTGGCCCGCAAGATGCGGCGAGGCGGTTGAGCCCTGCACCGTTCCTTGAAAATTAGCCTGGCCGGCAAGATCGAGCGGCTGCTGCGGCTGTCCCGGTTTGGGAGTGCTGAAGAGATTGGCGAGTGTAGCGACTTCGCGCAGATCGTTGGCCTGCAGGCGAATGGCAAGGCTGGAGTGGTTGCTCACTACGCCGTTCATGGTGAGGCTAGTTTGCGGCAAGTGAACGTAGCTCTGGGTAAGTGCGATCTGTTTGTTTGCGCCGGTGTAAGTGGCATGGATCTCACTGTCGATGGGCAGCGTGTTCGGCAGCGGCGGAGGCGTATTGCCTGCGCTCACCGGAACTGCAGCGGGAGCGTTCTTTCCCGTCGCCGAGCCGTGAATGGTGGCGTCGGTGTGAGCGATGAGGTCGTCGAACGTCTTGCCCCACGATGCCTTTGCGTCCGCATTGAGCACCCCGCTCACGTTCACCGGCTGAGCCGATTTCGATCCGCCAAGTTGAGCCGCATCGGCGAGCGAGATGTTGCGGAGACTCGCTGTCACCTGCGAGTGCGAATTGCCGCCGAGGTCCTTCATAATCCCTTGCGCGGTGATCTCACCACCGAGCACGCCGGCACGCAAATCATGCAACGTCGCGTTGCCATTGGCTAGCGAATAGTGCACCGCGATGTTGTCGATCGCCGCGCGCAGCGACTGGGTCTTGACGAGCAATTGTTGGCTGGTGAGATCGCCGTTTACCGTCAATGTGTTGAGCAGCGGCTGGTTCGCAACGTCGTCATAATGCGCCGATCCCTTCGCGCGAATAAGGCCGGATGGTATCGAAGGGTTCTTGGTCATTTTCGCGAACTGGTCGCCGTCAATCGCGAACTCATACTGCGCCTCTACCGCTGGCGCACTGAAGTTGGTCGCCGTCGCCACCAGGTCCACCTTTGTCGCGCCGCTCGAGAGGGTGGCGTGATGCAACTGGAAGGTAGTCGGAGTCAGATCGAATTGCGCGTCAAAATTGTGTTCGAAAGGCTGATAAGTGCCGAACAGAACGTGACCGTTGGTGTAGGAGAGGTTGCCGGAGTACATTTTCAGCGGCCCGCTGAACGCGGCCTGAAAGTTGACATCGTGCAGGTCGGCGGAGAGCGCGCTTTTCTGCGCGTTGTAGTAGATCTCCCCCTGGTCAAGGATCGCGTGGCGGATGCCCAGATCGAATATAGTCGTATTGCTCTTGCTGTTGCCGCTGCTCTTCGGCTTGGGAATATTCGAGACGCCATTTTTGTCAACGAACACCTGCACGACTGGGTGGTCAACGCGAAGGCTGGAGAGATACCACTTCTGCTGGAATATCGAAATGATGCCAACTCCGACTTCGGCATGCTGCACCTGCAGGATTGGCGGATCAGGGTAAGGGGCGGCTCCGTGAACCGTCACGCCATATACATCCAGGCCTAATGGCGAGAAATGCAAGGCATAATTCTGCAACTCGACGCGCGCGCCCAGGCTCTCCGTCGCTGTGCTCTGCGCTTTGGCCAGCGTGTAGTCGTGGAAGGCTCTGCTATTGAGCAAGACAGCGATTGTCACGCATACCAGCACGGTCAGCAGCAGGATGCCACCCGCAACCCAACCAGCGATCCGCACCCAGCGATGGCGGCGATCGGCGCCCGAAGGAGTTGGCTCCGGTGGAGGTTCAGGAGCGAAGAGTGACCGCGCGGTGCTCATAATTTATGTCCTCCTTTAAAATGCCTGGCCGACGCCGATGAAATACTGCGTAGCCTTCACGCCCTGCACGGGATTGAGGTTCTGTCCGAAATCGAGGCGGATGGGCCCGATGGGTGTGGCATATCGTACTCCAAGCCCCACGTTGTTGGAGTAAAGGGAGGTAAATTTGCTGAAGCCCACGCGCGGAAAGACGTTGCCGCCATCGTAGAACGGAACGAGGCTCAGGCCCTTTTTGATTGGCAGCGGAATGCGGGCCTCGGAGTTGATGATTAACATCTCGTTGCCGCCGGCGGGCACTTGAATCTCAGTGCACGCTGAACCGGAACCGCTGCTGCAAACCTGCACCTGCCTTTGCGGGCCGGCGCCATCAAGCGGGAAGCCGCGCAGCGAATTGCCGCCGCCGGTGAAGAACGCCTCGCTCACCGGAACCCGGCTGCCGCTGAATGGCTGCGCCAGGCCAATGCGGACGCTGTCAGCCCAGATGATGTTATGAAACTTCTGTTTGTAGAACGCCGCCTGGCCGGTGAGCTTGACGAAATCGACACTCGAACCCAGCTTGCTGGTATTGAAGTCAATTTCAAGCGAATGCAAGACGCCGCGATGTTCGTCCAGGGGATTGTCGCGCGTATCACGCGTAAAGTTTGCCGAAAGCGTGGAGAGGCGAACATTCTGATCGGCCGCCGAGATCAACTGCTCAATCAGAACGTGAGTGAGATTGGTGTGGCTGTACCCGTATCGGAAGAACACGGTGTTCTTCTGCGCGCGATCGATGTAGCGCTGAACCTGAAATGTGGCCTGTTCCTGTTGCGACGAAAAGATCGGATTCTCTTCGTTTTTCTCGTAAGAAACGGATGGCGTCGCCTTCCATGGCGACCAGCGGAACGTGGGATCGATGTAAAAGACAGCGAATCGCTGATCGAGCCGGCCCGCGAAGCCCGTTATGTTGAGCGACTCGCCCTTGCCCCGGATATTGTTGCGCGTGTACTGAATGGTGCCGCGAGGCCCGTAAAAGGTCTTCTGGCTGGTGGTGAAGTTTGAGGGCAATCCAACAGGAGGAAGGTTGGGCAGCGCCACAGTGCCGCTAGGAATGCTCCCTCCCCGGTTAATAACCTCAAATCCAAATCCGTAAGTTATTGAATTGCGCTGGCCCTCGTGGACCTTCACCAGGACGTCCTCCGTGGTCTGGGTGGTGACCTGACGCTTGGGATCGACCTCGGCCCAATCGAAGACGCCGGTATGCTCGTAGAGCTTGGACCCGGCGGTGAGCAAGATCGTCTCTGAGAGTGGGGTTTCAGGCTTCAGGTCGTTTGCGTCCTTATCGATGAGGCGCTGCTGAGTGTGAACGCGGCCGAGCGTCACCACGTCTCCCGTGGAGACTTTGGGGCCCTCGTATATGTGGTAGACCACATTGATTTGGTGTGGATCGTCCTTCGATACTTCTTTCGCGGTCTCCCGAAAGTTGGAGGTCAGGTATCCGGCCTTGAGGTAATTGGATACGATGGTTGCGCGATCAGCGGAAACCTTGGCCGCCGAATATGGCTGGCCGACCGCCGTCTTAAGTCCCTGCGGCGCGTACTGCGAAGGCGGAAAAGTTTCCGCGCCTTCCACATTCAGCGAAGCCACAATGTCGCGTGGCCCTTCCGTCACCTTAAATGTCACATCGATGTTGCCGCCGGAGTTCTTGACGATAGGCACCACCTGCGCCTGGCTGAAGCCTTCCGAAGCGTACACAGCCTTGAGGTTCTTCACACTGGACCGGACAAGCTGGTCGCTGAACTTTCCGGAGGACAGGAGATGCTTCTCCTGGATGGCGATGTGCGAAGTGAGTTCGTCAGTCTTCAACTCCCGGTTGCCGGTCACGGTCACTTCATCAACTTTGTGCTTCTTCTCTTTGACAATGTGGTATTCGATGATGTCGCCCTTGGGCGTGGCCTTGAAGTTTGCGTCAACTTTCACATCGAAAAATCCCTTGGCCTGGAAGTGCGAAGCAAGCGCCTGGCGGCCCTCCTGCACGGTCTCAGGGTCGGCAGGAATGCCCTGGTATATGGGCAGGAGCGATTTGCGAGTCCAGCCCCAAACGTGCGCGCCCGTAATGTCCACGCGAATCTCGGGGCCGGGTTTCACATCGAAGTGAATGTCCGCGCGGTTGGAGTCCGCGTGATACTCCGCGCCCGCAAGCGTCACTTGCGCACCGAGCAGTCCCTTTTTCTGCAATTCGGTTTGCAGGTACTGGGTAGCCTTGGTGAGCGTCGAGTGATGGTAAGTCTTACCGGGGCGAATCGCGACTGTGCGAGCGCGCGCAAGCAGCGATTTGAGACTCTGCTGAAGTTGCTGCTGCTGGTCGTTAGGCAGTCCGGCGATGACGACTTCGCCGAATTTGGCGTGGCGGCCAAGCTTTGCAGGGAACTCGATGTCTGTGACGGCGTGTGCCGCATCGACCTTCAGATTGGAACTCACTTCCGCCTGGAAGTAACCTTCTTGTTGATAGAAATTCAACAGGCTTTGGCGGCCCTGCTCGACCTGGCCAGCGCTATAGGGCGTCTGCGTTGGATAGTTGGCGACCTGGATGAGACGAGAATATGGGAAGCGTTCAGCGCCAGGAAATTCGAACACACCGAAATAGTCCGCCGGCTCCAGGATGAACTGCACGCGAACTCCATTTGCCTCCGGATCGACCTGAATGCGGACGTCCTTGAACTTGCCCGTGGCCTTGATCGCTGCCGCAGTCTGTTCCACCTTTTGCTTGGCGAAGGGCTCCCCGGCCTTCTGCACGAATATCGAGGAGAAGTCAGTCTCTTTGATGGCAGGCTGGCCAGCGATTTCAATGGTCGAAACATTCTGTCCCTCGTACGACGTGAACATTTGCTGAGCGGACGGTGGGGTTCGAGGGATGTCATTCGAAGACTGGGTATTTTGCGCCGTCGTATGCACGACCGCGAACAAGCACACCGCCGCAAGTCGCATGAGCGGTGTTACAAATCGGCGTTTTGGTATAGATGAATTTGGACGCATGATCTTCGCAATCGGCAACACCGGCTAAGTCCACCCTCGATCAGATGCCGGGAAGATGGGGTTGGTTGACCCGTTCGCCTATGGATCGATTGAAGTTATCCGACAATTCTTCAACCGAAACATCGACTCGATCGAATTCCGCATCCATGTTTGCAACGGAAGAGACGGGCGCGTCCGGATTGGGTCAATGTTCAGCGCGGCCTCGAATGTCGGTCAGCGATCGTCTGTTTCTTTGCAGAATCACCTGAAGCGCGCTGGCCTGGCGTCATCAGGAACTGCCTACTCCCGGTCTCGGGCGAGTCTGAAACTGCAACTATCCCCCTCGATTGTTCGTCACACACAATGCGTCGTGATAAGCAGGCATTCTCGCCGGAAGTCCTATTTTTTTGCTTGGGTTCCCATGCGGAATCAGCAGGAGACAACCGGGTCCAGGGGCTGGCTTGAGTGATAAACTTGGCGATTCGGAGAGGCATCTGCCCACAGCAGGGATGCCATTCGCCAATTCCAAAAACTCCACGAACTTTTGCAGGAAATCACAAGAGAAAACATGGACCAGAGATCATCTGCATCGCACGAAGTTCCGGCGAGCCAGTCCGCTGGAGATGCGCCACAACCGGTTCAAAAGCGCCGACACCGTTGGGTGTGGGCAGTCGTCCTGATTCTCTTCGGACTGCTTTTTTATTGGGTCATACAACATCAGCAGAAGAGCCAGACCGCCGCCATGGCGGGCGGGCGGCGCGGGGGAGGCGGCGCGGTCCCGGTAACAATCGCAACCGCGCATGTCGGCAGCATCAATGTCTACTTCGATGCCATCGGTACCGTCACCCCGCTCAACACGGTTTCCATCACCGCGCAGGTTACTGGCGTGGTGACTGCAGTGCACTACCGTGAGGGGCAGTTGGTGCAAAAGGGCGATCCGCTCATCGACATCGATGCCCGGCCCTTCGAGGCGACATTGCAGCAAGCACAGGGCACTCTCGAACGCGACCAGAACCTTCTTGCTGAAGCCAAGATGGACTTCACCCGATACCAGCAGGCGTGGTCGAAAAATGCCATTCCCCGCCAGACCCTGGAAGACCAAGAGAAGGTGGTGCTGCAGGAGCAGGGAACGGTAAAGAACGATGAAGGCGTGGTGCAGTACGACCAGGTTCAGCTCGGCTACTGCCATATCACGTCGCCCATCACGGGTCGCGTCGGCTTGCGGCTGGTTGATCCCGGAAACCTGGTTACAGCGAACTCCACCACCACGCTCGTGGTGGTAACAGAGATGCAGCCCATCACCGTGGTGTACACACTGGCGGAAGACAATTTGCCCCGAGTGATTCACCAGACCAAGGGCAATCAGCAGTTGAAGGTGGAGGCATACGACCGCACCAACGAGGGATTGCTCGATAGAGGCAAGCTCACGTCGATCGACAATCAGATCGACACCACAACTGGAACGGTGAAGCTGCGCGCGGAATTTGCCAACAAAGGCGGCGTGCTCTTTCCCAACCAGTTTGTGAACACCCGGATGCTGGTCACCACGCTCATGAACCAGGTTCTACTTCCGACTTCGGCAATCCAACATAACGGAAACACTGATTTCGTTTACGTCATTAACAACAACAAAGCCGAGCAGCGCATCATCAAGGCGGGAGTCTCCGATAGGGGAGAGACCGCGGTTGAGGGAGTTAAAGCAGGAGAGGCGGTGGCGAACAGCAGCTTCGAGAAGCTGCAGAACGGATCGCAAATCACGATCTCAAAAATCAAGCTTCCCAGCCTCAGCGATGGGACGACGAGCACTGCCCCATGAATCCGTCACGCCCCTTCATTCTGCGGCCGGTGGCGACGGCGCTGTTGATGTTCGCCATCCTCCTGGTGGGGATCGTCTCGTACGTGCAGCTGCCCGTTTCGGCATTGCCACAGGTTGACTATCCCACCATCCAGGTGGTCACGTTCTATCCCGGCGCAAGCCCGGATGTGATGGCGACCACGGTGACTGCGCCACTCGAACGGCAATTCGGCCAGATGCAGGGCTTGAGCCAGATGACCTCGACAAGCGCCGGAGGCGTTTCGGTCATCGTGCTGCAGTTCAATCTAACTCTCGGGCTCGATGTGGCAGAAGAGGAGGTGCAGTCCTCAATCAACTCCTCGCAGTCGTTCCTGCCGGCCGATCTTCCCACACCGCCGGTCTACAACAAGACCAATCCTGCCGATGCCCCGGTGCTCACGCTTGCCGTAACCTCGGACACGATGCCGCTGTCGCAGGTTGAGGACCTAGTTGACACGCGCCTCGCGCCGCGCATCTCTCAGCTCTTCGGCGTAGGTCTGGTGAGTATCAGCGGCGGTCAAAAGCCTGCCGTGCGCATCCAGGTGAATCCCACCAAGCTCTCCGCGCATGGACTCAACATGGAAGATGTGCGCACCGCGCTGACGCAGGCGAGCGTCAACTCCGCGAAAGGAAACTTCGACGGTCCGCGCCAGGACTACCAGATTGACGCCAACGACCAGATTACCGAGGCCAATGGCTACAACAACGTGGTCATCTCCTACAGCAATGGCGCGCCAATCTTCGTAAAGGACGTGGCCAACGTGGTGAATGGCGTGGAGAACACGCGCCAGGCTGCGTGGATGAACAAAACCCCGGCAGTCATCCTGAATATTCAACGCCAGCCGGGCGCCAATACCATCATCGTTGTCCGCAGGATTCAGCAGATTCTGCCCCAACTCGAGGCCAATCTCCCGGCAACCATCAAGGTCACCACCATGACCGACATGACCACCAGCATTCAGGCTTCGGTCCACGACGTGGAATTCGAGTTGGGGCTGACCATTGCCCTGGTGGTCATGGTGATCTTTCTCTTCTTGCGCAGTCTTTCGGCCACCATCATTCCCAGCGTGGCTGTGCCGCTGTCGCTTGTCGGCACGTTCGCGGTGATGTACTTGCTCGGCTACAGCCTCGACAATCTTTCGCTAATGGCGCTCACCATCTCCACGGGCTTCGTGGTGGATGACGCGATCGTGATGATCGAGAACATTTCTCGCTACCTCGAAGAGGGAATGTCGCCCATGGAGGCGGCGCTTACGGGGGCAGAGCAGATCGGGTTCACCATCGTATCGTTGACCGTCTCGCTCATCGCGGTGCTCATCCCGCTCTTGTTCATGGGCGATGTGGTCGGGCGCCTGTTCCGCGAGTTCGCAGTCACGCTGGCCGTCACCATCATCATCTCCGCCGTGGTCTCGCTAACGCTGACTCCCATGATGTGCGCGCGCATTTTGCGCCACGATCCCGCGCATCTGCAGGGCCGCTTCTATCGCTGGTCCGAAACCATGTTCGAGCGCATGATCGCCTTTTATGGGCGCACGCTCAAGGTCGTGCTTCGCTTCCAGACCCTCACGCTGCTGGTGGCGGCCGCCACGCTCGTGCTCACCGTTGTTCTCTACATCCTCATTCCCAAGGGATTCTTCCCGGTCCAGGATACCGGCGTGATTCAGGGCATCTCGCAGGCTTCGCAATCCATCTCGTTTCCGGAGATGCGGAGAAAGCAGCAGGCAATCGCGCAGATTATCCTTCAGGACCCCTCGGTCGAGAGTCTCTCGTCGTTCATTGGCGCCGACGGGCAGAACACCACGCTGAACAGTGGTCGCATCTCCATCAACCTCAAACCGCTCGATCAACGCGACCTGAGCGCGGCCGACGTGATTCGCCGCCTGCAGAACAATCTCGCGGAGGTGTCCGGCATTCATCTCTACATGCAGCCGGTGCAGGACATTACCGTCGACGATCGCATCAGCCGCACCCAATACCAGTACACCCTCGAAGATCCCGACATCAACGAATTGAATACCTGGACTGACAGGTTCGTTACCGAGTTGAAGAAGATGCCGGAACTCGAAGACGTGGCCACCGATCAACAGACGGGCGCACGTGCCGTTTCGTTGATGATCGATCGCGTCACCGCATCGCGGCTCGGAGTTGCGCCGACCACAATCGACAACACGCTCTACGATGCCTACGGCCAGCGCGAAATCAACACACTCTACACGCAGCTCAACCAATATCACGTGATTCTCGAGACCGCGCCCGAGTGGCAACGCAGTCCCAGCAATCTCGGATCGCTCTACATCCAGTCGAATGCGTCTTCGGGCGCAACGGGTGCGGGTGCGACGACGAGCTTCTCCTCTTCGGCTTCACAGTCAGCCGGCTCTAACGCGCTTACGACCTCTGTAAAGTACACGCCTTCGTCCGGTGTGCTCACGGCTCCAGCGAGGGTGCTTGGGGGCACTTCGTCAACTTCGGGGTCATCGGCAACAGGGGGCACTACCGCGGGCACCACACCCAACACGACCGTCTCTTCAGTCGGCGCGAAAGCCATACCGCTGAGCGCCTTCACGCACATGGCCGATACTACGGAAGCGCTGTCCATTACCCACCAGGGACAGTTTCCAGCGGTCACCGTCTCGTTCAACCTCGCTCCCAACGCGTCGCTCGGCACCGCGATTACCAAGATCGATGACCTCAACAAGCAGCTGAATTTGCCTGCTACGGTTCAGGCTGATTTCCAGGGTACAGCCGCCTCGTTCCGCAACTCCCTCTCAAACGAGGCGCTGTTGATCCTCGCCGCCCTGGTCACGGTGTACATCGTCCTGGGCGTCCTCTATGAGAGCTTTATCCATCCCATCACCATTCTTTCTACGCTGCCGTCGGCCGGAGTGGGTGCGCTGCTGGCGCTTATGCTCTTCCACGAGGATCTCAGTGTGGTCGCCATCATCGGCATCATCCTCCTGATCGGCATCGTGAAAAAGAACGGCATCATGATCGTCGACTTCGCGCTGGAGTCTGAGCGGGAGCGGGGAAAGAATTCCACGGAAGCCATCTACGAGGCCAGCCTGTTGCGGTTCCGCCCCATCATGATGACCACGATGGCAGCGCTGCTTGGCGGCATTCCGCTTGCGTTCGGAACGGGATTGGGCTCGGAGCTGCGCCGGCCGCTGGGCATCTCCATGGTGGGCGGACTGCTGTTGAGCCAGATCCTCACCCTTTACACCTCGCCGGTGATTTACATTTTCTTCGACAACTTGGGACAGCGCCTCACCGGGCGCAGCCCCTCGCACACGGCTCCGCGCAACCAGCCGCCCCGCATCGAATCGGAGCCCGCATGAGCCTGTCGTCGCCATTCATTCACCGTCCGGTGGCCACGACCCTGCTGACGATTGCGGTGGCCATCGCAGGGGCAATTGCCTTCACGGTGCTCCCCGTGTCGCCGCTGCCGCAGGTTGACTTTCCAACCATTAACGTTCAGGCGGGTCTTCCCGGAGCGAGTGCCGAAACCATGGCGGCATCCGTCGCAACGCCGCTCGAGCGCCAGTTCGCTCACATTGCCGGAATCACTGAGATGACCTCGTCCAGCTCGCTGGGCAACACCAATGTGACCCTGCAGTTCGACCTTAGCCGCAACATCGACGGCGCTGCGCGCGATGTTGAATCGGCCATCAACGCAGCGCGCACTTATCTGCCCATCAATCTGCCATCCAATCCGTCCTATCGCAAGGTGAATCCGGCCGATTCGCCCATCATGCTGCTCGCACTAACCTCGGATTCTTATCCCATCACCAAGATCTACGACATCGCATCCACTGTGCTGCAGCAAAAAATCTCGCAGATCCAGGGTGTCGGACAGGTTGCGGTCAACGGCGGTTCTACGCCCTCGGTTCGCGTGGAAGTCGACCCCAAGAAGCTCGAAAGCTTTGGGATGACCCTGGGGACTGTGCAATCCATGCTCAGCCTGCAGAATGCGCATGAACCGCGCGGCCAGCTCTCCGACGGCGATCGGACGGCCGACATTATCACCAACGACCAGATCTCGAAAGCAGAAGACTACGCGCCGCTCATCGTCGGCTATCACAATGGGGCAGCGGTGCGCCTGTCAGACGTGGCAGAGGTCGTCGATTCCACCTCCAACATCCGTACTGCGGGTTACATGGACGGCACCCGCGGGGTCTTCATCATCATCTTCCGGCAGCCCGGCGCCAACATCATTCAGACCGTCGACCGCGTCAGGGCGCAGTTGCCCTTCCTCGAGGCAGTCCTCCCCAAGGGCATCAAGACGACGGTTGTGCTTGACCGCACCACGACCATCCGCGCCTCGGTGAACAACGTTGAAACCACCCTCATCGGCTCAATCATCCTTGTCGTGCTGGTGGTCTTCGTGTTCCTGCGCAGCCCTCGCGCCACTCTCATCCCCAGCGTCGCCGTCCCGGTGTCCCTCATCGGCACCTTCGCGGTGATGTATTTGTTCGGATACAGCATCGACAACCTGTCGCTCATGGCGCTCACCATCTCCACCGGCTTCGTGGTTGACGACGCCATCGTTGTGATGGAGAACATCACGCGCCACCTCGAGCGAGGTATGGAGCCATTTGCGGCCTCCCTCCAGGGTGCGAAGGAGATCGGCTTCACGGTCTTCTCCATCAGCATGTCGCTGATCGCCGTCTTCATTCCCATCCTGCTCATGGGCGGAATCATCGGCCGCCTCTTCCGCGAGTTTGCCGTCGTGCTATCCACGGCCATCCTGGTCTCCATGGTAATTTCCCTCACCACCACGCCTACCATGTGCGCGCACCTGCTCAAGGCACATGAGGAGGGCGAACGCCACAACTGGTTCTATCGCACCAGTGAGCGGACTCTTAACGGCCTTGTCGCCGTGTATCGGGTCTCCCTCTCCTGGGTTATGGACAACCCGGTACTCACCCTTATCGTGCTTGTTCTCACCATTGCATTGAACGTCGTGGTGATCGTCCGGATTCCCAAGGGCTTTTTCCCCCAGCAGGACACCGGTGTCATCATGGGCATGGTGCAGGGGTCCAAGGACGCTTCGTTCCCCTTGATGAATTTCTCTATCAAAGAATTGGTTGGCGTTATCAAGGCAGATCCCGGAGTCGACCACGTCAACGCTTACACCGGACAGGGGAACGGCGGCTTCATTTTCATGGCGCTCAAGCCGCTAGGTAAGGAGCGCCACGAAGACGCGTTTGCCATCATCAACCGACTCCGGCCCAAGATGAACCGGCTTCCTGTCGCTTCTGCCTTCCTGCAGGCCGCGCAGGACCTGCGCATCGGCGGTCGCGGCGGCGGTGCCCAGTTTCAATACACGATTCAGACGGAGAACGTTCCCGACCTCGCCCATTGGGGGCCCGTCCTGATGGAAAACATGAAAAAACTGCCCGGCCTGCAG
>WNGK01009250.1_pt1 | contig 18579 bp, 17 predicted proteins | sample 5400601 | NCBI WGS metagenome assembly WNGK01 (sample SAMN13153376, study PRJNA577476) | soil metagenome | isolation source: 60 cm soil or saprolite under Garry oak tree replicate 1 | place: USA:California | collected 2016-06-15
GCCAGAGCGAGCAGGGCGTAGTAGCCCTTACCCGGATTCCCGAGGGTGCGCGCGATGACGCGGGTGACGAAGTCGTAGCTGACGCGCGACGGGGACGTCTCGGCCATCGCCTCAGCCCTCCACCACGGCGCCGTGCACGACCTTGGCCAGGTACGTGATCGCCGGCTGGGTATTCAGTCCCGCGAGGACGTGATAGCCGCGCGGATCCTGCGCGAGCGCCGCGACGCGCGACGTCTTGTCGTGCAGATCGCCGAACACGATCGCCTCCGACGGGCACGCCTGCGCGCAGGACGGCGTGATGTCCCCGTCCTGCACGTTGCGGTCCTCGAGGCGCGCCCGGTTCTGCGCGCCGCGGATCCGCTGCACGCAGAAGGTGCACTTCTCCATCACGCCTTTCTCTCGCACCGTGACGTCGGGATTGAGAAGCATGTTGAGCGGGTCGGGCCAGCTCTCCCACTCACCGCCCCGCTCGGCGTAATTGTACCAGTTGAAGTAGCGCACCTTGTAGGGACAGTTGTTGGCGCAGTAGCGCGTGCCGACGCAGCGGTTATAGACCTGGCCGTTCAAGCCGTCGGGCGTGTGGTACGCGGCGTACACCGGGCATACCGGCTCACAGGGCGCGTTGCCGCACTGCTGGCACAACATCGGCGTCACCACGGCGCCGACGGGGCTACTCCCCTCACCGCCGGTGTAGTAGCGCTCGATCCGGAGCCAGCTCATCTGCCGGCGTCGAGTCACGAGCTCTTCCCCGACGGTCGCAAGGTTGTTCTCGGCGTAGCACGCCGTTACGCAGGCCGAGCAGCCGGTGCATTTGGCCAGGTCGATCGCCATCGCCCAGCGCGGATGCTCGCCGGCGTAGTTCCCGAGCGACGCCTGCTCGTGCTGCGCCTCCGCCCACGCCTCGAGCGCTTTGCGGGCGTAGGCCGGCGTCTCCTCCTCGGCGAACGGATGCGCGCCGCGCTTCAGCTGGCGCGCCTTGGTGAGCGGCAGCACCTCGACGACGCCGCGCCCCTGCTCGCGCGCGTCGCCCTCGACGGTGGCGAGCCGGCGATGGTCGCCGGTCTTGGTGATCTTGACGCCGACCGCGAACGCGCGCCCGCCGAAGTCCGCGGGCGTGTCGCTCAGGAGCGCAAACGCATTGAACGAGCGGTCCTTGGCGTAGCGGCCGTACGCCTTGTGACCCTGTCCGGTCGGGACCGCGAGCACGTCGGGTCGCACGCCCGGGGTGATCCACACGGGTGCGCGTACGGCGCCGTGCGCCGACTCGAGCAGGAGGATGTCGCCGTTGGCGAGCTGCGCTTTCGCCGCGGTCTCGGGATGGACCTCGACCCATCCATGCCAGGTGATTTTCGAGACCGGGTCGGGGAGCTCTTGCAGCCACGGCTTGTTCGCCCCACGGCCGTCGTGCAGCGCGATCGACGGGAAGACGATCAGCAGCTGCTTCTCCGATGCGCCCGCCGAGCCGGCCAGCCCGCCGAGCCGCTGCGCGATGCCGGGGACGAGCCGCACACTCTGCGCGGGCGCATCGGCGTACACGCCGCCGTGCTGTACGGCGTCGCTCCAAAAGTCGTCGAAGCTCCGGCCGCGGCCGTATCGCTGATGCAGGATCCGCCAGCGAGCTTGCAGGTAGTCCTTGAATGGGCCTGCCCTGCCGGAGGCCTGGAGGAGCACGTCACCGGTGTGGCGGGTGTTGGGAAACACCGGCTGCATCGCCGGCTGTTGCAGCGCGTAGACGCCGGCCTGCGGCCGCGAATCGTTCCACTGCTCGAGCGGATGCAGGTCCGGCAGGACCAAGTCCGATGCCGCGGCGGTCTCGTCCAGGTACGAGGAGAAGCTCACCCTGTATGCCACCCGGCCGAGCCCCTGGGAGAATGCGGCGGGCAGCGAGTGCGCCGGATTCGCCCCGTGGACGAGCAGCAGCGCGACCTTCCCGGCGCTCATGTCCCCGACCAGCTCGGTCAGCTGTTGGAACGAACCGGCGGCTTCGAGCGCGTGGTTGGGTCCGAACTTGACGGTCTTCCCCACCTGCCCCGCGACGTAGTTCAGCAGGTTCACCGATGCGACGAGCACGTGCGCGCCGCTGCCGTACTGCGTCGTCACGCCGCCGGCCACCGCGAGCCCGCCCTTCGACCCGGCAAACTCGCGGGACAGCCGCCGGATGTCGCGTGCTTCCATCCCGACGAGCGTGGCCGCCTGCTGGGGCGTGGGGAGCGAGCGCTCGAGGCCGCGCGCGTCCGCCGGCGTGGCGGCCAACCGCTCGGCCAGGATGACTTGCGCCATCGCGAGCGCGAGCATGAACTCCGTTCCCGGCTTCGCGGCGATCCATTCGTCCGCACTCATCCCCGTGAGCGACAGGCGCGGGGCGACGGAGACGAACTTGGCCATCGACCCGTCTCGTCCACTCTCGAAGGCGTGCGCGCGGGTGAACCCGTTCTGGAAGCCCACCGGCGAGAGCCAGGTCTCCATGAAGTCGGCGCCGAAGGACACGATGTAGCGCGCGTCGGCGAAGTCGTACCAGGGGATCGCGCCCGTGCCGAACGCGAGGCGGTTGCCTTCACGCAGCGCCTCAAAGGCGAAGGGCTCGTACGTGACGTGGCGCCCGCCGATGTCTTTCATCCAGGCTTCCACGAGCTCGCCGAACGACCCGCTCTCGAGGCCGGTGACGAACGCGATTCCCTTGCCGCGCGCCTCTTTCACCTTCGCCTGCAGCCGGCCGATCGCATCCTCCCACGAGAGCTTCTGCCACTCGCCCGTGGAGCCGCGGGCCATGGGATCGGTGACGCGGTCGGGATTGTAGAGCCCCTGGAGCCCGGCTTGGCCACGCGAGCAGAGCCGCCCCTGGTTGATCGGCGATTCCGGGTTGCCCTCGAGCTTCACGACGCGGCCTTCGCGCACTTTGGCGTGCAACCCGCATCCGGCTGCGCATTCGCGGCAGGTGGTGGCGTAGTAGGTGGCGATCCCGGGGACCTGGTTCTCGGGCGGAACCGTGTACGGCACGAGGTGCTCGGTCGGCTCGGCGTGGATGTCGCACGCCGACACCGCCGCCGCGGCGCCGCCCGTCGCGCCCAGGACTGTCAGGAACCGTCTGCGGTCCATCGGTCGGGCCTCAGTAGTGACACACGGTGCAGTCGCGCGTGACGTTGCGCTGCACGTGGCAGTTGACGCACCAGCCCATCGTGAGCGTGGACACCTGGTACACCTGGGGCATGCGATTCACGTCGCCGTGGCAGGTGGTGCAGCTCTCGGTGCCCAGGACCTTGATATGGCGCTGGTGCGGGAACCGCACGAAGCCCGGCAGCGCGTGCACGCGCGTCCACACGGGCGGCTGCTTGTTGATCCACGCCTCTCGGACCTTTTTGATCTCCGCCTTATCGGGCTCCGCGGAACCGCCGATTATCTGGTGACAGCCGAAACAGGTCTGCACCGCGGGGATCCCCGGCTCGCTCGAGATGGTCACCGTGCTGTGGCAATACAGACAGGGGATCTGATCTTGGCCGGCGTGGACGTCGTGGCGAAAAAAGATGGGCTGGCGGGGACCCTTGAGCCGCCCCGTGTCGCTGATGACGGGAGCCTTGTAGCCGGAGGCGGACTGGCCGGTTTGCGCCGCGACCGGGAAGGCGATGAACAGCGCGATCGCGACGCCCCCCCCGGTCCCGACCCCACCACTCCTCTTCGTCATCCAGAGCGCTCGATGGCGAATGTATCGGTCTGTGTTGTGAAACGGCTTGTGCCGTTCCAACTGAGTTCGCCAGCGGTGCCGAGACCGTACGACTTGGCGAAAATAGTTGGAACGGCACTTGCGGGCGCCGGAATGTAGCGCTAGCGCGGAAGCATACACAAGGCCTGCTCGTGCAGGGGCGCGCCATGCCGCGCCCCTACCCAACCGGTCATTCCGGTCGCGCCAGCAGCTGATGCTTCAATTCAATGATGTGAACGAAGGCGTCGACGGTATCCAAGTCGGGGAATTCCATCCAGCACCACCGCACACCGCCCGCCATCCGGCCGTCACGTATGGCGTGCCGCGACGGCCGCGGCAAGCCGTCCGTCACCGCGAGCTCCCGCTCCTCGGTCTCGGTGAGGATAAACGTGCCCGAGAGGCCCGTCTCCATCGGATGGAGGTAGCCGAGCTTGCGCCCGCCGACTTCGTACATCCAGACCCACTTCCAGGCGGTGCCCATGAACACGACCTGCTCGGTGACGTGGCGCAGCGCGCGGATGCCTTCGCGCGCCCGCTTGAACCGCTGGGCGGCGCGCGGCGGCAGATCCCTGAGCGGCGCTTCCGACTTGGGACGCTTGCGGGGGCTGGTGTAAAGATTGGTCGCCCAGTAGCCCGCCGGCTGATGATCGATGGGGATCATGATGTGTCTATATGTAAACGGCGAGTCACCGAACGGAAACGCCCGGCGTCGAGCAATCGGGCGATCGACACGCCCGGCACCGCCATGCGGCCGTCCCGGCTCATGGTGAGCTTGATCACGTCCGCGCCACGCCCGAACCAGCGCACGCTCGGCTCCACGTCCGACGGATAGACACACGCCGCGAGCGCCGCGACCGCGATGTCCGCCTGAGAGCCGATCCCGGACTCGGGCATCGTGCCGGCCCAGAGCCGCGCCCCGCATTCCGCCGCCACGCGGTAGATGCGGCACGCTTCGGTGAGCCCGCCGACGCGATGCACCTTGAGATTCCACACCATCGGGCCGTCGAGCGCCAGGATCTGGCGCGCCGCCCTCTCGTCGCGCAGCGTCTCGTCGAGGCACAGCGGCGTCGTGAGCGCGTGCGCGAGTCGGGCGTGGCCCACGAGCTCGTCGGGAGCGAGGGGCTGCTCGATGTACAGGAGGCCGGCGTCATCCAGGGCGCGCAATGCGGGCTCGTGCCCGGGCCAGACGTAGGCGCCGTTCGCGTCCACGGTGAGCGGCACATCCGTCCCGGCCATCCCGGCGCGGGCCGCGTGGACCGCGACGTCATCCCACCCGGGCGCGACCTTGATCTTCACGCGTCGATAGCCGTGCTGCAACGCGTCGTACACGCGGCGCGTCAGAGTGTCGGCGCGGCGATCTTCGGGAATGCCGAGCGCGACCCCGCAGGGGAAGCTCGCGGCGGGGGCGATGCCGAGCCGCTCGGCGACGAGCTGCGGCAGCCCCGTGCCCCGGCGATGCGCCTCGAGGTCCCACGCCGCGGTCTCGAGCCCCGCGCGGGCGAACGGATTACCGCGCACGTTCTCCCGCAGCGCGGCGTCCACGGCCTCGGGCGAGTCGAAGTCACGACCGGCGATCCGCGGCGCGAGCACGCGGGTCATCAGATCGCGCGCGCTGCCGAGCGTCTCCTCGGAATAGAACGGCAGCTCGTCCGGGGCCGCTTCGCCGTAGCCCACGTGCCCCGCGTCGTCGTGCAGCACGACGACCACTGACCGCCGCGCGTCGATCCTGCCGCCCGAGATGATGAACGGCTCCGCGAACGGCAGCTCGAGCTCGTACAGCTCAACCCGCGCGATGCGCATGGGCTGGCAGGTCGAGGAACCTGAGCTCGCCGTCGTGTCGCTCGAGCTCGCGGCGCGCCTCGAGCTCGAGCATGCCCGCGATCAGGCCCTCCTGCGGATGAAATACGAGCGCGTGGAGCGCCCGCTCGGGACGGGTGCCGTGCGTGGCGGCGTACTCGGAAAGGGGAAGTTGGAAGAAGGTGTGCAACTGCACGCTCTCGCAGCCGCGGCGGGCGTACTCGAGGATCATGCGGCCGGAGGAGACGTTCCCGGTGCCCGTGAGAGGGCGGTAGGAGGCGGTAGAAGGCGGTAGAGGGCGGTATGAATCCAGAACCCGCAAATTCCGATCGCTCAAGTCCCAGCCTCCGTGAGCAACCCCTCGCTCCGCATCGAACAATCGGTTGAAGCAGACCAGCGCGTCCGCCTCAGCCGTGGCGTTCATCATTTCCACTTGAAAGGCATCGTCGAACCGGGCGTTCATGAGCTTCATCGCGACCCGCACCGGGATCGGTGATGCGGCGCGGATTCGCCCAGGCACCTCGCGCAGCCACCGGAGGATCTGTGCGCGATCCTCCGCGAGCTCGTCTCCCGCCAGAGTGGGGGAGAAGTCCTTCTCCAGGAGGAGGGGCGGGTCCCCCCACGCGTCCGCCAGCAGCCCAGTGGTATGGCGGTATTCGTCCTCACGGAACGGCTCCGCGAGTCGCGGGAGGTGGTACTTGACCGACGGTACCACCAGGAGCCGGCCGGCTCGGGTCAGGTCCCGCCCCGCGCGCAGCAGTGCGAGGTACTCGCCGAACGGGCGATCCCAGCCGCGTCCTTTCCACGTGACGGTCCAGCCCTCACGATCGGCGCCCGCCCGGCGCCTCTCGACCTTCATCTTGGTCTCGTGAATCGCCCAGGCCGCCATCGCCTGCGCGCCGGTCGCGTCCTCGGCGATCACCGTCTTTAGTACCGCGAACGCGAGTCCCGCCGCGGCGTCATCGTCGAGTTGCCCGGGGTTGAGCGAGAGCTGGCCTGAGCCCTTGCCGATGGGATGCGGAACGAACTCACCCAGGTAGCGGGCGGTGAGATCGATCCCATAGGTCTCGCGCACGTGTGCCGGGAAGTCGCGCGGCAGCCCCCGCTTGAACCGATCGAAGTCCCGTTCGAGCCGGGCGCGCACGCTACCGCGCGAGGCGAGACAACCGGAACTCGGGTGGCGCCGCCTCCGCGGCGAGCACCAGTTTGGCCACCAGCTCGCCCACGGCGGGCCCGTGCTTGAAGCCGTGTCCCGAGCCGCCGCCCACGAGCCACGCGTTCGCCGCCGCCGGGTGCCGGTCGATGATGAAGTGCTCGTCGGGAGAGTTCTCGTACTGGCACACCCGCGCCTCGACCAGTGGCGCACCCTTCAAGCCCGGGAAGCGAAAGGCGAGATATTCCCGCGCCGCCTGCAGGGCCTCGGGCGTGGGCACCCGCTCGCCGCCCGTGGGGTCGAAGGCGGGCCCACGCGTGTCGTCCGCGACCTTGAACCCGCGCCACTCGTTGCCGGGAATCCCGTACACGAAATGCGCACCGTGATCCGCCCAGACTGGCAGGGCCTCCTCGGTGAACCGCTGGTCCCCCGGGGGCGTGCCGAAAAAAAAGACCTCCTGGCGGGTGGCGCGCACCCGGTCGCCGATGACTTCCGGAAACAGGCGCCCGAGCCACGGGCCGCAGGCGAAGACGAATGCATCGGCGACGATGGTGGTGCCGTCGGACAGCGTGACGCCGCGCAGCTCACCTCCCGCGTGGGATGCGCCGGGCTCCGCCGCGAGCTGACGGTATGCGCCGCCTTCGGCGAGGAAGCCCTCGAGCACGGCGGCGCAGGCCCTGCGCGCCGTGAGGTAGCCGCCATCTTTCTCGAAGATGGCCCAGCGCACGCGCTCGCAGTTGATCTGCGGGTAACGGCGCGCCGTCTCCGCGCCCGACAGCTCTTCAAACGCCAGGCCGGCCTCCGTGAGCAGGGGCAGCGCCGCCTTCTCGTACGCGTCGTCGCCCTCGACGAGCCACAGCACGCCGATGGCGTGGTACAGCTTCCGATGCCAGCGCCGCTCGTGCTCTTTCCACAGCTGGAGCGCGCGCGCCGTCAGGTGTGTGTAGATCCCGCGGGAGCCGTAGGTCCCGCGGATCACCCGGGTCTCGCCGCCCGAGCTGGCGCGCGAGTTGCCCGGCCCCCACGCGTCGACCAGTGTGACGCGCGCGCCCCGCCGCAGCAGGTGCAGAGCGGTCCAGCCGCCGAACGCCCCCGCCCCCGCCACCACCACGTGCCGTTGCTTACTCATCGGAACCCAGCCCTTCAGCAAGGGAGACCCGCCGAGCGCCGTGCTCGCGGCGGCGCAGGATTCGAGGAAGGTCCGCCGCGCGATGCGCCTCACGCTGCGGTGATGCGCGGCGCGCGCGCTTCGCGCACCGCGGAGCGAACGGCGTCCCGCTCAGCCGGCGGTAGGCTCGGGCCCCAGGGATCGTCGCACGCGTCGTCCGGGATCACGCCGTCGGCCGCGAGCGCCCACAGCATCCGTCGGATATAACCCTCCATGGGGGGAACGAACGTCACGCTCGCGAACCGATCGCACACCCCGGACAGGCGCACGAACTTGCCGAAATCGCCCGAGCGGAACGACTCCATCAGCGCGACCTGGAGGTCGGTGAGCACCGCCCCCATACCGATCAACGCCGCACCCGCTCCCATCGTGAGCGAGTAGCCGAAGAAGCGGTCCTCCCCCGTGATCAGCAGCTTGTCGGGGTGAGCCCGCATGAGCCCGGCGATCCGCTGAAATGTCACCACCGAGTCGAGCGTCGCCACCTTGATCCCGATCACGCTGGGGAGCGCGAGGATGGCGTGCAGGGTCTGGTTGTCGTACGCGACGCCACCGGCGGCCTCGTACAGGTAAAACGCGATCACCGGGAGCTCGCGGCCGAGCGACTCGTGATAACCGACCGGATCGTGCGCCTGAGGAAAGGCGAGCAGCGCGTTCGCACCGCCCGCTTTCGCGTCGACCGCCATCTCGAGGCTCGTCGCCCCCGCGATGATCGTGCTCTCGGGAAGCGCGACTCGCCATGCCGCGAGCACCCGTCGTCGCACGTCGCGCGACAGGTGCGGCCCGCGTCCCGTGTGCGCCCAGACGGCCACACCCGCGACCCGCGTCCCGTGTGTGCCCAGACGGCCACGCCCGCGACCTGATGCCCCGCCATCCAGGCGGCGTAACCCTGCTGCGCGTCGTCCGCCAGCTCCCGGCCGCGGAACGGAACCGGGACGGCGGGAATCACACCCCACGCGAGGTCGGCGGTCAGCGGAGCAATCCCCCGCGGGCGTTTTCCGACTCGATCGCGGCGCGCTGCTCGGGCGCCAGGTCGAGCAGATCCAGCTTCGCCATGCTCGCCTCCGGAATCCGGAGCGGCTGCCCGGTGCCGAACACGAACCGGTCGACCCCGATCGTGCCGAGCAGCAGCGCGAGGTAATCCTCGGGGGGGCCCCAGATCCAGCTCACATCCCACCAGACTCGCGCCGCTTCATCGGGAGTCGATCCGAAATGCACCTCTTCGAGGAACCCGCGGTCGGCGTGCGTAATCAATAGCCGCAGGTCCTCGTCGCTCCGAATCAACGCTCGGACGGCCGCCGCGGGAAGGTCGACGGCGTGGTCGTTGGGATGGCGCTGGCGCCCATCCTCGAGGCGCACGGCCATCATCAGGGGCAGCTTTGCGGCCCCGCACGCCGCAGCGAGGACGCGCATCTCGGGCCCGGCCGGATCCAGCCCGTAGTACATCGGGTCGCACCGCCCTGCCGGGGCGCCGCGATCCGCCGCCTCGCCCAGCGCACCCTCCCAGCCCGAGAGGCCCGGATGCAGGGCCGGTACGGGCTTGAGCCGCGGCTCGCGCGCCACGGTGTCGTACAGCCAGGCGTTCCCATCCATCGGCTGGCGCCAGAACAGGCTCGGCAGATGACTGACCCACGCTTCGTCGATCCCGGCGCGCGCCATGGCGCGCAAGAGCCCTTCGGGCGATGTACCGGGCACCCGCCGGTAGGGATAGGCCCCGAGGAAGGCGTTCACGTCGATCCGCATCAGTCGGCGGGGAACGCGCCGCGCGGGAAGACGCGCGCCGCGTTTCTCCACTGCACGAGCTCCAGGTCCCCGGGCGGAAGCAAGCGCTCGAGATAACGCAGCTTGGCCCAGCCGGTGTCCATCGTGAGATCCGTGCCCCAGAGCAACCGCTCGGCGCCGGCGGCGGCGAGGCAGGCTTCGAGCATGCCGCCGTCCGCACCGCTCCCCGACAGATCCACATAGACATTGGGGGCGGCGCGCACGGCAGCAAGCGAGTGTTCCCAGTCGCCGCCTCCACCGATGTGCGCCAGGATGAATCGCACCTGCGGGTGGCGCCCGGCCAGGGCGACGAGCTCTGGCCCGTCTGACGCTTCCTGCCCCGGCCAGTCGCGTCTGCGGTGCTGCCATACGTGGTGCAGCACCGGAACACCGCGTTCCCGCGCCAGCTCGCAAATCGGATCGAGCAGCGGGTCGGTCGCGCGACGGCTCGCCGCGAGCTTGATCCCCACCATCCCGGCGCCGAGGCAACGGACGATCTCGGCCTGCGCCTGGGAGGTGTAGTTGGGGTTCACGGTGACGTAGCCGCGGATCAGGTCGGGATGCTCTCGCGCCAGGGCGAGCAGCGCGCTGTTGCCGTCCTCCACGTCGCGGGGCGACGGGAAGTAGATCGGCGACGTCCGGCCCCAGGTTCCCAGGATCGAGGCGACGTGGATCGTCACCCCGATCTTCCGCCCCGCCGCGAGCCGGGCGGCGTTGCGCTCGCGCCAATCGGCGCGAGGGGTTGCGGCATGGTAGAAGTGAGCATGGACGTCGATGAGCATCGCCGGAATCTGGGTCATACGACGCTACGACGCTACGTTGTACGGAGCCGTGCGGCATCGTGTAGCGTAGCGTCGTGGCGTCGGAGAACGGTTTATGTATTTTGTGCTCATGCGCACCCCGCCTCCACCGAATCCGCCGCGCCCTCCCGGAGGGCCGCCCCCACGCGGTCCTACCCCACCTCCCCGCGGCCCCACGCCGCCACGGGGCCCGACCTCCCCCAAAGCCGGGCCGCCGCCCCGGCCCACCGCCAGGCCGTCGGCAGCCAAACCACGGGCCGCGCGTAAGCTCCCGGGCTGGCTGGCCCGCGCCAAGCGTCTGCTGCTCCAGCCGGCGCAGGAGTGGGCCACAATCGCCGGAGAGTTCACGAACGCGGGGACGATCTACCTGCGCTATCTCGTCCCCATGGCGGCCATCGGCCCCGTCGCGGCGACGATCGGCGGGGTCGTGTTCGGGGAGCGCGGCAGCCTTTTGACATTCGGGACGATCCCGATGAACGCCGGGACGGCCGTGCAGGCAGGCGTCCTCGAGTACGTGCTCAATCTCGTCGGCGTGTATGCCCTGGCGATAGCGATCGACGTGATCGGAGGGTCGGTCGGGGGGCAGCGGAACCGCGTGCAGGCCCTCAAGGTCGCGGCGTACGCGAGTACGCCGTACTGGCTCGCCGGCGCGTTCGCGCTCTTTCCCAGAATCGAGCCGCTCGCGATGCTGGTCGGGCTGTATAGCGTGCGGCTATTCGCGCTGGGACTTTCGCCTTGCATGAAGGTGGGTCGCGACAAAACCGCCGCTGTCACACTGCTCACGAGCATTGCCGCAGCGCTCGTCGTACTGGTAATCACCGCGATCATCACCCGACTGGTCGTGGCCTAAGGGCGCTCCCGAAACGCCGTGCGCGTCACGCCCCCCTCCCGGCCGAGGAGTGACGCGGCGAGGACGAGACCCACGATCGCGAACCCGGCGAGTGCCGTGCAGTCGAGCGGCACGGGTAGCTCACCGCCGTAGCCCGCCTCCACCCACGCGCCGAGTAGTGCGTGCTTCAGCAAGTCCACTCCGTACGCGAGCGGGTTCGCGTAGGCGGCGGCGCGCAGCGCGACACCGAGGTGCCGCACGGGGTACAAGGCGCCCGACAGAAACAGCATCGGGAAGATCACGAAGTTCATCACGCCAGCGAAGTTTTCGATCGAGCGGATGCTCGCCGCGAGCACTAACCCGAGCGCTCCCATCGCCAGCCCCAACAGGACGACCGCGGCCAGCCCGAGCAGCGCCCCTGCGAGCGTCGGTCGGAGGTGGACGACGGGCAGCAGCAGCCCCGCGACCACGAGCGCCTGAGCGGTACCGAGCAGGGCGGCGCCCAGAGTTTTCCCGAACGCGATCGTACTGCGCCGGATGGGGGCGACCAGCACCATGCGGAGGACACCGGCCTCGCGGTCCGTCACCGTGGACAGGGCTGCAAGCAACGAGCCGAACATCACGACCATCCCGAGCAGACCGGGCGCCATGTAGACGCGGTAGTCGATCTGGTTTCGCCCTGCGAACACGGCCGCGAAGCCCGCCCCGGCGAACACCAGCCACACGAACGGCCGCCCGATGCTGGCCAGCACCCGGCCGCGCTGGCGCGAGAACCGCACGAACTCCCGTGCGACGATTCCGTAGATCGCCTGCATTCACCCGCCGTCCGCGTCGGCCAGACGATGGCCGGTGTGTGCCAGGAACACCTCCTCGAGTGAGCCGACGCCCGCTCTTTGCTTGAGCTCGGCCGGCGTCCCCAGGGCGGCGAGCTCCCCCTGGTCCAACACGGCGACGCGATCGCACGGCTCGGCCTCCTCGACGTAATGGGTGGTCAGGAGCACGGTGAGGCCGGACGCGGCACGCAGGCCGCGGATCCGCTCCCACAGCGAGCGGCGCGCGCGCGGGTCGAGGCCGGCCGTGGGCTCGTCGAGAAACAGGATGCGCGGCTCGTGCAGGATCCCGCGGGCGATATCGACCGCGCGTCGGAGGCCGCCCGAGAGCGTCCGGACCGGGTCGTCCCGCCGATCGAGCAACTCGAATTGGCGCAACAGCAGGTCGATCCGCGGCCGGGCGACCCGGTCCGGCAGGCTCCACAGACGCGCAGCGAAGCGCAGGTTCTCCGCAATCGACAGGTCGCGATCGAGCGTGGTGTCTTGGAACACGAGCCCGATGCTGCGCCGCACGGCGAGGCCCTCCCGCACGACGTCGCGTCCCGCGACGCGCGCCGCGCCGCGCGAGGGAGCCAGCAGTGTCGCGAGCAGGTGAACGGTGGTGGTCTTCCCGGCGCCGTTCGGCCCGAGCAACCCGAAGAACTCTCCCGCCCGGACCTCGAGATCGAGCCGATCGAGCGCGCGGATCGCGCCGAAGTCTTTGCCGAGGCCGCGGGCGTCGATCGCGGCGGCGGTCATCCTTTCGCAGCGAGCCCCGTTCCGTCTCGGAACGGGGCGAGCGCGCGCGACGCGGGCGCCGCGCGATACGTCCACTCGACGACCCCCGCCGCGCTCTCCACCGCGGCGACCGCGGCGTCGATCAGGTGGCGGTGCGGCGACAGCGAGCACACCGGATCGGTCAGGCCCGCGTCGCCCGCCACCAGGAACGCCTGGCAGCGACAACCGCCGAAGTCGTGGGTCTTGCGCGGGCACGACCGGCACGGCTCGGGCATCCAGGCATCGCCCCGAAAGCGGGTAAACGCGTCCGAATGCTCCCAGATCCAATCGAGCGGGTGGTCGCGCACGTTGTCGAACGTGAGCGTCGTGATCCGGCCCGCCGCGTGACACGGCCAGACCTCCCCCGCGGGCGTGACGGTCATGTACGCGCGCGCCCAGCCGCCCATGCATGGCTTCGGATACTGCTCGTGGTAGTCGGGGAGCACCCACACGATCTCGAGCGCTGTCCCGAGTCGCGCGCGCTCTCGTTGCACCACGCGCCATGCGTCGTCAAGCTGATCCTTGGTCGGCATGAGCGCGTCACGGTTGTGCAACGCCCAGCCGTAGAACTGCGTGTTGGCCAGCTCGATGCGCTCGGCGCCGAGCGACTCGGCGAGGCGGATGAGCGCCTCGACCTGGTGCAGGTTGCGGCGGTGCAGGACCACATTGACCGTGAGCGGAAAGCCCAGCTCTCGTGTGTACTGGTAGGCGGCGATCTTGTCCCGATAGGACGTGGTCCCGGCCACCGCGTCCGAGAGCTCGGCGTCCGCCCCCTGAATGCTGATTTGCACATGGTCGAGGCCTGCCGCTCTCAGGGCCGCCAGACGCTCCTTGGTGAGGCGGTAAGCAGATGTGATGAGGGAGGTATAGAGCCCGAGGCCGCGCGCTTCACGGATCAGATCCTCGAGATCCGCGCGCAACGTCGGCTCGCCACCCGAAAGCCCGAGCTGCAAGACACCCAACGCCTTGGCTTCGCGAAACACGCGACACCACTCCGCGGTAGAGAGCTCGCGCCGGAAGCGTGGGCCCGCGAAGTCGAGCGGATTGGAGCAGTAGGGGCACTGGAGCGGACACTTGTAGGTCAGCTCCGCCAGGAGCCACAGTGGCTTAGGATCCATACGTCACCAGCCCCTTCGCGGCGAGCCCATCGAGAAACGCCGTGACGTCGTGCTCGACGCCCTTGGAGCCGTACCGCTGCTCCAGCGTTGCCACGACGTCGGCGACGGAGCGGACTCCGTCGCACAGCGCGAGAATCTCCGCCCCGGTGGGATTCAGGGCTACTAGCCCTTCGGGGTACAGCAGCACGTCTCGCCCGCGGACGCCGTCGTGTTGCAACCGCGCCTTCGGGTGCAGACGGGGCACGGCCGGGCCAGTGGCCGTCACGTCACTGTCCCCGGAAGGGGCCCACGTTCCACTGCATCGAGCAGACACCACAGCACATCGCACTTGAACTCGAGCGCCGCCACAGCACGGCCCTGCTCCTCCGCTGTGCGGAACCGCTCAGACACCAGGCCGAGCGCGTATTCGGCATCCCGCGGCGCCTGAGTGAGCCGGTTCTTGAAGTACTGCAGCCCGGCCGGATCCACCCATCGGTAGTGGCTCAGCATCGCCGCGAGGCGCTCCTTCACGATCAGCGGCGCAAACATCTCCGTGAGCGAGGCCGCCACGGCCTCGAGCCAGGGCTTCGAGCGGCAGAAATTCACGTACGCGTCCACGGCGAACCGCACGCCGGGCAGGAGAAAGCGCTGACCGACCAGGTCCTGGCGGTTCACGCCCATCGCCTCGCCCAGGCGTAGCCACGCCTCGATGCCGCCCTCTTCCCCCGGCCCGCCGTCGTGGTCGATGATCCGCTGGATCCACTGCTGGCGCACCTCACGCTCGGGGCAGCTCGACAGGATCAGTGCATCCTTGATGGGGATGTTGATCTGATAATAGAAGCGGTTTGCCACCCACAGCTGCAGCTCCTCACGTGACAGCTCACCCCGATGCATCCGCTGGTTGAAAGGATGCAGGTGGTGGTAACGACGCTCCAACACGCCGCGTAGACGGCCGACCAGGCCGTCCACCACCGGCGAGCTCACCGGCACGCTCACAGCTCGAACTCCATCGCGTCCTCTCCCACCACAATGCCCGCCGCCTCGACCCGCGCTCGCTCCGCCGAGCTGCGACACAGGAGGGGATTCGTGTTGTTGATGTGTACGAGGACCACGCGCTTGGCGTCGAGCCGCGGTAGCAGCTCCAGGCTGCCACCCGCCCCGCCCACCGGGAGGTGGCCCATCGCGCGCGCCGTCGGCGCTTCCACGCCGGCGGCCGCGAGCTCGTCGTCCGACCAGAAGGTGCCGTCGAAGAGCAGGAGGTCGGCTCCGGCGGCGACCCGCCGCGTCGCATCATCGATCGCCCCCACCGTCGGGACATAGGCGAGCGTGCCGCCGGAGCGTTCGTCCGTGAGCCGCAGGCCGACGTCGAACGCCTGAGTCGGCGCGGCGCGGGCGTAGCGCGGCGGGCGCCGGGCCACCGCTGTCGCGGCGCAGGAGATGCCGAGCGGAGTGCCGGCGCCATCAGTGAGCGCGACGGGCCGACCCTCTCCGAGCGTCCGCGGCTCGACGCCGGCGTAAGCGGAGAGAACGCGATACAACGGCCACTCGTCGCCGAGCAGTGCGGTCACGCCATCGGGGGCGTACACCGGAAGCCGTGTCGCGCTCTCGCGCAGCAAGAGGAGCCCGAGCGTGTGGTCGATTTCTCCGTCGGTGAGGACCACGGAGGCGATAGGCGAGCCGCGCACGCTGCGGGGCCAGAGCTCGTGGTGGGCGGCGAGCTGCATGCGCAGGTCGGGCGAGGCGTTGAGCAGAATCCAGCGCTCCCCGTCCGCGCTCACAGCTACCGACGACTGCATACGGGCGCGGGCGTCGTGGCGGGCGTCGATACAGTTCGGGCAGCGGCAATTCCACTGCGGGACTCCACCACCCGCCGCCGAGCCGAGGATGATAACGCGCATTGAACAAAGGGGCCGGGTTGGTCACCCGGCCCCTCGTTAGCCGTATCAGCCCGGTTCAGGCGTTGCCGGCGTACGCGCCGACTTCCATCCCCAGCTCGACGACCTCGAATTCAGGCTTCGTCCACGTCATTCGATGTTCCTCCAAGGGAAATCATGGTCGACCACTACAAGCGCTCGCTATAGCCCTACGCACGCAACGTGCCACCCCGTGGCCTCGGAGGCGCAAGGCACAACGCGCATGCCTCTCGACACTTAACCAGTGAGACGGGTGCCTGCCGTCCCGCGGACCGGGCCGTGATGTGAGTCATTTAACCCAATGTGGGTGAAATCACGCAGCGGGATCTGCTCAGTGTTGGAGGCCGAACTTCTTGAGACGATAGCGCAGGGTGTCCCGCGAAATTCCGAGCCGCTGCGCGGCCTTCGTCTGGTTTCCGCCGGCTTCGTGCATCGCTCGCTCGATCATGGCCTTTTCCCACTGCGCGAGATCGACGCCCGGTGGCGGCAGCGCCGGTGCGTCGGCAGCGGCGTCCCCGTCGGCCGACGAGTTGCGTTGGGCCGGGGCGGCGTCATGGTCGGGACTGGTCAACGACAGGTGCTCCACGTCGAGTGTGGTGCCTCGGCTCCAGAGCACGGCTCGCTCGATCACGTGGCTGAGCTCACGGACGTTGCCGGGCCACGGATACGACAGCAGCAGCTCGCGCGCCGGCGCGCTGATCTCTCGCACTGTCTTACCGTACTTGGCATTGAGCACTCGCAGGAAGTAGTCGGTGAGGAGCAGCACGTCCTCGCCACGTTCGCGCAACGGCGGCACGACCAGCACGATCACCGCCAGACGGAAGTAGAGATCGCGACGGAATCGCTCGCGGCTTGCCTCGCGCTCGAGATCGCGGTTGGTGGCGGCAACGATGCGGACGTCCACCTTACGCTCGCGCACGCTGCCGACGCGCCGGACCGTCCGCTCCTCGATCGCCCGGAGCAGCTTGCCCTGCACCGAGAGATCGACGTCGCCGATCTCGTCGAGGAACAGAAACCCGCCTTCGGCGGCTTCCACCAGACCGGGCTTCGATTCCTTGGCGTCGGTGAAGGCACCGCGCTCGTAACCGAACAGCTCGGCCTCCATGAGCGTCGCCGGCAGGGTCGTACAGTTGACCTCGATGAACGGCTTTAGAGCGCGCGGACCGGCGGCGTGAATGGCGTGCGCCAGGATCCCCTTGCCGGTGCCCGTCTCGCCGGTCAGCAGTACGGGCGGCGTGTCCTCCAATGCCGCGATCTGGCGCGCCCGCTCGAGCACCGCCCGGACGGCAGGCGACTCGCCGACCATGGTTGCAAACCCGACGTCCCGGGTCGCGCGGCGGCGGTAGTACGACAACTCCTGCTTGAGGAGGCGGTTCTCCCGTGCCCGGTCGGCCAGGAGCTTCAGCTCCTCCAGGTCCACCGGTTTCTTGACATAGTCGAACGCGCCGAGCTTGACGGCCTCCACGGCGCCCTCGATCGAGCCGTAGGCCGTCAGCATGATCACGGGGAGCACCGGGTCGAACTCGCGGATCCGCTTCAGGAGGTCGATTCCGCTCATGCCCGGCAGCCGCACGTCCGCGAACACCACGTCCGGCTGGAGCTTCTCGAGGAGCTCGAGCGCCGTTTCGCCGGAGGCCGCCACTTCGGCCTCGTAGCCGTGGTCCGCCAGGAAGGCCTTGGCGGACCGGGCCAGGGTCTGCTCGTCGTCGACGATCAGCACGGTCGAGCCGCTCACGTGAGGCTCTGCGCCGGCGCCCGCGCGGTGTCGCCGCTCGCGACGGGCAGCCAGATGCGCACCGTCGTCCCCTGCCCGATGCGGCTGACGATGTCCAGTCGGCCGCCGGTCTCCTCGACGTAGCGCTTCGCGATGGCGAGGCCGAGGCCCGTGCCCTCGGGTCGCGTCGTGAAGAACGGCTCGCACAGGTTGGGCAGAATCTCGGCGGGAATCCCCGGGCCGGAGTCGGCGATCTCGAGCAAGACGCCATCGGCGCCCCCCGCGCCGTTGTCCGACCGCGCCGCGATCTCGAGCCGTCCACCGTCCGGCATGGCATCGAGCGCGTTGGAAATGATCTCGGTCAACGCCTGCTCGAGCCGCATGGGATCGACCCGAATGTCGCGGAGGGTCGGGGGCACGGTCACCGCGACCTCGACCCGGCGCCGGCGCAACAGCTCGGCGAACCCCGAGAGCGCGCCGTCCACCAGCGTCCCCACGCTCTCACGCAGCGGGCGGAAGGGAGCAGGGCGGGAGAATGCCAACAGGTGCGCAATCCGGAGATCGAGACGGTCCACCTGCTCGATGATGGCGTTCAACGGTTCGCGCGCGGCAATGCCCTCGACGCGGTGCTGGGCGAGCTGCGCGGCGGCACGCAGGCTCGCGAGTGGGTTCCGGAGCCCGTGGGCCACGCCCGCAGCCATCTGACCGATCGAGGCCAGCTTCTCGGATTGCACCAGCTGGGCGCGGGACTGGCGGAGCTGCTCGGTCATCCGGGCGAAGGCGCGCGCCAGGTCGCCGATCTCGTCCGAGGAGCGCGGCTCGATCGCGTGGTCCAGATCGCCCGCCCCGACTACGGCCATCGCGTGCCGCAGCTCGTTGAGCGGACGCGCCAGGCTGCGGGAAATGAGCCACGATGCCAGAAGGCCGGCCGCGAGCGCGAGCGCGATGATGCCCCACAGGACGCGCCGTTCCACGTCGACGATCCCCGCCACCTGCGCGAACGCCGCCTGGACGCTGAACTCGCGCGCCCGCCGGTAGATCTCCCGGTTCACCTCCGCCAGGGCCGG
>WNGK01003345.1_pt1 | contig 18577 bp, 16 predicted proteins | sample 5400601 | NCBI WGS metagenome assembly WNGK01 (sample SAMN13153376, study PRJNA577476) | soil metagenome | isolation source: 60 cm soil or saprolite under Garry oak tree replicate 1 | place: USA:California | collected 2016-06-15
TCAAGCAGATCCAGAGCAGCAATACACGTTGCGACTACAGAGGGTGGATGCGAGGTACTGAAGAGCACAGGACGTGAACGTTGCAGCAGGTAGTCCTTCACAGCCTGGCTACACGCAACATAGCCACCCAGCGCTCCAATACCTTTGGAGAGCGTGCCGACCTGCAAAGCGACCCGACCATCAAGCCCGAAATGACTGACAGAGCCACGCCCATTTTTACCTAATACACCGCTTGAATGGGCATCATCAACCATGACGAACGCGCCGTACTCTTCGGCAAGGTCAACAATCTCTGGCAGCGGGGCAATGTCACCATCCATGCTAAAGACGCCATCCGTTACCACCATTACCTTGTTGGCGTTGACGCTCTTAGCCTCTTCCAGCACGCGGCGCAGCCCGGCCATGTCTTTGTGTGGATAGATTTTACGTGGTGTCCTGTTTAGACGAATGCCGTCGATGATACTGGCATGATTCAGTTCATCACTGATAATCAGATCACCGTCCTGCAGCAGGGCCGAGATAACACCCAGGTTTGTCGCGTAGCCTGACTGGAAAGTAAGTGAGGCCTCGGTATGTTTGAAACGCGCCAGCTTCTCTTCAAGCTCGATATGTAACGACATCGTACCCGCAATAGTACGCACCGAACCTGAGCCGACGCCATATTTCTTGATGGCCTCGATGGCGGCTTCGCGCAGCCTGGGATGGACCGTCAAGCCCAGGTAGTTGTTCGATGAAAGTGTGATGACTTCGTGACCATCAATGACCACCGTGGCCTTCTGTTCTGTTTCCAGTACTCGTGGCCGGTTAAAAACACCTTTTTCACGCAGGGCATCTAACTCGCCTGTGACGAATTGTTGTAGTTTGTCCATAAATTCTGCCCTTCACAATATGTTTCCACATTTGATTACTACACGCCCCGCCTGCACGCTCTCCTTGTGAAAGCTCCTGCACAGACAAGTCATGCAGCACACCGCACTCTTAGAGAGTGTGTGGCGGAAGCCCCGCAAGGAACCGCTGGTAGATGTTGACCGCGCTGTTCTCATCGCGATCCATGACCAAGCCGCAGTTCTCATTCTCACAGCGATACGTCCGTTTCCACAAGGGCATGTCCTGCTTGTCTTTACAAGCGCTACACATCTTCGTCGTATCGCGTTCACTTATTATATGGAGTTCTTTCCCAGCATGCAAACACTTGTACTCAAGCATCTGCACAAAGCCATAGAGTCCCCAATCATTATACACCATGCGGTTGCGGATACGGCGCTTCTTCCGCTCCTTGAGGGTCTCTTCCTCTTGCTTCTTGATGACCATCTGCCGTTGGGAAAGATCGCCGATGACCACAGCCCTTTCAGCCAGTGTGCCAGCGATAAGGTGGGAGGCTTTGTGCAGACAGTCTTTTTGTTTGTTGCGCTTGCGTTCGGATACCCGCTTGTACACCTTGGAGAGATGAATATACCGGCGAGACTTCTTCTTGCAACGGTCACGCTTGGAACGTATCTTGTCCAGTTGCTTGTTGTACCAGCGATAGCCCTTGAAGCCGCCAATGTGGTAAAAGCGCCCCTGGTCGTTGAAGCCCGTTGCCAGCGTCTTGATGCCTAGATCGAAGGCCACAGTACCATCATGGCGCAAGGGGCGTTGCTTGTGTTCCTTCCGTCTCTTACCTGTCTCGTCCTTCTTATGGTCTGCTTCTTGCTCAGTATCGTCATAGACAAACGAACAATAATAATTGTCTTGCGCATCTCTCGATACGGCTACTTCACGAAAGTGATCGGGAGGTGTTTCAGTGAGATGGGCAACGATGTTGGGGTAGCGTTTAGGTCCCCATTTTACACCACCCCCTGTGGGAAGCACAATGGTATTTCCTTCTATCCTTTCCAGGTACATTGCTGGATAGCAAAGCGTGAAGAACTGGTGCCGAGGTTTCACTCGTGGAAAACCTGATTTCTTCCCACCTGCTGCCACTCGACGAAAGAAGGCTTGCATGGCCTTGTCCAGGCGGAAGTACACTTCCTGTAAGAGCTTGCCGTACACAGCGTTGATCTCCGGGTCATGCTTGCGACTCTCTTGCAATGTCTTCTTTGCTTTCTCCCACCCAGGCCAATGTTCCCCGCTGCGGAGCCTCATCACCCACCAGTTATACAATCCTCGACACTTGCCCTGCATGAATTCTAAGGTAGTGGCATCATAGTCGCTCACTTCTATCTTGATCTTTTTACACAGTAACATACTCTGCCTTTCTTTCTCTTGGCTTGTCTCCTCGGTCTACCTGTCTCGCGTTACGTCGCCTGGTAGAGCACCAGCACATGAATGTTTCGTGCATCCGTAGGTAAGCTGGTGCTTCCTCCTGCTACAGTCATGACGACCCGGCTCACTCCTGGGGTGTGCAAGAGTCTCTGTGTTGCTTGCTGCCTGCTCTTACCTGCGATCACCTGGGCAATATGTTGCAGTTGTTCATTGCTGAACTGGTAGGACCACGTTCCTATGCCTTTAACTTGTAAGGTGGTGACCTCTTGCTTCTGCTCCTTGACGCTGCTCTGTATCACGCTTGCTTGCAACTCCCCTGTCAGGCTGTACCCCATTCCAAGCTGTTGGGCCGCTTCGCCTGTGACGACCTGCGTCATGAGGTCGTGCACCGCTTGCATATCGTACGTCTCACCCGTACACGTCTCATCGACAACGACAGCGAGGTGTGCTGCCTCCTCCCCCACGTGATGATCGGGCGTAATCGCTTCACGGCAGGGTACCGGCGTAATCAGCGTCTCATCCGCACGGACTTGTACTTGCAACGCCGCCTGGATACTCTGCGCAAGACTCGCTTTGAGCGAGGAGACCACTCCCTCAAGATCATGGCGGGTAACCGTGGGAAAGTCTCGCGCATTCTCTCCACCGGTAAAGGGAGCCAGGTTGTTGATCAGTACATAGGCACGACAGCACGTCCCGCTCAGCGTTCCAGCCGGAATATTACCCTGTGGTCCTGGGCCAAGGGCATGGGCTGGGACATTGACCTGCCCATTGGTGGCTCCGGTGCCAGCCGGAAGCAGCGCATCCTGGTCGGTTACCACCTGGGTTCCGGTGGCAGCAGTCAACAACGTCCCTGCCGGGATGGTCTGCTCTTGTTGCAGCGCATTGTAAAAGGTGACCAGGCCGTGGGCTTGCATAGCGTCCCGATGACCTCTGCCTGTGGTGACGACGCTTTTGAACTGCGAGAACGTCAGGGAGGAGAGTATCCGCCCTGGCACCTCGTTATGCTGTCCTGGTGGTAGAGAGTTGTTCGTACTGCCTGTCGTCACCACGTGCACCGTCGTCGTGGCGCTGATCGGAACCGCTGACGGGATGATCGTCACCGTGGCTGAGGCCGTGAAGAAAGGGACGAGGTAGAACACCACGATTACCACGGCACAGCTGAGTGCACAGAGGGCAACGAGCACCTCTGGTAGCCGTTTTCTTCTCCTCTGCACAGGACGAGGTAGTGGGCGCACATCGTTTTGCTGCTCTGCTGCTTCCCCTTCACGTGACAAAGGGAGTGCACTCTCCACCACGATTTCCTCCCTCTCCAAGAGAGAGACTTCCTCCGCTGCCGCCTGGAATCCTCTTTCCAGCAGCAGGAGCAGGAGACGCAGTGTTTCTGCATCGAGTACAGGGAGTGCTTCCTGCGTCTCGGGTGCTGCCTCGTAGGTATGTTGAGGAGGCTCGTCTGCCTGAGACATGTTCTCCTGCTCCTTGTTTGGCTGTACCGCACCTTCTGTGTGTATAGAGGTCTTGGTGCGGGTGCTACGTCGTCGTGGTTGATAATAGTACATGGGTGCTCCTCCTTGCTCTACGGGTTGACCTGTTCGCCCGGGCGTGCCGGGCGGAACTGTCCGTTGTCATTGATGAAGATAAAGTGACTGTTCTCGACGTCGACAATCATGTCGGGTTTGCCATCCCCGTTCACATCCTTGAAGGTGAGAGTCACCACCGCCAGGTCTTGCCCAGGACCAATCAGGGTTGGACCGATGTAGATCTTGGCTTTGGAAGCATCACCCCCAGGGAACTCGATCACTTCCACGTGGCTGTTGAGGTTGAGGGCGAGAAAGTGACTGGGAGTAGTCGCGCTGTCATGGTGCCCAACCACGACATCGGTCTGGTACGTGCGTGGTCGCCCATAGTGCCAATCATCCTGGGTCACTTGCCACCAATTGGAAAACAGAGTGAGCAGCACCCAGCCGGCAAGCATGGTGAACATGGCTATCGCAACCATGACCAACCAGTGAAGACGGCGCTGCCCACTGCCACGAGGAGGAGTGGATTCTCTTGGGTCCTGATCCTCGTCAGGTGCTGAGAGTAGGTACTGGTGCTGTTGTTGGTGCCCAGGAGATGGAGCACTGCGACGTCGAGGGACAGGGGTCTGCGGCGTTCCGTAGCGTTTTCCCCCTGCTGAGAGCGTGGGGACATCCTCCGTGGTCATGGCCTGGTAGCGGCGGGCGCTGTTCGGGGAGCGCATCGGCCAGACATCGCTATAGCCTTTGTCCTCTTCCACTGCATCATATCCGGCTGGCGGCAGGGCCTGCTGTCTCTGTTGTTGTCGAGAAAGGGGGCGTCTTACCGGTTCCATGAGGGGGTCTCCTTTCCTTGCTTGACTTTTTCGGTGAGTGGGATGCGAGATAATGCTCCCTTGTACGGCTCTTCCTGCTGCTCCCACCCTGGCTTTCCTCCGTTGGGCCAGCTTACAAAGTCGAGGTGCCGGGTGGTCATTCCTCGTCCAGGGACCGTCACGGAGACGGTGAGCGGAGTAACCAGAATCGTCTCCTGCTCTTCTTCCCTAAGCACCGCATGCCTCAGGGTGAGGTCCAGGGAGACACCCAGTTCCCCCCGACTGCTTGCCGTCACCTCGACTGATTGCGCAGGCACCACATCAGAGGTAAGGTGCCAGACCCGCAATCGAGGACGTGCGCGCTGGAGGAGGTCGGCGACGAGAGAGCGGTGACAGCGCTTACCGTTGCGGCATCCACATAACAGCACACAGGACCGGCCTGCATCCAGGAGGAGCAGGAGTTGCCGGATACCTGCCTGGGCATTATACAGCTGGATTGGCAGGGTGGCGTCATCATCATTGAGGTTGCCCAGCTCAGGAAGATGCAGGTACTGCATGACGAACTGGACAGAGAGAGCGCTGCCGAGCCACTGGGGGTAGTACGACCAGGGAGTCAAGCGGATATCCACGAGCAGCCAGTCCGGGTGGTGCAGTAGCGCACGGAGCACTGGCTGCGCCCCTGGCTGGCAGTACCCCATCGTGGCAAGGTGCCCGAGTCGCTGCTGCTGCTGCGGGGACCGGGTCTCATATCGCACATCTCGTCGTGATGGGTGGAGTGGCTGCGGCGTCCTCAGTATCAGTTTTTCCTGCTTCTCCACCGAGAGAAGAGGAGGCGTGGATGTGTTGATGAGGCAGGAAGAGGAAAAGAAGTCCTGGAACTGGGAGGGTTGATCTTCTCCATGCAGGCCGGCAGAGTGCCCACAGGAGTGGGGTGTTGACGGAGTTTGCTCGGTTGTTGGACTTGTCTGTGGTCGCAGGATGGTCATCCTTCCACCTCCTTTCTCTCACGGCGATGCAGGGCACAAGTAATCAATTTTGCGTTGGTGCCCGGCGGTTTGCTGACACACAAGGGACAGTAGGCCTTAGCTCCACAGACGGTACACACTTTCTCTCCAAGCGCGAAGGTTGGGTGCCACTGATGCCAATCTTGGGCACAGTTGGCCAAGGCCTTGGTACGTGTCAACAAGGTTACTTTGCTTGGCATGAAACTTATCCCTCCTCCTTCTCTCCCGTTGCCAAGGATGACGAGAGGTGTCCCAGGTGCACCATCAGCGCACCGTTCCTCTGGACACGGCGCTGTTCTTCCTGGAGACGTGCCAAGAGTAACCGCACACGGTTCTGTTGAGCGGAAATGGTCCCAAAAAGATCACGGATAGCGGAAAGCCTCTCCTCATCGTGGCGATCCTCGTTGGCAAAGCGCTCAAGCCACTGATAGGCACTGACCCACTGCTGGCAGGTTTCACGTAGATCGGTGATGGCTTCTGCGATACCTTGGGCAACCATAGCAGAGGAGAGCTTCCACAGACCATGGTAGGCTTGGTTGTAGTGGGTATGGGCGCTCATCTCAAAGGACAAGGCAAGGAAAGCGTTGCCCACGGCTTGAAGAGCCTGGGCATGATGAGCAAAGACGCTGAAGTCCGCCCACGTCTCTGCGATCTCATCGAGCGGGACCCACTCGGGACGAATAGGCGAGGGAGTGGAGTCGTCGCTACAGGGAGGGGTGAATGGTGATGGGGTAATATTGTTCATCCAAGCACCTCCTGATGTTCAGGGTTAGAGGTGCTTAGGTGCAGCTGTACGCGGCAGGTACTGACCATCGCTCTACCACGCACTTTCGAGAGGCAGGCTTGACAGGCCGCCAATGTGTCGCAAAGGGTACACTTAAAGTAGCCGATGATCATGGTGAGTTGCCAATCGTGTCCATCTTTGTCACACGAAGGAGAAGGGGGAGTGGACATGGCACAGGCAGCCACAGAGACAGTAAGAGAGGGTTGCGATTCTTGGTATGTCGACATCGCGTGTTCTCCAAAATTTGGTTAGACCTCACGATGCGATATAATGCACAGTGAGGCCAGGGACGATTAACGGTGACTGGTCTCAAAAGGTCACCTCAGTGTTTGCCCACTGAGGTGACACTCCACGTTTTACAAAACGGTTCTACAAAGGCTGCACTACGAGTATTTCCCTACCGTGACGCTTTCCATTCCGGCTCAGCGACTCTCACACCGAGCTAGACCACCTCCATTTCCCTTGCTACATTAAACGCACCAATCGACTCATACCATGTAATACAATAGCACATAAAAACAGATAAATCAAGTCTTATATTGATAAAAAACGGTTTTTACTATATTATGGAATGGTATCCTTTAATCTAAGCCTCTGTTGACAGAAACCGTCTTTTGTCGCAAAATATTGACATTATTTATCAGGAGGCTTTATGGATACATTGGACCAGTTACGAAAGCGTGCCGGTCTACGAGTCAATGAACTGGCTGACTTAGCCGATATTTCAGAGTCCTCGCTTCGTAAAATGACACGAGGCGAAGGTGTGAGCGAAGTCTTGATCTATCGCGTGCTACGAGTTTTGTCCGATCGTCTTGGGCGTGAAATAGCACCTGGTGATGTCAGCGGACTAGTAATGTTGGACTAAGTACATAAACCTCTGTTGTACAGAGCTTATCCAACCTTCTTACCCATCTCGCCAGTAGTGATTTCTTTTCAAGTGCGTTTAACAGTAGTGTACACAAACTGTGGAGAATTTGCGGAAAAAATGATGACGTTCGTGTGAGACTTTTGTGACAGTTTAGTGCCAGTTTACCAAGGGTCTTAAAAAAGCATCGACAATGCGATAAAGAGTAGGTACACTGTAAAGTAGTCACAATATGAGGTAGGAAACATGGAGTATAGGCACTCCCTACGTATTATCCGAGAGCAATACGACCTTTCCATTGATGATCTTGCAGAGAAAACAACATTATCAAGACGAACAATTTTACGCGCAGAGCAAGGCCATGCAATCCATCCAAGCTCACGACGTATCCTCTGTGGTTACTTCTCCAAGTTATCGGGAAGGACCATAACCTCACAGGAACTTGGACTACTCGCTGGGGGAGGTTCCCATGAGAGAGCACAGAACGTTTCAACGACAGGAGCAGTGGAGACAGATATGGATCAACAACGCCGCAAATTCCTTCTACAAGTTCTTGGCATAGCCAGCACAGCATTAGCATTACCTTCAATGAACTTAGACACTTTAGAACGCATAGCCTCTGTGCTAGCAAATCCAACAAAAGTCGATGAACCTACCCTGGAATATCTTGAAAACGTCATTGACTCATGCTGGCGTTTAAGCAACGAAAGCGGGGCGGCAGAGGTAGAAAAGGTGCTGCCTCTCTACCTTCCCCAGCTTGTCACGCTGGCACATCAACCATCAAAGTACCAGCAGAAAGCCGCTCATCTTGCCTCACAAGGCTACATTTTAGCGGCTGAGGTGGACCACGGAAATGTCAATGTTATGAAAGCGTACTGTCAACAAGCGGTGCTTTACAGCCAGGTGGCTGAGAGCCACGACATACAAGCTGGGGCACTCAAACAACAAGCAACCATTTTTCTTGTTGGCAAAGAGCCAGCTATGGCTTTACAGAAGTATCTGGAAGCAACTCCATTCGTTAGTCACATCTCGCCTCTCCTACATAGTCGTGTTTATCTAGGATTAGCCAGTGCGAGCGCAAGGTGCGGTGAAAAACAAAATGCATTGCGTTATCTTGGACTTGCACATGAAAGCTTCCCAGAGTATCCAGAAAATGATCCCAACTACCTGTACACTATATGCAGTAAGCCTGTATTGCACCTATACGAAGCACTTACCTACACGGACCTCCATCAGCCGCAGGACGCATGGCAATCACTGATAGCAGTCAACGGTTTACAGCCAAAGATGTCTGTCTCTGAAAGCACACGGATAGAGTTTATCAACCTGCAAGCGAAGACCGCAGCCATACTAGGGGATATGGAACAGAGCCGCACCTACTTACTGGCAAGCGTGAACGCGTCCAACGCACAGGGCTACAATTTATGGCTCAGTGAAGCCTATGATGTCTACAAAGCAATAGTAGAAATATGGCCCAACGAGTCTCCGATCAAAGCTTTGGGAGATTTATTTCATTCATTCAGTCACCTCTAACGGGGCAATAGCCCTGCAACTTCGTAGCGCTTAATGATCTCGCTAAAGAATGAGGCTTTCAGTCACCTCTAACGGGGCAATGGCCCTGCAACCACTGACTGTTATCGGGGTGTATGAAATAGTTGTAGGCAAGCGAGCAGGCAAGGAATTACTCAAGAAACAGGTAAAACGTAGTCAGCATCCATGGCCAAGCGATTGTGGGATCCTGGGTACCTGAGGGCTCAATGCAATTTCGCCTTTGCATACCGCTACTTTGTTGAATCCTGATTTTTCTTCAAACGAGAGCAACCTGTCTCTTTTGATTCATACATGCAGAGTCCACACGGGATCGGCCATGAATGCAATAGCAAAGGGCCGATTTTTCCCCATTCAACAAACTACGGGTAGTGCTGCGTTCGTTAAAAAAGGTAATAAAATGGATCGGCCTCCAGAGGCAGTTTATGCAGTTTTATGCGCCGTTTATGTTCCAAGCGGATTTCACGAACTGATCAGTAGAAAGGAAGTGTATCCGATACGTCAATTTCAGGGTATTGAGAAGTCCGAGACCACTCCGTGGTCTCGTCATGTCAATGCGGTCGGCTCAAAGAACAGTTAAGCCAGGGACTGAGCGAGATTATCAAGCAGCAGCCTGAGGAACTGTCTGAGGAGAACGTCCCTAAGCAGAGCTCAGGGACGTTCCAATTCAGCAGAGCAGACGGCTCGGCACACCCTGCTCTCTCCACTACGGTGACACGATGCCCAGGAAGATGTCTGTATTGCCGAATGTGGTTGGGCACTGGGTAATCACATCGGGCTTGCCCGCTGTTCCCGCGCGGAAGGCATCCACCGCCGCACACGCTGTGGCATTGCGCGAGTCCGTCCACACTGCGTAGACGTGCGCAGCATCTGCCACAGCAGTAATGTAGTCCCCAAGAAACTGCGCCCCCAGACTGTTCGTGCTGGAGCCGTCGGGGTCGGAGGTCGCCGTGCTGATTACCGTTGGGCCGCTGAAACTCGCCCCGCCATTGGTAGACCGCGTCAGGTAGGTGTCATAATGCACCACGCCCGCTCCCGGTGCCGTGCCTGTGGCGACATCATCTAGAGCCTGGAAGACCACATCCACGTTGCCACTCGGATCGGTCGTCACGGATGCGAAGAAGGCGCTGCGACCACTGACATTCCCTGCCACGATTGGCGGAGACCAGGTCAGCCCGTCGTCGGTAGACTTCGTGAGCAGGACGACCGCATGCCCACTGCTGGGATCACCAGTGCGGTTGCTCCACGCCACGTACAACGTGCCATCTGGTGCGATCGAGAACGAGGGGAACGTACGCGCATCCTGGCGGAAGCTCGACCCAGGCACCGGGCTGACGAAATCATCGGTGACCGTGGCCACGGTGAGGTTTTGCATCGGGAAGGTCTTGCCACCATCGTGGGAAATCGAGAGGCGTTCGACCGCCTGCTTCCCGACCGAATCGAGCCAGACCACGTAGACCGTCCCGTCTGGTCCAACCCTCACCGCCGAGCCTTGTCGACCGCCGACATGGTTGTTGTTGTACCCAGGGCTGATAGGCTGTGGATTGCTGAAGCTCGCCCCGCCGTCCGTCGAGCGCGAGAAGAAGATCTGGTCGCCACCAAAACCATTGCCGCCCGGCTTGGCAAACTTCGTCCAGGAGGCGTAGACGTTGTCGTGGAACGGGCTGCTGGGGTTGGCATCGGCGGTGATGGCATCCTTGTCGTCGAACTGAGCGGGAGATGAGCCACTGACCCTGGCTGCTGAAGTGTAGTGGCAGCCGCCATCGGTCGACTTGGCGATAAAGAAGTCCGCTTGCAGGCCCGTGGCTCGCTCCTCAGTGGTTGGAGGGAAAGGGAATGCAAGCGTACCGTAGTAGGCATTGCCTTTGCTGTCGAAAGCCTGCGCCGGGTCGCCAAAGCTGTACTCGTGGAATGCGGAGAGATCAATCAGCCCCTGGCATGGCCAGACCTGGCCACCATTGAAAGAGGCATAGAACCCGGAACTCTGGACGCCTGCTACGAACGGGCACGACGAAGGCGTGGTGTTCGTGCATGCTGGTTCGCCGATCTCATCATTGGAGCCTGAAATCAGATTCAAGAGCTTGGTCGGATTCTGAGCCAGGCTGGGTTCATTCTGCTTGTTCGTTGGGAAAGGGCCTAGAAATACTTGATTGACCTGGACGTTAGATGGTGCTGGCTTTGCCAGAGCCACACGGGAACTAAAGGCGACCGCTGCTACGATGATGGTGATCACCAGCAATCCGGTCACTGCGGGTGCAATACCTTTCTTGTACATGATAGTTGCCCTCCCAGGGTTCATCTGCATAGCGCAGGTAGCACTACAAACTAAGGGGAACTACGCGGTGATAAAAGAGAATCGACACGCCCTCCTTCCTTGTCGTGAGAGAAAGTACCCCAACGGTTTATACGTAAGCACGTTACACTTCTCCCCGCCTCCTATGAGTGTTTTGTGTAATATAAAAGGGAGCCAGTACCTCCTCTGGTGATAACCAGATGCGGGGGCCAGTCTCCAAATGGTGCGAATCACATTTGGGGGCCAGCGGTCCATCTGCTAACGAAAAAGGGAGCCAGGTCCCGCTGATTTCTGCTATCGTTAAGGTGAGCAGTCTACCCACTTTAGCGATAGGAGCACTGGAGATGATTACCGTGGAAGAACGCGAAGCCATTCGCCGGGCCTACTACCTCGAAGGCAAGAGTAAGAGGCAGATCGCCCGCGAACACAACCATTCTCGCAAAACCGTGGATAAAGCGGTCGACACGCAGCCACCGCAGCCCTACCGGCTCAGCCGCGCCAAGCCGTCCCCGGTGTTCGGGGCCTTTCGGGCACGCGCCGACGAACTGCTGGCCGAAAATGCGCATCTGCCGCCCAAGCAGCAGTATACCGGGCACAAGCTCTATGAGCTGCTCCAGGCCGAGGGCTATCAGGGCAGCGAGGCGCGAGTCCGTCTGCATATGACCCAATGGAACAAGGCTCACCACGCCCCAGCGCTGTTTCTGCCGCTGGAGTTTGACCCCGGCCAGGATGCACAAGTGGATTGGGTGCGCCGTGTCGGTGCATATGAAATACCCGTGTAACGCGGGAGAGGAAGGGGGTAAGAACCTCTAGGACATCCAACCAACCTGGAGCGGAAACGCAAAGGGGAAAGTAGCATGTTGGAAAAGCGGAGAACCCTCGAAGGCATGTAAAGAGTTGCTCTGCAAGTCCTGTGTGCATGGTGAAGCTGGCCAATTGCTAAACCTGAGTTCCCGCATGATGATCACTTGCATCCGTTAAAACCATGCCTGAAAGAACGACATCGGAAAAGCATGAGACCCCAATCCTCATGATAACACCCCCTCCGATGAATGGCGGGTAATGAACCCGAAAGAGAACAAACGGGCACCTAAACACACTACACGTTTCATATGCGCAAAAGCGGGATCGCCTAAAAGTTGCGAAACTCACGGCGACGGAACCCCCATACGAGACTTCAATGGAACAACGCTGATCCAACGAAGTCAAAGGGGCAGCCTGCGAAGGCAGGCCAGAGTGCGTGAAAGATACCTACGCAGAGGGAAGGTATCAGGAAGTTACTAATGCATGGAGGTATGCGAAATTGCAGACAACCGAAACGTATTTAGGGCTTCTCCGTGAACGCGGCAAGCGAGGCTTGCCATTAAAGCGCGTCTACAGACAACTGTACAACACAAATCTGTACCTAACTGCCTATGGTCGAGTCTACCGAAATGCTGGCGCAATGACGCCCGGTGTGACGGAAGAAACGGCTGACGGCTCCTCACTGGAAACCTTTGAGGCCATCATTACTGCACTGAAGCAGGAACGATACCAATGGCAACCAGCCCGACGAACCTACATATTGAAGAAAAACGGGAAAAAGAGGCCGCTCGGTATACCCGTTTGGAGCGACAAACTTCTTGCTGAGGTTATGAGAATGATCCTGGACGCCTATTTCGATGGGACATTCAGCGAACACTCTCATGGCTTTCGTGAAGGACGGGGCTGTCATACGGCTCTCCGAGAAATCTACCGGGCCTGGCAAGGCACAGTTTGGATCATCGAGGGCGACATAGCCGACTGCTTCGGCTCCCTCGACCATGACCTCATCATTTCGGCACTCGCCGAACACATCCAGGACGGGCGCTTTCTCAATCTCGTCAAAAAGCTTCTCGACGCAGGATACATGGAAGATTGGAAGCTCAACAACACTTTCAGTGGAGTCCCACAAGGAAGCGTCCTGAGTCCGATCCTCTCCAATATTCTGCTTACAAAACTCGACAGGTTTGTGGAGACAGAACTCATCCCCCAATACAATAGAGGGAAGCGAAAAAAGCAAAATCAGGAGTACAATCGCCTGATCTTCCGCGCCCGCAGACTGCGTAGACAAGGACAGAAGGAGGCTGCCCACAAGATCAAACAGCAGGCTCAAAAACTTCCCTCCATCGATCCCCAGGACCCCGACTTTCGACGACTGAGATACGTAAGGTATGCAGACGATTTCGCACTGTCTTTTGTCGGCCCCAAGGAAGAAGCAGAGGCTATCAAACAACGGCTCCGAACATTCCTGCTTGAAGAACTCAAGCTCAATCTCTCGGACGAGAAGACGTTGATCACCCACACACGGGACAGCGCTGCCAAGTTCCTGAACTATGAAATCACCTCCTTACAGAGCGATGCAAAACAAACCCGCGACAAGAACGGGCGCAAAGGCCGAAGCATCAATGGAGGAATCGGCCTCAAAGTGCCAGGGAAAGTCATCGAAGACAAATGCAGACGATACATGCGCAAAGGAAAGCCCACTCACCGAGCAGAGTTGCTCAACGAAAGCGACTTTACCATCATTGCCACGTATCAACTTGAGTATCGGGGATTAGTCAATTACTACCAGATGGCCTACAACCTTCACACGCTCAGCAAACTCAAATGGGTGATGGAGCAATCGCTCACAAAGACGTTAGCGAGCAAATACAAAATATCAGTAAGTAAGGTGTACAAGAAGTACAAAGCGGAATTAGATGTCGAGGGGAAGAAATACAAAGGATTGCAAGTTACGGTCCCGCGTGAAGGCAAAAAGCCACTCGTAGCCACCTGGGGAGGCATCCCACTTACCTGGGATGTCACCGCACCCATCGAGGACGAAATGAAGCAATACGCCTGGAAACGGTCTGAACTGGAACGACGACTCTTAGCCCAAACCTGTGAACAATGCGGGGCGACCCGCATGACCGCTAAGATAGAGGTCCATCACATACGGGCACTGAAAGACCTGAACAAGTATACAGGTCGAGAGAAGCCGCTCTGGGTTCAAATCATGGCCGCACGCCGGAGGAAAACGCTCGTCCTCTGCCATACTTGCCATATGGACATTCAACACGGACGCCCACACAGACGCAACAAGGTATCACGTTCACGGACAGGAGAAACCTGATGATGCTGGAAAGCCCGGTGCGTGGAAAGCGCGCACGCCGGGTTTGGAGGGAGCCGGTCAGAAAAAGGAGCAGCAATGTCACCTTCGCTGGCTGGCTACCCTACGGGGAGGCCATCGCCGTCATCGGCGGAGTCAGGCAAACGGTGCAGGTGTTTGTCATGTGGCTGTCCTACAGCCGACGGCGCTTTGTGATGGCCTTTCCCAGCCAGAAGCAAGAGGCCTTCTTCTACGGCCATGTCTGCGCCTTCGAACACTTTGGAGGTGTGCCCGCCCGCATCAGCTACGATAACCTCTCGACGGCGGTGCGCCTGATGGTGGAGGGGCGAGTGCGCCGCGAGCAGCGGCAGTTTGTGGCCTTCCGCTCGTACTATTTGTTCGAGAGCCATTTCTGCCAACCGGCCGCGGGATGGGAGAAGGGTGGGGTCGAGGCATCGGTGGGGTTCAGTGGCAGAAATTTTCTCGTGCCTATTCCCAACGTGGCTTCGTTTGAGGAGCTGAACTTGCAGTTGGTGCAAGCCTGTCTCAAAGATGACCAGCGCCGTGTGAGCCGACAAGCGGAGACGATTGGGCACATGTGGGAGCGCGAGCGTCCGCTGTTGCGCAGCCTGCCTGCGTATGCCTACGAGTGTTGTGTGACCAGCAGCGCTCGCCTCAACGGCTACAGCCTGATTGTCTACGAGACCAACCGCTATTCAGCGCCCGTCAATCGAGCCAAGCGCGAGGTGATTGTCAAAGCGTATCCGTTCCACCTCGACATCCTGGATGGGACTCGCCTGTTGGCGCGCCATACGCGCAGTTACGGGCGGGAACAGGACCTCTTTGAGCCGCTGCACTACTTACCGTTGTTGGAGCAACGACCAGGTGCCTTCGACTATGCCAGGCCCATGCGGCAGTGGCGCAAAGACTGGCCCGAGAGCTACCACCAGATGCTGCGGGTGTTGCGCGAGAAGTGGCCCGAAGGCGGACGAGGTGTCCAGGAGTTCGTGCGGGTGCTGCGCTTACATGAGCAGTATCCCGCTCACCTGGTGCAACAAGCGATTGAGCAAGCGCTCGCCTACGGCTGTCCGCACCTGGACGGCGTGCTGCATTGCTTACACCAACTCAGCCCTGAACCGCTGGTTGGGCAGAGCCTGCAATTCATCGACCAGCCGCACTTACAGGCGATTGGCACCCAGCCCATTGACCTGAGCCAATACGAACAGTTGTTGCGATCGTCTGGCTAAGGAGGAGATCATGCAAGAGAATACCCTGCTGGAAAGCCATCTGCGCCAGCTCAAGCTCCCGACGTTTGTCCAGAACTACGCGGCCTTCGCTCAAGATGCGGCGCGCACCGGTCTCTCCTGCGAGCGCTACTTGGTGGCCCTCTGCGAAGCGGAACTCGCCCAGCGCGATGCCAATCGGGTCGAACGGTGTACGGCTCAGGCCAGGCTACCTGTGCTCAAAGAACTGTCCCAGTTCGACTGGAGTTGCGTGCAAGGTGTCTCCAAGACGCGCGTCTTGGAGTTGGCCCAAGGCGGCTACATTGCGCATGCCGAGCCCATTCTCATGCTTGGGAATCCGGGACTGGGGAAAACCCACGTCGCAACCGGACTGGCTCTGGCGGCCTGCCGACAAGGTCGTCGAGTGCGCTTCTTCAATGTGGCGACCCTGGTCAATGATCTGATCGTCGCCCAGCATGAGTTGAAACTCTCGCGCTTGCTGGCCACCCTGGGCAAACAGGAGCTGCTGGTGCTCGATGAGTTCGGCTTTATTCCCTTCAGCCGGGAGGGAGCTCATCTTCTCTTCCAGCTCTGCTCGGCCCTCGACGAGCGTGTGGCCGTGATCATCACCTCCAACCTGAAATTTAGCGACTGGAAGAGCGTGATGGGGGAGGAGCATCTGACGGCCGCGCTGCTGGACAGGCTGACGCACCGGGCGCATATCCTGGAATTTCTGGGCGAGTCATTTCGCTTTCGTCAGCGGCTGCAGCAGGCCCAACGGCAGGGCGTGCCGATCGAGGCGGCTCCACCTGCACTGGCGCAAGCCGCGTCCGCACCCAACAGTGGGTAGGAGCCTCCCGTGCGGCTGCTCAAGTGTGCCACACCAGTCAAGGCCAAGGCGAGCGCGCCCGCACCCGACCTCCCCGCCCACCTCGCGCGGCCTTGACTTGGCGTGGCCTTGCAAGAGCAACCCGCACCGGGAGTCGGGAACGCGGTCGCGGGCGGCGGCAGACGTTGGACCGGCAGAAGCACACTGGGAGAGTCTCTGCACCATCGGGGCAAGGAACGCTTCGGGAACCGTTTGGGCGACTCCGTTGGAGCCATGTGAACTCGTAGCTGTCTGATTGGAAAGGAGGTGGTCCCCTTTTTCGTTAGCACACACAAGGTGGTCTGCTTTTTTCGCTGGCAACCGGCCCCCAAATTTGCTTAGCAAGGTCACGGTCGCTGGCAACCATTGCCCCCTTGTTGATTCGAAATTGGCCCCCTATATCCTTGACAAATACATATGAGGTGTGCACTCGAAAAAATGACGCCACATCCTGCTTGAGATACTTCCGTCCTTGCTTCTCTCTACAACAATGCAGGCAAGGACACTTTTTGCCTCATCAGCCTGATCTACTTGTTCCATTGCCTACAACGAATTCATACACCCCTGTTATCGTAGAGGAACGACTAGAAACAAGCTTTCAGTCCCCTCTAACGGGGCAATGGCCCTGCAACCATAAGCAGTCACGTATGCCTCACGAATGGCCTGAAGCTTTCAGTCCCCTCTAACGGGGCAATGGCCCTGCAACGAATTGTTGTAAGGATCACACTAAACGCACAGGAGACTTTCAGTCCCCTCTAACGGGGCAATGGCCCTGCAACTACTCCTTTCTTAGACAGCGTGCGCAAGGACATGGCCTTTCAGTCCCCTCTAACGGGGCAATGGCCCTGCAACACGTGTAGGTGTTCGTGCCGTTCGGAGAAGCAATCACTTTCAGTCCCCTCTAACGGGGCAATGGCCCTGCAACTTCCGTAAGTGACCGCCCCTTGCAAGGACTGAGCAGCTTTCAGTCCCCTCTAACGGGGCAATGGCCCTGCAACTTTGCAAACTCGCGGCCAAGTTCAGTGTTCTCGGCCCTTTCAGTCCCCTCTAACGGGGCAATGGCCCTGCAACGAGGATATGCTCCTCATATATCTCCCGTTTCACCACTTTCAGTCCCCTCTAACGGGGCAATGGCCCTGCAACAAAGCCAGCGATAATGAGCACGACCCCGATGATAATGAACTTTCAGTCCCCTCTAACGGGGCAATGGCCCTGCAACTGCAGGTGAGGTACATGGTGCTCCTTTCGTGGAAATCTTTCAGTCCCCTCTAACGGGGCAATGGCCCTGCAACCTTCTTGTCCTCGATCATACTGGAAAGTCTCTTGACTTTCAGTCCCCTCTAACGGGGCAATGGCCCTGCAACCAGCCGGTGGTGAACTGCTGGCCCGCTTGAAGAAGATCTTTCAGTCCCCTCTAACGGGGCAATGGCCCTGCAACCTCTAGAAGCAGTTGCAAGAGCGGCAAAGGTATTCTGCTTTCAGTCCCCTCTAACAGGGCAATGGCCCTGCAACGATGAAGAACTACATCAGCAACGAGAAGAAGCGCCACTTTCAGTCCCCTCTAACGGGGCAATGGCCCTGCAACGCCTACAAAAAGCTCCTCCAGGACAGGGAAAGAGACTTTCAGTCCCCTCTAACGGGGCAATGGCCCTGCAACTTGGCTTACTTATGGCGAGTGGGTTGGTGAAGGAAACTTTCAGTCCCCTCTAACGGGGCAATGGCCCTGCAACGTTCCTATGACTGGTACACGGTCTTCTTCGATAACGACTTTCAGTCCCCTCTAACGGGGCAATGGCCCTGCAACTCAGTACCCACAGCAGCAGCCCTACTATCCGCCACCACTTTCAGTCCCCTCTAACGGGGCAATGGCCCTGCAACAAGAACGCCGGACCTATGTGGCTCGGGTCTATCACCGCTTTCAGTCCCCTCTAACGGGGCAATGGCCCTGCAACCTTCGATTACCTCGGAGCGTAAGGCCGTTCTTGCTGGACTTTCAGTCCCCTCTAACGGGGCAATGGCCCTGCAACTACCCTCAACAACAACCTTACCCACAACTTCACAGGGACCTTTCAGTCCCCTCTAACGGGGCAATGGCCCTGCAACGTGGGTGGCTCTGATACGTGCGCGACGTGTGTACCTCTTTCAGTCCCCTCTAACGGGGCAATGGCCCTGCAACGCCACGCAGAACACAGGTGCGATTACGGCAGGTTCAGCTTTCAGTCCCCTCTAACGGGGCAATGGCCCTGCAACTCGACGAAAGGAAATTGAGGTCCAATGTAATGAGTTGCTTTCAGTCCCCTCTAACGGGGC
>WNGK01004313.1_pt1 | contig 18576 bp, 17 predicted proteins | sample 5400601 | NCBI WGS metagenome assembly WNGK01 (sample SAMN13153376, study PRJNA577476) | soil metagenome | isolation source: 60 cm soil or saprolite under Garry oak tree replicate 1 | place: USA:California | collected 2016-06-15
AGCCGGCGATTTTGCCCAGGGGGCCGAGCCCTCCGGACCCCCACGCTGCGGGCTGGGGCTGGTCGTTCAGCCTCTGTCGTGCTCGGTCTCTGGGGCGAGATGCAGTTGTTCTGGGTGGACATGGACCGGGCCGACAGCCTCTCCGGCGGCGCCAGCCACCCCGAACGCCAGGTGCTGGATTACATCAAGACCAACATCCACATCACCAGCAGCGGGATGCTGCCGGACCGCCTGCTACGCCACACCCTCGACTTCACCAGTGCCGACCGGTCACCGACTATTCCTGCCACCGGCCCGATGCCACCGCGATCGGGCAGTTCTTCGAGGCCATCCCCCACCTCGCGGAGCATGCCAAGATCGCCTGCGGCAACGCCGAGGCCCTATTCCGCCTGGCCTGGTCGCAACCGCCCGCCCTCCCACCCGCAGGTGCGGCCAGAACGCCAAACCCGGACGACTGCGGGCGCCCGTCCAGCGGGCATACAGAACGCTCAGATCTGCGCCCAACGTAAGTCACGCCCCCACCCTCCAGCCGCCACGCCGAACGGCGGATCCGGCGCGTCAAGCGCACCGAAGACTCGTCCACGGAGCGTGATGAAGTCGAGCCGCGTATCGTCACCTGCTGGGGTTAGCCCGGGGGTCGCGGTCCATTAGTCCGTCCCCGGCCGGCGGTTCGATCGCGGCCCGGCCGCGCGCCGGCACCCGGCCCGGCCGCTCAGATCTTCCAGCCGAAGTCCTCATGAACAGGCCAAGCCCGGGCATGCGCTTGGCCGGCGGTACGCTCTGGATCTCGGCAATGCCGTGCGCCCGGCGGCATGTGCGGACGCGGCTGGATACCGTGGCGGGGTGGACGGCGGCTGTTCAGGCCGGTTTCGGCCGGGGCGGCCCGATGATTGTTCGCCGTGTCGATCGTCATTTTCCCGAACGCACCTGGTGATGAGGGACCGATGAGCAGCCTGCGCGACATCTTGGAGACCTACGTCAGCAACGGATCGGTGCCGGGAGCGGTGGGCCTGATCGCTCGCGGCGACCGGGTCGAGGTGCAGGCCGTCGGCTCTGCCGAGGCGGACGGCACCTCCCGATGGCCAGGGATTCGATCTTCCGCATCGCTTCGATCACCAAGCCCGTCACCGCCGCGGCGGTGATGATGCTGGTCGAGGCGGGCCGGATCGCGCTGGAGGATCCGGTCGGGCCATGGCTGCCGGAACTGGCGTCACCGGCCGTCGTCCGCGCGCCGGCCGGCCCGGCCGGCGACGTGATCCCGGCGGTCAGGCCGATCACCGTGGCCGATCTGCTCACCTTCCGTGCCGGGTACGGCTTCCCGTCCGACTTCTCGCTGCCGACGGTCGGATTGTTGTACAGCGAGCTGAAACAAGGACCGCCGCAGCCGCAACTCGTCGCGGCGCCGGACGAATGGATGGCGGCGCTGTCCCGCATTCCGCTGCTGCACCAGCCGGGCGATGCCTGGCTGTACAACACCTGCTCCGACATCCAGGGCGTGCTGATCGCCCGGGTCTCGGGCCGTCCATTGCCCGAGTTCCTGGCGGAGCGGCTGTTCGAGCCGCTCGGCATGGCCGACATCGGGTTCGAGGTGCCGGCCGGCAAGCTCACCGGTTCACCGGCTACTACCGGACCGGTCCGGCGGGCGGTCTGGAGCTAGTTGACGCCCCCGACGGGCAATGGAGCAGCCTGCCCGCGTTCCCCTCCGGGGCCGGCGGCCTGGTCTCGACGGTCGATGACTGGCACTGCTTCGCCCGGATGTTGCTGGCCGGCGGGAGCGCCGGCGGCCGCCGGCTGCTGTCGCCCGGGTCGGTGCGGCAGATGACCACCGACCAGCTGACCCAGTCCCAACCTGATGCCAGCCGGTTGTTCCTGGAGGGCCAGGGCTGGGGTTTCGGCGGCTCGGTCGACGTCGAGGTCATCGACCCCTGGAACGTGCCGGGACGCTACGGCTGGGTCGGCGGCACCGGAACGGCAGCGCACATCACCGCGTCCACCGGCGCGGTCACCATCTTGCTCAGCCAGCTGGAACTGGCCGGACCGAACCCGCCCGCCCTGATGCGGGACTTCTGGCGGCACGCGGCAAACGCCTGAAGCCAGGCACAGGTCCGGCCCGGGCCCGCCGCTGAGCGTCATCGAGTGACGGCTCCGCGCCCCACCCATCGGCTACTTGTTCACTTGTGTCAGGACCGAAGGCTGGACAGGCTCGGTCCGGGCACCCGGCGGGCCGCTCGCACAACGGCATATGCGTTCGCGGTCGCCCTGACGGGCCCGCAGTGGCTCGCCCGCGCGCCCAAACGACCGTTCATGTACGCTACCGAATGCCCGGCCAGCCAACCGGTACTGACGCGCAGATCGGCGGCTTCGGGCGCGAAATTCGCCCCGGTGTTTGCTGCTGGGCGTGAACACGCTGCCGCCGGCTCGGCTGGACGCCGTCCGGGCCTCGGATGGGGGCGCGTCAATGGCGAACGACGGCAGCCAGGTGATCTCGCGGTCGGCATGCCTGCCAGCGCTGGCACCGGCCGAGCCGAGCCACGAACCACATGCAACGGTGCCAGCAGGGTTGCGCCGCTCCACGGTGTCTCGCCGTCCTGCGATGACCCAGCCGGCGCCCAGCCCGGGCACCAGCACCCCCGGCCAGCCGCGACGACTCAGGCCGCAATCGCGCGGTCAGACGGCGTGCAGCACCTCTCCGCCGTACACCAGCGGGTCTTCCGGCTGCAGCAGGTCGGCCAGACGGTTGAACTCCTGGAACCCGGGATCGGCGTCATGCTCGCTGTGCGCGGCATGACTGGGAACCTCGACCGCGATGACGTACTTGGCCACGTCGTTCCGGTCGTCCGTGCCGAACGCCACCCGGGAGATCCGGGCGCTCAGGAAGGCGCCCCGTGCCTTGTACTCGCGCCAGCGCGGCAGCTCGCGCTCGGCGAACAGGCGTTCGTACTCTGCGGCCTGCCCGGCACGGATGTGGATGACGATGACGTCAAGCTCGCTCATGACGCTGCTCCCCTCGAGTGACCGTGCGTTCCAAAGCCAGGTTGCCACCCGTGACGGCACGCAGATCACCCTTGTCTGGATTGACGCTCGCCTCTACGGGCTTCACCTCACCGCCACCCATAGCGGCGGATCCGGCGTGCAACCTGACGCCCGTGCTCTGTCACGGGGCGTGGTTATCCGGGTTCACAGCCTCCGCTGCCTCGCCACCGCCCGTGTGGTTTCAGGCCGCCTTTGCAGATCACCATCCAGGTGAGCTTGTTGAGGGCATCCGACCGGGCCCAGCCGATCGCGGGACGAGCCTGGACCTCGAGGCTGCGGAACCCGTCAGGGTCGATAGCCGCCCGGGCCTCGGCGAGCATCACCGCCTGACGCTGCCGCAGCAGCCACCGGTAGCCGGGCCGGATCACCTGCCCGGCCACCAGCAGGACCAGCCCGCTGGTCAGCTCATCGCGATGGTGGCGCCGCGGCGGTACGCGTCCGCTCAGCGGCAGATCGGCCCAGCCGGAACCGGCGGCATCCGCGCCGCTAGCCAGCCACCGCTTCTGCCAGGTCCCGCCGGCTTGGCGATTCAGCCAGTCCAGCAGCTTGGCCAGCCTGCGGTACCTACGTGCTCAGCGGCCGCGCCGTCTCTCCGTGCTCGTCATCCCTGATCACCCTGCGCCAAGGGCTATCTGGTCCGCCCTTGATCGTGATGTTCCAGGCCGGGTGGATCTCGGCCCAGCCGGCCACGTTCTTCCCGGGGATGATCAGGTCGTGCAGGGCATTGGTGTCCAGGACGTAAGGTCCTGTCACCGTGATGCGCGCGCCCGCGGGCGGTGCTCTCGGCGTCACGAAACCCGCCAGGTTGGCGCTGTTGTCAAGGAAGGGAAGCTGCTCCCTCTGCGGAATGATCTCCACGACGAGATGCGGGCCCCGGTGGTGCGGGCACCGCTGGAACGCATTCGCCGAGGTCAGCAGCCGGCGATAAGCGCGGTCGAGGCGCAGCTCAATGTGAATGTCGCCGTCGGCCTCGCGCCGCAGGCAATCGACAACGCCGATGACCGTGACGCAGCGCTTTTTCACGTGAAGCCGGAACGGCAAGTACACCCCAGCGAGCGGCGCCCCCGGCTTGCACTGGCCGGAGTGGTACCGGTGCAGCCCGCCGTGTGCGCCAGGGAGCGGGATCCGGCAGCCACCGACCGCAAGAACCAGCACGACCGTGGTCAACCCTAGCCCGGCGCGGCGAGTCCAGCGCGCCTGCCTAAGTGCACGCACCCCGGCTAAGCTACCCACGCTCAGCCGACCAAACGCTAACTGCGCGAGCCCGGCCGACCGGACAATCACCGGTACCCTCCTCGCACGCCCGGCCGATTGCGCGCGGATGCATGACCAATGTCTCGCTGGCGTCACACTTGCGTAACGGCTTGATTGCCAGCCTGCGACATCGCCGGCTAACCTCGGCAGCTTCTGCAACGAGAAGTGAAAGGTGACCACGCCATGCTGGTCATGACCGAGGCGGCCGCCGGGGTCGTCAAGTCCGTCACATCAGATCCGCAAATTCCCGATGGGGCGGGCCTGCGGATCGCATCCTCAACAGAAGTCCCGCAGAACCCGGGTGCGCTGCAGGTGACAGCCGCGGAAGGTCCTGCTGAGAACGACCAGGTCATCGAGAGCGCCGGAGCGCGTGTGTTCCTCGAGCCGCAGGCCGCTGCCTACCTTGACGACAAGGTGCTCGACGCGCAGGTCGATGAGGAGGGCATGACCCACTTCCTCCTGGCCGCGCAGGGCACCGGCCAGGCCTAGCGCCGGGCTACGGTCGATCCCTCAGCTCGGCGATCATCGCGTTCATCGCAGGCAACGCGACTCGTGTTTGCCATGAAGCGGGTGTTCGGTGTCCAGGCCGTCCCGGACACCGAACACCAGGCTTCTTCTCAACCTTCCTGGGGAAGCCACAAGTCGGAGCGGTCGCGTTCTACGTCACCTCCGGAGTCTTACCAGCCGAGTTCCAGGTCAGTCACCCTGCTCCGAACCGCACGCCAGTCACGTGCGTGAAAAGGGCGTGGCGATCGACCACCCGTCCGCCATGTATGGCGACCATCCTGAATGCGACGGAGATTCCAACTCCGAGAACCAGCGTGACGGCGGTACGCAGCGCCCGGCGGACGTTGGGCCTGTAGAAGTACGCAGTCGTGCTGAATACTACGAGGCGCTGCGCGCCGTCGATGAGTGGATGGCCACGGCGAACAGCGTCGACGCTGCATCGAGCGGAACAGAAACGCGATCCGCATGGGACTCCGAAGCTACCCATAACCACCCCAATCGTCCCCCACTGGACCAGCAGTGTCGTCCGCCGAACCACTTCTGGAAGCCCAGGCAGCCCAGTTCCGGATGCTGGCTCAGCACCTTCAGCATCTTGGGCATGGCCGCCGCGACCGGCCACCACTTGCGGATCCGCATCGGACGGTTGACCCGCATCCCGATCAAGAAGACCACGAAGTCGCCGTCGATATCTGCCGTGTAACGACCTGGCCGGACCTCCACAGCCACTCCCCTCCTGGGCGATTGCACATCCCGATCAGCATGTACCAGGAGGGCCGGCTCCCGCCACCGGCCGATCCGGGTCTTCCAGCCGGATACTTACCACAGGCGGCCGGCAGCCTGTTTTCGCGGTGCCCGCGAAAGGGCCGCACGACCATCGGCCCGCACACCGGCAGCGGCCCCGGACTGGCCGCCGCAGCCACGCTGCGGCTGATGTCCGTCCGCTGGCCGCCCGTGCCTGGCCGGGATACTCCCGCCGCAAGACCGGGAGTAACCCAACGTGACGGACAGCATGCCCCCACAGGGCCAACACGCACGCGGACCGAATCGGCGCGACTGGCAGCCGGGGCGATTGCGCCTGTGAGCGCGTGCGGATCACCCGATTATGGCCGCGTGGGTCGGTACGCCCGAATCGGCTGTACAGGATGTCAGGACTCGCCGGTTCATCTCATCGGCTGGTTGCCGGACCGGTGGGCTTGACAGTCGGCTCGGCCGGGAGGATGGTCGAATCCGTACGCGCAGCCTGCCGGCGTCCAGCTTTGGGACCTGCTCGGTCAGCTGGTCCCGGTATCGTCGGCGTGGTTCCATCCGGCGGGGTTGCCGCCGAGTTGGGGGTGGGCGATGAGGCCCTACGCGTGGCTAAATGTGTTCGCTGCTGCGGCGCTCGGAGCGGGAGTGCTATCGGGGACCGTGGCGTCTGCGGCTACCGGCAGCGGGAACCCTGAGTGGTATCTGCCGAAGAATCACGTCTCTATAGCCGGCGACGTGCTCGCCGGGGTGTTGAGCGGGCGGTTGCGCCAGCCTTCGCCGGTAAATGCGGGGACGCGCTGCCCCGCTGAGACCAGCTCGACAAGCGACGTTCAGGTGACCTGCCGGGCAGAGGACGACGGCTCGCTGCAGAACACGCAAAGCGAGACATCAGTGGTGGCGGCCGGCAACAAGGTCGTCGCGGGTTTCAATGACTCCCTGGTGTGCTGCGTACCGGCTATCAACCTCAGCGGCTACTCGGTGTCCGCCGATGGCGGCAAGAGCTTTACCGACATGGGCGACCTGCCATGGAGTGGCGGCGTCCAGCCCATCGGTGACCCGTCACTGGCCGCCGACGACCAGGGCAACGTCTATTACGCGACCCTGGCCTACCAAGGGCACTTCACCAATTCCCTGATTGCGCTTTACGAGATGCCGGCCGGCGCCAGCACCTTCCGCCTGCTGTCGGTTCCGGTGAATGTGGGCAATGCCAGGTCCTTCCTTGCTGACAAGGAACTGCTGTCCATCGGCCGGGACGCGCAGGGTAAGCTGCATTTCTACCTGACCTGGACGTTCTACGCGCACTCGTTCGTCCAGGGGCCGGTGATGCTCTCCGACTCCACCGACGGGGTGCACTGGCGCACAACGCAGATCTCAACCCCCGACACCTGCGCGCCGACCACACCCGGGTCACACCCAGTCCCGGCCGGAGGGATCCTGCATGTGACGTGGGAACAGTTTGACCCTGCCGCGTGTACCACCAACCCCGACGTCACCTCGGGAACGCAGTTCGTGGCCACGGTCGACGTGGCCAGCGCGACGGTACTGCGGGTCACCACCGTTGCGCGGGTGCAGGGCGCCGGGGACGTCTTGCGGTTCTGCGGGTTCGCGGACCTGGGAGTGATCGAAACCGCGCCTGGCCACGACTCCCGCCAGTTCGAAGCGCCCAGCAGCACTCTCGACGCCCACGGCACCCTCTACCTCGCCTGGAACGACCGTCCGGCCGGCCCCGGCGGAGGCTTCGGCAACGCCACCCGCATCTACCTGAGCTACTCCACCGACGGCGCACAGACGTTCAGCACTCCGCAGGTCATCAGCGGCCCGGTCAGCACCAAATTCATGAACGACCGGTATCAGCCGGCTATCGTCACCGACGCGAACGGGCTGCACGCCATCTGGTACGAACGGGTCCAGAATCCCGCCGGCGGGCCCGACCTGCTGCGCACCGACAAAGAGAACCTGACATCGGCCACGGCGACCTCCGCGCCGGTCAGCTCCGGCGCGACGGCGCTGAGCACCGTGCCCTTCCCGATCTACCAGACAAATCCGAACCAGGACCCCATCATCGCGGCCTGCTACATGGGGGACTACAACCAGGTCGCCTCGAACGGCACGCGCCGCTTCGCCACCTGGGGCGACAACCGCAATATCGTCACCACCACCACCGGAGTCACCGAGAACCAGGCTGACGTCTTCTCACGCAGCTTCTAACCGCAGCGGTCGCCGCCGGGCTGAGAAGAACGCCGGGCTTTGCTCCGCCCGGTCTCCATGAGGGAATCCGCCCAGGTCTCCACGAGAGGAGGACCAACGATGGTCCGTCGCTCCGCCATGTTTGTGGCGCTGCTTGCCTCAACCGCAATCCTTGCCGTCCCCACGCTCGCCAGTGCGGCGTCTACCGAGGCCAAGGTGACAGTGGGCAGCCCCGCCACCCCGTACCTGCCCAACGGCTCCAACGAGCCTGCGCTCGCCATGGACGCGAACCATCCGGCGGTGCTGGCCGCCGGTGCCAACGATCTGGTCGACAACTCGCCCTGCAAGGGCAGCAGTTGTGACCTCACCCCCGACATCGGCATCTCCGGTGTCTACTTCTCCTTCAATAGCGGCGCGACGTGGACGCAGCCGACATACACCGGCCTGACGGCACAGAACGGCACCACCCACGTTGGCCCGATCCACACCCTGCCCAACTACTTCGAGCACGGGATGTCATCCCACGGCGACCCGGCGCTGGCGTTCGGGCCGAAGCCCGGCCCGAACGGGTTCTCGTGGTCGAACGGGTCCCGCCTGTACTACGCCAACCTGGCGTTCCCTCTTAGCACCGCGCCCGGCTTCGCGGGCGCCTCGGCGGCCGTCGTGTCGCGCACCGACAACGTGCAGGCTGCCGCCGCCGGCGACCAGAGTGCCTGGATGGCCCCGGTGATCGCCAGCCGCCAGAACGCCGCGCTGCTGACCGACAAGGACGACATCTGGGCTGACAACGCGTCCTCGAGCCCGTTCTTCGGCAACGTCTACCTCTGCAACGTCGCCTTCCGCAGCGTCAACTTCCTCCCCGAGCCCCTGATAGTCGACTCCTCCACCGATGGTGGCAGCACCTGGCGCCAGCGCCAGATCAGCGCCGCCACCAACAACGCCCAGACCCACGGACGCCAGGGCTGCGCCATCCGGACCGACAGCGCGGGCGTCGTCTACGTCGTCTGGGAAGGCGCTGACATCAAGACCGGCCAGAGCGTCTTCTTCCTGGCCCGCTCGTTCAACGGCGGCGGCACCTTCGAGCAGCCCCGGGAGATCGCCACCGTGCACGATGTCGGGGTACCCGACCCGGTCTCGGGACGGATCGTGTTCGACGGGTTCGCCGGCACCCGCACCGACAGCTTCCCCAGCCTCGGCATCGCCAACGGCGCGCCAACCGGCGCCGGTGCCACCAACACGATCGTGCTCACCTGGCCCGACGGTGCGCTCAACCACGAGCAGGCGCTCGTGCAGACCTCGGTCAACCGCGGCCTGACCTGGTCGGCCCCGGTCAACGCCGCCGAGGCGGGCGACCGGCCGGACAACCCGGCGGTGGCGATCTCGCCCAATGGCACCGACCTGTACCTCGTCTACAACGCCTACCTGGACCCGTTCCAGACGACCACCGCCAACCCACGCCGGATGCAGGGAGTCGCCCGCCACGCCGACCTTGGAGCCGGCGGTGCGATCGGGAGCTTCACCACGCTGCACCGGGGAGTGATCGGCGACGCCAGGGGCACCACCAGGACGCTCAACCGCGAGCTGATCTACGACTACCAGTACGCCGCGGCCTCGCGAGACTACGGGGTCGTGGTCTGGATGGACGCGCGCGATGCCACGGACTGCCCCGCGGTGGACGCCTACCGGCAGTCCTTGATCGACAGGTCCCCGATAACCGCACCGTCCCCGCTGACCGACTGCCCCCCTGACTTCGGGAACCTCGACATCTACAGCGGCTCCTTCCCCGACCCTACGCCCTGACGACACAGGGCTGAGCTGGCCGCGGCCGTCCAGGCACCACGCCTTAAGACGGCCGCGGCAGCTTCCTTGACCGTGTGCGGCCGAGCGGCTTCGCGTTGCCACCCGAGCGGATGTGATCTTCGGCCTGGATGCCGCAACACGGTGGATGTGAAGCGACGCAGCGAGAAAGCGCCGGCGCTACAGACGCAGTGAGCGACTATACGCCGAGGGCCGGGGCTTCACCGCGAGGAACCGGCGGGAGCACAGGACGCCTCGTTCCGTCATCATGCGTCCGCAGCGACTACGACGAGATCCTTCCCGTGCCACCGCACCGTTGGCTGGAGCCCTGCCTCCCGGAGCCAGCTGAGCTGATCGGCGACAGGGCTCGGCTTGTCGTGCGGCGGGTTAACCGGTGTGACCATGTCGTGAGGATCGTCAGGGGTAACAACATCGGCGAGGACGAAGCGCCCGCCAGGGCGCAGCCGGTCGCGTACACGGCGGAACAAATCCGCTTTCCCGGCTGCGGCGAGGTGGTGGACCGTGAGCGCAGAGACGACCAGGTCGTAGCGTCCCTCAGGAAGCGGGTCTTCCAGTCGCTGGACCCGCAGGTCTGCGGACGGAAAGCGATCACGGGCCCGGGCGAGCATCGGCTGGTTCTCATCGATCCCGGTCAGCCGGCAGCGGGATGCACAGCCAGCACCGCGGCTGCTGTCTCTCCTGTCCCCACGCCAAGCTCGAGAATGGAGCCAGCATCGATGCCCGTGGTGGCTTGTGCGACGTGGCGTTGCAGATCCCGGTAGGCGGGAACCTCGGCCAGCATCATGGTCAGATAGGTCGCCGGGTCAAAGTGGTACTGCGCGGCACCGGCCTGGTCGCTCACGCCCACCCCTCCAGGCTGCACCACCACTCCGGCTCTTGAAGAGGTCCTCGCCTTCGGGCCCTTTGCTCAGCATGCCGTGCCGCGTCTGCGCGGGCGGTTTCCCGACGTTCCCGATCGTGCCTGGCGGGCCGTCGAATCGGTGGGCGAACGGGAATTCGCGGTGGCGGCCGGGATCGTTGGCGTGGTTATGGCCGCGGTCTCCGCGGCCGGGCAGGCGAGCGGCGGGCGCTCCCGGTTCTTCCAGTTGATGCTCGCTGGTTTCGGACTGCACACCGCCGATCATCTTGCGTCCGCTGCTGACATCCGCGGTTATGCCCCCGGCGTGGTGACGGCACCGCTGGTCGCAGCGCCATTCTCGGTCAAGGCGATATACCGGCTCAAGGCGGCTGGCGTCTGGCGGCCCGTCTCAGCCAGCGACATCATTCCCGGGGCCGCTTTGGCGCTGGCGGTTCTGGGCGGTTCCCACGCACTCGCTCGCGTGTTGCCGGGCAGGATGACACGGACACCGCTTCCGGCGCACCGCCACGGACGAAGCCATGGCCCCCAGCTAGGCGCGCAGAATCGGCAGTTATGCATGACCATGGCGGCTGAGCGTCCACGCTTCGCAGCCGCGCAGTTTGCGCTACCCGCCGCTTGCCGGGCAGAGCCTTCACGATCGAGGCGGTGATACTTCACGCTGCCGCAACAGCCAGCGGCCCAGGCCGCCATGAGCATACCGCGTGCGACCCTTCCGCTCCTTCCCCGGCGGCCGGACGACGGGTGACATCCGAGCCGTTCGGGGAGGGAGGGGATTATCATGGCGTGGCTGCGTAGATGTTCTGGTCCAGCCCGCCCTGCGACAGGCATGGATCGCTGACCGCCGGGGACGAGTAGGACGCGGCGTTAATGTCGTTGGGCACGTAGGTGCACGGCTGGTAGACGTCGAAGCCGTCGTGGTCGTCGCTGGCACCGGTCTCGCGCGGGTCGGTGCCGGGCACCAGGTCACGCGAGTCGGTCCACGCCGCCATGACTGTGCCGCCGGCCGCCGAGACATAGATGTAGTCCCCCCAGAACCCGTCCCGCCGGGATCCGTGGGTCTCCCAGTTGAAGTTGCTGCCCTGTGTAGAGATCTGGATCTCGCTCCAGCTCGTGCCGCCGTCGGCAGACTTCGCCACCATGGTGTTGACGACATCGCCCGAGTTCGTTCCCTTGCCTGTGTCACCTGGCGGGAGGCTCGGCGAGTACGACGGATCGGCCCGGGAGTCGTAAAAGACCACGTTTAGCACCCCATTGGCAGAGGCGATGTCGGGCGTCCACTGGTGGCCGGCCGAGACGGTATCGAGCGTGGCCGCAGGGGCAGGCCAGGTCGTCCCGTCCGGTGAGTTGCGCACGAAGACCTTCGACTGTCCGCTGGCCAGTTCCGCGTTCCAGACCACATGCACGCCACTTGCATCCGCGGCCACCGCCGGGGCGGTGGTGAACCGGGAGAAGGTGAGGCCGCTGGGGCAGGCAAATGGCCCGTCGCCGCAGTCGGTCGCGCCATTGCCGCTGAACTGGGTGGAGTCGAACAGCGTGATCGTCGCGACATGCGACGCCGGGCCGAAAGATGCCCCGCCGTCGGTGGACTTCGACAGCCACACGTCGCTGCTCGGGTTGGACGACGACGGGTAGGTCACGAACGCCAGGTACACCGTGCCGTCGGGTCCCACCACCAGATCGGCGAAGGACGCGGTGCCAAGCGCCACCGGCGTCACCCGGATCGGCCGGGAGAACGTCAGGCCGTGGTCGGTGGAGCGGGAGAACAGCACGGCGTTGTTGGGCGCGAAGCCGTCGTACTGTGACCAGGCCACGTAGACGTTGCCCGACGACGGCCCGGTGGTCTGGTCGACCGTCAGATTGATCTTGTCCTGGAACAGCCCGGTGAGGAACTGCCCAGACGGCGTGCCGCGCTTGACCAGGACGGTCCGGTCGTAGGCCGCGCCGTCATCATTGTAGCGCGCGACAAACACCCCGCCGTTGACCGGCTTGGAGCGGTTGAAGCAGATGAAGGCGTAAAACAGGCGCCCGCCGCGGTCGAATGCCTGCGACGGGTCGCCCGCCGCGCCGCAGGTCCCATGCACCGGGGAGGCCACGCCCGCCGCGGACGTGTCGGCCGGATAGCCGGGCACCAGGCTGTCCTGCCAGCTGGACCCGCCGTCAGCCGAGCGATAGTAGCCCGCCCACACGTCGCCGTTGACGATCTGTGCGCAGTAGTCGTTGGCACCAGCGACAACAACCTGGCTGTTGTGCGGGTCAACCGCCACCGTCGGCTCGTTCTGCGAGCGCCTGCCGGTGCTGCACGCCGTGGTCGTGGCGTCAGCCGACCCGTCGTAGCGCAGATAGCTGGCAGCAGTGCCGTCGCGGGTGACCCTCACGTTGCCGCTGCTGGCGGATGCCGCACCGCTGACGGCGACCGCAAGCGCAACGGCCAGCGGAACAACAAGGAAGCGAAATCTCATCACGACCCCCATCCGGCCAGCGGCAGCATCTCCACCGCTGGGCAGACATGGTGCCCAGAGGCTCGCACATCCATCCAGCAGCGTCAACCCTGGGCGGAGGGGTAATCGGCACCCATCCGCGGCAATCCGCGGCGTGCATGAGCCGCCCCCAGCCTGTCTGCCAGCCTGCGTTCACGACCCTGCCGTGGCACCATAACGATCCATCGGGTCGAGTCGGCAGCTGGATTTCACCCACCGCCAACCCGCCCATATCGGCGGCAGTGTGCGCGGCGCCTGCGGCTAGAGGATCGTAACGGAGTGTATCGGCCTTTCTGCGGCGCGAGCGACCTGATCGCCGGCCCGGTGCTCGTTGAACGCCGACCCGCGTGAAAGACCCCGGCACGTAGAACAGCCGGTTCTGCAAGGGGAGGGCGTTTATCCGGTGGGCGTTCCTGCCATGCGGGATAATCCGCTGATATCCCGCCCGGTGGTGCTGTCGACGTGGCCGGGAACGTCACCCTCGTGGCGGTCGCCGGTCGTCAGCGTCCCGGACGGCTCGAACATCAAGATGGAGCCGCCGGGTGATGACGGCTTGTGCTCGGTGCCCTTCGGGACCACGAAGATGTCCCCGGAGCGCAGGGTGATTGTCCGCTCGCGGCCGCCGTCCCGCAGCGCGATGTCGAACCGGCCGTCGAGGACCAGGAAGAACTCATCGGTGTGGTCGTGAGCGTGCCAGACGTGCTCGCCCCGGACATGCGCGATCCGGATGTCGTAGTCGTTGACCCGGCCGATGATCCGCGGGCTGTAGACGTCGCTGAAGGTGGCCAGCGCCTGGCTCAGGCTGACGGGGGTGACTGTCATGCCTCTATCGTCGCAGCGCGCGCGGACGGCCACGGGCGGGGGCGCAGGATGCAGGCGGATCGGGCGCCCTTTCTTCCAACTCGTTGTGGAGGTACTTTTCCGCGCGGGGAACCGCGCCGTGCCGGGCATGCTGGGGCACCCAGGCCAGGCCGGCGGTCAGCGAGGCTAGCTGGCCATGTCGTTTACAGATCCGGCTGGCGCCGTTCGCGCTTTTCCCGGCATCGCGGGCCGCTGCCGCTTCGGCCATCCTGTAGGGGTGAGCACCGACCCGCGGCTCCTGTGGCCGAAGGCGCACCGCTTCCCTGAAGTCGTCGCGGACAAGCGACGGCGGGTCCGCGATCGCCACGTGGCGCCGCTGAACCGGCTGGCCGAGCAGATAAACCCCGGGCGCGACGAGCACCTCGCGCCCTGGTTCGACCCGGACGGGGGCGGCACCGGCGCCCGCGTGCTGTTCCTGCTCGAGAACCCCGGCCGCAGGGCCACGTCCGCGCGTGGCTCCGGTTTCATCTCCGCCGACAACGACGACGACACGGCCGCGAACTTCTTCCGCCTGCGTGACCAGGCCGGCCTGCCGCGTGACCAGCTCGTCGCCTGGAACGTCGTGCCCTGGTATCAGCCCGACGGCGCGCGCACCGCGAACGCCACGCGGCAAGACGTCGCCAGCGCGCTGCCCTGGCTCGTCCGCCTTATCCGGCTGCTGCCCGAGCTGAGGCTCGTGATCACCATGGGAGACCGCGCCCGGCAAGGCTGGATGCTCGCGCTCATCACCGACCCCAGCCTGCCGTTGCTGCCGACGCTCGCGGTCCCGCACTGCTCGCCCCGCAACCTCAACGGCCGCCCAGAGCACCGCGCCCTGATCCTGAAAGCCATGCAACGGGCCGCGAGCGCCTGCTGCTGATCCAATCCGGGGAAGCCGGCGATTTCACGGACTTCTCGGTAGCGAAGACGTCCCGCGGGTACTCCAGGTACCGCGATCTGGGGCTGCGCCGGCCCGTACCTATGGCGCCTGATGACAGCGGCATGCCCGCGTGCCGCCTTCGCGGCAACGCCCTATCGTTCATGCCATGAGCATGCCTGCCGGTGAGTGGATACCAGTCATCTCCTACGAGAACCTGCCCGGCGCTCCCACGCCGCCGGATGCCGTCGGCGCCTGACTGCACGACCGGGGCAGTGACAGGGTGCTGCTGGCGGACACTGACGTCCGCGTGGACCTGGTCTGCGGCAGGTACCCAGACAGGCGCTGGGGCGGATGGTACCGGATCAGTATCCGCGCAGGCGTGCTGCGCCGCCTCGGACTCTACCGGGACTAACTGCCCGCCCTCCGACCGCGCCGCTTAGCTCGGAGTGTGACTGGTAGCGATCCAGTTGACTACGGGAACGCCGAATCCGTGCGGCTGACACCTGTGGCGGTTGCGCGGGCGGCCGCGCGCAGATCCTCTCGTTCTGGTGCCCGCCCTCGCAGACGGGTGACCGTCTGCTCGGCCTTGGCTGTTGGCCCTGCTGTCCGATGAGCCACGCGAGCTCTTTGCGCGTAGCGAACCTGGCTGGCACCGTCTGCTCGGCCTTGGCTGTTGGCCCTGCTGTCCGATGAGCCACGCGAGCTCTTTGCGCGTAGCGAACCTGGCTGGCCGTCGCCGAGCACCGTGGTGGCTAGCCGACTGGCGAGCCGTGGCGGCCGGCCGGCAGAGAGCCGGACGCTTCCGGCTGCCCGACGCCCTGAGCTGCGCGGACGCCTTCGCCCGATCGACCCCGGCCATTACGACGTCAGCCAGCGGGACCGGGCTGCGTCATCGCCCCTGGGGGCCGGCCGGCCGGGGGGCCGATACTTCCACGGCGGGACCATTGGCCCTGGGGACCGATGGCCGGCGCGGCAATCCTTTTGATTGTCATCGCGCTCGCATGACAGGGACGCGGGCATGATTGCCGGCTCGGGGCCCTCGGCATACATTCGTCATGGCCGGGAAAGGCGGAGGGGGATCAGCTGCCCCCTCGCACACCGCACAGCCAGCGCCCGGAACGCCGACGGCCACAGCGCCGGCCGCAACGACATCTGCGGCCTCGGTTTCGGGGCCTATGACCGGTCAGGAACTCTTGTGGCTTCAGGCGGTCGAGCAGCTACTCCCGAAGATGAACAAGGTTTTCGACACTGCTCCGACCAACCTCACGAGTTCCGCGCTGGCCTCTTTGGCGCACCAGGTTCGTGGCTGCAGTCGTGAGCTGGCTCGAATCGGCTCGCCCAGTGCCCGGCTGCAGCCGGTCTATGAACTCGTCCAGCGGGCGTGCCGGGAGTACGACAAGGGAGCGAAATGCTTCGAGGACGCGGCCGGGATGGGTATCCCTTCCAGTTCGGCCGCCGAACAAAAGTTTGAGCAGAAGGTCAACTGCGGCTTTGCCGCTTCAGGGCCGGGCGGTATGCCGCTGGCCCAGGCTCAGATCAAAGCCGCTGAGATCAAAGCCACCGCTGTCTGAAAACGCTTTCACGCGGACCACATCGGCCGCGGAGGCCCGCTGATTAGCCCGCCTTCGCGATCTCACCTTGAAACGCCGTACGATCGTTCTGAACCGCTGTTCGGCCGAGGCGCCTTTCAGCAAAGGCCGCCCCGATTTGCGGATATTGCTCGGCAGGTGGCCACAGGGCCGGTCACAAAGCGTGACGTTCACCAGCCCGGCCGGGCGCGGCGGGCGGCCCCGGCATCGCGGAGCATCTGGCGCAGGATGCTGGAGGCAGCAGGAAGTGCGGTTCCTGCGGGATACTTTGAAGCGGGTGGTTGTCATGCGCAGATGTCTTGTTGTCGCGAACCAGACCCCGCGCAGCATGACCCCGTGGCGGCCGGCGGCGTGCTCCCGCAGCCCGGCATGTGGTGGTGGGCGACGTATTACGCCCGCCCCGTCACGGACGAGGAGGCGACCGCGCAGGCCCGGGAGCGCCTCAGCGTGATGCTGGACGGCCTTGGCGCGCTGGGCGTGCCCGTCGAGGGCGATCTGGGCAGTTCCGACCCGATGGAGGCCATTGAGAAGGCGCGCGCCAGCCGCCAGTTCGACGAGATCATCGTGACTACGCTGCCGCAGCCCGTCTCACGCTGGCTCAGGTCCGATCTGCCGCATCAGGCGGAGCGCCGGTTCGGATTGCCGGTCACCACCATCATCACCAGTTACTGACCGCCCGTCCCGCCAGCCGCCGATGCCGCGGGCACGTCCCTGGCGCATATCAAGTCCCGCTGGCCCAGTCCGCCCCGGTCGCGGCCAGCCTGAGGGCTGGCCATCCGCCGGCTTCGACGCGCGGGCACCGCTGACCACATTGCGTGACGTACAAGTAGGCGACTCGCGGCAATGCGTAGCGCCCGATCACCGATTCGGCGCTCCTTCGAGGTGGCGGGATTGCTGCGGCTCGACCCTACAGAATTGCCGGTTCGGGACGGGTTTTGCACTTGGGGTTGGGTGCGGTTATTGGTTAGCGCCCCGCGGAGTGAATCGCCTCGTAAGTTGCTGATATAGGAGCCCCGGCTCCCGGGTCGTCCCGGGAATGCACGGCCAGGGCGGGGGCAGCGGGTCCGTCACAGGTCGTAGACCATCGCCATGGGGCTGGCAGGATCTCGACGGGACGCGGTCATGCTTCGAGCAGCAGTTTTCCCGAGACGGTGCGGCTGGCGAGCAGGGCGTGCGCCTGGCTGGCCTGGCCGAGCGGGAACCGTCCGGCGATCCGCGGGCTGAACCGCCCGGCGGCCACCTCATCGAGGATGGCGCGGAGCGCGCGGGCTCGCTCGTGCGGGCCGGTCAGGTAGTGGCTGGCGGCGGCCCAGCGCAAGGTCAGGGAGCCTGCGCCGCGGCCGGTGCCGGTGAGGCCAGACAGCCGGCCCGGGTCGAATGGGCCGGCCGGGCCGCTGGATTGGCCGTAGAGTACCAGCGTGCCGAGGGTGGCGAGCATGTCCAGGCTGGCCTCGAAGGTGTCGCGGCCGGTGGCGTCGTAGACCACGTCGGCGCCCCGGCCGCCGCTGGCTGCGATCACGGCGGCGACTGGGTCGGGGGTGTCCTGCAGGGCGATCGCATGCCTGGCGCCCAGCGCGGCCGCTGCCGCCGCCTTGCCGGAGGTGGAAGTTAGGGCGATCACCTGGGCGCCGGCGGCGGCGGCGAGCTGGACGATGGCGCCGCCGGTGGCTCCGGCGGCCGCGTGCACGACCACCACCTGGCCGGCGGTGACCGGGTGGGCCTGTCGGGTCAGGACGTATCCGGTGGTGCCGGCCACCGCGACCGCGGCGGCGATGTCCAGGGCCGCGTCCTGGGGCAGCGGCACCACGAATTCCAGCGGGACCGCGGTCAGTTCGGCGTAGACCCCGGCGAGATGGCCGAAGTGCGCCACCGGCGCACCCATCAGTTCGCGGTCGGCGCCCGGACCGGCCGCCACCACCGTGCCCGCCGCCTCGGTGCCGGGGATCAGCGGCAACTGCACCGGGTAGGGCCGTCCCTCCCGGTGCTGCAGGTCCACGTAGTTGACCCCGATCCAGCGGTTGCGCACCACCACCTGGCCGGCCGCGGGAACCGGGTCGGCCCGTTCGGTCACCACAAGTTCTTCCGGGCCGCCATGCCGGCGGATCTGGATCGCCAGCACTACCGGCTACGGCTCATCTGGGCCGCCGGGAGCAGCGCTAGCCCGGCCGCGCATCGTGCCTGGGCGAACATGGCTTGTCCCTTCCGTTGGCACGGTGCAGCGTCGGCCGCCGTGCAGACACATCTCACGGCGCTTGTCCGGCGCGGTTTGGCATTACCGCTGCGGGATTGCTGGATGTTTCTGGATACTTTGCCGAAGGCACGGAGCGCATGTCAACGGCGTAAGGTCCCACGTGCCGCATCGGGGGGGCCGCTGAGACCTAGTGT
>WNGK01004408.1_pt1 | contig 18575 bp, 17 predicted proteins | sample 5400601 | NCBI WGS metagenome assembly WNGK01 (sample SAMN13153376, study PRJNA577476) | soil metagenome | isolation source: 60 cm soil or saprolite under Garry oak tree replicate 1 | place: USA:California | collected 2016-06-15
CGCGGCACCGGCAGGCCGAGCGTCAGCAGCGCCAGGCCGGAGGAGTAGATGTCCAGCACCGCCCCGCCGACCAGGCCGAGCACCGCCACAATCGCGAACGGGACGAGGAACCAGGTGGGCAGCAGGGACGTCAGGGCCCCGATCGGATCGGCGGCGATGGCACTGCTGAGCTTGGCCGACGAGCCGGCCAGCAGCAGCCCGAAGAGCAGCAGGAAGATCGGCGCGACCGAGGATCCGAACGCGGTCCAGCCGATCACGCCGCGGCCAGATGATCGCCGCGGCAGGTAGCGCGAGTAGTCAGCCGCGGCGTTGACCCAGCCCAGCCCGAACCCGGTCATCGTGAACACCAGCGCGCCGATCAGGTTCTCGGTCGAGCCGGACGGGATGGCCGACACGGTATGCCAGTGGATCTTGTCAGCGACCAGCGCGATGAACATGACGGTCAGCACGGCGGTGACGACCGTGATGACGGTCTGCAAGCGCATGATCAGGTCGAAGCCCATCACGCCGCCGGCGATGGTCAGCCCGGTGATCACGATCAGCGCGATGACCTTCGTGGTGGTGCCGCCGCCCCAGCCGAGCCGGTCGAAGACCGTCGCGGTCGCCAGCGTGGCCAGGATCATCAGCACGGTCTCCCAGCCGACCGTGAGCAGCCAGGAAATCGCGGACGGTAGCTTGTTGCCGCGCACCCCGAACGCGGCGCGGCCGAGCACCATTGTCGGCACCGAGCCCCGCTTGCCTGCCACCGCGATGAACCCGACGAGCAGGAACGATGCCACGATGCCGACCAGGCCGGCTGCGGTCGCCTGCCAGAACGAGATGCCGAAGCCGAGTTCGAAGGAGCCGTAGCTGAGGCCGAGCACCGACACGTTCGCGGCGAACCACGGCCAGAACAGGTCGCGGGGATGGCCCTTGCGCTGGGCGTCGGTGATCACGTTGATCCCGTTCGCCTCGATTTGCAGCGGATGCAATTCCGCCTCGCCCCGCGTGCCGCCGTCTGCTGCGCGCTGACTGTCAACCATGGCGAGCCCCTTCGTACTGCGTGGTGCCTCGCGCCGCACGGATGGCGCTGCCGGCATCAACGCGTCCCGGCACCAGCCTGTTCCGCGCGGTGCCCTACTTGCCCATGATCGCCTTGTGCCAGGCCACGTCAACCGGGATACTGCCACCGCCCGGCCGGCCTCCCAGCGCCATGCGCCACCGGGCGACGATCCCCCGTGCCGGTCCTTCCGGGACCCCAAGGAACGCGGCGCGCTGGTCATCCGGGGTGCCGTACATTTCGCCGCGGAGCAGCAGCCCGGCGATGTCCCGTCTGCCTCTTAATCTGCGGTGCCATTCCGCTCAGCCGAACTTGGCTCTGGACCTGCGCTGTCCTCTCTCACGGCGCCTGGACCCACGTCGAGGAGCACGGCTTCACCGACATCAAGATCTCGGTGAAGCACCACGACCCGGTGGTCATGATCAACGCTTACCGGCTGCTTGCGCAGCAGTGCGACTACCCGCTGCACCTGGGCGTCACCGAGGCGGGGCCGGCGTTCCAGGGGACGGTCAAGGTGATCCTCACGCTGCGGCGACGGTCCGCCAGCCGCCGGCCAGCACGCTCGAAGGCTTGATCCTTCCCGTGTCAGAGCCGGCCGCGGAAGCGGTCCCGCCAGGGGCGGCCGTCCGGGTCGTAGACCATCCGGTACAGCGGGGTTGCCCATAGCCGTGCCACGGTTGTGGGGTTGCAGCGCTGATGCGGCAGCAACCGCCCGGGGGTCTCGGTCCAGACCCGCCGCCTTCGTGCCATGCGGCGAGCAGTTCGGCCTGCCGCCGGAACGCCGCGAAGGCCTCTTGCGGATGCAGCAGATCCTCGACGTCGTCTTCGCGGCGGTCGAGGTGCTCGCGCCAGGTCCTGAGATCAGGATCGTCCGCCGGGTAATCAGGAGCATCCTGCTCCAGCGGGTCATCCGGCGAGTCGACTGCACCTGAACGCATGTCCGGATTGTGCACCCTCCGGATCGCTGGCGCCCGCGGGTCGCGTGCACCCGTCTAGATCGTTAACCGGGTATTCGTGGCTGGTGAGGAAGCCGAGCGGCGACACACCACGAGTGGTCCGTGACTGTTAAGTGAAGAGTGTCCAGGATCGGCGTGTTCACACACGCCCGGACCCTGGAGCCCGTCATGATCGCCGACCTGGACACTCTCCTGACCGCACTTTACGTGGAACTGACCGACCGGATCATCCCCTCGCGCGGGTCCGGCCGCCGCGGGCCTGGCAAGCCGCCGGAGGTAACCGGCGCCGAGCTGGTGTGCCTGGCCGTGGCGCAGGTGCTGCTGCGCTATGACGACGAGCTGCACTGGCTGCGAGCCGCGGCGAAGCAGGCGGGGCACCTGTTCCCCCGGCTGCTGGGCCAAAGCGAGTACAACCGGCGGCTCAAGGCGCTCGCGCCGCTGATGGAGGCCGCGCTGCGGTGGCTGGCAGCCCCGGGCGGCGGGCCCGGCGGCCCGCCCCGTTGCCGGGGCCGGCCGTCGTGCCGCTTGCCGCGGCGGCACTGCGGTCTCGGGCAGTGCCGGCCGTCCGGGTCAGTACCAGCCGTCGGCCTGTTCGTGCCGCCAGGCCCGGCGCGGCGAGTTGTACCGCGCCCTGATGTAGCGCAAGCCCCAGCGGATCTGCGTTCTGGCGTTATTCGGCCAGTTCGGGCCGGCGCTGGCCATCTTCGAGCCGGGCACCGCCTGCGGGATCCCGTAAGCACCGGAGTACGGATTCTCCGCGTGCACGTTCCAGCCGCTCTCGTGCTTCCAGAGCCGGTTGAGGTACGGGTACTGATAGTCCGGTGACCAGTGCTTCCGCCTCAGCATCCGCCAGGCGATCTGCCGCGGCCTGAGGTGGCGCGTGGCCGCCAGCGTGAGCCGCTGAGCGGAGCCGTCGAGCGCGGCGGCACTGGCTGCCTGGGCCGGGCCGGCCGCCTGCGCCGGGTCGGCCATCTGCGCTGTGCTGGCGGGTTGTGCTGTGCTGGCTGGTACTGCAGCGGCGCTGGCCGGGAATGCGGCCTCGGCGCCGGATGCGGCAGCCACCAGGGCGATGGCCGTGCCCGCTACTGCGAGGGTGAATCTCGTGCACGTTCGGATAGGGGTCCTGATGGGGGCCAAGATGAACCTTCGGTCGGGCGCGGATCGCGCTCGGCTTTCACCCAGGACAGCTGCCGTCAACCAACGGGGATGCGGCGGCAGCGGCGTGCGGACTTGACGCGGGTCAGGGCGACGTGTCACTCGGGGTGATCATCGCGCACGCTGGGTGCTGTTAGCCACCCAACATGACGTAAGGCGGCGTATGCCGCTACCCGAAGTCGGCACAATGACGTTATGAGCTATATCACACCGATCGGGCCAGTTAGCTAGCTATCTAGCTGGAATTCCCTCCGTCACCTGCGAAGTTACAGCCATGAAAGTAACTTTTATGCACAACTGACCGATGTCACGTGATTACCTGCTCAGCAAGTTAAATGACTTTGCGTAATCGGATGGAGGCCGAGACCGTGGATCCGGCGAGTCAGATCGATCCGCATGCCGTCACCCCGGCGGGCAAGCCGCGCGCCCGCTCCATCGGGATACCGTTCGGCGGGCGGCCGGGCCGGTGGAACGCGATTACCGACGTGCCCGGCGTCGAGGTCGGGTGCCCGGCGTCGAGGTCGGGTACGCCACCCTGATCGAGGGCCAGTCCGTCCGAACCGGCGTGACCTCGATCCACCCGCGCGGGCAGGCCGGGGCCGGCGACCCGGTCGCGGCGGGCTTCTTCTCCCAGAACGGCAATGGCGAGATGACCGGCGTGTCCTGGATCGAGGAGTCTGGTACCTTCGCCGGGCCGGTCGCCATCACCAACACGCATGCCGTCGGCACCGTGCACGCGGCGGTAGTCGCGTGGACCATCAGGAAACATCCGCGGGCGGCGGGCGCCTGGCTGCTCCCGGTAGTGGCGGAGACCTGGGACGGCTACCTGAACGACATCAACTCCCCGCACGTCACCGGGCAGACCGCGGCCCAGGCGCTGGAGTCGGCGGCGTCCGGGCCGGTCGAGGAGGGCTCGGTTGGCGGCGGGACCGGGATGAACTGCTACGGGTTCAAGGGCGGCTCAGGCACCGCGTCCCGGCAGGTCGAGCACGCCGGTGCCAGCTACACGGTCGGCGTCTTCGTGCAGGCCAACTTCGGTTCCCGGCACGAGCTCACGCTGGCCGGGCGGCCAGCCGGCCAGTTGCTCTCCGACGACAACCCGATGGCCGGGCATTTCGCCGCGCCGCCAGGAGCCGGCTCGGTGATCGTGGTCGTGGCGACCGACGCGCCGCTGCTGCCGGGCCAGTGCAAGGCATTCGGCCGCCGGGTGACGCTCGGCCTGGCCCGCACCGGCACCGCAGGCTCGCATTTCTCCGGCGACCTCTTCCTCGCGTTTTCCACCGGCAACCCGGGCGCGTTCGCGACCAGCGCCGAGACCTTGCACGCCGACCGGGGGGCCGGCTACGGAAGTATCCGTTTCATCCCGTGGGGTTTTCTTGATCCTTTCTACACCGCCGTGGTGCAGGGGACCGAGGAAGCCGTAGCCAATGCCCTGGTCGCGAACGAGGACATGACCGGCAGGGACGGGCATCGCAGCCCGGCGCTGCCCAGGGAGCGGGTCGCCGGGCTTTTCCGCCGGGCAGGCTGAGCCGCACAGGGTGGCGCTCCGGCTGGGCTAGGCCCGCCAGCCGGGCTGGAGCATCAGGCCCGGCCAGCCCGGGCAGGCCGACGGCGCTGCTGCCGCTCTTGGCTGGCCCGGGCGCTACGGTCCTGGCCTGCGGCGGCACCGTGGGCCCGTCGGACCCGGCGCCGTGCCCGGCGCTCCTCCTCACTCGTGCCGCCCCAGACGCCGTAGTCCTGGCCGGTCTCCATGGCGAACCGCAGGCATTCGGCCCGGACCTCACAGCGGGCACAAACCGCCTTCGCCCTGGCTGCCTGCGCAAGTCCGGGCCCGCCCGCGGCGATCGGAAAGAACAGCTCCGGATCCTCGGTCCGGCAGGCGCCCAGTGCGCGCCAGTCATCGTCGCTTGTCATGGTTGACGCTGGTTCATGCATGATTGGCCTCGGCTGCGGTGAGAAGTTCGCTGTCTCCGGGCGGTTGCGCTAGCCCGGGACATCGAACTGCCCGCCTGTACCGCGTTTACACCTATTGCCGCTGCCGAACCTGGCGCCCGGGACGCGCGCGATCTTCGAGCTTAGGCGTTGCCAGAGGATTAACCGCCGATGCCTGGGTAGCTGCGAGACCGGAAGAAACGCCGAGGCGGCCTCGCCTGTCCGCGGAGCCCGCCGGCCGCTGCCAGCAGCCTGCGCGGGAACTGCCGCTGAGCTGAGAGGCATCCGGTGAGCACCTGCCGCTAGAAGGAGGAACGGATGATGAGCGTGGTAGTAGGCGTGGACGGCACGGAGGCTTCCAGCGCGGCCATCCGGGTAGCCGCGCAGGAGGCACGCTACCGGCAGGCCCCACTGATCGCTGTCATGGCCTACAACGCAGACCGCACGCTCGGGGTACGGGCAGGCCCGCCGATAGCCACCCCGGGTACCGGCGGCGACCAGCGCAGCGCTGCGGAGTCGAATCTCAGGAACGTCATCACCGACGCGCTCGGCACCCAGGCCGATCACGTGGAGCTGCGGGTGGTAGCCGGGATTGCCGGACGGCAGATCGTCGAGGCCGCCAGGGAGGGCGGCGCGCAGCTCATCGTCCTAGCCACCCGCGGCAGCATGTCCCTGCTGCTCGGGACGGTCAGCCAGTACGTGCTGCGCAAGGCGCCGTGCCCCGTGCTTGTCGTCCCGGCCGCGGCCAGCGCCAGCTAGGCGTCCGGCAGGGCGTCCGGGCCTTGATGCCGTCAGGCGTCCTGGCAGAAGCTGTCGACCTGGCTCCAGAACGTGCGGTAGGCGCGCAACGCGCCGCGCAGCTCCTCGGTGCTCGCGCCGGCCGGCTGCCAGCTGGAGATTAGCGCGTGCTGCCGCTCCTTGACGGACGCGATAAGCGTCTGGACGCTGTCGTCTACGAGCCTGGCGGCCAGCTCTACCGACGCGCGCGGGTCATCGACGAACATCGACTGAATCTCCGGCCAACGGCCACCGGGGCGGGTGCCTTCGCTCACGCTGCGCCGGGCGGCCGCTGATCCCGGGGTCAGCTCCGATGACGGGCCTGCCGCCGCGCTTGCCGCCGCAGCACTGCCGCCTTCGCTGGCCACGTCGTCCTTGTCCAGCACGTCCTGATCGTCGTCCAGCACGAGCGGGTCGTCGTCCAGCATCACGATCCGCTCGTCATCCGGCACGATCCGCTCGTCATCCGGCACGATCCGCTCGTCATCAGACACGACCGGCTCATTAGCCGGACCGCTGTCGCCCGGTGCCGTAGGTCTGGCGGCAGACGTGATCCGCTCCTCCGCTGGCATGTCGCCACCCGCTTCGTTATCAGACATGACCGGCTCATTAGCCGGACCGCTGTTGCCCGGTGCCGTAGGTCTGGCGGCAGACGTGATCCGCTCCTCCGCTGGTATGTCGCCACCCGCTTCCTTCTGGTCACGGCCTGACTGTCCGATGGGTGAAGTCATGTGATCAGCTCCTCGGAGTCCGCTGCGCCCGGATGCTGGGCCGCCCGTCGTCAATTGGCTCGTCCGCGGGCACGGCACTGCTGGTTTCGGCCGCTCGCGGGCCTGCTGCCTGCGGGCCGACGGCCTCGGTGCCTGCCGCCTGCGGGCCGACCGCCTCAGTGGCCGCCGTCGGCTCGCCCAGCGCGTCATCCGCGGCACGATCTCGCGCCACATCGGTGGCCGGCGCCGTCCCTGCGTTCGCGGGCTCGCCTAGGAGGTCACGGAACAGCACACGGTAGTAGATCATGCCCTGCCGCAGGTCCTCGGTTGAGGCTGTGCCCGCGGCAGCGCTTGCGCTGATCGCCTCGGCGGCCCGGTACTGGTCGAGCGTCTTCGCGTGCTCCACCGACAGGTCGGCAAGCACCTGGTCATGCTGCTCCGCCGGGTAACCCCGCTCGCTCATGACGGCGACCACGAGCACATGAGAAGCCTCGACCGCGTCGGCCGGCTCGTCCACGAACCGCTCCTGGATGCCGGCCCACCGATCCGCGTAGTTTGCGCGGGCCGAGGGCGTCAGCGGGCGGATGTCCAGCCGGTGGACGCGCCGCTCTCGCTCGGATAGCTCACCTTCTGCCTTCAGCTTGCTGTCGCGCTCACCGACGAGCCGATCGTATTCCGGGCCGAAGCGCTGCTGAAGCCGCCGTCGGCGCGCCGCCGCCATCAGCATGATCACTACCGCAGCGATCACGATGATGGCCACCACGACGGCCACGATGGTTCCGGTTGACACGAGAATCACCTGCTTTCGGTATGATGTCCCCCTCGCATTGCCCTGGAAGGGCGAACTCAAACTTCGCGGTCCGCGTCAGGATGGCGGACAGTTGACTGGCGCCGAACGGCGCACATTGGCAGCCACGTTTGACGGAAGCTGCCGGGGTACGAATGAGTTGGCAGCCATTGCCGCCCGGGTAAGCCAGGTCCCGTCGGAACGGCACACTGCCCAGCTGGGCACGCCAGAACCGCACACGCTGCTCAGCTCGATTGCGTGATCAAGGTGTGCTGGACTTACCGCGCCGGCAGGCCAGTACTGGCAGGCCGGTAAAGGACACGGGCTAATCCTGGCTAGTCCAGCCATCGGGCGTATTTAGGCCCGAACGCCCGGGCCCAGTCTGCCCTGGCCTGCTCCGCAAGCACGAGTGCGTCGCGCTGACAGCGCTCGTAAAGCAAACCGAAGCTGAACGCATTCTCGCCGGCCAGATAAGCCCGCACGCCGATGTCCCGCGCTGTGTCCCGCGCTACCACGGCATCGTGATGATCCCCGAGCGTCGACTGAATCTTCGTCATGCACCGGACGACGCGGCGGTCTGTCTTCCGGCCGACCAGGCTTGCCGCCTCGGCCGTATACCTGGCGTCCTTCGCCGCCTTCCGGGTCTCGTGCATGGCGGTCTCCCGCGCATGCCCGGCCGGAGCCCGTCCCGCACGGCGGGCCCGGCGGCGCACGCGCCGGCTGATGCGCTTGACCGCGGCCGGCCAGACGTCAGCCGCCGGCTGTCGTGCCTTCCCGGCGGGCAGCGGACTGCGGAGCGACTGATCGAGGTCGTTCAGCAGGGCAATGTATCGGCCGGCGTCCAGGGCCTCGCGCAGCGCCTCCCGGGCGGACGCGGCGCGCGGGGCAAAGTAAGCGCTCACCCGCGCCTGGACCGGCCCCATCAGCTGATCTGCGGCTATCTCCGCGAGCCTAGCCTGCAAGTATGGGGCGAGGACTTCGTTGTCGCGGACCTCGCCGAGGACGCCGCCGAGCCACTTCAGCTCTGCGCGGAGCCCGCTCGCGGCTGGCATGTCAAGGTTCTTCCCGGCTGACTTCAGGATGCTGCGCAGCCGCCGGGTCGCGACCCGCATGTCGTGCACGGAGCCGGGCTCACCGCGGCGGATCATCGGATCCAGCGCCTGCAGGGCGGCTGCCTGCGACCGCGCGTAGGCCAGCATCACGTCGCCGGCCGAGGCAGCTGACGTCAGGCGCTGCTCGCGGTCCGGTGCGGGCAGCTGGTCAGCGAGTGCCCGCGCCAGTTTCGCCGGGTGCCCGGCTCGACGCAGGCCAGCGCGGCGGAACCGCTTGTCGGCGGCTTCAAGCAAGCCCTCGTCGCCGCCAGTCAGCTCTATCTCCGCCTCGCGCCAGTGTGTCAAGGTCGTGGATTCGCCCATCGTCCGCGCCGAGACGTCGTCTTCTACCACCTCCGCCAGCGAGTTGCCCGCGTGATCGAGCAAGACCCGGCCACGACGCTTGGTCGTGATAAGCGCCACCGGCTGCAACGCTCCGCCGCGGGCATAGGCACGCACCAGCCCGGCCAGCTCGGCGGGCACTCGGCGGCCCGTCCGGCCGAGCGGCAACTGGATCTCGCGGCGCGCATCACCATTGAGCGGCAGTTTCAGGTGCCACCCCGGGTCGCTGCCGCCGCGGCGGCGGCGCAGCGTTACACCGCTGCGGACCAGGCGCAGGTCGGCAGTGTCGTAGTACTCCGCTTCCAGCGTCTGCTCCGCCACTTCGGACTCTTGGCTGACCGACGGCAGGTCACGCAGGCTCGGCAGCGCGGCTCCCGGCCCGAACTCGTACTTGCGCTCGGTTTCCCTGATCTCAGTGCCCATAAGCAAGCCACTACCCGCGTATTCCGAGGTGACTCGCGGGAGCGTCCCGCAGGGCGCTGGCCAGCGCCGATACAACGGTGCTTGACCACAGGTACTGGTCTTCCAGGTAGATGAGGCGGCGGGCGCGCGGCCACCATTCCGGGGACACGGGCAACGAGCTCAGCGAAGTACGACGCGCCATGGATAAGCGGGCGCACCTGATTGCCAGTCGACCAGGCCAGCCCATCGCTGCGCCGGGCGTCCAGCCGCGTCGCGGGATTACCGCGTTCGGCCGGCCTGAGGAACCAGTCAGCTAGCTGCACCCGGGCTAGCTCCGCTGGCGGCACTCATTCCTCGTAAAATTCTTCGATCGTTTCGGTTTCCGGCCGCCGCTTGCTGGCGGGATCTGCTGGGTCGACGCCCTCAGCCACGTCCTCGACGGTCGGCGCGCCCGGGTTGAGCACGTACGGCGGGTCGATCTCATCGACCGTGCTGACGACCCGTCCTCGGGAGCCTTTCCTGATCACGACGCGCCTGCGCAGCCAGCCGTACCCGCTGCGCGGAATAAAGATCCCGGCTAGCCCGGTCAGGATGACGACCCAGCCCACTACCTGCAGGTTCAGGACACGCAGGTGAGCATGGACGGCGAACGCCAGGATCGCGCCGATGGCGATCAACGTCAACCCAGTGGCGGTCTTCATGACTATCCCTTCATCGAGCACTCATGAGATGAGGTTGGCACGGCTGCCGCTCGTTGTCATCGCCCTATCCGAAGCGCACCCGGCGTTCGGCCCGGAACGGCCACCCCGGCCCGCCTGCACGGCGGGCCGGGGTGGCCGGTTTTCAGCACGGGCCCGACGCCCTACCGCGCCAGGATCGCAGAGAGACTCCGAGCGAGCCGGTCCCCTACTGGCTGGGCTTAGGTGCCGTGCACGAGGTCTTCGGATTGACACCGAAGTAATTCAGCGGGCCCGCGACGATCGTCAAGGCAATCGCGCCCGCCTTGACGCAGCTATTGACGGGTCCGTTGTAGTAATGGCGCTGGCCGCCGGCGATGGCACCGATGGCTAGCCAGACAACGAGCAACACCGCTCCGACGCGCATTGCTACCTCCGGGAGAGCGTATCACCTTTGATCAGCTATGTGACGACTTCCACATTATTGCTAGCATTTAAGCAGGTATTGATCTTCCTGTCACTGCTGTTCGCCAGATCATCGTGGCCACCCTGCCGTTTGGCCGAGACGTCAGGACTTGAGCTGCTGGATTTTGTCCCTGAACAGGGTGGTCGCGATCGTGGCTTTGCGCGGCTGGCCCTTCAGGAATGCCTCGGCGAACTTCCGCGCCTGCTGGTAATCGACCTTTCCTGGCAGTGGCGGCTCATCCGGGTTGACGTTGACGTCGACCAGGGCCGGGCCGTCGCGGCCGAGCGCGCGCTCGATGGCGCGGCGCAGCTCAGCGGGGCGTTCCACCTTGATGCCGAGGCCGCCGTTGGCATCGGCGAGTGCTGCGTAATTCACGAATGGCTCGGGGTAGCGGACACCGTGCTCGGGGTAGCCGAGCACCATCTGCTCCCACAGGATCTGTCCCAGCGAGTTGTTGTTGTTGATCACCACCTTGACCGGCAGCTGGTGCTGGATGGCGGTGAGGAACTCTGCCATCAGCATGGCGAAGCCACCATCGCCGACGTAGGCGATGACCTGCCTGCCAGGGAAGGCCTGCTGCATCCCGATCGCGTAAGGCATGCCCGGTGCCATCGTCGCGAGGTTGCCGGACAGGTAGAACTCGCGGCCGCCGCGGACCGTCCAGTGCCTCGCGGCCCAGGTCGCTATCGTCCCGCTGTCGCAGGTGAGAATCGCATCATCGGCGGCCAGTTCGTCCAGTACGGACACGACGTACTGCGGCGCGATCGGATCGCGCCCGGCATCTTCCAGGTCCGCCATCTTCTGCCGCCAGCTGGCCATCTGCTGCTGGCATTTGTCCAGGAAGGACGTGTCTGTCCGCCGCTTGAGCAGCGGCAGCAGGCCGGCCAGGGCCTCCTTCGCGTCCCCGACGACCGGCAGCTCGGTGGGGATCCGGCCGCCCGCCCTGGCCGGGTCCGCCTCGATCTGGGCGACCCGCACCTTGCCCGCCGACGGCAGGTGCTTGGTGTACGGGAAGTTGGTCCCCACCATGAACAGCGTGTCGATCTGCTCCATCAGCTCTTCGGAAGGCCGGGTGCCGAGCAGCCCGATCCCGCCCGTGGTGTACGGCGAGTCGTCAGGCACGGTGGCCTTGCCGGACAGCGTCTTGACGATAGGCGCGCCGAGGGTCTCAGCCAGTGCGAGCAGTTCTGCCTGGGCATGCAGCGCGCCCGCGCCGGCCAGGATGGCGATCTTCTCCCCGCCATTCAGCAGGTCCGCGATCCGCTGCAGATCCTCCTCGCGCGGCCGGCCCGGAGCCGGAAGCCGGATGGGCGCGGTGTGCGGCGAGCGGGCGGGCGCCACGTGCTGCCAGGGATCGGCACCGGCATCGGCAACCTGGATGTCGTTCGGGACAGTGATATGGGCCACGCCACGGCGTGCGTACGCGGTCCGGACCGCCATGTCCGCTACCGCCTCGACCTGGGCCGGGTTGTAGATCATCTGGTCGTACTCGGCGACGTCCGCATACAGCTTGTCGAGAGCGACTTCCTGCTGGTAGCCGGTGCCGAGCACGGAGGTCTCCTGCATGCCGGTGATGGCCAGCACCGGCATGTGGTCAAGCTTCGCGTCGTAGAGGCCGTTCAGCAGGTGAATGCCGCCCGGGCCAGATGTTGCCAGGCACACCCCGAGCCGGCCCGTTGCCTTCGCATAGCCGGTGGCCATGAAGGCGGCGGCCTCCTCATGATGGACCAGCACGAAACGCACCCTGTCCTGATGCCGGCGCAGGCCTTCCATGATCCCGTTGATGCCGTCACCGGGAAGCCCGAATACCGTGTCGACACCCCAGTCCGCCAGCCGTTCGATCAGTGCCTCGGAAACGATCTGGCTCACTTGCCGGCCTCCTCATCAGTGTTTCCAGCCGCAGGTGCGCGACCGCGCCAGCACAGTTATCCGTCATGCGCGCGGCCAAACATGCGCGGCCAACATGCACGGCGCGGGGGGGCCAGCATGCGCGGCGCGCGGGCAACGTGCGCGGCGCGCGGGGGGCCAGCATGCGCGGCATGCGGGCAGCGGCGGCAGCGGCCATCACTGGCCGCCTGCCGCGGGTCGGCCTGGCCGCCGCGGCGGCAAGACAGCCGCGGTGCTAGCCAGCCGCGTGTGGCTAGTGCGGTGTCCACATACCTGCGCCGGGTTGCCCACCAGCGTTGGCCTGGGCGAAGCCCCCGTACTGACCCGATGAACGTTAGTGGTCACTGCACTAGCCGACCGCGATGACGAGAGGCAGCGGTGGTTAGAGCGCCCTCCGCTGGGTAGCCGGGACGCCGTGACAACCGGGGCGCCATGACAACCGGCACGCGCGAGGCAGCGCTGGTCAGGGAGCCGGCCGGGCGTGCCTGGCGAAAGGAGCAACGATGGCTGTCTCCGCATTCCAGGATCTTCCGCTGGCCGACCGGGGCCGCGAGTGGGACGGTGCCGCGGCAGAAAAGCGCGTCAGGAAATGGGCCGCCGCTGAGGACGAGCCCAACGAGAGTTACCGCGACGCGCACGTGTGGTACGACGCGGACAACAAGGACAACTTCACGGCCTACAAGCTGCTCATCGCCGATGTCGTGAACGGCAGGCTGATGGCTGTGCCGCGCGGCGTCATCGCGGCGGGGAATGTCATTCAGGGATCCCGGGGCGGAGTCGACCTCCCGCATGCGGACATCGACCGGGTGAAAAGCCACCTGGCGAAGTATTACCAGAAGATGGATGACGTCGCGCCCTGGGAGCGCAGCTAGCGCAGCTATCGCAGCTATCGCAGGCAGAGCCGGCCCGGCCCAGGCGCGGAACTGCCGTGCAACTGAATTCGCCTGGAGCTGTTATGGGGGAACGAGATCCGGAGGAAGACCGGGGACAATCACCGGGCAGCCGGCTGCTGTCCGGCCTGGACCGGTGGACGTCACGCACGCTGGTGGCGCTTGGGGTGCTCAGCGCGGCCCTGATCAGCCTGAGCTGTCGCTGGATGGCGCCGGCGGCGCTATCTCCTCAGGGGTTCGCGGTGTCCCTCGGGCCGCCCGCGCGCCTCGCGGCCGGTCGGTGAAGGACACCCGGATATGTTCCTCGTCCCGCCGCTGGTTCTGCAGCGCCTGCAGCGCCATGGCGGCCCGGTCGGCCTCAGTCAGCGGCGGCTGGATGATCGAGCGCGGCCATAGCCGCCGCTTGAGCACGACATTGATCTCGGCTGCGTAGACCGTCAGCTGTACGGCGAGGTAGAGCCATGCGACGAGGCCGAGCACGGTGGCGAACACGCCGTAGACCGAGGCGGTGTGCAGGTAGTGGTGGACGAGATAGGTGCCGATCTCCTGCAGCAGCGTCCAGGCGGCCCCGCCGGCGGCTGCGCCGGGAAACAGGGCCCGGCCGGGCACGCTCTTGGGAGTCAGCACGCGGAAGCTGACGAAGTACAGCCCGACGTTCGCCAGCAGCGCCAAGACAACCGCCAGCACGACGGTGACGACGGCGTGATGACCAAAGGTATCAAAACTAAGCAGCGTCGTGACGACGACGCCGAGCCCGAGTACGCCGAGGAAGGCCATGGCGCGGCCGAGCCGGGGAAGGTAGCCAGGCCGCGCCGGGCCCGGCAGGTTCCATACCTGCTCCATCGTGAACAGCCCCGCCTGGGCGAGACCGGTGGCGCCCCAGAACAGCCCGAGCAGCCCGACGATCAGCCCGATCATGCTGGAGTGGCGCAGCACGTGCACATTCCCGGCGAGCTGATTGCCGATCAGCGGGAACTGCCCGGCCACGGCATTCAGCACGTCGTGGCGCAGCGCCGGATTGCCGGCCGCGACGAGGCCGAGCACCGTCACCAGGATGAGCAGCAGCGGAAACACCGAGACGAACGCGGAGTGCGCGAGGCTAGCCGCCAGCGTGCCGCCATTGTCGTCACCGTATTTCTTGACCACCCCGACTACGAAGGCGGATGCCCGATGACGCTGCTGCGCCCGGTCTACCCGCCGGATCGCGCGCTCCACGGGATTCATCGGCAGGACCGGCCTCCCCGGCTGGCTGGTTTCGCCCGGCAGCCGGTCATGTGCCCGGCGGCTCGCCTGCTCGCAGCACGAGCATGGTCATGTCGTCGCGTAGCTCGCCGGAGCAGAAGTCCAGCACCGCGGCCTGCACGCGGGACGCGACCTCGGCAGGCGGCTTCCCGGCCAGCGCGGCGAGTTCCTCGGTCAGGCGATCCTCGAACGAGGTCTGCTGGAGGCTGCGAGCATCGGTCAGGCCGTCGGTGTAGAAGAACAGCACGTCGCCCGTGGACAGCTCCAGATCCTGAGCCTGCGGGCCGGAATCGGGGAAGATGCCGAGCGGCAGGCCGCCGCCACTCATGGTCTGCACCCGCCCGTCCGGCTTGACCAGCACGGGCAGCGGATGGCCTGCGCTGCCGACGGTGACCCGCAGGCCGCCGCTGCGCCACCGCAGGTGCGCGGCGTCAGCCGTGACGAACCGCCCGCCAAACTCCTCGGCCAGCATGATCTCGTTGACCATGCGCAGCACCTCCGCCGGATCAGCGCACCAGTGACCGGCTACCCTGATGGCGTGCCGCGCGGCCGCGGTCACCGCCGCCGCGCCCTTGCCCTTCCCGCAGACGTCGCCGATTGCCACCCCCCAGCCGCCCGGGGTGCGGTACACGTTGTAGAAGTCGCCGCCAGGCCCGGGATTGCTGGTGGCATCCAGGTGTGCCACCGCGATCTGCACGCCGGGCACTGCGGGCAGTTCCGTGGGACGCAGGCCTGCCTGCAGCGCGTCGGCGACGTCGTTGCTCTGCCGGAGCATCCGGTCCACCCTGATCGCAAGGGCCAGGTGCTCGCCGATTTCCTCGACGATGCCGACGTCCGCCGTGCCGAAGTAGCCGCCGCCGGCCTCCCTGGCCAGGGTGAGCGCGCCGTAGGACCGCTCACCGTCCGACAGCGGGACGGTAAGCACCGAGGTCGCCCCCAGCCGGGCGAGGAACGGTATGCCGTCGGGTCCGGCACCGAGCAGGCCGTCATCTTCCACGTGCGCGATCAGCAGCGAGCTGCCAGATTCGTGCACCTGCCTGGGCGCGGAGTCCGGCCCCGGGTCGGCAGTCCCGATCGACCGGGCGAGTTGCACCGAAGGCCCGTCCTGCGGACCTATCACGAACTGCCGCCGCAGCAGTCCGTTCCGCTCCACATCGACGATGACCCAGGCGGCGAGCTCGCTGGCCAGCAGCCTCGCGCAGCGCTGCAGCATCACGGACTCGCTGACCGTGGCGTTCTCCAGCACGAGCCGGGTTGCCGCGCCCAGCAAGTCGAGCCGGCTGGTAACGGTCCGGACCCTGGCCACGGATCCAGGATCAGGCTTCGCCGCCCGGTCGGAGCCCGCTGCCTTCCGCCCGCGCGATGGCGCCGCCTTCGAGCCGTGCCCGGTGGCCGCGACAATCAGCTGGCCCGGTTCTCCCGGCAGGCTGACCGGGCTGATATCAAGCACATTCGGCACCGGGCCGGCCGCGCCGAGCAGGCCGCACTGGACCTGGCGGCCCTTGCCGGTCCGCCGGGCGGCAGCAAGCTGCGTCTGCACTGCCGCGCGCGCGGGCAGCTCGACGAAGGCCGCGAAGAGCTTGCCGGTGGCGTATCCGGGCGCGAAGCCGAGCAGGTGCCCTGCCCGGCGGTTGGCCCGCCGCACGGTGCCATCGTGGTCAAGCAGGAACAGCGGTACCGGCGCCTCCTGGAACATCGCATGCAGCAGCCGCCGGTCTGCCTGCGGCCCGCCGCCCAGCCGCTCCGCCGCTGGCCCGCCAGCCGCCTCGGCCCGCATGGCGCTGAGCGCCTCGATCGCGCCGTCCAGCTCAGCGAACGCGGCCTCAAGCACCTGCCCTAGCTGCGCTCCCGGCAAGGCGGCGGCCTGCCGCAGCTGGCCGCGGCGCGCGGCCAGCCCGGAGATCTCATTTTCGAGCCCGGGAGGATGCGGCATGGCGCACGTCCTGTCTACTAGCTTTCAGTTGTCCCACTACCGCCCACAGCGCACCGCAAACACGCTGCGGAATCTGCCCCACCCAGTCTGACATGTTTGGCGTCCTGGCCATGGGTACGGCAACTGCGGATGAACGACGCGAACGCGGGGCGGCACGCCGGGACCGGCGCCGTGCTGTCCGGTGCCGCACGGCTGCCCGCCCTGAAAATCCCTTTTGATTACGCGTCGCCGGGCGAGCTCGCCCTGGTCGCCGCGGGCCTTGTCGTAGCAGGGCTGCTGACCTGGGTTTACCTGCGGATCTCCGAACCTGCGGCGATCCGGGTGCTGCGCGCGGCGCACAACGGATCAGTGAATGACTACGCCGCCTACGCGGTCACCGGCACGCTGGCGGTAATCGCCGCGGTAAGCCTGCTGCCCCGCCTATCGGGGCATGGCACCGTCAGCGGGGGAATCGCCCACCGCGTCAACACCCATGTCGTCGGCCAGGACGGCGGGCTCCCGATCGCCAGCCACGGCGGCGGGCGCGGGCGGCAGGCTCGCGCTGAGCGCCTGCTCCACGCTTTCGTAGTTAGGCAGCCGGTCGGCGAGCCCGGTGATCCACAGGGCCTTGGTGTACCGGTAACGCGCGCCGGCCAGCGCGATGGTGCCGCCAGCAGCCACGAGCTTCTTCCAGTGACCGACGATGACGGCCAGTGAGCTCGTGTCCATGAAGTCGACCGCCGCGAGGTCGAGGATTATGCGGTTGCTCGACAAGCGGGCCCGCGTAAGGCAGTCGTCAAATTGCCCGCTCGTGACGACATCGAGGTCACCGCGGACGGTGACGATCACGCTGTCACCTCGCCGCTTGGTCGACAGCTGGACTCCCGCCAACCTGCCTCCCGCTGAAAAGGCCCCAGGGCCGGGGCGACACAGGATCATCGTATGCCCGCGGGGCCGACGATGTGGCCGCCGGCACACGCCGCACGGTGGTGCCCGAGGCCTCTCGCAGGGGTCCGCGCGTAATATTTCTGCTGAGCGCGGCGCCAGTCACGCCTGCCCTGAGCGCTCGGCTCGACGGAGGGAGGAGTCCACGGGGCAACATGATGCCCGCCACGACACCCGCCGATAAGGGCTTTCATCATCTGGCGCTGCTGTACCGCAGCGGCCAGGAGTATCTGGCATCCCTGCTGGCGTTCGTGCGGGCCGGCTTTGCGCTCGCCGAGCCAGTCCTCGTCGCGGTGCCAGCGCCGACCGGCGAACTGCTGCGTGACCAGCTAGCGCATGCCCAGGGACAGCTCGTATTCGCCGACATGGCAACCCTGGGCCTCAACCCGGCGCGGATCATCCCGGCGGTCAGCGCATTCGTCGATGCCAACCAGGGACGGCGCGTCCGGTACGTCGGCGAGCCCGCCTGGCCGGCCCGCTCCGCCGACGAACTGCGCGAGACCGCCAGGCACGAGGCACTCATCAACCGGGCGTTCTCGGACACGGCGGCCACCATCTTGTGCCCGTACAACGCCGCGGCCCTGGCATCATCGGTCATTACCGACGCCAGGCGGACCCATCCTGTCCTGCTGCACCGGGGCTCAAGGCAGGCCAGCGGTGAGTACGAGGGACCGGACGACCTGCCGCCAGGCTGCGACGCGCCGCTGCCCGAGCCGCCGTCCCGCGCGGCCATGCTCCGCTACGCGACCAGCCTGCGCGCGATACGCGATCTCGTCGCCAGGCACGCGGCCCAGGCCGGGCTAACCGCCGGCCGCACTGCCGATCTGGTGCTCGCGGTCAGCGAGATCGCCGCCAACACGCTGCGCTATACCCGCGCCGGGGGCACGCTGCATATCTGGCGTACCCCGGACAGTCTCATCTGCCAGATCCACGACCAGGGCCGGATCACCGATCCGCTGGCGGGCCGCAGGCGCCCGGCAATCGACGTTCTCGGCGGCCAGGGGCTATGGGTCGTCAATCAGCTCTGCGATCTCGTCGAGCTGCGCTCTGGACGGCACGGGACCACCGTCCGGATGCGGATGCGCCTCCGGCAGGCCTAGCTGGCGCCTCCGGCATTGGCTGCCCGGCCGGTCAGCTGGACCGCGCCAGCCTGGCCGCGAGGAAGCCGCCCAGCGCCGCCGAGCCGGCCGCAAGGCCGGTGACAAGACGAGCGTGCTGTGACATCCACTCCGTTGCAGAAAACTCGGCGAAGGGCGCGAATACCGAGCAGAACGCCGCGTTGATCCAGACGTCGATCGGGCCGAAGAACTCCTCGACCTGCCGGGCGGCGTCCTCGACCTGCTCGTAGTCGGCCACGTCAGCGCT
>WNGK01002909.1_pt1 | contig 18572 bp, 2 predicted proteins | sample 5400601 | NCBI WGS metagenome assembly WNGK01 (sample SAMN13153376, study PRJNA577476) | soil metagenome | isolation source: 60 cm soil or saprolite under Garry oak tree replicate 1 | place: USA:California | collected 2016-06-15
CTGGTCCACAGAACGCGACGGTCGGAGGACACCTGCACTTCACCGTCTCCGCAAACGACCCTAGCGGTAATGGAGGGACAGTCATGCTGTCTACCACTGGATTGGCGTCGAACATGGCCTTTGACCAAGCTACGGGAGACTTCTCGTTCACGCCAAGCTCGACCCAGGCGGGTCAGACGTTCATAATCAACTTCACAGCCACTGACAGCAACGACCCATCATGGACTAAAACCCAATCCGTTCCTATACATGTCCTGGACAGTAGCGCGGGTCAGCCCTCAGGCGGAGGATTCTGCCTCAGCTGCCTCCTACCCAGAGGGATGACCACAACCGCATGGCTACTAACAATAGGCGCCTTGATCGGCATAGTAGCGTCGATCGCCCTTGTACATCTCAGAGCCAGCGCAGATCTTGCGGCTGCGAAGAGGAGAATGAGGTCGCTCAATGCGCAGAACCAAGTTAGCCGAACATCCGACAGATACCAAGCCCCACGGAGAACGGTGGCTCCAATGCACCGCAGGCGAACTTCGAGTAACGACGACTAATTGCGATAGTTGAACAGAGGATCCTTCCCCTTTTCAGCTACCGTGTTTGAACCAGCTAGGAATTCGATCTTCTTCTGGGGTTCTGGAACCGGCGCAGTAGAAAAGCTACTGAGATGACCGCTATGAATCCTACCAGCCCAATTATCGAGTAGGAGACTATCGGTAGGGGAGCGGCTTTTACTGGAGCAACTACGTGTATCGTAACTTCAGAGCTTGTCGAAACACTCTCAGCCACCGCCGTAAAGGTCACGTTGTAATTACCTGGGGCCTGGGTATCGGAGGGCGTCCATTGGAAGAGTGAGGATGTTCCCCCGGTGAAGGACTGGGTCGATGAGAACGTGGCACCTGGAGGCAGACCGGAAGCGGTTAGAGTCACCGTCTTTGAACCGTCCGTGGCATTGACGAGGAAGCGGATCATAGAACCCGCTGTTATCGTCTGTGTTCCTGGGACGGTCAGGGCTGGAGGCGATAGGACGGTCAACACCAGACATTGACTGGTAGCTGGTGAATTGTTACTGTCCCCGCTATAGACTGCATTCCATCTGTAGACTCCTGCGGTCGCGAACGTGTGTGACGAGGAGCGAGGAATGATCCCATTCAACACTGTGACTAGAGAACCGACGATCGAAGGAGTACCGGTGCAAGTCGAAGTCGTAAAGAACTCGTAAGTCGCGGTCCCGCCCTCCTGGAACCCGCCGGTGAGGGTCGCTGAAGCAGTTACAGAATCTCCCGACGTAATACTCGTGAACGACAGAGTCGCGGTGAGAGCGGGACTGGCTTTGTTGACTGTTAAAGGCTTGCAGGTTGAGGTTGCGCCACTGTTGTTAGCATCACCTGAGTAAATTGCGTTCCAGCTGAATAGACCAGTGGAACCGAATGTTTGAGATCCGGAGTTGGGCGCGACACCGTCGGTCACCGTGACGGGTGTTCCGACACTTGTCGCTGTTCCCGTGCAAGCGGATCCGGTGAAGAACTCGTAGGTAACTGTTCCACTCCCCTTGTAGAAGTTCGAGAGAGTCGAAGAGCCAGATACTGAGTTACCCACAATAATCGTAGTTGCTGATAGCGTTGTTGCGATCGTTGGGTTGGCCTTGTTGACCGTTACGAGTTCGCAAGGTGACGTCGCGCCGTTATTGTTGGCGTCGCCACTGTATACTGCTTGGAAGCTGAACGATCCAGTGCTGTTGAAAGTTACAGAACGCGAGTTAGGCACAACGCCGCTAGTGACGGTTACTGTCGAGACGACTGATCCGGGTGCGGTGCAGCCACCGTTAGTGAAGTCCGAGTAGGTCACGGTTCCACCAGCGCCAAAGCTACTGGTCAGAGTCGAAGAATCAGTGACGGTATTGCCTACGATGATTGCCGTGGCAGAAAGTGTGGTTGCGGTCGTTGGACTAGATTTCTGGACTGTCAACGGCTCACATGGCGAAGTTGCACCATTGTTGTTAGTGTCACCTGAGTATATTGCCTGGAAGCTGAAGCTCCCCGTAGAGTTGAAAGTTACGGCGCGTGAGCCAGGGACTGCACCATTGGAGACTGCAACCATGGAGACCACGGTTCCTAGACTTGTGCATCCACCATTAGTGAAGAGGGTATACGTTACCGTTCCTCCGGCATTGAAGCTATCGGAAAGTGCTGCAGAATCTACGACTGCTCTGCCCACGAGCTGAGTCGTAGTGGACGAAGTCGTTGTTATAGTTGGACTAGCTTTGCCGACCGTCAGAGTCTCACAACCACTCGTCGCACCATTGTTGTTAGTGTCGCCTGAGTACGCAGCATTGAAGCTGTAGGAAAGTGTGAAATTGAGCACCACGGTTCTAGAGTTCGGAATGATCCCATTTGAGACGGCGACAATAGACACAATGATTCCTGGGGAGGCACAACCGCTGTTGGCAAAAATGTTGTAGGTTACGGTTCCGCCAGCACTGCTTGTTTGACCTGACATCGTGGCGGAGTCGGATACCGACCCGCCTACGGTGGTCACAGTCTGAGAAAGAGAGGTAGAGATCAGCACTCCTTTCGGATTCACCTGCAACGAGTCACAGTTGCCAGTCGCAAAGTTATTGTTTGCATCACCGGAGTATGCCGCTTCAAAGCCGTAGCTTCCTGTTACGTTGAAGACGATCGATCTTGATTTTGGAACCAGCCCATTGAAGACTGTCACAGTTGTGAATACTGTTCCAGGGGCTTGACATGCACTGTTGGTGAACAGACTGTATGTCACGGTACCGCCCGCTTGGAAGTCTCCTGTAAGGGATGCAGAGTCGCTTCCTGAGCTGCCGACCGTGATCGCGGTGGCTGACAAAGTCGTACGGATTGTCGGGCTGGTCTTTTGAACTGTCAAAGCCTCGCAGTTGCTAGTCGCGCCGTTGTTGTTCTGATCTCCTGAGTACACTGCATGGAGGCCGAAGCTACCTGTTGAGTTGAGGATGATGGTGGGCGAGTTAGGAACTAATCCACCCGTAACCATAACATTGGGAAGGGTCGTTGCCTGACCACTGCAAACACTTGTGGCGAAGAGAGTGTAGGTAACTGTTCCGCTCGCGTCGAAGCTGTTAGCAAGAGAAGCTGAGTCGGTAGCAGTTGTCCCAACCACAATCGTATTGGACGACAGAGTCGTACTGATGTTGGGACTGGCTTTACCCACGGTCATTGGCTCGCAGGGGCTCGTAGCTCCGTTGTTGTTCGAGTCTCCCGAGTAAACGGCATTCCAACCAAACGAGCCAGCCGAGCTGAATGACTGAGATGCGGAGTTCGGAACCACTCCGCTCGTTACGCTTACGGAAGCTCCTATTGAAGTCGCGATCCCAGTGCATGTCGACCCGGAAAAGAACTCGTATGTGACTGTGCCACTTGGATTGTACCCTCCGCTGAGAGTTGCAGAGTCGACAGCCGATCCTCCCACGATTATCGTCGTCGCGGATAACGAAGTGGCTATCACTGGAGTAATCTTGTTGACAGCCAGTGGCTCGCATTGACTTACTGCTCCATTGTTGTTGATGTCGCCTGTGTATAATGCGTTCCAGCTGAACTGACCGGCCGAGTTGAAGGTCTGGGTTAACGAGTCGGACACGGCACCGCCGGTTATGCTGGCCGGCGGACCGACCACCGTTGGCGTCCCTGTGCAAGCGCCGGATCCTGAGAAATACTCGTAAGATACTGAACCCCCTGGCTGGAACCCTCCAGTGATCGTCGCGGAGTCATGAATGGACCCTGCCACGACGATAGTACTTGCGGAGAGTGAAGTTGAGATTAGGGGACTGGCTTTGGTGACCGCCAATGTTTCACATGCACTCGTGACTCCGTTATTGTTGGTATCTCCGGAGTAGGCAGCTTGGAAACTGTAGCCGCCGGTGACGTTGAACATCACGGCTCTTGAGCTAGGAACTGTTCCGCCGTTCAAGGTTACGGAGTCAGTCAAAGTTCCTGACGATAGACATGCGCCATTGGTGAACATGCTGTAGCTGACCGTGCCGGTGGCCCCGAAGCCGCCCAACAGGGTTGAAGAATCTGTTGCGGAAGTTCCAACGATCAAGGAACTGGCGGATAGAGTAGTCGTCAAGGTCGGGCTTGCTTTGATTACTAAGAGTGGCTCGCAACCGCTGGTCGCCCCGTTATTGTTGGAGTCTCCGCTGTAGATTGCGTTCCAACTGTACGTACCCGCTGTATTGAAGCTGTGAATGGGCGAGTTCGGGACTACACCATTTGTTACTATTACCGGCGATCCTACGATCGTGGCTGGTGCAGCACAGCTACCATTCGCAAAGTAGTTGTAGACAACTGTTCCACCTGCGCTGCTCGTCTCACCCGAGAGAGCAGCTGAGTCAGATGTTGACCCTCCGACGCTTATCGTCGTAGCCGACAAAGTTGTGGTTATCGCAACACCGACTGGGTTGACCGGAAGAGACTCACAGCTACTTACAGCTCCATTGTTGTTAGTATCCCCTGAGTATGATGCGCTGAAACTGAACGAGCCGGTCGCGTTGAAGAGCACACTCCTCGAGTTCGGGACTTGTCCGTTGGACACGCTCACTATGGAAGCGACATTTCCCAAAGGAGTGCAGGCACCGTTTCCAAAGACAGAGTATTTGACACTCCCGCTAGCTTGGAAGGCGTTGTTGAGAGTCGCTGAGTCCGTTACGGATTGACCCACCTGGATGGATGTTGACGATAGAGATGTAGAGAGGGAGGGGCTAGCCTTGTTCACGGTCAATGGCTCGCACGGGCTCGTCGCTGCGTTGTTGTTCGAGTCCCCACTGTAAACAGCGTTCCAGCTGTAGGACGAAGCCGAAGTGAAGGCTTGTGCAACCGAGTCAGGTACCTCACCGTTCGTTACGGTGACCGGTGAGCCCACAACAGCGGCGGTTCCGCCGCACGAAGATCCAAGGAAGTATCGGTACGTAACGGTGCCTCCAGCCTGGTATCCGCCACGGAGAGTCGCGGAATCGCTTGACGAGCCTCCGACAGTAATGGTTGTTACTGAGAGCAGAGTCGAAATTGTAGGATTTGCCTTTGCGACGGCGAGGGGCTCGCATGAACCCGCTGCGGGATTATTATTCGAGTCACCCGAGTAAGACGCCAGGAATGCGTAGTTGCCTGTGGCGTTGAATGTTACGGAACGCGAGCTTGGAACTACTCCACTGGTGATTATTACGATCGATACGACCGTTCCGGGAGCAGTGCAAATTGAGTCCCCGAAGGCACTGTAGGTTACGGTTCCTCCTGCACCAAATGCTCCGGCTAATGTCGAAGAATCGGTGGCGGTGTTTCCCACGATGATGCTTGACGGTGAGAGAACAGTAGCGATCGTTGGACTGGCTCTTCCGACGGTCAGAGGTTCACATCCTGAGGTTGCGGGATTGTTATTCGCGTCTCCGCCATAGACAACATTGAAACTGAAGATTCCCGCGTTGGGTGGTGTGAAGAGTCCCGAGCTTGGGACACTGTCGCTGGTGCCTACGATGACAGTCGTCAAGATGCTGGGAGATCCTGTGCAAGTGAGAGTCGAGCTGAAGTAATTGTATGTGACGATGCCCTGGACCCCTGATGACGGGAATCCTCCAGTCAATGATGCAGAGTTGGTCAGGGATTGGCCCACTGTTATTGTGGTTGTCGACAGGTTGGCAGTGATAGTCGGACCGGCCTTGTTGACTGTCAGAGACTCACATGTGCTGGTGAACTGGTTATTGTTCGCGTCTCCACTGTAAAGAGCGTCGAAGCTAACGGACCCGGTTCCAGGTGGAGCGAAGGGTCCTGAGTTGGGTACAGAGCCGTCTGCTCCAATCGTCACCGTCTTTACAAGGGTGGCGGTCGTAAGGCAATTGCCGCTCGTGCTGAAGAAGTAATAGGATACACTTCCACTTGATTGGAATCCGTTGGTGAGGCTGGCCGAGTCCGTGACGAATTGGCCGATCGTGATGCTCGTTAATGAGAGAGAGGTTGTGACTATTGGGTTAGCCTTCGCTACCATTAGCGGCTCGCAGGTCGATGTTGCGGCGTTATTGCTGGCGTCTCCGCTATAGGTCGCTTTGAAGCTGTAGCTACCTGTTGCGTTGAACACAATCGCGCGGGAATCTGGAATGATTCCGCCGACTACTGTCACAGTTGCCGCGACGTTTCCTGGAGCAGTACAGGCTTGATTTCCGTACGTTGTATATGTGGCTGTGCCGCTAGATTGGAAGCCACCCGAAAGAACAGACGAGTCTACTGCCGTGTTTCCGACGATGATGCTGGACGTCGAGAGCGATGTTGAGAGAATTGGACTGACCTTTTGAACCGCTAATGGCTCACACGCACTCACGATTCCGTTATTGTTGGCGTCGCCGCTGTAAACTGCCTGGAAGCCGTAGCTTCCGGTGGCGTTGAACATCACTGGGCGAGAGTTAGAAAACACTCCGTTCGTAACTTGCACAATCGAAACGGTCGAAAAGGGGGATGTGCAAGCGCTATTCGTGAAAACGTCGTAGGTGACGGTTCCTGCAGCATTGAAGCTGTTTGTTAGGGTAGCCGAATCGGTTGCGGTGGTTCCGACGTTAATGGTCGTTGACGACAAGCTAGTCGCGATGGTGGGAGAAGCTCTGAGTGCCGTAAGAGGTTCGCAGGGACTTGTTGCTGGATTGTTGGTTGCGTCTCCACTATATGTCGCATCGAAGCTGTATTGGCCTGCGACGGTGATCGTCTGGGGGTTGGATGCCGGGAGCGGGCTGCCGACATTCACAGACTGTTTGACCGGAGAGCCGCTACAATCACTGACGCCGAGTCCATAGAATTCATAGGTGACCGTTCCAGTAATTGCTCCTGCACCACCACTCAGTGTCGCCTGATCTGCAACCGTATTGCCGACGATGATTGTTGAAGCTGGACTGATCGTCGTGGTGATTGTTGGAGTTGCTCTGATGACTGTTAGAGGTTCACAGGAGCTTGCGGCGCCGTTGTTGTTGGCGTCCCCCGAGTAGCTTGCGTCAAAGCTGTAAGGTCCGGTCGAGTTGAATGTCACGGCTCTAGAATTGGGGACGGCATTATTGTTCACAGTCACGAGAGAGACGAATGCTCCAGGGGAGCTACAGAGACCATTTGTGAAAACGAGATACGTGACCGTCCCACTAGCCTGGAAACCGGAGTTGAGATTTGCAGAATCTACCCCCGTCATCCCGACAACTATGCTGGAAGCAGAAAGAGCTGTCGTTAGAGTTGGACTAGCCTTGCTAACGGTCATAGGCTCACATGGTGATGTAGCACCGTTATTGTTCGGGTCCCCACTGTAAATGGCATTCCAGCTGTAGGCGCCTGCGGCGCTGAAGCTCTGCGGTTGAGAGTTTGGCACGAGTCCGTTGGTTGAAGTGACAGGAGTGCCGACGGGCGTAGGCGTTCCAGCACAGACTGTGCCCGTGAAGTATTCGTAAGTCACAGTGCCGCCTGCGTTGAACGCTCCACTGAGAGTTGCTGAGTCACTGGTTGAGCCGCCAACGGTTATCGTAGTTGCAGAGAGGAGAGAGCCGATGCCAGGACTCGCCTTGGCAACAGTAATGGGCTCGCAAGGCGAGGAGGCACCGTTATCGCCAGTGTCTCCACTATAGACCGCGTTGAAGCTAAAGCTGCCTGTGCCGTTGAACGTCACGGCTCTGGAGTCTGGAACGACGCCGTTAGTGACTGTTACGATTGAAACAAGTTTTCCGGGAGCCGCGCAGTTGCCGTTGCCGAAGCTGCTGTAAGTAACCGTGCCGCCCGCGGTCGCTCTCTGGCTGTGCAGAGTCGCAGAGTCAGACACGGATCCACCAACCGTGATGGTGGTCGTGGAGAGAGTTGTGGTTATGGTCACACCGACTGGGCCGACGATCAAGGGTTCACAGCCGCTGGTCGCACCGTTGTTGTTTGCGTCACCTGAGTAGCTCGCGGCAAAGCTGTAGGACCCGGTCGCGTTGAAGAGAACACTGCGAGAGTTCGGTACAACACCATTGGTTACTGTCACGGTCGACACTGCGGTTCCGGGCGCAGTGCACACACCGTTCGTGAAGACGCTGTAGGTTGCAGTGCCACCTGCCTGGAAGAACCCTGTAAGATTAGCCGAGTCAGTTACAGACTGATCGACCTGGATCGATGTGGAAGACAGAGTCGTTCCGATTGTCGGACCAGCCTTGTTGACCGCCAGAGGCTCGCAAGGCGACGTCGCGGCGTTGTTATTGGAGTCTCCAGGGTAGACCGCCTGGAAGCTGAAGCTACCAGTCGCGTTGAATGTAACTGCTCGGGAGTTAGGTATCACTCCACCAGTTACGGTTACTATGGAAGCCACTGTTCCGGGTGCAGTGCACGCACCGTTGGTGAAGAACGAGTAGGTGACCGTTCCTCCAGCCTGGAAGGTGCCGGATAGAACTGCTGAATCCGTTGTGCTGCTCCCTACAGTTATCGAAGCTGAGGAGAGTGTAGTCGCTAATGTCGGGTTTGTCTTATTCACGCTCAACGGCTCACAAGGACTCGTGGCTCCGCCGTTGTTCGCGTCACCAGAGTATACTGCGTTCCAGCTGAACAACCCAGCTGAACCGAACGCCTGGGGTCCAGAGTCGGGCACAACTCCGTTGGTTACTGTGAGGGGTGTCCCGACACTCGTCACTGTTCCCGTGCAAGCAGATCCGCTGAAGAATTCGTAGGTAGCTGTTCCAGTCGCCTTGTAGAAGTTCGAGAGAGTCGAAGATCCAGATACTGAATTACCGACGATAATCGTAGTTGCCGATAATGTTGTTGCGATCGAAGGGCTGGCCTTGTTAACAGTTAGAGGTTCGCAAGGTGACGTCGCGCCGCTATTGTTAGAGTCGCCACTGTATACTGCTTGGAAGCTGAACGACCCAGTGCCGTTGAGAGCTACAGCACGAGAGTTAGGTACAACTCCACCGGCGACGGTTACTATCGAGACAACAGTTCCTGAGGCGGTGCAGCCACCGTTGGCAAACTCGGAGTAAGTGACGGTTCCACCCGCGCTGAAGCTGCCAATCAGAGTCGAAGAATCAGTTACGGTATTGCCTACGGTAATCGTCGTTGCAGAAAGTGTCGTAGTAATCGTGGGACTGACTTTCTGGACCGTCAACGGCTCGCATGAGCTGATTGCGCCATTGTTGTTAGCATCTCCGCTATAGACCGCTTGGAGGCTGAAGGTACCTGTGTTGTTGAAAGTTATGCTTCGAGAGCTAGGTACGACCCCATTTGTGACAATAGCAACTGAGAAGGCAGTTCCCGTTCCGGCACAGTTACCATTTGCAAAATCGTCATAGGTGACGGTTCCTCCTGCAGTCGTAGTCTCACTTTGAAGTGTTGAAGAGTCAGTTATTGAGCCGCCGACAGGTATACTCGCTGTCGACAGGTTCGTGCTTATCGTGACGCCTGCTGGGCTGACCGTCAATGCCTCGCAGCTACTGATCGCGCCATTATTGTTGAGATCACCAGAGTATACGGATTGGAAACTGTAAGATCCAGTATTGTTGAAGAGTACGGCTCTAGAATTGGGGACAGCGCCGTTACTTACTGTAACTGTGCTGACTGTTGTCCCTGAAGGTGTGCATCCACTATTCGCGAATAGGGTGTAGGTTACGCTGCCGCTAGCCTGGAAGGAATTGGCTAGAGAAGCAGAGTCGGTTACTGATTGGCCGACCTGGATCGATGTGGAAGACAGGGTTGTTGTGATGCTTGGGCTAGCCTTCTGGACGTTTAGTGGTTCGCAGGACGAAGAGGCCCCGTTATTGTTCGCATCCCCAGAGTACACTGCCTGGAAGCTGGAGCCACCAGTAGAGTTGAATTCGACTGGCCTAGAGTTCGGGACACTGCCACTTATCACTGTGACAGTGGACACAACACCCCGAGGAGCGGTGCAAGCATTGTTGGTGAAGATGCTGTATGTGACCGTACCACTGGCACTGAAGCTTCCTGTGAGGCTGGAAGAGTCAGAGACACTCGTCCCTACAACGGGGTTGGTAGACGAGAGGGTTGTTGCGATAGTCGGATTCGCCATGTTGACGGTTAGTGGCTCGCAAGGTGATGTGGCTGCATTGTTATTGGAGTCTCCGGAATATAGGGCATTCCAACTGAAGGGTCCAGCAGAGTTGAAGGCTTGAAACGCAGAGTTCGGGACCACTCCGTTTGATACGGTGACAGGTGTGCCTACGTTGGTGGCCGTTCCAGAACAGCTGGACCCAGTGAAGAACTCGTAGCTGACCGTCCCGCCTGCCACATACCCATTGGTGATTACAGCAGTGTCGGAAGCTAACCCGCCTACTGGAATGTTTGTGGATGAGAGCTGCGTTGCAATCGCTGGGCTAGCCTTCTGGACAGTTAGAGGTTCGCATATGGAAGAAGCGCCACCGTTGTTCGCATCTCCGGAGTAGACTCCTTGGAAACTGAAAGTGCCTGTGGCATTGAAGAATACTGCCCGAGAGTTGGGCACAGCGTTGGAGACTACAGCAACGGTAGAAGCGATACTTCCCGATGGAATGCAGAAGCCATTTGTGAAGACACTATAGGTTACTATCCCTCCTGCATTATATCCTCCTGATAGATTTGCGGAGTCGCTAATAGAAGTTCCAACGGTAGGCGTAACTGATGTGAGCTGCGTCGTGATCGTCGGGCTTGCCTTTTGAACGGTCAGGGGTTCGCAATCGTTACTGGCCCCGATATTGTTTGAGTCTCCAGAATAGGAAGCCTTGAACGTGTACTGGCCTGTGGCGTTGAATATTACCGTACGGGAATCAGGAACGACACCATTAGTCACACTAACCGTTGAAACTGTCTTGCCTGTGCTAGTGCAAGCGCCGTTGCTGTAGATTGTGTATACAACGGTCCCCGTTGCTTGGAATCCTCCTGTTAGGCTGACTGAATCTGTCACACCAGTTCCAACGATGGGGGTTGAGGCCGATAGAGTGGTGATGATTGTTGGACTCGCTTTCTGCACGATTAGGAGTTCGCAGCCCGAGATCGATGGATTGTTGTTTTGATCACCCGAGTAGGCTGCGTGGAAGCTGTAGCTTCCCGTGGAGTTGAAGAGTACGCTTCTCGAATCTGGGACGATTCCAGATGTGACGGCTACAGTCGACACTGCCACTCCTGGATTCGTACATCCGAGGTTGGCGTACAGGCTGTACGTTACGGTTCCGCCAGCATTGAAGCTATTGGTGAGAGTAGCTGAGTCCGATACGCCTGTTCCAACGATGGGGGCCGTTGAGGCCAAGGTTGTTGAGATCGTTGGATTGGCTTTGCTCACTGTCAAGGGTTCGCAAGGGCTGATTACGCCGTTATTGTTGGAGTCGCCAGTGTAAATCGCGTTCCAGCTATATGCCCCTGCAAGGTTGAAAGTTTGGGAAGATGAATCAGGAACCGATCCACTGGTCACAGGAGCCGAAGACCCGACGGTGGTGGGGGTTCCCAGGCACGTGCCTCCCGTGAAGAATTCATAGACGACCGAACCACTGGCGTTGTATCCACTCGTCAATGTTGAAGAATCGGTGACAGAGTTTCCTACAACGACTGTCGCAGCGGAGAGATTCGTAGTAATTGAGGGAGTAGCCTTCTGGACTGTTAAAAGCTCGCAGGTGGATGTAGCGGGGTTGTTGTTAGAGTCTCCCGAGTAGGTCGCCTGGAAACTGTATTGGCCGGTGGCGTTGAAAATTACAGCCCTCGAACTGGGGACGACCCCATTTGTGACAGTTGCAACTGAGATAACAGTCCCGGAAGGAGTACAGGCAGAATTTGGAAACACAGTGTAGGTTACGGTTCCAGAGGCGCTGATTGCGCCTGACAAAGCAGCTGTATCACTCACAGAGCTTCCGACGATGGGCGCGTTCGATGAGAGAGTCGTGGAAATCGTAACGCCTGTTTTCGGATTGACTGTCAACGGTTCACAACCACTTGTGCCCCCATTGTTGTTAGAGTCGCCGCCGTAGACTGCTTGGAAGCTGTAAGGGCCGGTGGCGTTGAAGGTCACGGCTCTCGAATTCGGTACGAAGCCATTGGTGACGGTGACAGTCGATACGACAGTCCCAGGAGCAATACATGCACTATTTGTGAACACATCGTACGTTAGTGTCCCTCCAGCCTGGTAGGAGTTGGTCAAGGTGGCAGAGTCGGTTGTAGATTGACCGGCCTGAATCTGGTTAGGTGATAGCGTTGTGGAGATGGTTGGGCTTGCCTTATTGACTGTTAATGGTTCACATGGCGAAGTGGCGCCGTTATTGTTGGAGTCTCCACTGTAAATGGCGTTCCAGCTGAAGCCCCCGGCTGAATTGAACGTCTGGAGGGAAGAGTTCGGGATGAGGCTGTTCGTTACCGCGACTGGGGTCCCGACAGTCGTACTTGCGCCGCCACAGTTGGAGCCCGTGAAGTATTCGTACGTAACCGTTCCGACAGCCTGAAACGCTCCGTTCAGAGTTGCGGAATCGCTCGCCGAGCTGCCAACGGTTATCACGGGTGCTGACAAGTTGATCGTGATGGTTGGATTTGTTTTCTGCACCGTAAGGGGTTCGCAGGCGCTCGTCGCACCATTGTTGTTAGAGTCTCCAGAATAGACCGCGTTCCAGCTGAATGAGCCTGCTGAATTGAATGGTTGCGCAGCCGAGTTTGGAACGACACCATCCGTAACGGTTACAGGAGAGCCGACGGTCGTTGCAGTTCCAGCACATGTCGAACCTGCGAAGAACGCGTAAGTCACAGTCCCTCCAGCGCTGAATCCACCCGTCAAAGTTGCAGAATCACTGACGGACCCGCCTACTGTCACGAGCGTCGACGATAAGACAGCAGTAATTGCTGGATTGACCTTACTGACAGTCAGAGGTTCGCACGATGACATTGCGCCATTGTTGTTGGAGTCGCCTGAGTACACTGCCTGGAATGAATAAGATCCCGTTGCGTTGAATGTGACTGCACGAGAATCCGGTACTACTCCACTCGTTACTGTGACTGTCGATGCGACGCTGAACGGGGCGGTGCATGCGCCGTTCGTGTACACGTTGTACTGGACTGTTCCACCAGCTTGGAAGAAGCTGGCAAGAGTGGACGAGTCAGTTACAGTGGTTCCGACCACTGGTGTCATGGAACTAAGTCTGGTCGTGATCGTCGGGCTTACCTTGTTGACGGTAAGAGGCTCACATGCAGATGTCGCCGCATTGTTGTTAGCATCGCCCGAGTAGACTGCGTTGAAGCTGTAGGCTCCTGCGGGTGTCGGAGTATTAGCAGCAGAATTGGGAACCACTCCATTAGTCACGGTGACTGTTGAGACGACGGTTGCAGTTCCAGCGCATGTGCTTCCACTAAACCGGTTGTAAGTGACAGTTCCACCCGCCTGGAAGAAGCTCGACATAGTCGAGGAATCAGTAACAGACGTCCCCACCGTGATTGTAGTCGCTGACAGAGTGGTAGTGATGGTCGGACTCGCTTTGTTAACGGTCAAGGGTTCGCAAGCACTAGTGGCTGCGTTGTTGTTGGCGTCGCCAGAGTATACTGCATTGAAACTGAACGATCCCGCTGGAGAAGGCGTTACAGGAGCGGAGTTTGATACTACCCCGTTCGTTACTGTGACCGTCGAAACTACAGTCGCGGTTCCTGCGCATGTACCACCAGTGAACTGGTTGTACGTGACAGGGCCGCCTGCCTGGAAGAAGCTGGCCATAGTGGATGAATCAGTCACTGATGTCCCTACAGTGACGGTAGTAGCAGAAAGGGTCGTCGTAATCGTCGGACTGGCCTTGTTAACAGTTAGAGGCTCACAGGCGCTAGTGGCTGCGTTATTGTTCACATCTCCGCTATAGACCGCATCAAAGCTGTAAGATCCTAGAGGTGTCGGAGTCACAGCAGCAGAATTCGGCGCAACACCATTAGTTACTGTCACTGTTGAGACGACTGTAGCAGTTCCCGCGCAGGTGCCACCAGTGAACTCGTTATAGGTGACTGTTCCTCCGGCCTGGAAGAAGCTGACCATAGTAGAAGAATCAGTAACAGATATGCCTACGGTGATAGTCGTGGCAGACAGGGTCGTTGTGATCGTCGGGCTAGCTTTGTTAACAGTCAGAGGATCGCAGGCTGATGTTGCAGCGTTGTTGTTAGCATCGCCGGAGTAGACTGTGTTGAATCTGTAGGCCCCTGCGGGCGTCGGCGTTACAGCGGCAGAGTTTGGCACAACACCGTTGGTTACAGTGACCGTTGAGACAACTGTGGCAGTTCCAGCGCAAGTGCTGCCTGTAAACTCGTTATAGGTGACTGTTCCTCCGGCCTGGAAGAAGCTGGCCATAGTCGAAGAATCAGTAACAGATGCTCCAACGGTTAGGGTGGTCGCGGAGAGCGTTGTAGTTATCGTCGGACTTGCTTTCTGGACTGCGAGGGGTTCACATACACTGGTCGCTGCGTTGTTGTTAACATCTCCACTGTAGACCGCTTGGAACGCAAAGGCGCCAGTCGAGTTGAACAGGACCGCCCTGGAGTTCGGTATGGCTCCGTTTGTAATCGTGACCGTGGACACTGTGGTGAAGGGTGCGGTACATGCGCTGTTCGCGTATACGTTGTACTGGACTGTTCCACCAGCTTGGAAGAAGCTGGCAAGAGTGGACGAGTCAGTTACAGTGGTTCCCACCACAGGGGTCGTAGAAGAAAGACTCGTTGTGATCGTCGAACTTGCTTGGTTGACAGTTAGAGGCTCACACGCACTGATGGCCCCGTTGTTGTTCGTGTCTCCAAAGTAGACGGCTTGGAAGCTGAATGATCCAGTGCCGTTGAAGGTAACAGCGCGAGAGTTTGGCACAACACCACCGGTAACTGTGACCGTAGAGGCCCCTGTTCCAAGTGCGGTGCATGCACCGTTAGTGAAGACCGAGTAGGTCACGCCTCCGCTAGCACTGAAACTACCAGTCAGAGTCGCAGAGTCCGTAACCGTGGCTCCAACAACAATGCTTGAAGAGGAAAGTGTTGTTGTGATGGTCGGACTGACCTTGGTGACAGTCAACAGCTCACATGGCGATGAAGCTCCGTTGTTATTCGCGTCACCAGAGTAAACTGCATGGAAGCTGTAGCTACCAGTGGCGTTGAACGTCACTGCTCGGGAATCAGGAACAACTCCACTGGTAACCGTGACGGTCGACACGGCTTTCGCAAGCGCAGTACACGCGCCATTAGTGAAATCGCTGTAAGTTACGATGCCGCCGGCACTAAAGCTCCCAGTGAGGGTCGAAGAGTCGCTTGCACTGGTTCCCACCATGATACTCGCCGAGGACAAAGTCGTAGCGATAGTCGGACTAGCTTTCTGGACTGTGAGCGGCTCGCATGCCGAATTAGCACCATTGTTGTTGGCGTCACCTGAATAGACTGCCTGGAATCCAAAAGCTCCTGTCGAGTTGAACAGGACAGCGCGAGAATTGAGAACAGCACCATTCACTACGGTCACAACGGAAGCGATGGTGAAAGTTGCGGTGCAAGCACCGTTAGGATATACATCGTACTGAACCGTGCCCCCTGCCTGGAAGAAGCTACTAAGGGTCCCAGAGTCCGTCACTGTAGTGCCAACAACTGGAGAACTGGACGACAGGATTGTAGCGACGGTTGGATTGGCTTTGGTGACTGCTAGGGGCTCACACGGGCTTGAGACAGCATTGTTATTGGAGTCCCCACTATAGCTTGCGTTCCAGCTGTACGGGCCGGCCGAGATGAATTGTTGCGAGGCAGAGTTCGGGACGACACCGTTTGTTACTGTCACCGGTGAACCTACGATCGTGGCCGTGCCAGCGCAGGTCGAACCAGTGAAATATTCGTAGGTCACTGTGCCGCTAGCCTGGTAGGTACCGTTCATCGTAGCGGAGTCACTGGCTGTGGTGCCCACGGTGATCGTCGTCGCTGACAGAGCTGTCGATATCGAAGGACTAGTCTTGTCGACAGTGAGAGGCTCACAGACTGAGATTGCAGGACCATTGTTCGGGTCCCCGGAATACGTTGCTTTGAACCCGAAGGAACCCGTTGAATTGTAGATTACTGCTCTAGAGTTTGGCACGGCTCCATTCGTGACAGCTACGACTGAAACTGTGGAAGCCGGTCCGGCACAAGTTCCGCTCGCGAACGACTGGTATGTGACCGTTCCTGCGGCGTTGCCGGTCGCCCCGTGCAGAGTTGCTGAGTCTGTCACCGACTGACCAACAGTAATACCGGTCGAAGACAAGATCGTTGTAATTGTAACGTTTACTGTGCCAACTTGGAGCGGTTCGCACGGGCTGAGAGTAGCGTTATTGTTAGCATCACCAGAATAGCTAGCTTGGAAGGCGTAGTTTCCGGTGGAGTTGAAGAGGACAGTTCTCGAATTGGGCACACTTCCCGCCGTTACGGCTACGGTCGAGACAATAGTTCCAAGGGTTGTGCAGACCCCGTTACTGAAATCGAAGTAGGTTACGCTTCCACCTGCGTTGAAGCTGCCGGTCAAGCTGGCAGAGTCGGATGCGAATCCTCCTACGATTATGGTCACTGACGAAAGTGTCGTCGAGATTGCTGGAGCGGCCTTTGCAACCGCCAATGGTTCACAAGCTGACGAGGCAGCGCTATTGTTGGAGTCACCGCTGTAGAGAGCGTTGAAGCTGAAGCTGCCCGTGGAGTTGAGCAGAACTGCACGTGAATTAGGAATGACACCGTTAGTTACGGAAACTGCGGACGCAGACTTTCCCGGCGCGGTGCAACCGCCATTTGGGTACACGCTATACGTTACTGTCCCTCCAGCCTGGAAGAAACTTGCCAGTGTAGCAGAGTCACTAACAGTTGTTCCAACGATGGGACCTGTCGACGATAGGCTCGTTGTGATCGTTGGACTGGTCTTGTTCACTGCGAGAGATTCGCAGCCGGACGAAGCGCCATTGTTGTTAGCATCACCAGAATATACAGCTTGGAAACTGTAGGTGCCGGTGGCGTTGAAAATCACCGGGCGCGAATTTGGCACTGAATTGGCGGAGAGGGTGACGGTCGAGACAACAATTCCCGGAGCGGTGCAGGCATTGTTGGAGAATACGCTGTAGGTGACTGTCCCTCCTGGGTTGAAGCCGCCTGTCAGCGTCGCAGAATCATTGTCGTTTGTGCCGACAATGATGCTTTGTGAAGACAACGCCGTAGCGATGACAGGGCTAGCCTTCTGGACATTCAACGGCTCACAGGGCGAGGTAGCAATATTGTTGTTGGCATCGCCTGAGTATGAGACTTGGAAGCTGTAGCCTCCCGGGTTTGTCGAATTGAAAGTAACACTCCTCGAGTTAGGAACAACGCCGTTGGTGACTGCTACAATCGAAACTGTAAAGCCTGTCCCCGCGCACGTGCTGGAGCCAACGAAGAGGCTGTAGCTCATGGTCCCCGTTGCCTGGAAGACGTTCGACAATGTGGCAGAGTCCGTTACAGACTGCCCTACTTGGATAGAGGCAGATGCGAGGGACGTTATGATCGTTGGGCTATCTTTCTGGACCGCTAAAGGCTCGCAAGCCGAGGCCGCAGCGCCGTTGTTATTATCTCCAGAGTAGGTTGCGTTGAAACTGTAGGACCCCGTAGCGTTGAAGACAACTGGTCTGGAGCTTGGAACTACATCGTTGAATACTGCTACGCTAGATACAATGGTTGAGGGAGCGGTACACGCTCCGTTGGTAAACAGATAATATGTTACGCTGCCACTCGCGGTGCTTGTCGCTCCGCTGAGGGTTGCTGAATCCGTAACAGAACTCCCTGCGATGATGCTAGATGCGGAAAGCTTGGTTGTGAGGCTTGGAGTGTCCTGAATTACTGTAAGGGTTACAATTGCGAAGTGAGTCAAAGAACCGTTAGTCGCGGTTATGTTCAGTGTGTAGACACCCGCGACCTGTCCAGCATTGATGTTGAGAACGGATGAATTGCACGCGCAACCCGAGGGTGATAGCTTGAGATTAGCAGGGGTGAGAGAAGCAGAAGGCCCGACGGGTGAGATGAGGACGTTTAGTGTGACTGTCCCAGTGAAGCCGTTTAGGCTTCCCAGGTGGATTGATGTTGTCGTGCTGCTCTGACCCACGACCAAAGAGACTGACGAGGAAGGCAGTGGTACAATTGTGAAGTCGACTATTCGGAACAGAATCAAAGCGGTTGTATGCGCCAGGGTTCCGTTTGTTCCGGTGACGGTTACAGAGTAATTGGCTGCGATAGAAGAACTGCAGGAGAGAACGGAAGTCGCTGGTGACGGAGGGAGGCTAATCCTTGTTGCTGACAGTGAGCATGTGATCCCTGATGGAGTAGTGAAACTCAAGGCCACAGTCTCTGCGAAGCCGTTGAGTCCAGTTACACTGATAGTTGAAATGCCGGGGGAACCGGCGTTGATCGATGCGGGCGTTACAGAGCTAGCCGCTATTGTGAAATCGACGAAATTCACCGTGATATGAATCGTGTGAACGAGTGTGCCACTTGTGCCAGTTATTGTAAGTGTGTAGTTCGTGACCGTAATGCTTCGGACATTCAGTATGACAGAATTTGACCCGCTGGAGGTGAGGATTACACTCCGCGAGCTGAGAGACGCAATGATTC
>WNGK01011988.1_pt1 | contig 18569 bp, 12 predicted proteins | sample 5400601 | NCBI WGS metagenome assembly WNGK01 (sample SAMN13153376, study PRJNA577476) | soil metagenome | isolation source: 60 cm soil or saprolite under Garry oak tree replicate 1 | place: USA:California | collected 2016-06-15
CCGAAGAAGCCAGTACAGCAAGAAATGCCTTGAGGCTTGTATCGGCTGCTACCGAAGAAGATACCGTTGCATTGTTGATGACATACGTATAGGTGTTGCTGCCCTTGAAAATGGTCGCCTGGATCTGGACCAGCTTGTCAATGTTAACCTCAGAGCTTGTCAACAGGCTCAGCGTGTTTGTTGTCGTTCCAATCTGGGGGGCATTAACCAGGTGCACGGGAACGTTGGCGGCGGGATTAGATGTGGTAGGCGTTGCAGTTGGTGTAGCTCCCGGCGTTGGCGTTCCCTTGCCCGTCGCCGGTGTACTTGTACTCTTGACTGTGGCCGTGGGCGTAACATTCACTTTCGGTGTAGGTCCTACGGTTGGGGTAGTTGCAGGCTTCGAAAGGTCTGTCGTATTGGGAATTTTACTCAATAGACTTTCAATGTCTTTGACTGAAGGGCTAGTGCCTGTTGGAAACTTTGAGAGCGTGACAACAGTGAACTTTTGGTTTACGGTGAAATCAGCAAATTGGACTACCAGAGTGGGTCCATATTTGCTTTGCAGTTTGTTCTGTATAGCGTTCTGCACAGTCTGATCAATGCGGGTGTTCAGTTGTATCCAGACGATCTGGTTGGCCGACAAAGCTGTGTTATTGCCGGTGAGAACCTCTAGATTTGCCAGGTTGAGCGGCTTGAGGACGTTTTTCATGGCCGCAGCGCTGATACTTGTGCTTGGGCGCAGTTCAATAGTGGCGCCACCGGCGAAGTCGATGCCAACATTGAGACCTTTCACCACCAGAGAGACCAGGCCGGGGATGATAACTATAAGCGATATGAGTAAAAACAGGTAACGTTTTCCTACAAGATTAAACACGGCATCCTCCTCTAGACTGTGCTGTTCCGCCGCGCCAGGGATGCCGTGGCAATGGAGCCAGCGGGTAGTCCAAACAGTGCGGGATGACTTACAACGCCAGTCGGCACGAGCAGGTTCAAGAAGTTGCGGGTGACGACAATGGCCGTAAACATACTGATCAAGACGCCCAGGAATAGGGTCGTGGCAAACCCGGCGATGACACTGGCGCCAAAATTGCTGCCAAAGTAGAACAGCACTGCGCAGGTGATGAGCGTTGAAATGTTCGAGTCGCGAATAGAAGGCCAGGCGCGTTTCCAGCCAATATCGATAGCCGAAGAAAGTAATCTACCTGCTCGTAGCTCTTCCTTGACCCGTTCAAAGATCAGCACGTTGGCGTCTACCGCCATACCAATCGAGAGAACGAGCCCCGCAATACCTGCTAAGGTCAGGGTGACGCCAATTATTTTGAAGATGGCAAAGGTAAAAAGGGCGTAGAGTATCAGCGCGAAGTCAGCCAGCAGGCCTGGCAAGCGATAGTACAGCAGCATGAAAAGGATGACAATGCTTAAGCCGATAGCAGCGGCAATCTCGCTTTTCAGGATGGAATCCTCACCCAGGGTAGCCCCAACGGTTTCTGCGCTGGCAACGGACATTGATAGGGGCAGCGCTCCATATTGCAAGACGGTCACAATACTCTTGGCCTGGTCCTGGGTAAAAGAGCCTTGAATGATACCGGGGCCATTGATCTGGCTATTGATGCTTGCTGACGAGATAACCTTGCGGTCCAATGTGATCGTCAAGAAATCGCCTATATGTTTTCCCGTAAAGGTCCCGAAGCGGGAGATCGCATCGCCTTTCATCTCAAAATTGATGACTATCTGGCTGGTCTGCTGATCCTGGCCAACACTGATCTGGTTAGGATCAAGATCTTTTCCTGTGAATAGCGGCTTGTTGCCTGGATTATATTGGGCAAACTGTGCTGGATCAAGTGTAGCGCCTGTTGCCAGCGGGTTCTGGCCGGTATCCCAGAACTCCAGGACGCCGGGTTTCAGGAGTGTAGTGATCTGTTGCTGCAAGTTACCGCCGGTCAGGTTAGGCAGATCAATAGCGATACTCTGGTTGCCTTTACTGTCGCTCAACAGGCGGAAGGTAGGTTCTTTAACGCCAAGACCGCCGTTGACACGATTCTCGATCTGAGTAAGTGTGTTGCCGATGGCACTGTCGACTTCTGCTTTAGTATAGTGCTGGCTGGGGTCTGGTACCAGCAGGATGCTTACGCCACCTTGCAGGTCAAGCCCTTCCTGAACGACGAATGGGTTATTCACGCCATGCCAGGTTGCACCTTTATCGGAGTGCGGCCAGAAGTCTACAAAAGCCGCACCGGCCGCTAATAAAAGGATAAGTAGGAGGAGTATGAGAGTTCCTCGACGCATAGGTATATTCCCCTCATTTATTCTATCTGAAGATAGAGTATACGCCGTGATGCATTTATTCCAGTGCAGTATAGCATAGATATTCCACGTTGCATATCCCACTTTGTTTACCATCTGGGCGATTGAAAAGTCGTTTTTTCCCCGAACGAAAGAACAGGTTATACAACTTTGGTCGGGTAATGACGTAGTTATAGAGGAGGAAGCTCTGCCGAACCTACTGTTATCGAACCGCGCCGTAAAACCCCTGGCTTCAGCTACGGGGATATAAGGCGCGTTCCTTGTTTGGGGCTTGGGAAGTGGGTTACCGTTTGACAGCTTACAGCACATCTGCTATACTGTAAGCTATGCAACAGAAGAAAGCCTACAAGTACCGAATCTACCCAACTGCTGAGCAGGTACACATCCTTGCCCGTACCTTCGGGTGTTGCCGCTATGTCTATAACTGGGCCTTGCGACAGCGAACCGATGCCTACTACAAGGATGGTGAGCGCCTGTACTATGAGGCGACAGCACAGCGCTTGACCTCCCTCAAGAAACAGGCTGACCATGTATGGCTCAATGACATTTCTTCTGTTCCCTTGCAGCAATCCTTGCGTCATCTGGATACAGCTTTTCGTCATTTCTTTGAGGGGCGTGCACAGTATCCGAAGTTCCACAAGAAACATGGAGAGCAGGCGGCAACCTATGCCAGCACTGCCTTTAAGTGGGATGGAACTTCGCTCACCCTCGCCAAGATGAGTGAACCTCTCACTATTGTAGTGAGTCGCCCCTTGCCCAAGGGGGCTAAACCCTCTACGGTCAGCGTCTCCAAAGATTGTGCGAACCGCTATTTTGTCTCTATCCTGCTGGAAGAAGATATCAAGCCTCTCCCTGTGGTGAACAAACAAGTTGGGCTTGACTTGGGACTCAAGAGCATGGTTGTTACCAGTGATGGGTATACCTACGGCAATCCCAAGTTCTTTGCCAAAGATGAGAAGAAACTTGCTCAGGCACAGCGCAGACAGACCAGGAAGAAGAAAGGCTCTAAGAATCGAGCCAAAGCCCGTCACAAGGTTGCTAAGATCCATGCTAAGATTGCTGATAGGAGACGGGACTACCAGCACAAGCTCTCTACTCACATCATACGTGAGAACCAAATCGTATGCGTGGAGAGTTTGCAGGTCAAGAACATGGTACAGAACCACCGTCTTGCCAAAGCGATTAGCGATGTGGGATGGGGTGAGTTCGTGCGCCAATTGGAATACAAAGCCAAGTGGTATGGCAGAACCCTTGTCAGGATTGACAAGTTCTACCCCTCCTCTAAGCGCTGCTTCGATTGTGGTCATGTGCTTGATACCCTTTCGCTTGATGTGCGTGTCTGGACATGTCCCGAATGTGGGGTCATCCATGACCGTGATATCAATGCAGCTAAGAACATACATGCCGCCGGACTGACGGTATTCGATGCCTGTGGAGAGGCTGTAAGACCTGGACGGGCGAAAGCTCGTGTGGGCAAGCCTCGTTGAAACAGGAAACCTCGCTCGTGAGGGCGGGAATCCCCCGGCTTCAGCCGTGGGGAGGATGTCAAGATAATATAAAGGGGATCTTTGGAGAATAACGCTTCCATTACGTACCTGCTATATAATGATGGAGCGTCGCCTGTACGAGGCCGAAACTTTTTTTATGCCTGTTTAGAGAAGGAGCAAATAAAATCCATGGAAGAAGCAACAGCTTTAGAGGGTACTCGGGGAAATAGGCCCGCGGCTAATGCAAACAACAAAGTTGTAATGGATGTGCGCGATATTACGAAAAGCCTGCCTTTAGGTCGTGAGAAGATCGAAATTCTGAAAGGCATTAGCTTTCAGATCATGAGCGGGGAGTTTATCTCTAGGCAAGCATAAAGGCGCCCCTTCCGCCCGGGCAAAAGAACTGTTAGACCTGGTGGGTCTTTCACATCGTCTCTCGCATCGCCCTAACCAGCTTTCAGGTGGTGAGCAGCAGCGCGTTGCCATTGCCCGTGCGCTAGCAACCGATCCCGCCTTCGTACTTGCCGACGAGCCCACTGGCAACCTGGATGCCAAGAACAGCGAGAATGTACTCAAACTGATAGCTTACCTGCGGGCCCAGACCGGGAAAACCTTTATCATTGCCACCCATGATCCCGTGGTTGCTTCACATGCCGATCGCTCTATTCGCCTCCTGGATGGCCTGATCGCTTCCATCGACACAGTCAGAAAAGGGGCTGCTCAATGAAAGCCTCAATGTACTTCAACTACACCTCGCGTTCGCTGTTTCGAGGAGGGCAGCGTACCATCCTGGCGCTATTCTGCGTTGCCGTCGGTGTGATGGCAATTGTCTCCTTGCAGTTAGTGGGGGAGATGATTAATAGGGCCTTCACCAGCAACATTCGCGATGCCAATGGCGGTGACATCTCTGTCACCTCGCAATCCCCGTTCAAGCAGAGTGACCTGGCCTTCTTCGAAAAACTCAAAAGCAATGGTACTATCACTGCCTATACTCCAACGATCAGTTCTAGTGCTTCAACCAGCCTGGCAAACTCTGCCCAATCCTTTACGCTTGAAGTAGTCAATCCAGGTAGCTTTCCGGTTGTGACGCCGCCATCATTTAAGACGCCTGCTGATGGCACACTCTCGACATTGCTCACAAATAACCAGGTCGTTGTGGATCAGAACCTGATCGATCAATACAACAAAAAGGTGGGCGATACCTTTACGGTGCATGCCAGTACCAGTACCGGGGCTGGACTCACGTTCCATGTAAAGATTGCCGGTATTGTGAATGGTACAGGTGTCTTTGCACAGTCAAACGATTTTATGCTCATATCTACCGCTGATTACCAGGCGGCTGATCCCAAATTGCCGCTCTTGTACGACACCGTTGATGTCGCGACCGCCGACAAAGCCCACACGGATCAGGCCGCCAAAGCCATCTCGAATCAGTTTCCCATTGCGAATGTCACCACTGCCGACCAGGCTTTGAAAAATAACCAGGCACAAGTCGATTTTATCAAGAAATTCCTTGAAATCGCCGGCTTGCTTGCATTACTCATTGGTGGAGTCGGCATTGTCAACACGATGCAGGTCTTGCTCTCGCGCCGCAAGATTGAGATAGCCATGCTCAAGACGACAGGCTATCGCCGCTCTGATCTCTACCTGCTCTTTGGCTTAGAAGCCGGCCTGCTTGGACTGGTCGGTGGAGTGGTTGGGGCTGCGGCGGCAGTAGGCGTGAGCTTTCTGGTGCGCAACATTGTGCAGCAAGTCTTCCCCATCCAGATACCCTTTTTCCTTGATCCTATCATCATTGGAGGAGGCGTCTTGATCGGGCTGGTTACGGCCTTGATCTTTGGCTTGTTGCCAATCGTCCAGGCAGCCAACATCCGGCCTTTGAATGTCATTCGCGAATTACCAGGAGGTAATCGCGTGGGAAGCATCTTATTGACCATTGGCCTGCTGCTGCTCCTTTCAGTGCTATTCTGCGCCCTGGCCATTGTCATTCTCAATGACGTCGTCCTGGGCATCGGTGCAGTCTATGGAGCGTTCATCTTCCTGGCACTGTTGAGTCTCCTCTTCGGCCTGGTCGTCCTTGTGATCAGCGTCTTACCCGTTCCCGAGCGTTTCAGCTTTGGCTACCTGGCCCTGGTTATCGCTGGTATAGCCGTGTCGGTGCTGCTCTACTACTTCTTTCCGACCTTTGGTGGCCTGTTGTTCGTCGTATCGTTAATGGGCATTGTCATCGTGTTGCTACCACGCTCGTGGAAATCGAATACGAAGATGGCCCTGCGCAATCTTGGGCGGCAGCGAGCGCGCACTACAACCACATTACTGGCCCTGTTCGTAGGTGTTTTTACGATTGGCTTGATCCTGGTATTAGGGCAAGATCTACGTGACAACATCAATGCAGCCATTGCCAAGAATCTCACCTTCAACCTGGTCACCATCGCTAGAGGCGATGATGCAACAAAACTGCAAGCAAACCTGGGGACGATTCCAGGTCTCTCTGCCGATCATACTGCTGGTCGAACGTATGCAGCGGATGTTCCAGTAGCTATCGATGGTATACCTTTCACCGGCCTGCTGCCGAAAAATGATCAAGGTGGACCTAATGACTTAGGGAAAGGCGGTACCCTGTTCTACCTCGGTGGTCTTGAGGGATATGATGTAGCGCACAACCAACTCCCGGATACACAGAACGTGACATTCACCGGGCGCAATTTGAATGCCAGCGATGCCGGAAAGAATAATGTGCTGATTAATGCAACCCTTGTGAAGCTTGCACCGCTTAAAGGACACATCCATGTAGGCAGTACGATTACCCTGGCAAGCATAGACGGGAAAACCATTAAAACCGTCACGGTTGTCGGAACGTACCAGGCATCGGCATTGAGTCTCCACTTTGGGCCTATTCTGACAACACGCGAGACTGTAGCGTCCTTGACGCCACCCGGCCAGGCGACAACCATCTTCTATATGAAGATCGATCCTGCTAAAGTTGGCAAGGCCTTGCAAGTCATAGGTAACATTGCTCCCAATGCTTCGGTGTTCAATTTTGCCAATATCGGTGATTTCATCAACACGTTTATCGGTGATATATTGCTGGTTCTTACCACAATTGCCTCGTTGTCGCTGTTAGCAGGAGTCATCATCATTGCCAATGCGGTGGCCCTGGCAATGTTGGAGCGGCGGCGTGAATTGGGCATTCTCAAGTCAGTCGGCTACACCAGCCGCACCATTCTGGGCGAGGTGCTCATCGAGAACGGCATCGTTGGAGGAACTGGTGCACTGCTGGCCATGTTGCTGGTAACGTTTGCCACAAGTCTCCTGGGCCAATTCGTCTTCAAGACTGGCTTTGGTGTGAGCTGGTACATCGCTATCGGCTTGATTGCCGGTATCGCCTTGCTGTCAATGCTTACATCGGCCCTCGTTGCCTGGGGTTCTACCCGCGTGCGCCCCCTCGAGGTTTTGCGCTACGAGTAAAAAGCGGGATTGTTAAGGGCGGCAGCCCTTAACCTGGGGCTTGGGGCTGTGCCCCAACCTTCTTCTCTCCTGCGCGCCGCCGCAGGCGGGAAGAAGCGTTTTTCGGGGCTCCTACGCCCTGTTTAAGAGGCTCGCCTCCTAAACAGGGCGTAAACGCAAAGCCATCAGCCCACCCAGCATCACAAACGTAAAACAGAAACCAACTGCCCATAATGGTCCTATTGTATTCAGCAAGAAACCGAAAAACCAGCCGCAGAAGACGGTGCTGATGCCACTTGCGAAAAACAGGATACCCGCTACCGAGCCAGGCGACCTGCCCGCTCGCTCACTACCGATGGCCAGACATGTAGCGAAGATAGGTGAGAGCCCGATACTGGTCATAGCAATAGCCAGGGTGGCAACAAAGGCATTGGGGCTAAGTGCCATGGCGACAAGTCCGGCAAGGGTTACCAGGATACCGAGCATTACCAATTTCCAGGAACCAATGCGCAGGATTAATATTGCCGCTCCCAGGCGACTAAGGGTTGATAGCGCCCACGTAATACTACTGAGGGCTGCTGCAATGGCAGGCGCCTGTGCGAATGCAACATGGAGATAGGCTGGCGTCCACGCTCGCACACTTGAACTGATCCCCGATGTAAGCATCATCACTACGATCACTGGAACTAATATGCCAACGAGCGAAGATGAGCGGGGTACTGGCTTGTCGTTACTGCTGCTGGCGTTGCTCTCCTGGGGGCTAATTCTATAGGTTGCCGGTACCCCTGGTAATGAAAAGATTGCTACAGTAATGAAACAGATCGTGAAGAGAAACGGGGGGCGCGGATCATTATGGAAAAGTCTCAATAGTTCAGCATCGATTAATACGACCACGACTCCACCTAAGGGATAGAGCAGGTTGAACAGGTTGAGCGCCATGCCGCGCTTGTTTGCGAAGGCGGCACTGATGACTCCGTTGGTGGAGGCATCAATCACCCCTCCGCCAATTCCTGCGAGACCCGCAATAACCAGCAATGCACCAAGCGGAACAAGCTGTGGTAGCAACAAGCCCAGGTAGATACAAAGCATGCCACACAGGACGATCAAAGCTGCACCCAGGAGAACGCGCCGGGGTCCGTAGCGATCAAGCATGGCTCCGCCAACGAGAGCGCCAGGAAGATAGCCAGTAGACCAGATGACATACAACAGCCCTGTGGTCGTGAGAGAGATATGCAACTGAGTGGAGAGCGGTACCAACAATGGGCCCCACCCACTGTCACTAAAGACAAAGACCCAGAAGATGAGGCAGACTGCGAGAGTGATACGTGCGAGGTGAACAGGGTGACCGCGCAGGCCACTCTTCCCAGGAGCATCCGGTTGAGTCTCAGGGGCTGATAAGGTCATGTTCAGTATCCTGGGAAAAACTAGATAGGTAACACCATAAGGGGAATCTCCACCTCACCGGGTGTTAAACCTCCGTGATGGCCTAGAAAACGCATAACAAATCTGCCCTCTTCATACCACCAGACGGTTTCATTCTCATAGGGTAAAATAACTACATTTCCCACCCTGCTTAAAAACTCTGGCGATGGCTCTTGCAGGCCGAAAAAGTGTTGCGCCATTAAATCTGCTGTTTTGTATACCTCCGCCCTCCCGGCAAGGTGTTTTTGCAAGTACATAAGAGCCTCGTCGATATACTCCTCTTTAATGTACAAGAACATATCTCTGGCTGAACCTGCTGGTACCAGGAGTCTACCTTGTCTATTGGTTTGCAGAAAGCTCTCGATACCTGGTGCCTGCTTATTAAGATAGATTGTCGTCTTGGGATCAACCGCAACCTGTCCATGATCGGCCGTCATGATGAACAGGGTATCTTTGACTTTGCCGTGAAGCTTTTTGTAAAAGAGCTGATCCACCAGCGTCAAGAAACCCTCTACCTCCTTCTCAAACTCCTGTGTGTTTGGCCCATAAAAGTGACAGGCGCTATCTATACGGTCGAAGTATAGGAAGTAGTAGTAGGGAGGCGCTTTTTGCGCTACGACAGTTTCTGCAAGCACGGTGAGAGCGTCAGTAATTGACTTAAATGGGACAACCGATGCTCCCCGAAATATAGCCTCTGAGAAAGTGGAGGGTGTATAGGCCTGGTGCTGGAAGACGTATGATACAACTCCTTTGGTTTTGAGCGTCTGGTAGAACGTATACCTGGGATAAAATGCCGAGGCAGGTACAGAAGATTGTTTCAATGTATCTCGCTCAAATCTATCCCTGGCGTAAGAAAAGAGCAGAGGCGAGATAATATCATCAACCAGGGGTTCATAGTAATACCATTCATAGACACCACTTTGGCCAACGTCCAAGCCAGTATGAATACACGTGGTATGAGCGGCGGTCGTCGAGGGGAATTGCGAAGTCATTTTTGAAACAACCCCGGCATTGAGCATGGTCTTGAGGAACTCGTATTTTTCCGCGTAGCGCTCAAAAAAGTGCCAGCCGAAAGCATCGACAAAAAACAGGATAACTTTATCATATTTGCGCGGCAATTTACCAAGGACGTCGAGCGGTAAGCCACTTTCTCCTTCACCTGTAAGAAGAAACTCGATGGTCTGCGGGATGTTGGAGAAACAGTACGAATCGTAAAGGGGTTTGACAAAGCGCTGTGAGAACTGCGAGCCGTTGACTGCGTTCACAGAGGCCGTATTGAGCACCTTCTGTAATCTTTTTTGTTGCTGTCTAAGACGCTTCTCACTCCCCTCTATCGTGTGCCTTGCCTGCTCATTCCCAACGTTTTTGAAGTACTCGAATACGTTCAGCCACTGCTCGAACGTTAATGATGTTGGTGTTGCATCAAGATCAATGCTCAGTGCTCTTCTCACATGCTTGAGTTGTTGTCCGGTTAAAATGCCTTTGAGAATATCGCCCAGCGTCGGACGCCACGTGGTAAAACTATACACGACGAAGTCGCGGAAACACTGCCTATCCGCACGGTTCACCAGGGGTGGCCCTCTTTTGCGCAGCCGAAGCATCACTACATCAACTCCTGGCTCGGGCACGAAATCCCTGCGCCGGAAACGATGCACCAACTCCACCTCAAACCAGGGCTTCAGCAGTACTGCGTAAAGTGATTCGTGCGGCTTCCCAAGAAACTTGTCGGCTGCTTCCTTCTGCATAGTCAGATAAGCGTCCTCCGGTGGATATTGCGCTGTCGTGAGCCTGTTCAAGATAGCCGTGGTGATATTGAAGGGAATATTGGCAAACACTTTGTACGGCTTACGAGGCAGGGGATAGTGCAGGAAATCGCCTTCGTGGATCGTCACATTGGGCCTATCCACGAATTGCTGAAGTAGCAGAGCTAACAGGCGCGAATCTTTCTCAATAGCTACCACCTGTTTGCAGCGCAGGGCAAGCTGCTCGGTGATAATGCCCTTGCCGGGGCCTATTTCATACACAATGTCGTCATGACTCATGCTACATCTATCGAGCAGCGAAGCAACAAGGTACGGGTCCTTCAGAAAGTGCTGGGCATAGTAGATACTTTGACGGAAAGAAGATGACATCACGGGTTCCTTTCAAGATGCAAGGCAAACAACAGGCACAAAAAAGCCGCATAGCCAGCTAATTGGCTCATGCGACTCGATGCGAAGCCCGATCTTGAAAAGGCGTTGTGACTGGCAGGCAGCACGCGACGTCTACGTCCCGAGACGAGAAGCGGAACACGCGCTCAAGCAGTAGACCCAAGATGGGCTCCGCTCAGATCTGCCCTATGCTCATACTACGAAACCTTTCATACAATATGCGTTCATAACGTGCTTATTATAGCGTACAGGATTGGTGTTGTCGAGGATTTTCATCTCGCCAAAACCATCGTTCAACTCACGACCACTATTTTTGACGGCAAACTGTCGAGGCTCTCTTAGAAAGATTTCAATACTTTCTCAAACAAAGTAAGAAGCGGATGGGGGCTCGCTTTTTCTCTGATGCTGAGCAGGAGAAGTATGTTCTATACTCCTCGTGTCTATCTTGATGACGGAAAAGCCAAACTATCGGTACTTTGTGGACTTGCGACTTTTGCTCGATTGACAGCAAACAGTTTGTATTTACGTTGGTATCATAAATTCAGATGTAATCGGCCATCAGAAAATGAGCAAGGATAGGGTATTTTCCGGGCCCACAAAGTACCGGTAGCCCTGTATTACTCAACAGTGCAATAAACCGGGGCCTGGAGCCATAGAAGGTAGCTTACTTACACCTATAAGTTTCCTTCGTGGAAATGAAATTGCCAATGAAGGATATAGCGATAGTGATTACTAATGTTGTTACAAATAAGTCTCTAGCTCCTTCTCACGTTGCTTGGAGGCATATTGATACTTTAGCAAGTGAACTTATTTGGAGGGTATTTATATATTTCTACTACTATGGTAATATACTGATAAAGAATGCTCCGACTCCAATTGTAGATGAAAGGGATATAGCATGTTCTCTTATGTTCTCTTGCAATCCCAAAAGCTCATCTTCATTCCGATATTGATCGTCATCGTCATTGTGGTCTTTGTACTTACAGGAGGACTACAGCTACTCCGATCGCGCATGCAGCCTCGAAGACTATCTACACAAACACTCCACAAACAAGAAGATATCCGAGAGCAGTTAGAGGTAACTACACAGCAGCAAGTAGAGACACAGGAACAACTAATGGCTGCTCAGGAGCAGCTGAGAGAGGCACGAGAGTCGGAGTCGCAAGGCGACTCTCTAATAGGAGATGATTTCATAGGAGATGACCTATTGAACAATAAAGCCTGGATCAAATTGACCCAGGAATGTGTGACCTTATTTGATGAACTGGATAGAAAGAGTGCTAATATGGATCCTCGTCGACAAGAGCTAGCAGGCTATGTCTGCTCGCAGCTTGAGGAAATTTTGGAGCGTTGTGGTGTTACGATCATCTCAGGTGACTCAGCTTTTGATGAACGTCGTCATCAACCCTACCCTGCTGTGAGCAGGGTTGCAGCAGGTACGGTCATTGCAGAGACACTTAGTCCAGGTTTTGTTGTAGGGCCTCATGTGCTGCGTCGTGCTCGTGTGCGATTAGCTGAAGAAACTGAATGAAAAAGTGTTCTAGCATAAGTTGTTGCAGTTGGGGAGCGATCATTCACGAACCAATCAGTTGAGGAGAGAAGAATGAGTTACGGAAATACCGTACAGAATCGGATTGAAGCTGTGCGCCAGGGGACGATAGCTGTACTTGAAGGTCTGGCTGAGAAGGCCAAAGCATTTCAACTGCCTTCTCCGCCTACCGTTCTCGAAGACTACCGTGGCAAGCTCAAAGCCAACGACTACCAGGTGCTTGTAGTCGGCGAAGCCAAGCGTGGTAAAAGCACGTTTGTCAACGCCTTGATTGGTCGTGAAATTCTCCCGACCGATGTAGATGTTGCTACCTGCCAGGTTTTCCGTATCCGGCGGGCTGCAAACGAAGCATACCGCATCCGTTTTGAAGACGAATCGCAGCGGGAGATTACACTTGCCGATTTACCCCGTTATGGCTCTCAGACAATGGCTGATGTCAGGGGGTTGCCAAACCTCAACCAGATTATCCGCTGGATCGAAGTGGATTTGCCTGCTCATTTCCTTCCTGAGGGGGTGAGCCTACTGGATACACCCGGCCTGGGTTCGCTCTACTCTGCTCACGCCCAGATCACGCAGCGTTTTGTGCCGTTTGCCGATGCGGTTATTTTCATGCTGGATTCCAGCCAGCCTATCATCCAGCCAGAACTAGGCTTCATTGACAAAATACTGAGCAAAACTCCTCATATCCTGTTCATCCAGACGAAGATTGACCTGCAGCGCCGTGAAAACTGGCAGGCATTGTTGCGTCGTAATCAAGAGATCCTGCAAGAACGCTTCGGAAATCGCCTGACGGATACCCTCGTCAGGCCAATTTCCAGCACCAATCTGCTCAAGGCCACGCAGGCTGAAGATGGCGACGATTATCTGAGAGTCAGCCGCTATAGTCAACTAGCGGCTGTCTTGCAGGTATTCTTGTTTCGTGTAGCCGGTTGGGACCGTGCCGCTATCGCTATTCGTGCCGCTGAAGATTACTATGTGCTTGCTCGCAAGACGCTGGCCGGACGCCTGGCAGCTGTTACTGAAGAGTCTGAGCAGAAGCGTGCTGAAATCCAGCGACGCATTGCTCAGCGCAAGCAGGAGTTCGATAAGGAGTGGGGCAAGTACGGCCAGAAACAAGACGAGTTGATACAGGAAATCCGCAGGGTAGCACTGGCCGGCAAACAGAACTTTCTCCAGGAACTGCAGCAAGGCGGTGAAATTGAAATGGCTCAACGAGCCAGAATCAACTCATTAAAATCGTTTGAAGAGGCGAAGCAATACAGCAGCGTGATGGAAGAGCAGGTGATTGGAGCATTTCTTGACAAGTGGCGTCAAATCCGCCAGCAAGTCTTCAATCAATGGAGCAAGTTACTTGGCCAGTTTATGGCTGCTGCCAATTCCCTCAGTTTCCCAGAAGATACAAGCTCGACGGACGTATTAGTCAGGCATGCACGAAACTTGCAAATCAAAGGGGGCTGGTCGGGCGTTATACAGCAAGCTAACGAGGAAGCAAGATGGGTTTGGGCACTGGTAGGCATCTTTCTTCCGAGTACCATAGCCAATCTGGCAGCACTAGGCTGGGCTGTATTACGTTCATGGAGCATCCGTGCTGACATGCGGCTGGAAAACGCCAGGCAAGTACTACATCAGCACCTGGATGATGAGCTGCAATCTATCCGCCAACAATTTCTGGGCGTAGATTTGAGATATGGCTACCTGAACCACATCGATGGATTCTTCGACTCTCAAGTGCGGGCCATCTCTGAGCATATTCAAAAGGTCGCTGCCCGCAAGTCGGCGGAAGCACAAGTAGAAATCGATCGCCTGTCAGAACAAGCCAGGCTGGATGAACGAGAGCGTCAAGCCAGGTCTGAGCACATGCAGCACCAGTTGTCCAACTGGGATACCATCTCACAATTGATCAAGGATGTTGTGTCTGTCCTCCAGATTTTAGAGCAGTCGTTAGCGATGTTTTCAGGTGAAGACTTGTGAGCTGATCTATAGACACAGAACGAGTGAGGAAAGCTTCGTGGACTCGCCATCACCAATCATTGGCATCGACTTCGGTACCACCAACAGTAAGATGGCCTGGTACAATCCCAAAACCAATCAGGCAGAAATCATTATGAATGCCGAGGGAGAGCTACAAACTCCTTCGGTCGTCTATTTTGGCAAAGATGAAACTCTCATTGGTAACCCCGCGCTGGAGATGCTGGACTACGAGGAGGAGCGCGAGCGTGTCATCCTCAGCATCAAGCGAGAATTAACCACGACCCCTTTCATTGCTCTCCCTGGGAAGTCGGTCAAGCCGGTAGAAGTGGCTACCGAAATCCTACGCAAACTTAAGCGTGATGCAGAAGAGCGGCTCTTTCACCGGCCTGTCACTCGCACCGTGATCACGTATCCGGCCAGTTTTGGTCCGCTGGATCGAGACAAGATTCGCGAAGCGGCTCAATCGGCAGGGTTTGACGAGATCGAGTTGCTGGAGGAACCAGTAGCAGCGGCTATAGCCTACACGCAGATGGGACTCAAAGTAGGCAAGTACGTGCTGGTCTATGACCTCGGTGGCGGAACGTTTGATCTCGCCGTGCTGGCACGTGAGGACAATGGATCGTTCCGTCCCGCGTTGGAGCCTCAGGGGATCAAGCGTTGTGGTGGAGATGACTTTGATGAGGCACTTTACAATTACTGTGACCAAGTTGCCAGAGAGCAATACGGTCGGCCTATCAGTCTAACCAGAAAGCGAGACCTCCACTTCCTGAAAGAATGCCGTCAACGGAAGGAAAATCTTGCGATTACTAAGCGCCGCTTGTTCAAATCGCTCCTGGAGCCTGGGGCAGTTCTTTTCGAACATGAGATAGAACGTGTGACGTTCGAGAGTCTGATTAGTCCCACAGTTGAAGAAACGGTGCGCAAAACGAAGATGCTTCTGGAGCAAGCCAGTGCTGAAAGACAAGCGGTAGATACGGTAGTCTTAATCGGTGGCTCCTCGCGTATACCCCTGGTCAGGCGGCTGCTCGAGGAAGGCCTGCCATTGAAGCCCTTGCAGTGGGAGAAACAGGATATTGCGGTGGCCCTCGGTGCTTCCTATCGTGCCTATAGCTTATGGAAGCCAGAAAATCAGTACCGCAAGGCTGTAGAATTAGCAGGGACCGATAAGAAACTGGATGAGATAAAAATAACACAGCTGAGTACTTTGGCCAATGATCTGGGTCTGACTGAGGACCAAGCTGCCGATATCGAGCGTGAGGTGATGGGGGAGACCAAGAAAGTGCTTGTCTTCAAGACGCGCTTGTTGCAGGTGTTGCGGACGTTTCAATCGCAAAATAATAGGTTGTATGTGTCTCCTAATATTCCATGGAACAAATTCGCCGACGCAAGAGTTAAGTGCAATGTTCCGCAGAGCGAGGAGATTCTGGGACTCATTGATTGCAATTCGATCGGTTCCGCAACGATTCTCTTTGGAACTGAAGGTATTTACTATTTTGGCCTGGTCTTCCGAGACCCGGGAGGCATTATTTCCAACTACCAAGCTGTAAAGATTCCGTACTCTGAGTTGTTTTTATTTCCAGTTAGAATTGATAATAAGCAAGTAGCTGCAGGTAATGGGAAGAAAATCTATCTAGGTGAGAGCGGCGTTTCAAGGGAGAAATTGCGTGATATGCTCAACGCAATTAAAGGGTTTTCTGATTGACTCCTGTTTCTAAGTTAAGGTGGTGCTGTCTATGGACGACATCCAAAAAAGCATCGTAACGCTCCTGCAGAAATCAGCGGAAAGATTGCGCGAGGCAAAGCTTCCAGAAGAGTTGGCGGCCCAACTGGAACAATGCGCTACGCAGGTCTATCAGCCCTGTGTGGTAGCAGTCGTGGGGCAGGTGAAGGCAGGCAAGAGCACCTTCATCAATGCCTTCCTGGGTGAAGACCTGGCCAAAGTGGGAACGACTGAGACAACGGCAACGATTAACTATTTTCTTTATGGCAAAATCACCTCAGACAAACCTGTTCACTGCTTTTGGCGCGGAGGGCGGGACGATTATGTCGACCTGGATTTTGTGAATAGCCTCCAGGGAAACGACATTGAGACATTGCGCCGTGCTGATGGCATCGATCATCTCGAGTACTATCTGCTCAATCACTACCTGGAGCAAGCGACTCTCGTTGATACTCCAGGCATGGGGGCGGTCATCGAAGAGCATCAGAACCGCACTGCTGAGTTCATCCATCTAGAGCAGCAGTTGCGAGTGCGCCATAGCGCAGAGACACAACAGCTTGGAAGCAAAGCAGATGCAGTGATCTACTTGATTAGCTCATCCGCTCGCGAAACCGACCGGGCCTTCCTAGAAAAGTTCCAGCAGGTCACGCAGGACCAACAATCGCGAGCATTTAATGCTATTGGTGTCATGGCAAAGATCGACCTGTATCCTGATGTGATGAATCGGCGGGTAGAACTGGCTGCAAAGATTGCTAGCCAGCTCAAAGAAAGCCTGAATACCGTTGTACCAGTATCGGCAGGTCTCCGACGGGCCTTGGATCGCTTGCTGGAGAATGATGGAGCGGGGCTGCGGCGGCTGATGGAGGCCATACGTCGTATACCCCCGGCAAAACTAGAGAAGTTTCTCAACAATGAAGAATTCTTCCTCGAACTGGATCCTTCCGATTACCCAATTCCCATCGAGGGGCGTGAAGCGCTGCTCGGAAATATGCCGTGGACGGTTTTTACCACCATCGCTCGTGTGGCAGCAGATCCGAGTTTAGATGTGGATGCCGTTACCCAGCGTGTGAATGACCTGGCAGGTTTTGACCGGCTCAGAGAGGTATTGGAACGGCACTTCTTCAAGCGGAGCCAGATTTTGCGCTGTTATCGCATCCTTAAGGACGCAGATCAGGTATTGAAAACAATTAAATACAAGCGTCTACCAGAGTTCCGTGACGCCGACAGAAAAGAAAAGGCTCGACAAGATCGTTTTCTGGCTTTCCTTCGGAAAGTAGAGCATGTCGATCCAACCGTCGTCCAGGACCTAAAAAGGTATATTGAAGATGAGTGGCGTTTAACTGAACGTGCGAAAAGGGTAGAGCAACTGTTAGAGCACCTGGAGCGAGCCTTTGGAAGCATCTCTTTCCAGCTCAATCAATACAGTATAGACTTTGACGCTCTGCACCAGGTATTGGACCATAAAGCCTCGTTCTCATCCGCTGAATTGGACGAACTCCAGGCTATGCTAGGTTTGTACGGCATAGAGCTTGAGAAGCGTTTACCACCCGGTCAGGTAACATTTGAGTACGTCAGGGGACGCCAGATCTATTGGAGAGAGGTCGGTATCGATGATGCGAATCCTCTCAGGCGCGATATCGCACAACAGGTCGCCTCACGCTATGGCTTCATCCTGGAAGAAATGTTGAAAAGAACAGCGATCTAGCGCCTTCCATAATTTCCTAAAAAAACTTCGTGTCAAATTGCTGAATCGCTACTGCACTCTACTTCTTCTTTACTCACGTAGTGGTATCCGTTTGGATAGCTACTTTTCGGTATCACGGTAGTCTCGCTAGGGAGTAGGAGGATATGGCAGGTGGAACGGGGGAGATTCTATAATAATGCAAGACAGAAGAAAAGAGTATTCAAATCTATAGAGAACGTAATAAACTGTCAAAAGAAGGTTCTCCCGCAACTTGATACTGTTGGCGAACCCTCTGTTCATAGGGATTAATGCCTCACTGTAAGCCTGAAAGTTGTCTCGCATTCCCCACTAGGAAGTAACATGCCTTGTTTAAACGGTGTTTCTCCCCACCTTATAAGTTCGCCAACAGTATCAAGTTGCGGGAGAGCCAAAAGAACTGTCAATCGGATTATTTTGCATGCTCTAATATTTTGTCAAGCGCCGCAGAAAGCCGATGCAGAGGTATTATTGAGAAGTGGATGAGCAGGAGTCCCCCCTCGACACTACAGAAGACAACTGGCCTGGGCGTTTTTTGTCGAGCGTTGAGTCTTACCCGCCATCTTGCTGATTTGGCTATATGCCAGCGCCGTCCAGCGCCGTCCAGCGCCCCAAGCTGCTGCGCCAGGTCCATGAAGTCGGTTGCCAGGACCTCAAATGCCGGGTCAGGGGTGAGATCGGGCAGGTTGTGGGGGCCATACTCTTGCGGACGGGGGACAAAGGCTGCCTGCATCCCTTGCGCCTGGGCCGCGCGAAGATCCTCCTGGTGGGCGGCGACCATCATGACCTCGTGGCTCTGGAGTCCGAGCAGCTTGAC
>WNGK01002911.1_pt1 | contig 18568 bp, 6 predicted proteins | sample 5400601 | NCBI WGS metagenome assembly WNGK01 (sample SAMN13153376, study PRJNA577476) | soil metagenome | isolation source: 60 cm soil or saprolite under Garry oak tree replicate 1 | place: USA:California | collected 2016-06-15
GCACGACTTGCCCGCGCTTGCGCCCCCGGTAGCCAGGGGCACAGACGTCATCCAACCGGCGAAAGGCCGGGGGCAGTTCTTCTGTCTGGGGCAAGGCGCGTTGGCGGGCCGCCTCACGCGTGCCATCGATATCAAAGACCATCCAGGCGTTTCCCGCTCGATCCACCAGGCCCCCGGTTTGCTTCTCGTTAGAGTTGTTCAAGAGCGGGCGACTGAGCAGATCATCGAGGAAAAGGGTGCGCAGGGCTTCGACTGGCACCTCGGTCAGCGCCGCTAAAAAGCGCGAGAGGGTCGAGCGAGTTGGCAACCGGTCACGGTCGAATAAGGCCATGAAGGGGCCTGCAAAGGGTTGGAGCCTCGCGTAGAAGGCTTCCAGGGTGCGTTCACCGCTGATGGCATACCCGAAGAGGACCGTGAGAAAATCGATCACCTCGTAGTGCCCGAAACGCCGCCGCGCAAAGCGCACGCCCTCATCGATCTTGGTTAGGACTCCTTGCTTCCGAAGATGCGCTGCCATCAGCACGACTTCGCCAAACCAGGAAGGGGTCGAGGGAACTGACTCGGCAGAGGTCTGGATGATCACCGCTCCATCGGCGATACTGGTCATATGTGCCTCCTTGAGGAAAGGTGTTTGATTCTTCCTTCTCAAAAAGGCACATTTTTATGCCTGCTCGCTACGGGTTAGCAGCTCGTTGCGCATCGCGTGGGAGAAACGCATAGTCTAACCGAATACCTGATGCATCCAGATCTTCCAGCTCTTTGTAATGATAATGAGGTTTTTCCTGACCTATCAATGCCTTACGTGCAAGCGGGAATGACTCCTTAAATACTGTAATGAGTGCTTGGCTAAGCGGGTCAAGACGCTCAGGTGTGCTTGGATCAACATGGCGAAGTCGTAAGTTGGTAACAGCTAAGTTAAAGATTTGCTGATGAAACCTCTCATACGCTGGCTGCTGCACCCTCTCATGCGCTGGCTGCTGCAAGAATGTAAGCAGCATGCTTGCAGCTATGGCTCTGGCCTCAATTCTTTCACTACCTAAGCCTACAATAGTATCCTGGAATAATTGATCTTTTTGTTGTTCTTGAGCAGCGATTTGATCTTCATGCTGCTTCTCACGTGCATCATTGGCACCTCGAAACCCTATCCAGATACCCAAAGTAGCAGATATTAGAACTCCAAGTCCACCGATAGCAGCAATTAAGGCTGCTGCATCCGTTCTCCACCAATTGTTTGCATTGTTTGCTGCTATATCGTCCTGTACAATCTTATCTTTTTGTGCTGCTACTACTGTCGCATCTTCTGTTGGCGTCGCTTGCACCGTTACCGTTCCTGGCGTAGCAAGCCCCAGCACTCTTTCATGTGTGCCAGCCGCTAACACTGGGGCACACACCATGAATGCCAGGAGAAGCAGCATGCCTGCAATGGCAATACCCACTTTCCTTATATCTCTCTTGAGCCAGCACATAAGCAGAGCCTCCACCGTACAATGATTAAACATCCCAGAAAGAGAGCGCTCATTTCCTTTAGGATAGGCCTAATAGGCCCGAACGTGTGTGTTACAACGTTTAACTCTCTCGATCTCTAGAAAAGCTTCACCATGAGCTAGAAGGTATTTTTCAAGCACTTTCTCTCCAAGATAACGGCATTTATCATTGACACACGAGCCGAAATGTAGAACCCAGAGCGGCTTGAGTACCCTTCCTTAGAGAGCAAGATGTGAGATTATCTTGAACATGACAGCTTTCTCTTGACTGAGCGGTTTTTCAATATGCAGCAATAGACGATATACTTAGCCTACAGAAGCGCCGGGTAACAACTCTTATGAGCAAGACGATAGGAGCCCATCCTTTTACAGGATCTTTGGCAAACAACTCTTGCTACAGAAGAAGAATGAGACGATACCTCCAGAACACTTCATGTACAGGAAGTTTGCCTTTTTGATGTTTGCACAAGTAGAATGAGACATAACCAGATTGCATCGATCGCTGTCAAATGAGTACGAATCTGCTCCTAGACTGCCATTACCAGGCATCATTTGCCTAGCAATAATGCCTGAGCTTATGTCATTTTAGATATGCACTGCTTCAAAAGGCAAACTCCCTGATGTAACTCTGACCTTGTCTAAAGCAAGCAGCCTACAGTAAATTTGTAAGAGTCCGAAATAATTTGACTACTTGCTATTCAAAAACCTAGCTGGATTTTTAATAACATTTCTACATACACCATAGTGGAAGTGTAGTGTAGTTACCTGAATTGATCCTGTGAAGAAGCTGAGATGAAACTGAGAGGAAGGAAGCAGTGTTTTTGTAGGAGATACCTCTTTTGGCTTCTCAGGCGAAGAGGCTCTACCGACCTTACCGTTGTAAATTTCGTCGGCGAGCCTAATAGGCCGGATACCACATCAAACAGATCAATCAGTAGGCTTAACGTCACGCGGACTGTCATCGGGCTGTCATGAAGAAGGGATCACATAGTCAGGGTGTTAGGCATTTTTCACCCTTGGCCATCAAGACTGAGATGGCTGGCGCTCGTTTTGAGCGCAACTTATGGCTTGCTGTCTCAATCTTGATGGGCGCCATTGGGATTTGCCAAAGACCCTGCTGGTAATCCACATTTGTCGTGCAACACTCGTTTTCAGTTGGTAAAAAAAGAACCGCACTCGCCTCGGTCTCCCTATTTAGACAAGCAATACATTTGCTGCTATACTGACTCTTGACGGAAAAGTCTTGACGGAATGTCCCTTCTGTCAAGAGTTCATAGCAAGCAGACAGTATATCTTGAGCAGAACAGGGATCCAGACACTGGTTTCTCGAACAAAAATGAGACCCTAAAACTCTTGACAGAAATTTTTCAGAACCATATGATGCCCTGCGAAGCAGTAGTTGCGCTTCTGTTTCATCAGCCAGAACGGCGACGAATCTTGCGACTATTCGTCACCCGTCAGCTCATACGCAAAGGAGAACGACGTATGCCAACACCACGGCCGGATGACAGGATACTCCTTTTTCCACAGACCGCAACTAATCGGTGGATTGAGGCATACGCTCGTGCCGAACTCAGCGGAAAGAGCGAAGCCACAATTGATGCGTATCTCCGCATTCTCCGCCAACTCACCGCGTGGGTGGCACAGCTTCCAGGAAGTGAGGGGCAGTTTCATCCGCAGTTCCTGACGAAGACCGCCTGCGGTGACTATATGGAAGAACTCAAGGAGCAGGAGTATAGCACCAGCCACCAGGAGCGCGTCAAAACGGTGGTGAACGGCTTCGCAAACTGGCTTATAGCAGAAGGTGAGATGAGAACCAATCCTACTCGTGGCATCACCATTGCTCCCCAGGCCTTACTGGCTCCGCGTGAATTATCAAAAGATCAACGTCTTGTGCTCCGCAATCTGGTCGAGCGATCAGGAGACCTCCGTGGCGCGGCAATGTTTGCTTTGGGCTACTGGGCGGGGTGCCGCGTGAGCGATGTTTCCTACCTGCTGATGAAGTATGCCCAGGTAGGACGGAAGATCGGCAAACTCCATGTGGGGCATAAAGGTGAGAAGTATCGAGACATTATCCTTTTAAACGCAGCACGGGAGGCACTCTACGAGTATCTTCAGAAGGGGAAACGAGCACGAGAAAGCGATTATGTGTTCACGTCGCAGAGGGAAACGATCCCAGTCCCCGAAGGAGAATTCGATGGCTGGCGACTTGGGGAGGCTGCCATCCACGAGTGGTTCAAACAACTCAAAGCAACGGCAACTGAAGCGGAAGCCTCATTTATTCGTGATGTAACCTTTCATGATCTCCGTCATGATTTTGCCCACCGTGCCAAAAAAGAAGCAGGCTTGGATGATGGAGAACTCGCGGTGTATTTGGGTCACATCACCAAGCATGGCACTCCTGCTATTCAAACCACAGCACGTTATACGCAACCAAGTATGGATCAGATTCGCCAGAAGTTGAAGGATATGAAAGGGCAGTAAGGATGATTCTCCTAATTCCGTCGGAAATTGAGCAGTTACTTTACACATGCATTATACTACATGATCATGAGAGCAATGTAGTGGATGCAACCCCGGATTGTAGCAGAAATAATTGACTGAGAAGGATCTCGCCGAGTGACAACATCACGTCTGATCTCAGCAGCGAACCCCCAGCAGCTGGAAGCGATCACTACTACAGAAGGGCCACTGCTTATCATCGCAGGTCCTGGTTCTGGGAAGACCTTTACCCTGGTTGAGCGTATCGTCTACCTCCTGACCGAAAAAAGCATTACCCCAGAACGCATCATGATTGTGACCTTTACTGATAAGGCTGCACAAGAACTCACGACGCGCATCTCCAATCGGCTTGACCAACTTGGTGTGCGCTTCAATTTGAACGAGATGTATCTTGGTACCTTTCACGCGATTTGCCTGCGGTGGTTACAGGATCACCGGGAATTTACCCGGCTCAAACACAACTTCATGGTACTTGATGAATTTGACCAGCACTACTTTGTGTACCAGCGCTTCTCCGCATTTGAGGCTCTGGAAGGTATTACCCTCCTCACTCCTGATACCATGAGCACCTGGGACCGCAGCGAAGCACTGGTGAAGTGGATCAATACAGTGGCCGAGGAATCTCTCGATATAAAGACGCTCCTCACAACTCCAGATGAAGCTATCAGCGCCCTGGGCCGCTGCGTGCAACTCTATCGCACACAGCTTGAAGAGAACAATGCACTTGACTTCTCCACCATTCAGAGCGAAGCCCTGCAGCTGCTCCGCGATCACCCATCCGTTCGTGATGCCCTGTATTCGCAGATTGCCTATGTGATGGTAGATGAATATCAGGACACGAACACAATCCAGGAGCAAATCCTAGTGGAGCTTGTCGGAACGAACAGCCCCAATCTCTGCGTAGTCGGTGATGATGATCAGGGAATCTATCGGTTCCGTGGTGCAACGATACGCAATATTTTGCAGTTTGGTTCGACTTTCACAGGTCCTCGCAAACAAGTTACCCTGGAGATCAACTACCGGTCGCACCAGGCAATCATCGATTTCTTTACACGCTGGATGGCCGGCCAGGAGTGGGAGCACCAAGGACAACAATTTCGCTACCATAAGCAGATTGTCCCGCGTCCCGCCGAATTCCCACAGCTTCCGGCCGTGGTGCGAGTGTCTGCTAAATCCGATGCTGCCTGGCAAGAGGAGGTCCTCAACTTTCTGCAGTCGCTGAGGACTGAAGGACATCTGACGGATTGGAACCAGGCAGCCTTCCTTTTCCGCTCGGTCAAGAATCCAAAAGTTCGGGCGCTGGCCACGTACCTGGAGGAACAAGGCATTCCCGTGTATTCCCCACGTGCCAACCAGTTCTTTGACCGCGAGGAAGTGCGCCTGATGATCGGTGCGCTCATTTTCCTCTTTCCTCAGTTTTTCGAGGTGCGGAAGTGGCGAGCTGATGCCCATCTTGATATCTGGGATTACTACGATAACGAGTGCTTTGCCGCCTTTGCCGAGGCGCTCCGCAAGCCCGAGAATGCAGACCTGTTGCGTTGGGCCAGGCAGAAGGCGAAGCAGCATCGCCCCCTTATCGAAAATGCCGACTACGCCTTCTCAGGCTTGTTCTTTGAGTTATTGCACTTTCCACTCTTTAGTCGCTATTTGGAGGAGGATCTGCTCAAAGAAGGCTTGCAACAAAGTCGAGCAATGCGTAATTTGGGGCTCTTCTCCCAGTTGCTCAACAAGTTTGAGTACCTGCATCACATCACCGTTCTCAATCCTGAGTACCTCGACCAGAATCTCCAGAACCTGTTCAATCGATTTCTCCGTTTCCTCAAGGACGGTGGGATCAATGAGTACGAAGACGAGGCAGAGTATGCTCCCAGCGGCTACGTTTCCTTCCTCACGATTCATCAGGCAAAAGGGCTTGAGTTCCCAGTGGTGCTTGTCGATTCCCTGTATGCCGTTCCGCGCAGGCAATACACCGAGCTTGATGAAAAGCTCGAACAGGGCTATCTTGTACGCCCACCCTTTGAGCCGCTCGCACAGACCAAGTACTATGATTTCCGGCGACTCTACTATACTGCCTTCTCTCGTGCGCAGAACCTGCTCGTGTTGACTGCATCCGAGAAGGAAGGCCAGGGTCGCACACCGTCAACCTACTTTAAGGACTACTATCAGGGGCTTCCATCCTGGCGCGATCCGGCGCTCCGCCTCCCAGAGCTGCCCCTTGAGGAGGTGAAGCTGGCCAATCTCAAGCGTGAGTACTCCTTCACCTCCCACATCACGGTCTACGAAAACTGCGCTGAGCAGTATCGCTTCTTTCGTGAACTGGACTTTGCGCCGGTACGCCGCAACGCTATCCTCTTCGGGACACTCGTTCACCAGACGATTGAGGATATCCACCGAACTGTCCTCCGTGGTGAGCAAGATCGCCTTTCCGAAGACCGCATCCGCACATGGTTTGATACCAACTACATCCTGATCACCCAACGTGAGCGCGTCTACCTCGCCCCTTATGCTCGTAACCTGGCAGTTGAGCAAGTGCTTCGCTACTACCGCCGTCAAAACGGGCACTGGTCACATATCCGCCAGGCTGAAGTGGATGTCTCACTCGTCAAAGAGCACTACATTCTCGCGGGCAAAGTGGATCTTATCGCAGGTCAGAATGAAACCGTGGAACTGGTGGATTTCAAGTCGGAGCGCAAGCTCGATGTCAACGACCTCAAGGATCGTGATAAGCTGAACCAGTATCGCCGTCAACTTGAAGTGTATGCGTATATCGTCGAGCAGCGGACCGGGCAGAAAATTAGCAAAACGCACCTCTACTATACAAGTGAGGAGTCAGGTAACCCGTATATTACCTTCTACAGAGATGGCCGTTCTATCGAACAGACCATCCAAACCTTTGACACAGTAGTGAGACGCATTGAAGCGCGCGACTTTGCCATCCCAGCGCGTCCGGTCAAACTGTGTCGTGAGTGCGATATGCGCCACTACTGCGATGCCAAGAACTGGAAGTTTGGGAGCGACAATACATGAGTACTGATCATCACCAGCAGGAACTCGACCTACATGAGACCGGATCCGTCAAGCGGGTCGAGGAGTACGAGTTTGAACCAATTCGAGGCTATCCTATGCTCCGTTGGGCCGGCAAGCGCCCCTTTACCTCCACCCACTACTACCCAGCACAACACAAAGAAACATACGGCACAGAAGTTGACAGCTGGCGCAATAAGATCTACTGGGGTGATAACCTCCAGGTAATGAGCCATTTGCTCAAAGAATACCATGGCCAGGTCAAATTAGTGTATATTGATCCACCGTTTGACTCCAAGGCCGATTATAAAAGAACTATTAGAGTTAAAGGTAATGAAGCCACAAATGATCGGACTGTGTTTGAAGAGAAACAATACACTGATATTTGGACAAATGACGATTACCTGCAATTTATGTACGAGCGCTTGATACTGATCAAGGAACTTATAGCGAATGATGGTGTTATTGCCCTCCATTGCGACGACAAGAAGGCGCATCACTTGCGTTGCCTTCTTGACGAAGTGTATGGACCCAACCATTTCATCAATGAAATAATTTGGCACTTTCCAGGACGGGCTATGCATCTTGATACGAGATTCAATCGAAAGCACAACAACATTTACATTTACTCAAAATCAGATAGATTCCGTTTAGTTGACGCTGCTGAAGCATGGACTGAGGAAGAATTTATTCGCGTAAAGAAACAGGCAGTTTTTGTTGACGACGATGGGCGTCGATTCATATGGCAAGATCGGTCTGGGGGAGAATCTCATGCCTATAAACGATATCTAGACGACGTGTTGCAGGCAGGAAAGGCAATGGATGATGTTTGGAAGATGAGTATTGAAACTAGTTCAGATAAGCGGCGCACAGACTATCCCACGCAGAAACCTGAGGCATTGCTTGAACGCATTATCCGTGCTCTCTCTAACCCTGGCGACCTCGTTTTCGATTGCTTTATGGGTAGTGGAACTACCCAAGCAGTGGCAATGAAACTAGGCCGACGCTTTCTTGGTGCAGACATCAATCTGGGAGCAGTACAAATTACAACAAAGCGGCTACTTGCAGTTGCATCAGAACTCGCAGTACAATCGCCTACCTTATTGGCGGAAGGAGAGATTAATACCCTTTACACCGGCTTCGAGGTCTATAACGTCAACAACTACGATATTTTCCGCAACCCGGTTCAGGCCAAGGAGTTGCTCATTCAGGCGCTGGAAGTGAATCCACTTCAAGCTGGCAGCCTGTTTGACGGCGAGAAAGATGGGCGCATGGTCAAAGTTATGCCCATCAACCGGATTGCGACACGCCAGGACCTCAACGAACTCATCACCGGTTTTGATTACAAAGCATTTGAGCGACGCCGGGCAGAACATCTCAGCCAGCCGGTAGAGAAGATCATACTCGTCTGTATGGGACATGAGCCTGACCTGGCTGCGCACCTCCAGCACGAGGTGTCTCCCTACAAGCTGGACATCGAAGTGGTAGATATTCTGCACGACAGGCAGGATCTCCAGTTCAAACGCGACGCTGAGGCAGTGATCGCCATCCAGGATGGTTACCTGGTGATCGAGCAGTTCTATCCTATGAACCTGCTCGCCAAACTCAGCCTCCCACAGGAGTACGTGGAGGATTGGCGGGAGTTGGTGGATTCGGTCATGGTCGATTGGAACTATGACGGTGCGGTCTTACAACCTGCTGTCATTGATGTGCCCGAGGGAAGCGAACTCGTTGCTGGCCGCTACAGCATTCCGGACGATGCTGGCACGATCCGCGTCAAGATCACTGACTTGCTCTCTGAGTCGCTGGAGAAGGAGCTGACGCATGGCTAAGTCAGTTGTGGTCCAGTATGATTTCCCTTTCTACTTCCACCTGCGCGATTTCTATGTACAGAATCGCGGGCGCATACGCCAGCACTACCGTGAGCTCACCAGGAAGTACCTTGATTTCAATAGCCCTGCGAATGCTAATGCCTTCTTGCGCCAGCCGCAGTTCGAGGCGCTGGAGATGTACGTCTTCCTCAAGGAGTTTCTCGACAATAAGCCTATGCATCAACTCTTCAAGGAGTGGTCCGAGCGGGTAGAGCAGTTCTCAGGGCGTGGCTTTGTTGCCGAACACGAACAGCTCGGTAAAGTTTCCCAACCTGGCATGTTTGAGGAACTGACCAAAGGGGTTTTCGAGCAGGTGTATAACCATCTGAAAGCCTATACGCGCGACTACCCCAACTATATCTTCGCATTGACCATGGGCACTGGCAAAACCATCCTCATGGCCACCTGCATCTTCTATGAGTTTATACTCGCCAATAAATTCCCTAAAGATCCCAAGTATTGCCACAACGCCCTGGTCTTCGCTCCTGATACGACTGTACTCCAGGCACTGCGAGAGATCCAGACCTTCGATAAGTCGCGGGTCGTCCCCCCCGAATATGTCAGCTGGCTCGATGCCAACATCCGCTTCCATTTCCTGGATGAGGTGGGCATGACGCTCAACGTTCTTGATCGCTCCCGCTTCAATCTGATCGTCTCTAATACGCAGAAAGTCATCCTGAAGCGCCAGCACAAGCCCAAATCGCCCTTCGAGCTCTTCATGTCGAGTCATCAGCTATCCTTCCCTGCTGGGTCGGTCTATGCTCAATACGGCAGCCTCTACGAGAGTGATGAGCTGGATAGCGAGGAAGCGCTCACCTCCAATCAACGCTTCCAGAAGCTCCAGCGGCTCGGTCAGCTTGGTATCTACGTTGACGAGGCACACCATGCTTTCGGCACGCAACTGGCTCAAGACATGGGGACGGATAGCAGTAGGACGAGTCTGCGCCTGACAATCGATGAACTGGCCATGAGCCTCAAACGGGCTGGATCCCACGTCGTTGCCTGTTTCAACTATACCGGCACACCCTATGTCCAGAACCACATCCTTCCCGAGGTAGTCTATGCATTCGGCTTGTCCGACGCAATTCAGGGGCAATACCTCAAGCAGGTGCGCATTCACGGATATCAGAATGCCCAAACATCGGAATTTGTCGAGATCGCCATTCAGGATTTTCTCTCTCATAATGACCTGGATGATCGTCACGAGGATTTACACCCCAAAATGGCCTTCTTCGCCGCCACTATCGAAGAACTCCAGGACGAACTCCGGCCGGCCGTAGAGCATGCCCTCCTGGAACACGGGATCTCCACGGACAAAATCCTTGTCAATGTCGGTGATCCCAGACTCACCTCCAATGAGGACATTCGCGAGTTCAATCGCCTTGATACCCCGGGTTCGGGGAAGCAGTTCATTCTGCTTGTCAATAAAGGTCGTGAAGGCTGGAACTGTCGCTCGCTCTTTGCGGTCGCGCTTTACCGCAAGCCAAAATCGAAAATTTTCGTTTTGCAGGCGTCCATGCGCTGTCTACGCTCTATCGGCGCAGCACAACGTACGGGACACGTGTACTTAAGCGACGAGAATATGTCGATCCTGGAAGATGAGCTACAACAGAATTTTCGCGTCTCAGTGCAAGGTCTCCAATCGAGTGGCTCCGATTCGCAACCCGTCTCAGTCCACGTGAAGATTCCCGTCGAGCAAGTGCGCCTCACCAGGATACGCAGCCTCTTTCAGCTGCGGGAGAAGCAGTTCCCTGCCCACATAGACCTGGAAATAAAGAAAGCCCCGACCGATCAGTACCGTCTCATACACGAAGAACGCGAGGGACTCTCTGCAAACAGTCACACCATCAAAACAGAGGACATCTCCCAGGCGAAAGAGCGGCGAAAGTTTAGCCCATTCACCCTTGTAGCAGAAGTTGCCCGCTACCTGAACCGGTCCTGCCTAGACATCGAAAAGATCCTGGCCAGTACAACAGAGGACATTGCTACCATCGTCTCGAGCGTCAACGAATTCAACGAACTCCTCTACGACTGGGTGATTCCGCGCCTCTTCCAGGAGCTCTACACAATCGAAGTGTATGAGCACAGAGAAGAACAGGTCATCGAACTCGTCAAAGTGCCCGAGCGTGGCTACTACGAGATCAACGCAAAGCCTGCACTCGTTACCCGAGAACAAGAACATCAAGCATACGCAGATAAAAGCTTTCATCTGGATGCCTACTGTTTTGACTCGGAGCCAGAACACTATCTTTTCCCGCTTCTGCTACACGACAGTCAAGTGAAAAGAGTCTACTTTACCGGTATGCTCACGCACAACCAATCAGACTTTTTTATTCAATACATTGACCCGGAGTCTCATACGATTCGCAGCTACTACCCGGATTTTCTACTCCAAAAAGATGACGGCAACTATTACATCGTCGAGGTGAAAGCCGATTACCAGATCGATGCGCCGGTCGTCGTGGCGAAACGAACATTTGCAGAGAAGACCGCTGCAGCCAGTAACATGACATATTGTCTTCTTAAAGCAAGCGATGCTCTAAAAGGGCACTATGAGATGATTTGGCACCCAGTGTCAAGAGAAAAGTATCTGGAAGAGATTATTCAACAACGTATGAGTCCACTTGCAGAATGAGACGGTGCGTAGGTCCAGGGCAGAGAACAGGGTTGCATAGCCTGCCCTCTGAAAATTGCTTGCGAGGGAACCCGGCAGATTGTTTAATCAATTTTCATCATCATTCCTGTCATCGGGTGACATCGGATGTCAGTGTCAATGTGTTTTGAGCTCGATAACGGTGCCTTAGTAGAAATCGACAGAGGGAAGTTGGTTTTTATAGCCATGGGTAATATGTCTGAACTGGTATTAGATAATGATGATAGAATTTAGTGGTAATTCCGCGTATGAAAAGCAACCGCGCTTTTCCGAACGGGGGGAAAGAACTCTTTTGGATGCAGGTCGGCTCCCTATAGAGGACCTGGCGATTCTCGCGCTGCGCGAGGGCAGGCGGCCTCGCCCTATTTATCAGGTGCATCGGTGGTTCGCTCGCCGCTTCGGGTCTGCTTTCCGTGCTCTGCTGACGGCTGCTGCTTTACCAGAGGGAGCAGATTTTTGGCCGGCCTACTATCATGGTACGGACTGGGGCGGCTGCACTATCCTCGACCCCTTCGTCGGAGGGGGGACCTCGATTATAGAGGCACTGCGCCTGGGTGCTACTGTGGTGGGGATTGACGTTGACGCTGTTGCGTGTGCAGTTACTCGATTTGAGACCCATTTAGGTACTCTGCCAGACATACGATCTACCCTAGATGAACTGAAGTGTCAGGTAGGAGAACGGCTAGCCCAATACTATCAAACGGTGATCGAGGGGAATGAAACACGAGAAGTGCTCCACTATTTCTGGGTACAGGTGGTAGATTGTCCCCACTGCGGGCATCTTTTTGAAGCCCATCCACATTACCAGCTTGCCTATGAAGCGGAAGGTACATTACAGTGGGTCTTCTGCCCGAACTGCCACGATGTGAAAACCATATCTCGTAATGAGGCAGAGCTTTGTTGTGAACGCTGTAGCCTCAGAATGTCTATTCAGGCGGGAACAACCCATTACGGTCTTCTCAAATGTCCCCATTGTAAAGGGCAGGAGCGCCTTATTGATATTGCGACTCGTACGAATACCCCGCCACGCTGGCGCCTCTTCGCACTAGAAACCCTGGAGCCAGCAAAAAGCAGAGTAGTTCCAATGAAACAGCGCTGTTTCCGTCCAGCAACGGCCTACGACGAATCGGTTCTGGAAAATGCCCTGAGTGCCTTACAGGCCAGAAAAGAGTTAGATGGCACCTTGCCTTGGATTGCCAGGCGAAGTATTCCTCAGGAAGGTAGAGTCGATAATCGCCTAGTTGACTACGGATATCGTCACTATTGGGAGCTTTTCAACCCGAGGCAGCTCCTTCACCTATCGCTCCTGGCCGAAGCGATCGATGGACTTGAAGAGCCGAAACATGAGGCGATGGCCATCGCCTTCAGTGACCATTTAACTACGAACTGCATGATGACACATTACGCATTTGGCTGGCGGCGTCTTGCTCCACTGTTTTCGGTGAGGGCCTATCGCCATATAACTCGTCCTGTAGAAATTAATCCCTGGATAGATGGCACTGGTCGCGGTACATTTCCCAATGCAGTACGCCAGGTTCAAAGGGCTATTGAGTGGACGCGTGCGCCGAAGGAGGCTCTGCTTGAAGGTGGATTCTATGTCACACGCAAACCAATTGCCGCTTCTGCGGAGGCCAGTATTGTACCTCATGCAAGTATCATACATAAGAATTCGCAACTCCTCGATTTCCTTGAAGACGAGACTGTTGACCTTGTGTTAACCGATCCACCTTACTTTGATAATATCGCCTATTCTGAACTATCGGACTTTTTCCTCCCCTGGCTCCAGCTCTTTGGTCTTATTCCGTCAGATGCAGAAGGTGCAGTGGGTTTCCACGAAAACTTAGCGGCGAAAGGACGGAGCGAAGGTTCAGTGTTGAAGTTTCAGCATGCCTTGAGGAACTGCTTTACAGAGATCGCCCGCGTACTTAAGTCCAGGGGGCGATTAGTGTTCACATACCAGCACCGCACCGCTGTCGCGTGGTATTCCCTGGCAACAGCCTTGGCAGGTGGTGCAATGCGCGCTATTCAGCTTTTCCCATTGCTGGGGGACAGCAATACCGGCCTCCATAAACACGAGGGCAATAGCACGTGGGACGCAGTATTCGTTGTTGTGAAGCACGGACAGGTGAAGAAAGCACCTGTTATTAATCTGTCTCATAGTGTAGTAAGGGCTGCTCAAGATCACTACATAGTGTGGGCACGCAGGCTCAGTGCTCAGACTATAGCTGAGTTCCGAGATGCCGATCAGAGAAACTTCTACCGGGCCTGTCTAGTTGCCGGTACATTCGGCTTATTTCCCAGTCCAGATGACGGTGGAGTAATCAAACCTCTGCAGGAGTTACTCGAAGAAGATCCCCCACCAGTGTAGGGAAGGAGATGTGAACTCGTGCCTCAATTTAGCAAAGAAGCTCTATCGCAATACATCCGCACTGAGTGCAGGCGCCAGTTGAAGCTGTATCTCTCTCCAAACAAGCGCGATTACGCAGATGAGCGAAATGCGCAGCAAATGCCCCCACCACAGCAACCCCGTCCAGGACTGGAACAAATTACACAGGCCGGGGAGAGATGGCAGGCGGAGAAGTTGCACGACCTGACCCAAACGTTCGGTGCCACAGCGATAGTAGGAAATCCTTACACTCATTCTTCCGGGCAGGTCAGGTATCACAACGTACTACTACAAGGTGCGTTGATGCATGCAGCCCCAGATCGCTTTCTCGTCGAGGCAGAATTCGAAATTGAACCAACATTCGAAACTGAGCAGGGAATCGCTGGATATCGTACTCAATTCAATTTGGAGTACGCGAGAGTTCGCCCTGACCTCATTGAAGTGCTACCCCCGTCGCACTTTTCCACGTTTGTCGCACCATCCGGTGAAGTCGAGAATCTCCCTGCTCTAGACGCACGACTTCAATTACGCGTTATCGATATCAAGTTGACCGCAGAGCCCTCTCCTAGCTACTTTGCAGAGGTTACCTATTATACAATAGCTCTGGCCTGCTGGCTGGTTGATCATCATCTCGATCATCGGTTCGTTGTTGTCCCTGATGGTGCGGTTTGGCCGGGATCACACGCTGCCTCACACCTCACGATGACCAACCGCAGCCTCATGGCTCAGGGAATCACGCCATCAAACCTGCAACTTCGGGAGGCTCTGGAACAAGACCTGGAACATGTGCCATACGAAGTATTCGCCTTTCGCCTTCGTCGTTTTCTTCAGGAAGACCTTCGTGAAGTCTTAGCCGAGCCATCCTGGCAAGCCTTGGAATGGCATGTAGACAACCGGTGCAAAGGGTGTGAATATCTTGGTTACTCCTGGCACAATGCGCAGGGGCAGCCCACCTATCACGCTGATCACTGCATTCAAATGGCTCAGCGACAGGACCATCTCAGTAGAGTAGCTTTTATTTCCCGCGGTGCCAGCATGGTACTGCATGGCCAGAGCATTGGTAATGTCTCATCCCTAGCACAGCTGGCGCCAACGCATCCAGTATACGATATGCACCAGGTGCTACGTGCGACACGCACCGTTGTTTCCAGTCGTGCCAATTCGCTTCAGACACAGCAGGCTCATGTCGCACCGTCCAGCGGCACTTCGGCGGTGATGCCGAAATGGGCCGACCTCCATATTTATCTCTCCGCTGATTTTGATCTGGGGAGTGCTATCACCTTTGCCTTCGGCTTGAAAGCATTTTGGCTAGAACCTCGCCCGTTTGGTTCGACTGATACTTCCCCCAGGAACAGAGAGGACTGGAGGGGAGCTGTCTCATTTGTTGTCGATCAGAAAGATCTTCAGTCCGAGCAAAGAGAACTCTTGGCATTTCTTAACCAAATAAATTTGATCCTGACGGACGCGCGTAACCGGCATCTTGATACCACAGTTCAGTTTTATCTGTGGGATACCCTTCAATATGACCATCTGACACGGGTTATCGGACGCCACCTGCAGGCAATCCTGAGAGAGCGAACGATCCAACATCTTGCCTGGCTCTTTCCGTCAGAAGAATTGTTAGCCAACTATGCGTTGATGACGCGGAAATCACCTATTACTATCGTCCGCGAGGTGGTGCGCACATTGCTCGTCGCGCCTATTCCGCACTACTACAGCTTATTAGATGTTGCTAGGATCTATCATGACCCGCAACTTCCACCGAATATTGCACGATTCAGTGTACATCCACTGTTTGAGGATGAACTGAGTGATCAGATCCCATCTGAGCGAGCACATGAAATTTGGTCGCGCGCCACGATCCCCCATCACTGGTCGCAACAGATGCGCACGCTCGATGAGACGATAAGGAAGAGACTCAGTGCGCTACAGACAGTGACCGAGCAATTGGAAACCGACCTGAGGGCAGGATTGGGCCAAACAGCGCCCAAAATCAGGATTGGCCCCCCTCAGTACGAGGAACGCCTCAGTTTTGACGGGCAGCTCTGGTATGCATTTGCGAAACTCAACGAAGCTCTCGCCGAACTCGAAGTCCAGCAGCAACGAGCGATGCCTCCTCATGAACGCGAGGCGAGGTATTACAGTGCCCGACTGATTCGCCAACTCACGGGAAGTGAAGAGCAACATGCGCTTGCACAACTCAATCTGACCTCCCGCCGAGGTCGCCGTGTTTACGAATTGCGCGCTGCGTCATGTGAGGTGAAACTGCGAGAAGGCGATTTTAACTTCGCGCTGGCGCCAGAGGCACAACCGGGTTTCCTGGATCAACCACATCTCTCTATTACAAGAGGAACGCCGCTGGAGCCCACCAACCCAGTAGATCGGTGGCACACCCGCATGGAAGATGTAACTGCGGTGACGGTAGCAGGTATCGACAGAGACAACAGGCTCATTGCCCTTGATCCGAACCGTCGCTGGCCAGATATGTTGAATGACTTAGAAGCCCACAGTCTAGCGAGTTTCGCCGCTGACGTAATTCTCGACCCTGTCTATCACGATTACTTCACGAGGAAACTCCGGGCTGCTCTACGTGCGATTGGGAATCCGCCATTGGCACGAAGTGATCCTCTAGTACGACAGGCAACTGGACAAACAACGGGACTTGGGGCTCGGAGAACCGGGCATACGCCCCCTGCAGATCTCCTTTGGGATGCGCCGACAATGTACACCACGAGTATTGCACGTAACCTCACCTTGGTGCGTACAGCACTTGTGCAGCACGGCCTCAATTTGAATGCCTCACAGTGGGCTGCATGGGAAGGGGCCCTGTCGAGACGTCTACAGCTTGTATGGGGTCCTCCGGGAACAGGAAAGAGCCGGACAGCGAGAGCAATTGTTGTTGGCGCTGTACTGGAAGCTCATCAGCAGAAGAGGCCGATCCGCATCCTCGTCTGTGCGTCCACTTACACAGCGATTGATAATGTACTGCTGGACGTCTATGACGACATCCAGACTCTCTTGCCCCACTCCGCATTCGAATTTTATCGCATTCGGTCCTATCTTCAACCACGAAACGGGAGCATTCCTCTTCAAATTGATCTTGAGTTGAACAAGCGCAACCCCTCGCAGCCAGTCGCCGATCTACGTACCCGCTTACAGCAAGCAAGCGGAATCACTATCGTAGGAGCAACTCCGGAGCAGGTTCATAACTTACTTGTGATCAACAATAACCCTGCCCAGGACGAGCTGTTTGACCTAATCTTAATTGACGAAGCATCACAGATGGATGTGGCTCACGCCATTCTCACTCTCTGCTCCCTGGCAACAGATGGGAGCGTTGTTCTCGCGGGGGATCCTAAGCAGTTGCCTCCTATTCATCAAGCTGAAGCACCGGTCGGATTGGAGACTATGGTCGGTTCAATATACGCTTTCTGTGAGCAGTTCCATCGCGTATCTCCCGCCATGCTGGAAGAGAACTACCGTTCCAACTCGACGATCGTAGAATTTTCACGAAATGCCGGGTACCGGGCGGGTTTGAACAGTTTCTCACCAGACATGCGCCTCCACCTTCTTGTACCTTTACCAGCAGCGCAACCCCCAAACTGGCCCACCAGCCTTTATTGGACGACTGCATGGTCGGCATTCCTCGATCCCGATTATCCGATGACCTGTTTTGTCTATCCTGAGGGGCGAAGTAGCCAGTGGAATCAGTTCGAGGCAGATGCAGTTGCTTCGCTGATTCATCTACTGCATGGGCGGGTAGCGAATCAGCCGCTCAATGAGAACAATCCCGAAACTGGCAACCCCATAGCAATGACTACTCACGCAGCCTACCAACCAAACGATTTTTGGCAGAAGGCTATTGGCGTCGTCACGCCGCATCGGGCACAGCAAGGACTAATTATCAGCCGATTGCAGGCAATATTTGCGGGCACCGGTGTGCAACCATCACTCATTCGCGATGCGGTAGACACAGTAGAGCGTTTCCAAGGACAGGAACGGGATGTAATTATCGCCTCATTCGCCCTAGGCGACCCAGACGCAATACAGAATGAGGATGAATTCCTCATGAGCTTGAATAGATTCAACGTGATGGCCTCTCGGCCACGAGTAAAGTTGATTTTGTTCATATCACGTCAGATAGTGGATCATCTATCAAGTGATCTGGACACACTCCGAGAATCGCGCTTACTGAAGCATTTTGTAGATTCTTTCTGTAGAGATACGAGCAATATGAACCTGGGCTTTCTTGACCACGGGGTGACACAGTTAGTGGCTGGCCAATTTAAGCGTCGATATTAACATGAATCTGCAGAGGCGAGCGGTAGGCCACGAATTCCTCATAAGCTTTTGAGATGCAACCCCTTGCAACACATTCTTATACTCCGCACCATTTAGATCACTCCATCTCACTTCTTAACGGCCCGAAATACGGAAGATAGTAAGTTACCTCTTGGACTGCACCCATAAGAGCGTCACTACCCAAAATTTGTTGAGGGAAGAAATTAGTACCCACATTCCGCAGTTTCAGCCAGACGGATTATAGATTTGTTCATAGAGCGGCCCCAAGAGAGCTAAGATCAGCCGATGCAGAGGCCGAAGACGCAACACGATGGTGAGCGAGGCAGCATCAGTCTGCACATGGAGC
>WNGK01003881.1_pt1 | contig 18562 bp, 19 predicted proteins | sample 5400601 | NCBI WGS metagenome assembly WNGK01 (sample SAMN13153376, study PRJNA577476) | soil metagenome | isolation source: 60 cm soil or saprolite under Garry oak tree replicate 1 | place: USA:California | collected 2016-06-15
GGACTGACCAGGCATAAGCAGTACATCTACTCGTCGCTTCAGGAAGATATGTGTTATGAGGACTTGGAAATTATGCGCCGGTTTGCGCTTGATTGCACCGAGGAAAATTTACAAATGCGGGTATGGTGGAAGAAAGAGACGGTGCCGAATAATGCAACAAGTCCAAGAACGTGAATAAGAAGCCTATGCCAATGATGCCGATGAAGAGATAGGAAAGCGACCAGATGGGGATGCGATCCAGGCGGGCAATGACAGCAGCGGGGGTGTTCGATCCTGAGAGGGGGGTTGAGGTACTACCTGCTTCGGATGCCATGTGATACTCCTTCATAAAAAGTTTGTAGGCCACCAACGCCAGTGGTCAAGTATCAGATCAGGTCCGGTAGTGAACGTGCCTTAGCGCGGGAGATAGAACCTGAGAGCCTGGTGGCTTTTTTGCCATCCTGACGCTGTTGTCATATCTCTATGTGGATATATCGAAATTGTAATATAGAAGGTGGGAAATGTCAATGATTGCTCTTCCCTTGACAAGGACAGCCTGCTGCCATACACTCGATGTAGAACAGAATAATGCATCATGAGCAGGTGAAAAAAGGATAGTTAGAGTATGTCACATAGCATCCCAGATGAAGCGAGTAACGAGGAACTGGTTCATAACGCCGAAAACGATTTGATACAACTACCGGAGCTGCCTCCTGGTATGTTCATTGCCGCGCCCGGCAGCCACCCGCATCGCCAGACGCGCTGGCCTGATGCTATCGACGTGATCTTTGAGAAGGATCCTGCCTGTTGCAATATTTTTGAGGCATTGCTCTACCAGAGCCTGTGGGCTATCATTTATCACCGCGTTGCGCATGCTCTGTATAAGGCGCATATTCCATTTATACCACGACTTATTTCGCAGTTTGCGCGGCTGATGACCGGAGGGATCGAGATTCACCCGGGGGCGCAGATCGGCAAACGTTTCTTTATTGATCACGGAGCCGGTGTGGTGATCGGTGAAACGACGGTGATTGGTGACAATGTCATGCTCTATCACCAGGTCACTCTCGGGGCGACAGGCTGGTGGAGGCGCAGCCCGGGGCGGATGCAGAAACGTCATCCAACTATTGAAGATGACGTTACCATTGGGGTAGGAGCCGCTATCCTGGGGCCGATTACTATAGGAAGGAGCAGCAAGATAGGCGCGATGGCGCTGGTACTCGAACCAGTTCCGCCAAACTCGGTTGTGGCCTCCAAGCCTGCTGAACTGCTGGTCAAGCGTGGTGAGACGCTCGAAAAGCACCAGGAACTGACGCAGGGCTGGAATAGTAAAGATCCCTGGGAAATGGATTACCAGATCTAGCGTTCTAGTACGAGACGATTGTATCGATCACCATCTCCCAGAAACGTTCTACCTCCAGGGCGTAGCCGACACACACATTTGGCTGCCCGCCTGTTTTGCCGAAGACATCGCACACTGTGCGGCCGCAAGTCCACTCGCCCGTCGTTTCGATTTCGACATGCATCATGTGCGCCTGGATGATGGAGGGATCGACGACGGCGGCTACAGCGCAGGGATCATGTACCGGCGGGGCGGAAAAGCCATAGTTGAGACGGTAGGTATCCCCGAAGAAGGCAAAGAGGTCGGCTACGAAGGTCGCTACCGGGCGAGCGGCGGCTCGCAGTCGCTCGATTACGGCACCGGTTGCCAGCGCCTGGTGCGTCACCTCCAGCGGGCACATGGTGATGGGCCGGCCACAGCCAAACACGATAGCGGCGGCCTCGGGATCGAAGTGAATGTTGAATTCAGCGGCGGGTGTGGTGTTACCCAGGCCAATTGCTCCGCCCATGAGCGAAATGGCTTTGATCTGGGGGACGATGGCCGGCTCACGGCGTATGGCGGTAGCGATATTAGTAAGCGGGCCAGTGGGCACGAGTGTGATATCGCCATCTGACCCCAACAATGTTTCAATGATCAGGTCCACGGCGTGGAGTTCCACGGGTTTGATATCTGGTTCGGGTATGTCTGGTCCATCCAGGCCCGATTCCCCGTGGATGTTGGCCGCGTGTTTTGCCGGGCGTAGCAGCGGGCGATCCATGCCGCGCGCGATGGGAACATGGCGTAGATTTATCAAGTGACTGGTTGCCCGAGACAGTAGTTATGGCTACCAGGTCAATCTCGGGGTGGTGGCCCGCCAGCAGGATGCCAATGGCATCGTCATGTCCGGGGTCGCAATCGAGGATAATTTTGTGTTTCATGGCGCGACATACCTCAAAGCGTGGAACTCGGTAAGCAGGCGCAAAACTTGCTTCACGACATCGGTTGCCTCATAGTAGCACGCAGATAGGATACATTTCAAGTAAGGTACACGACATCCTCTCGCCCGTTTTCTGCTTTCCTGTTATCAACATGTATATTTCACGTAGTGAGTTCACACAAATTATTTCATCTAGAAGGATTGTGTGCTACGATAGTATAATAGCGGAGATGTAGAAAATGCCTCTAAAGATTAGAGAACTTAAGGCAAAATTATATATGGTCAGGTTTTAATTTGTGGATGCGGTAATTTTTGACATGGACGGCGTGATTGTAGACAGTGAGCTTCATTGGAAGACGGTAGAAGGATATTTTTTACAGTAGATGGCAAGCGAAATCTACGGGCAAAAAGTCTCTCTTCTTGAAGGTTTTTCAGATCTGCTGGCAACGTTAAACAAACATAACATCCCCGTCGCGCTGGCATCTTCTTCCCCCAGGAGCTGGATCGATATCATGCTCGACAGGTTTGATCTTCGTGCAGCCTTCAAGGCGGTCGTAAGCGCGGACGAATTAAAAGGGGAAGGCAAACCCTCGCCGGCAATCTATCTCCTGACTGCCAAACGACTCGGTGTAAGCCCGGCGGCATGTATGGCGATAGAAGATTCGAAAAATGGTGTTCTCTCCGCTAAAAATGCCGGGATGTTCTGCATTGGCTTGCGCAACGGTTTCAACGAGGAGCAGGACTTATCCAGGGCAGATATGGTTATTTCAGGTTTCGCTGAGCTTGACCGAAACGTGCTAAGGAAGCTACTTTCTAATCAATGAGGGATATTCTTTTTAAATCGGCTCAGGTCTGCACTGGCTCATCAGCCAACGGCAGCAGAAACCAGAAGGTGGCCCCTTGACCGTGGCAACTCTCAACGCCCACCTGGCCCTGGTGCTGCGCTATAATGGTCCGGGCAATATAGAGTCCCAGTCCCAGTCCTGCATCGGAGCCCTGGTGCCCGGCGGTCTCTGCCTGGTAAAAACGGTCCCAGACACGTTGCTGCTGTTCTAAGGTCAACCCGGGTCCCTGGTCACGGACGGACACGCGCACCATAAGACCCTCCACGGACAGTTGTACCCACACCGCCCGGTCGGGTGAGGAATACTTGAAGGCATTCACCAGGTAGTTGGTGAGCACCTGTTCAATGCGGTCCGCATCGGCCACTACAGGTACCAGTGCTTGAGGTGGCATTGCCAGCTCAATCCGACGAGTGGGAGCCACCTGCTGCTGATTGACAACCACCTGCTGGACAATGCTGGCCAGATTACACGCTTGCAGAGATAGGTCAAACTTCTGCATCTCCATGCGCGACATGTCCAGGAGTTCTGCTACCAGACGGGTTTCTATCTCTGCCTGCCGCTGCGCCTGCCGAAGCATGGCGTCAAGGGTACCCAGGAGATCACCCGTGCTCATTAAGGAGGCGCCCGAGAGGCGCTCGACACACAAGAGCGCCAGTTCCAGGAAACCTACGATAGCGGTGAGTGGCGTTCTGAGTTCATGACTCACCATCCCCAGGAATTCCTCTTTGCGCCGTTCCGCCTCCCGCCGATCGGAAATGTCAAGCAGCATGACCAAAGCACGTGTGCGCTCCTGATTAATCGTGGCTGCCGCTACCAGGGCTGGAAAGATGCTTCCATCTTTGCGCACGTATTCCTTCTCCTCAGGCAGTGAAGCCCCGTGAGAGATAAGGGTTTTCCAGGCCCGTGCGCGCGCCGATCGATAGGCTGGTACCAGCAAGTCTTTCACGCCCTGGTTCCCGCTGAGGAGTTCCTCCCGGCTGTAGCCCAGGAGATGCACCAAGCGATCATTGACTTCGTACATCCTCCCCTCTTGATCAGTTACCATGACTCCCACAATATTGGACTCGACGAGCGAGCGGAATTTGCTTTCGGCATCCAGGAGTTCGCGTGCGGCCTGCTCGAAGGCCGGGACCTGTTTGCGCTTCGTGATGTCACGCCAGGTACACACAATCGCGCCGACCTGCGAATGATCCAGTAAACTGGTGACAGTGCCTTCTATCCACCGCCAGGTGCCATCTTTGCAACGCAAACGATACTCCAGGCAAAGCACTTCCTCTGCATGCCCAATCAGATTGGTCAGTTGCTTTTTCAGATTCTCCTGATCGTCAGGGTGGAGAAGAGCGCTGCTCTTCATCCCTACCAGTTCCTCTGGAGTATAGCCAGTGACCTGTGCGGTCGAAGGGTTGGCGTAGGTGATGGTGCCATCTGGAGTGATCAGGATGATGGCATCAGTACTGTGCTCGATAAGAGCGCGGAAGAGCTGCTCATTTTGTATGAGTGCTTCTCTTGCCATAGCTCTACATCCTTCCAAAGGTGTAATTACAAACGGGGCATGCTTACGAAGCTATCTTGCTCTCCCTCGTTGAAGACATCCGTTGAGAACTCTTTATGTAGTATACAATAGGGGTTGAGGAAAAGGAATATAGAAGGGACAAACAATATAGCGTAAGTGCGTAATGGCACCACCTCGAAAAGCACAGTGGCCTGCAGGGATTTTTCCTGTGTGAAAATCTTAACTTCCAGCGCAGAAGCATAACCTCACTTTTACCGGATCTTCACCACTTTGCTCTTCCCAGGTTCCGCGCGTTTCCTGGATAATAGCAAGCAGTTTATCAGAGCCTGGGGGCAAAGTTCATCTCGCGCAGCTACATCGAAACATCGATACTCTTCTTCTGGTAACGAAACGAGGTTGAGGTCATGAAACGGCGTTTGCTCTTCCCACTTGTGCTGCTTATCCTTCTCAGCAGCTTCACAGTGGCTGCCATCAAAATCAAAGCTGTTCATGCAACTGCCAGCAGTTGCATCAATCCCAACGGCGTTCCTCACTTTCGAGCCAAGCGCCTTCCTGCGGCCTTTTGATGCTCGTGATAATTAGAACGGAAGAACAGTTTTTCATGCTGTCAAGCGACATCGTCAGAAATGCGAGTATCTCTGCCTATGTGAAGATTGAACCGATAGTACCTTTCATTGACTTGTAATAGCGTATCTGCTTATATTGAGCGGTAAGCTGATGAAAAACGCTTACAACTTTTTGATGTTCTGGGGAAGCTGAGTATGATAGGTGCAAGTACCTTTATCGGCAAGTTCATTGGGAGCTACCGTATAGTCGCTGTAATGAGCAGCAGTCCTTTCAATCACGTGTACCGGGGTGAGCAGCATTTTCATACAGGGCATACTGTAGCTATTAAACTCTGGCATAATTTACACCTCTCTCCTCAAAAACAACTTCACTTTCTCCAGGAAGCCCGCCTGCTCAAAATGCTCAAGCACCCTCATCTTCTGCCTACCCTGGAGATGGGCATAGACGAGGATATGCCCTATCTGATAACCGCGTATGCTGCCAAAGGCTCCTTGCGAGACCGCATCGAGCGCCAGTCTTCTTCCCACCCGGTTCCCTTCCAGGAAATAGTAACTCTCCTTTCACAGGTGGGACAGGTTCTCCAGTATATCCATCAATACGATATCATTCATGGGAACCTCAAACCCGAAAATATTCTCTTTACTGCTCGCGGGGAGGCGCTGCTGACAGACTTTACGTTCAGCACTCTGCTGGAAGCAGCAAGCAGTAAGTATGCCCCTGGCATCAACTCGGCCCATTACATGGCACCTGAACAGTTTCAAGGGACGACAAGTAAAGCGAGCGACCAGTACGCATTAGGCTGCATAGCCTATGAACTTCTCACTGGCCGTGTGCCTTTCACCGCTGTCGATCTCTTGGCGTTGGGACGCAAGCACGCAACGGAAAGCCCGCTCGCTCTTACTCAACTCAATATGCTTCTCCCCATCCACATCGAGGAGGCGATCCTCAAAGCACTGGCTAAACAACAGACGGCTCGTCACGCCAGTATTAAAGACTTTATCACAGTACTGGGTACGGCCTCCTTCCAGCCACGCCTACCGATCGCTCCTGCTGCTCTACCTGCTATCTCTTCTTTATGGTCCCCTGCTCAACTCACCAGCACTGTTGACACGCTTCAGGGAATCAAGCAGCAGGTGGAGGAGGACAGCATATCCAGGAATTCTGAGCATGCTAACATCTCCTCTGATACCCGACGGCACAATGAGACGCCTTTCCCCGTAAGGCCAGAGCCGGTTGAAGAAGAGGAAGAGCATGCAGGGGATGTGAAGCCACTCGCTGCTTCTCCAGCAGAAGCGTTGGAGGAAGGAGCGGAAGGCACACAGGTACACACACACATAGTGACGGAAGGGGTCGATGTATCTGAACAGGAAAATGCTATCTTATCCCTCATTGAGAGGCCTCAAATCCAAAACATGAGCCAAGAACAGGCGACTCTCCCTATGGTTGTAGCTGTGAACTCGCGGACAGAATTGGTAACAGGTACGTATGCCAACGCCATCCAGGCAGTACCCCCCGTCACCGTAAGCAGGATTGGCAGGGGGCGCCGAAGTGGCAATCAAGGTTCCAGGTATCTGTGGTTGGCTATCGCGATCTCGTCGATAGTGATTGTTGCCATTCTCATCGGTATATCTTCCTTTGCTTTACAGCCGATTCTTTCTCCAAGGACGACAACTCATGTGACTCCACAGGCACCTGCGGGAGGGCCTTCAGCAGTACCATCGCCGGCTCCTACGCCACCGGCTTCGCCATCCCCACAGCCTTCACCAAAGCCGACACCGACAGCCAAACCGGCGCCCAAAGCTACACCAACGCCTAAACCTACGCCAGCACCAGGACTGATTGTTACTCCAAGCCAGTTCTCTGCAAAGACTGACTGTACATGGCATGCACATTGGTACACCTGTAGCGCCACGCTCTCTGCGCCCCAAAGCAATCAAGGCGAGTTGACATGGTCTGCATCCAGCAGTGGATTAGCTCAGGCCACCTTTAATCCAGCAGCGGGTGCGCTGTCTCCAGGTCAGAAGCAGCAGGTATCCATCCGTGTACACAGTAACTGCCCCAATGCAGGTTCTCTCATTTTTTCAGGAGGAGGAAGGACAGTCACTGTTCCGTGGAGTTGTTGAGCTTCGTGCTCCTTCTTTGCTTATGAGAAGCGAGTCAAGTTTAGACGTGCTCCAGGTAGCGTCTACACATCAGTTGCAGGACAGCGTCACCAGGCATCTCCCAGAGGTCGCGATTGAATATTTCGACCTCAATAGGACCGGTATAGCCGGCTGCCTCTACAGCGCAGCGAAGGCGACGCAGTTCGATAACTCCATCGCCCATCATTCCTCGCCCCATCAACATGTCTGGTGTCGGTACCAGCCAGTCGCAAACATGGAAACCGAGTATATGTCCGGAGGCCGCGGCGATCTGGGTGTAGAGATCTGGGTCCCACCAGACATGGTAGACGTCAATGACTACTCCAACCTGGTCCTGGCTGAACTGCCGGGCAAGACGATTAGCTTCGGCAAGGGTGACAATCACTGAGCGTTCGGCAGCGTACATCGGGTGGAGTGGCTCAATGCCCAGTTTGACGCCTCGTTCAGTCGCATAGGGCACAAGTGAGGTGATGGCTTCCTCAACGTATGCTCTTGCCGCATCGATGTGACGATCTAGCGCGGGGCCGCAGACCAGTACCAGGACCTCTGTGCCCAGTTCAGCAGCTTCGTCGATGGCACGGCGATTATCATCGAGATGCTCTCGGCGTTCGGCCGCGGCAGCAGCCGCAAACCAGCCTCCCCGGCAGAGGCTGGAGATGCGCAGCCCCGCGTCTCGAACCATGCGGGCACTTTCGCGCAGTCCGGTTTCTGCTACCTTATCGCGCCATAGGCCAATGAAGGGAATGCCAGCGCGCACACAGCCATCGACAGCTTCCCGCACACTCCAGCGTTGCGTGGTGATTTGATTGAGACTGAGCCGTGAAAGGCCGTTCAATGGTTTCATACGCCAACTCCGGCAACCGCGAGAATCCTGCGCATGCGTTCTACTGCCAAAGCAGGATCGACCAGGAGCCCTGCTTTGTCGGCTAAGATGAAGAGTTCAGCGAGATGGACGATGGAGCGTGCGCTTTCGAACCCGCTCACCATACGGAAGTGAGACTGGTGTCCATTCAAGTAGGCCATAAAGACGACACCGGTCTTGTAGTAGTACGTGGGAGCCTGGAAGATGTGGCGGGAGAGCGCTACAGTGGGGATCAGGATCTCTGTATAACGCGCTCTATCTCCGGCGTCGAGGGCATGCAGAGCTGCGGAAGCGGCCGGCGCAATGGCATCAAAGATACCGAGCAGCGCATGACTGTATCCCCGGTCGTCGCCAAGAATCAGTTCTGGGTAGTGGAAATCATCGCCTGTGTACATGCGAACATTCTGTGGCAGGCGTCGCCGCATGGCGATTTCGCGATTGGCATCAAGTAACGATATTTTGATGCCGTCGATTTTTCCGGAGTGGCGCTCAATGATGGCCAGGCAGACATCCATCGCGGCATCGAGATCGCGATAGCCCCAGTAGCCGGAGAGTGCAGGATCAAACATCTCTCCGAGCCAGTGTAGAATGACGGGCTGCGAAACCTGAGAGAGAAGAGCGTCGTACACCTGTACATAGTCGCTCGGCGTATGCGCACAGGCTGCAAGTGCGCGGCTGGCCATGAGAATGATGCGACCGCCTTCACCTTCGATAAAGCTACATTGCTCCTCATACGCTGCACTGACATCCGCCAGCGTCACGCCGGTCGAAGGGACGAGTTGATCCGTTCCGGCGCCGCAAGCAATGCTGCCCCCGCAGGCCCGAGCTTCAGCGACAGAGCGGCGAATGAGTTCTCTGGTGGCCGTCCAATCGAGTCCCATTCCCCGTTGGGCAGTATCCATGGCCTCGGCAACTGAGAAACCCAGAGACCAGAGGTGGCGCCGGTAGGCCAGCGTTGCTTCCCAGTCGAGATGGGCCAGAGCGGCCGGGTTGTTATCCGCCAGTGGATCGCAGACAACATGTGCTGCTGCGTACGCTCTTCGACTCTGAAAAGGGCCAAACGCGAAGAGCGTGTGCATCGAGCGCTGGGGCTTGTGCACCTGGAAGGCCTCGAGACGCGTTATCCAGCCCAATTGAGCGGAGGACAGCAACAGCGCCTGGCCCTGGCGCGCACGATTGTACTGGAGCCGAATCTACTGCTCCTGGATGAGCCTCTCTCGAACCTGGATGCCAACCTGCGCAATGAGATGCGCATCGAAATCAAGCGACTGCACACCGAACTGGGGCTAACGACGCTCTATGTCACGCACGACCAGTCCGAGGCGATGTCGCTCTCCGACCGCGTCGTGGTCATGCGCCAGGGTGCTATTGAGCAAGAAGGGACACCGCAGGAGATTTATAACCAACCTAAGAGCCTCTATGTCGCTCATTTCATGGGCTACGCTAATCGCCTGCCTGCGGAGATCGTTGGCAGAGAGGGCGAGCAGTTTGTGGTCCAGACGCCAGCGGGGAGCCAATTGCGCGCTACTTCTACACTTGCGGCAAGCCAGGATTGGCAACCCGGTCAGAAGGTCCTGGCCTGCTTCAGGCCCGATGAGGCGCGCACCGATCTGCACAAGACATCGAACCGCCTGCAGGGCAGGGTACAATTGATGGAATATATGGGGAAGACCTTCGAGGTTCTGGTGCGCCTGGAGGCAAACAGCGGGCCGGACATGCTCGATAAATCTGCACTACGCGTTGATAAATCAACGCTCTACGGCCGAACTCTGCTGGTGCATAGTCCCATTCCGCTTGAAGGCGGGTCCCTGGTCGATTTTGAGATCGCCCCTGAACGCCTGCTGCTCTTCCCGGTGCAGGGCGAGATTCTCTCTACTCCAGCCTCTCCAGTTTCTTCCACAGGAGAACCGGCGTTAGAGGGGAGGAGGTGAGTACGATGGCTGTTACTGCTAAGAATGGAGAGGCGGAGCCAATCCCTGCCCGCAAGAGGGGGCTCATCCACTGGGAGTCGGTGGCACTCTCGCTGCCTGCGCTGGTCATTGTGCTCCTCCTGTTCATCTATCCCTTTATCTTTGGCTTTGGCCTGAGCCTGCAAAGTCAGGATGGCTCCTGGCCGACACTGGCTAACTATAGCAGCTTCTTTAGCGATGTTGGGCAACTGGATACGATTCGCATCACCTTCTGGGTGGCGCTACCGGTCAGTTTTTTCACAGTGCTCGTCTGTATTCCCCTGGCCTACTTCATGCGGCATGGCATGAAGTTTGAGCGTTTGATCACCACTCTGCTAATCTTACCTATGACGCTGGGAACGGTAATGGTCGCCCAGGCGATGGAGCGCTACTTCGGACCTATCGGCTGATTCAATCAGATCCTGGTGGGGCTGCACCTGCTGGCCAGTCCCTTGCAACTGCTCCATAGCTGGCTGGGTGTTGAGATTGCGCTCTTCATCCTGGGCTTCCCCTTTGTTTTCCTGCTGCTTACCGGTTACATATCGGCAATCGGCCCGGACCTGGAGCGGGCAAGTCGTCTGCTTGGGGCCAGCGCCTGGCAGACCTTCTGGCGCGTGATCCTGCCTCTCTCTCTGCCGGGGATCATCGTTGCCTTTTGCTTGAACTTCGTAGCGAACTTCGGAGTCTTTCCGACCGCCGAACTGGTGGGTGATCCAACCGGGACAACTCGTGTGCTCTCGATCGCGGCCTATGATGCTTTTAGCGATAACAACTGGCCGATGGCGACGACCATTGCCCTGGTGATGGGCGCGCTGGAACTGCTGGTTGTGGTGCTGGTGCTCTGGCTACGTAACCGTGTGGCGCGCGGCGCGGTGATCAGCGGTGGGAAAGGAGTGTAGCCATGGAACAACAGGTCGGACCAGTGCAGGGCGCGACCATGGATGTCGAGGCAGCGCTCAAGCAGGATCTGCACAATGTACAATCGCCATCTCAACCCGCGCGGCGTAGACACATCTCCTGGAGCAAGGTGATCTTCTACGTAGTCATCGGGATCTTCGTGCTCAATCTTTTTGGTATGGTAGGCAGCGTGGTGATCGATTCCTTCGGGCACCAGTGGTTTGGCACCTGGCTCCCCACATCATATTCGACCGAGTGGTATACGTACCTGAGCGGGGACCACGACATCGGGCAGCTCCTGTTCAGTACGCTCTTTGTAGCGCTGGCTACAACACTGCTCTCGCTGATACTTGGCTTCCCGGCATCCTATGTGCTGGCACGGCGCCGCTTTCGCTTCAAGGGCGCCCTGATGGCCCTGTATATGGTGCCGATGCTCATGCCCACGCTGGCCTATGGCATTCCACTGGCGACGCTTCTTAGCCAGATAGGGCTGGGTGACCTGCTCGGCTCCTCCCTGGCGAACGTTGTGATTATCAACGTAGTGCCGATCCTGCCCTTCGTTATCCTGATCCTGACGCCCTTTATCGAGCAGGTGGATGTTTCGCTAGAGTCCGCGAGCCGTGTGCTGGGAGCCAATCGCTTCCAGACTTTCTGGCGCGTGGTGCTGCCGCTGGTGATACCGGGCCTTTTGACGGCGGGGGTCCTGGCCATAGTACGTACAATCTCAATGTTCGAGTTGACTTTTCTGGTTGCAGATGCCTCCTCCACAACCCTGGTGGTCGCGCTCTTTGGCGATGCCTTTGGGGCCGGTATCCGTCCTAACCAGGCGATCGACGCGATGGCCGTGATCTACACGATGACGACAATGTCTCTGCTGGTCATTGCCCTGATTTTTGTGAAGCCTACGCAGTTTGTGGTTCGCCTGCGGAGCCAATAAGGTGTGAGGTAAAATTTCCTTGTTGATTTGTTGTATTATTGGTGCAACAGCTACATGATGGGGTGATCTTCTTCCCTGTAGGCGGCGATTTAGGAGATATGATGAATTTCAAGAGCCATTACGAGGGTGCGCCCGGTTATACCCAATTAGTGACACCTCAGACTGCGCCGGTCAAAGAACTGGACTTTGGTGTGCTGCGCCTGGAAGCGGGAGAGCGCTACCAGGGTGAGAGCGCGTCCTATGAGGTCGGGCTGGTGATCCTGACCGGCCGTTGCACTATAGAGGCGGCTGGTGAGGGATTCGAGAGCCTTGGTGGGCGCAGCAGCGTCTTTGAACAGCGCGCGACCGGTGTTTACATCCCCTGCCGGTCAACTTTTGCAATCGAGGCAGAGGCGGGAGGGGTAGAGGTTGCCTTCTGCCGCTGCCCGAGCGATACACAGTACCCGGTGCGGTTGATCCGACCAGAAGATGTCGTTGCCAGGGAGGTTGGCGGACCTGGCTTTAAGCGCTATGTGCACGATATCTTCGGCTTCCAGATGCAGGCCGAGCGCCTGATTGTAGGAGAAACCTTTACGCTGGCCGGCAACTGGTCGAGCTTTCCACCGCATAAGCACGATGTCGAAGCACTGCCGAACGAGGTCCAGCAGGAAGAGTTGTATCTCTACAAAGTACGTCCCATCGATGGTTTTGGCCTGCAATACATGTACACGCAACCAGGTAGTCCGTATGGCGAGTTGGATGAGGCCCTGGCGGTGCGCGACAATGACCTGACTATCATTCCCTATGGCTATCACCCGGTAGCCGCGCCTCCTGGCTACGATGTCTACTATCTCTGGTTTCTGAGCGGACCGAAGCGCTTGATGCGCCCCAATGACGATCCCACCTACGCGTGGATCAAAACCGCCGCTCAGCAGCAGCGAGCTTATCCATAATATCTCGCTCTATTTCAGCAGCCGATGGAAAGGAGAGGGACGTTTCTGCGCAGCAAGAGGTGTCAGGGACGCCGCATAGCTACATGGAAATCAATTTGCGGGGAAAAGTTGCCTTAGTGACCGGTGCAGGAGCCGGTATCGGACGCGCTATAGCTGTCGAGTTAGCCCGCTGCGGGGCGACCGTGGTCATAAACTACCGCCATAACGAGGCAGGGGCGCGCGAGACACTGGACCTGGCGCTGCATGCAGGGGGAAGCGGTCTGCTCGCGCACGAAGGTCAACCTGTGGACGTGGCCGGAGCCGTGCTCTTCCTGGTCTCCGACCTGGCCGCCTTTATCACGGGCGAGGCAATCAACATCAACGGCGGCATGCGCATGGGCTAATGCAGAATTACGCCACCTGTTGGGGAAATGGGGTACATAGGCAGCTCGCAAGGATTTTTTCATGTGCCGTGGCGGCCCGGGCCGCCACGGCACATGAAAAAAGATACGCCGCCGAAGGCGGCACAAAACATGCACATGGCGTGAGTGACTAAAAACTAAAGAAAAGGAATGCTATGCAGAAACGCTACGCTGTCGTAGGTCTAGGCGATCGATCACGCTTATATACACATGCCTTACTTACTATCTTTCGAGAACAGGGGCTGCTTGTAGGGTATTGCGACTCGAATCAGACACGTATGAGCGTGACCAACCGGCATTACGCCGAGACTGTGGGGACTGACCCAGTTGCTATGTATACCGCCAACGCATTTGACCGGATGATCAAAGAACAGAAAATCGACACAGTCATTGTCACTTCTATAGATGGTACGCATCATCACTATATCATCAAGGCTATGGAACTCGGCTGCGATGTCATCACTGAGAAGCCCATGACGATTGACGCGCCAAAATGCCAGGCCATCCTCGATACGCAGAAGCAAACGGGGCGGAGTTTAACTGTTACGTTCAATTACCGCTACTCGCCGCATAATACGCAAATAAAATCGATTTTGCGCTCCGGTGCGATTGGCAAAGTTCTCTCGGTCCATTTTGAATGGCTGCTCGATACCTGGCATGGAGCCGACTATTTCCGGCGCTGGCATCGTGAGAAAGAAAACTCGGGCGGCTTGATGGTACATAAAGCTGCACACCATTTCGATCTGGTCAACTGGTGGCTAGAGACCGAGCCCGAAAGCGTCTTCGGTTTTGGCGCCACTGCCTTCTACGGAGAAGAGAATGCCAGGAAGCGTGGCATGACGCAGTTCTACGAGCGGAGCCATGGCAATCCGCCGGCGCAGAACGACCCCTTCGCCATTCAACTGGAAGCAAGTCAGGACTACCGTGAACTCTACCTCGAAGCCGAACATGAAGATGGCTATTTCCGCGATCGAAGTGTATTCAGCAAGCATATTGGGATAGAAGATGATATGGCTCTGGTGCTTCGTTACCGCGGCGGAGCCATCATGACCTATCACCTGCACGCATATGCTCCCTGGGAAGGCTACCGTATCGCGTTTAACGGCGACAAAGGCCGGCTCGAAGTCGAGATAGTCGAGTCGGTGTACAGGATCGATTCTCGCGGCGAAGGTCCTTTGCCCGATGGCCTGGAAACGCAGCCGTTGGAAAACTATCCAGCATCGCGTATCCTGCTGCGTCCCCTCTGGAGTTTGCCGCGCTCTATCTCTGTCGAGGAAGGCAGCGGTGGGCATAGCGGCGGCGATGAGCGCATGCTGGCCGATATCTTCCTTCCCAGAACCATGCCCGATCCCTGGCAGCGCGCGGCAAATCACATTCATGGCGCTCTGGCTATCCTGCCAGGGATCGCCGCGAATCAATCCTTCGCGACCGGCCAGCCAGTAATTATCTCCGACCTGGTGACATTCTAAGTACTTAACCCACATCAATGGCTTGCACCAGGTGATTTTCTGGTTCGTTCCCTAAATCCATTATAAAGCTCCAGAACGTATTAGGTAGTGGGTAAAACCGTATGTAGCATAGATTGGTATTGCCCAAAATGCGAGAGCTGTCATGGCCACACGTGTCAAACCTCGTCTGGTACATCTTCGATAAGCTCAGTCACGGGCGCGGGCGGAGGGGATCAAGAATTTCGCGGTCTTCTGCAATCACGTGACCATCATACCTGCGATCAAGGCGATTAAAGCAGCAGGCCGAGGACCACTAGATCGCTTCGAAAAAGTGCAGATGGCGTGCCATTTCACTGGCTCCGACACGGTTGTTGACGCCGAGTTTGCGATAGATGCTTTGCACCTGTGTGCGGATGGTGTTGATGGAGACGATGTGTTCAGAGGCTATTTCCCGATTGGAACGGCCGGCAACGAGCAGGCGCAGCACACGCAATTCTTGTGACGAGAGCAGCTCGATAAGCTGCCCGGGAAAGAGATCAGCAGAAGCTTCTGTCTTTCCTCGTTCCTGCGCGAATGCATGCAGGATGCTCCGGGCATAGGTACGCAGGGCCTGTTCGCGCACCTGCGGAATCAGAGTGTGCAGGAGCGTTGCCATTGTCTCTCCTTCATCTAGAAAGAGGCGCAGAAAGCCTTCGGTATGCGCTTGCGTGAGCACCGTGAGAAGGTGCTGCCTGGCTTCATGTAATTGTTTGCTCGCGGCATATGTCATGGCCTGTAGAAGCTGGATTTCCAGCTTACTGCGTATGCGCCCTGCTTCACCTGCTGATGCGAGCAGTCGTGCGAGCATATCCTGTGCTTCTGTTATCTTCTCCTGAACAATGAGCAGGCGGACGATAATCAACTCCTCGCGCTCGCGTTGAGAGGGTGATATGTGCTCGTCGTATTGGTAACGGCTGTTGGCCCAGCGATGTACCGCGGCATGGTCGCCAGTTGCTAGATGGAATATGGCCTGCTCTGCCTGGATTCTACGGCTGATTTGAGCACGCAATGGCGTCTCCAGCAGGGTAGCGCTGGATAATATGCTGGAGAGAGAAGCGCAGCGCTGCAAGGCTGCTTCGCCCTGTCCCCGGGCGTGCTCGACGCGTGCCAGGAGCAGCGCTACCTCAACCTGCCATTCCGTACCAGCGATGTGGTTGCTGACGGTAAGCGCCTGCCGGGCCTGCTGTTCGGCCGTGGCTAATGCATTGCGCTCGTAAGCGACTGCCGCCAGGCTTTGCAGCGCATGAGCGGTGTCCCCAGCATCTTTTGCTTCCTGAGCAAGGGCGAGCACCTGGCGATAACTATCTTCCGCTTTGTATAATGCTGCCTGCTCATAGTATATTTTCCCCAGTATCAAGATGATCCCGCGCATGGCATCGAAGTTGCCGACCGCTTCCCAGCAGGCGCGCGATTCCTGAAGCACCTCATGCGCTTCGTTAAGCTGGCCCTCCTGAAGCGCTCCTATGCCGACAATGCCTAAGCTGATGTTGCGCCACGCTTTCTCTTCTGCCGGTAAGCGAGTGAGCGCCTCTCTGGCAAGAGCCAGCGCGCGTTGGTGTGCTCCCTGACGAGAAGCGATCATGGCACGGAAAGTCTGGGCCTCGCCGATTTTCGCTGCATTCCCCATTGCCCGCCAGCCCTCTTCCGCCATCTGCAATAGCTTTTCTAGCTGGGCGAACCCCGCCGGGTCAACCTTTCCGGAAAAGAGTAGCGCGGCCGCGTAGTACTGGCAGAGTACTGGATAGTATTTGAGCAATGCTTCGGGTATTTGTTGTAGCCAGAGCAGCACTGTGTGTACTTCCTGCAATTCATGGAGTGGCCGCGCCCCTATCAGTTGTCCGATCAGTATGATGGCCCGCTGCATGTTCTGCGCCTGCAGAGCAGCTTCGATGGCTTCCGTAAAACGTCGCTGCGCTTCGAACCAGATGCTCGCTTGCGCTGACAGAGCGCGCAATGTGTCTTCGCCCAGGCGGCGGTGTGCTTCGGTTCGCATGGCCTGGGCGAAGAGCGTGTGATAACGAAACCACTCTCCTGTCCCGTCTAATGCTTCCAGGAACAGGCCCGCTCGCTCCATCTCCGCCAATTGCTGAGCGCTGTCCTGCCGTCCGGTGACAAAATCGCAGAGAGGCCCGCTGAACTGATTCAGAACACTTGTGCGCAGCAGAAAGTCCTGAAGGGGCTCTGGTTGTGCGCTCAGCACTTCACTGACGAAGTAGTCCAGGATGAGCCGGTGACTGCCTGCAAAGCTCACGAGATGGTGTTCAACTTCTTGCTGGTTCTTGTGACCTCGCAGCGCCAGGGCCAGCAAGCGCAGTCCGGCTGGCCATCCCTCCAGGTGGCTATCGATCTGCGCAAGCATCTCTCGTGCCAGGGGCAAGGCCAGTGTTTGCCGGAGAAAATGGTCCGTTTCCGCGGCTGTGAAGCGCAAAGCGGCGGCCTGTATTTCGAAGAGTTCGCCCCTTGCACGTTGGCGCGCGAGTGGCAGCGCTGGCGTGCTGCGCGAGAGGAGGAGCACATGCAGCGAAGCGGGGAGATGTTCGAGGAAGACAGCCATTGTCTGATGGATGCGAGGTTCGCTGATGAGATGATAATCGTCAAGAACGAGCAGGAAGGCGCCTTGCAGGTTCGCCAGGTCATTGAGCAGCAGCGTCAGGACAGTTTCCATACCTGGTGGCTCAAATGGAGGTTGGAGGGTCGTAGAGAGATGCGCCAGGGCATCGCTGCCAAGATGTGCCTGCACTTCCTGGCAGGCGGCGATAAGGTAGCGCCAGAAGCGCAGCAGATCATTGTCTCCCTCATCGAGGGAGACCCACCCTGACGGGATCAATGGCCCGGTCGCTCGTCGCGCGATGAGCCACTGGTTCACCAGTGTGGTCTTGCCGAAGCCGGCCGGAGCTGAAAGCAGGGTCAATGGGTGTTCCAGAGCGGTATCGAGTTGCTCTAATAAGCGCTCGCGCGCAATGAGTGAGGAATGCAGGCGCGGTGGCTGGAGCTTATATCTGAGCAGCGGCAACTCGTGTGGCGGTACTGTGGTGGGAGCGGGAATACGCAGTGCCCCGGTTGCCGTGGAGGAAGGGAATCTCTCTGTATGCTCTGCATCACCGACAACGTCCCTGTTGTTGCTGGCCAGGATGCGCGCAATCTCTTCCAGGTGGGCAGCGGTCAAGTCAACGCTACGCCCGGCATATTTCTTGATGGTGCGCCGGTTCAGGCTGCGATACGCATACCAGTAATCCGCGCCGCGCTCCCTGGCTTCTTTCAGTAAGGACAGGCGTCCCTGTTTGCCCTGGAATGAGAAGGAAGATTGTTCCGCGAGCCAGGCGAACCACCAGTCTTCTTGCAGGGGACGACCGGCAGCGCTTTCCTGGGCGTGCAGTTCATATCGCTCGTGCTCAGCTGACCAGCGCAGCGTATAGCGTGCGGATTTCGGCATGGTCGCTTTTCTCTGTATTCCCCAACATCTCAATAAAGACGAGTATAACAGAGGAGGGATGATCGATGCAAGCACGCGTTGGGGAATGGGTGCAGTTCATTATTTTGCGCGGAGCGCAATATGGCGGGCATGGCACCGGCAAGGGGTGCCACTACTATACGACGCTGGGAGCGCCTCTGATCGTCTCTAGTAGTGACAGGGCTTGCCCCTGTCATGCAAAAAAATGAACTGCACCCAGCATGGTAAGCGAGTTTTCTGCCTGCGGGCAGTGCGGCTTACATCCCTCCCACTGAAGTGGAGGGTCTTACCCCGCGACCATTGATAAAGGACCTGGCAACTTACACGGGTCCAGGATAATTGT
>WNGK01002916.1_pt1 | contig 18559 bp, 16 predicted proteins | sample 5400601 | NCBI WGS metagenome assembly WNGK01 (sample SAMN13153376, study PRJNA577476) | soil metagenome | isolation source: 60 cm soil or saprolite under Garry oak tree replicate 1 | place: USA:California | collected 2016-06-15
AGAAAGGAGGTCTGACGGTTCCAAAGAACATCTGATCTGGGGAATTTTAGACTGGCACTCACATATGCCAACATAACATTCCCCACCCCTGGGGATTTCTCTCTCAGCGTTTTTGGGGAGATTTCAGTCGCTATTGACAATATGGGACGACCCATCCAAACAATGGCTGCTTACTGATCTATTTTACAATCAAAATGAAACACATAAACTGACACTTGCGCCTCCTTCGGGGACTCTTCTCACTGACGCAAGCCGCCTGAATAGCAGTATCGTAGCAGAAATCCGTTCTCCAAAGACCGTAGCCGAGATCATCAAAGCCGTAAGAGATGCAAAATCTACCCACAAAAAAATCTCCCTCTCAGGCATCAGGCATAGCATGGGTGGACAGGCCCTTGGCTCGAACACGCTTCATCTTGACATGACACAAATGGATTCAGTGCGCTACAATGACTCCGATCAAACGGTCACCGTTGGTCCAGGAGCTACATGGAGACAAGTACAAACATCACTTTCACAGCATGGTCGGGCAGTAAGAGTCATGCAAGATTCAAACATCTTTTCAGTAGGCGGTTCTCTGAGTGTAAATGCCCACGGCAAAGATCCACAATACGGGTCATTGATCGAAAGCGTCAATTACCTGAAAATGGTGACTGCGGATGGGAAAGAAATTCTCTGCGATAAAACACAAAACAAAGACCTGTTTTCAGCCGTTATTGGCGGTTACGGCATATTGGGTATCATAACTGAAGTCAACTTACTGACAACACAAAACAGCATCTACGCATTTTCTCTGATTCCAACTCAGACGCCTTCATTAATAGACACGCTGGAATCCTTGAGTAAAAACCCTGAGAACCGATTGCTAGAGGCGCACCTCTCTGTTGATGGAGAGCGTTTCCTTACCGAAAGTCTCATCTATAAATACTCAGAAGCCAATTCCTTGAAGAAACCAGAGGACGACCTGAATGGAGAAAACAGCACCTGGCTGCGCAAAGTCGTATTCCAGGCGTCAAGAATGAGCAACTTCGGGAAATTCTTGCGCTGGGAAATAGAAAAGTCCCTCACCCCACTGGTCGAACCAAAAACGGTGAGCAGAAATACCGCCATGGCTGTTCCTGTTCGTTTTCTTCAAAATCCCGATCCCCATTCTACAGATATACTCCAAGAATATTACATTCCAACTGAACAAGCCAATAAATTTCTTGAAAGCTATAAAAAACTCGTAAAAAAATATAATATGAATGTATTAAATGTGACAATCAGAAAAGTAAATAAAGACATCAATGCTCTGGTTTCTTATGTTCAAAAAGATATGTACGGCTTTGTCGTCTACTACAAAGTTATTAAAAATAGCATGGATATACAAACATTGAACGCTTTTACCAGGGAACTCATGGAGTATTTAATCTCGATCAAGGCCACTTATTATCTTTGTTATGGCAGCTACTATTCTCAATCTCAGCTTACAACAATGTATCCTGAAATACGCAAATTATTTGTGCTAAAAACACAACAAGATCCGGATATGTTATTTACCAATGTATGGTATGAAAAATATCGATGAGGCCGCTTCCGCTGAGCGGGCTTGAGAGGCGTCCTGCCTGTCATCCTGAGCGCAGCGAAGGATCTCCCCGTCCGTCGAGCTAGACCCTTCGCTGCGCGCAAAGCCTGCCTGAGAGAAGCGAAGGGATGACAGCCTGGGGTTGTGTCATCCTGAGCGCAGGATCTATGATGAGGCAGCCCCATATTGGGGGACAGTTTGCGTGCAGCGGTTTTGTCATCCTGAGCGCAGCGAAGGATCTATGATGGACTTCTGGGTAATGACCAGCCTTGTGCTCCTGTTCCCCACCAGATGCGCAACGAGAGGGAACTTGTAGCGAGCAGGGATAAAAATGTGCCTCTTTGATGAGGAAGAACAAAACACTTTCCATCAAGGAGGCACACATGAACACTCTCGCCAATGAATTGGTGAGTATCCAGACCTCGAAAGCGCCTGCCCCCTCTCGCGCAGAGAGGCAAACAGGTGGTCTGGTGGATCGAGAGGGAGGCACTCGGGTGATCTTCGATATCGATGGCACGCGTGAGCGGCCCCGCAGGGTCTGCTTCCCATTCCGTCTTGATCACGCTTTTTGGGATACCGGATGCCGAGGCCGAAGCTCTTGGTCTCTGGACGCTTAGATCATGATCCCAGTCAATCCATGCATGCCCAGCGTGAAGGAGAGTTCACCTCCATGATGCAGATCGTGCTCAATGAGATGCCAGATCACCCACTGGCGTGTATAGGTTTGATCTTCTCCATTCTCATCGGTATCGTGAACAATTTCTGCCAGATCGGCAATGGTCCAGTGGTTCAAGGCATCCTGAATGACTTGCCAGGTGGCTTCCAATCCCTTGACCAGTTCGGCAGCGGAACGGGCAGGTTGACTCGCCAGAGAGACCAGATGTTCATCGCCCTTTTCCAGGGTATAATAAAGCCAGCCAGCACGCACCCCGATGATATGGGTTGCGAGATCGCCGATCGAACGGAGCTGCGGTGCGGGGCGCAGGGACAGTTGCTCGAGGGACAGCGGCTCAATAGCCTTGATAAGCAGTTCCTGATAGGTATCCCAGCCTTTATAAAAGGGGAGAAGAGAAATCTGTTGTTCAGCCATAAAGTTTCCTCCTTTTTTCTTCTTTTCTCACAGACTACCACAAAAAGCGGTAAGAAGCTGTCTTAATGAGCAAAATCCGATCAACTCAGGAAGCGAGGAATGACTCTGGCAGAGAGGTAGAGCCGGCGGCTTTGATACTCAAAAGCATAAGGGGGCCGCTCTACTACCTCCACGTCGCACAATCCCGCCTGGCGCGCATACTGCTCCATTTCCTCTCCCTCGAAGAGCGTTGCATCGATAGCCACGGGCTGTCCAAACCATTCCGAAGAATGGATTTCTCCCTCTCCCCCATGAAAGGCGAGTAAGAGGAAGCCACCCGGCTGTAAGACTCGCGCAAATTCTTGCAAAGCCATCGCCGCCTCTGCCCGTGTCAGGTGAATGATGGCATAGAAAGAAACAATCCCTCTCAGTGTGTTCGCGGGCAAAAGCAGCTGCATACTGCGCTGCAATCTGATCATAGCTGCGTTGGAGCTCATGCTTCTCCTTCATGGTATCCCCTCTTTTGTATGCGCAGCAGGAGTACTAATCCAGTTCACCTGCCGCCCCCTTATCCGGTTCAGTTGGCCGCAACCAGAGCGAAACATGCGATGGCTGCATCGTCTCCTGCACCGCCTCCACCAATTCCTCCCTCAACTGATCCAGATTCACCTCATCGCGCAGGGTCGCACTGAAAGCAGCAAGCGTCCGTGCCGCATCATACTTACGTCGGTAGAAGCGACGATCAATGATCTTCTGGATGCGAGAGCGTAAAGGCTGGAAAAGGGCCGCGATTGCCAGGGTGGAGATGACGATGGCGACGCCGTTGTCCTGGCTGATAACACCGCGTAGGAGCGCTTGCAGGCCAATGATCAGACCAACGTAAACCGCGGTCAGGACGACCGTGAGCGTGCCATAGACCAGGGTGCGATTGATGATGATATCGATGTTCCACAGCTGGTAGCGCAGCAGGGCAATGCCTATAGACAGGGAAAGCGGCAGAAAGATTATCAAACCTCCCAGGTCATTCATAAGCAGTTGGTAGGGCGAGTCCGACCTGCTCAATTGCGGGAGGAGATTCCCAATAATGGTTGATCCTGCTGTGAGGAGGAGTCCCGACGTTAGCCCAAACACGAGCCACTTGGTTTGCTGGCGCTCGCTGTAAGTATAGACGCGCGCATAGCGGTAGACCTGGATGCTCAACGTACTGCCCCATGTTACCAGGACGACCCCTGCCAGCAGCGAGTACGAGGCACTTCCAAATATCCCCGTGTCCGCCACGATGAAGAAGGCAAACTGGCCTAGCCAGAGCAGGATGAACAGCCAGGACCAGCGAGGAGCAAATCGCCCGTTGGGAAAGGTCAGCAAGAACGCGGCGAGGCAGGGAAACAGTACAAAAAAGCTAATCGACGAGATGGTAAAGGCCACTTGCAGGAAAGGATTGGGCGAGACAGATTCACCTTCGAAGACACCTGTAATGCCTGTTAATGCAATGGTTATGAAGATAAATGAGGTGAGGAGTCCCAGCAGTTCATGAGATGTGCCCCACAGCCGCCAGAAGATCAGCGCACCGATCACCAGGAACACCAATGAGGCCAAACCAAAGATGACGGTGAATGACACGGCCTCCTGAGCAGCCGTCAGGTGCATTTGAGCAAGCGCATGCGCTACTGCTGGTTCGCGCTGCCCGCTCGCCAGGATTTGTGTATAGTACACCTGAATGCCGAAAGGCAAGCTAATAAGGTTGCTGAGTGCAAAAATGATCCACAGCGCACGCGCCAGGTTCAGCAAACCTCTGCGCAGATGTATACGCGATGTGGTACGCATGTTTATGCCTTCCCCAATGGAAGCCTTCTGTGACTGGGATGTTAACCAGTACCGATGCATTGGTATAGGCTCCTCTTGATAAATCTTCCTGCACAAGCTATCGTATCACATGCCCGCCCCAAAATCGTTACGGAAAGCGTTACCAACCGCCAAACTTCTAGGAACTGTTGCAAGTCATCTCATCCTCTTTGCCTCCACGATTCCGCGTTTTTCAACACCCTGGTTACGAACACGACGGAACGATAACTCCCGCGCATCTAACAACCCACCAGTCAGTCAATCCACCAATCAGTACAACCCTACCTTCCTCTTCCCCACCCCCCAAAAAGAATGATCAAAAAAACCCTCAAGGAGCCATCATGACCACCAGACAAACCATCGCACCGCCAACACCACCAAACGTCAAAATAAACTCACCCATCTCCCAAAAAATTCTCTCGCAAAATCGGACACATTTTCCCACAAATCCATCGCATCTCGTTCAAAATCACCCCTCGCCCCCAAATCTGCACCAACTGCGACAACCGCGACAACCAACCGACCGTAGGTGCCGATTTATCGCGCACACCGCCGATTTATCGGCCCGCACGCCATCACCACCATCATCGATCAACCGTAGGTGCCGATTGATCGTGCACCCGATTGATCGTGCACCCGATTGATCGTGCACCCGGTTCACCGCGTCCATCGCCGATTTATCGGCCCTCCACTTACACTCGCGCCCCCAACCCTTTCATACACCCACCCCCCAAAACCTTGCACCCCTCCCCCTCAATATGCTACCAATATAGCAAGGAAATCAGTCACACCCAGAAAGCCGAGAGGAAAACCGCAGTGAATTTTGACCTCGACGAAGAGCAATCAGAGATACGCGACATGGTACGTCGCTTCACCGAACGCGAAATCACCCCCTATGCCGGAGCATGGGACGAGAATAACCACTTCCCACGAGAAATCTACACCCACATGGCCGAACTCGGCCTGATGGGCATGACCACACCCGAAGAGTATAGCGGCAGCAACCTCAGTCGTCTCTCGGGCGCGCTGGTATATGAAGAACTGGCGAAAGGCGAAATGGCCACCTCCGTCGGCCTTTCGGTGCACAACATGGTCACCGGCTCAATCGCCCGTTTTGGCACCGCCGAGCAGCGCCAGCGCTGGGTCACCAGGCTGGCAACCGGCCAACTGCTGGGAGCATTCTCCCTGAGTGAAACCGCCTCGGGCTCCGATGCCGCCAGCCTGCAATGTCGAGCAGAGGGCCGTGGAGATTCCTACATCCTCAACGGCTCAAAAATGTGGGTAACCAACGGCGGAGAGGCCGACATCTACCTATTGATGGCGCGTACCGGCGCCGGCAAGGACGGGGCAGGCGTCAGCTGTTTCATCGTCGAGAAAGGAACGCCTGGCTTCTCCTTTGGCAAAACAGAGCGCAAAATGGGGCTGCACTCCTCCCCCACGAGAGAACTGATCTTTGAAGATTGTACCATCCCCGCATTCAACCGCCTCGGTGAAGAGGGACAGGGCTTCAAAATCGCCCTCTCATCCCTGGACGGTGGCCGTATCAACATAGGCGCCGTCGCCGTAGGTGTCGCCCAGGCCGCCTTTGACGTAGCCTGCAACTATGCGCGCGAGCGCGAGCAATTCGGTCATCCCATCGGCGCCTTCCAGGCCATTCAATTCATGTTAGCCGACATGGCCATCAAAATTGAAGCCGCCCGCCTCCTCGTCTACTACGCCGCTTACAGGCTCGACGCAGGACAGAGCACCAGCATGAACGCAGCCATGGCCAAATGTTTCGCCACCGACACAGCCATGGAAGTGACCACAAACGCCGTGCAAGTCCTTGGCGGAGCCGGCTACGTACGCGACTACCCGGTCGAGCGCTACATGCGCGACGTAAAAGTAGCACAAATCTTCGAAGGCACCAACCAGATTCAACGCATCGTCATCGCCCGCGCCCTCCTCGGAAACCTGCGCTAACACCAATCATCCCGAAACGTACTTCGTACCCGTATGGGCCAGGGCGAAAGGGATCGCCCCTACTATAACGACGAGTCGGCTTGAGCGGCGCCTGCGTAGTATAGTAGGGGCGATCCCTTGCGGTCGCCCTTGCGGACGGACCCTTGCGGACGGATGCTTGCGTCGCCCTCTGTCAGGCTACTGCGTAACCTTAGAGCCCGCCAACTCGCGGATCAAACTATTGAACTCCATCGCCCGCTCATCCTGCAACTGATAGCTACTCTTCTCCAGGGTACGAACATCAATGCCAGCATTCACACGCTTAAAAGCATCACTCACCTCAACCGGAGAAAACATACTCTCGCGCCCGGTGACCACCACCACAGGCATCTGCAAGCGCGCCGTCGCCTCATTCACATCTACCGTCAGAGCGTTACTGAGGAACGAAACCATAGCATAGCGACTGCTAGGCTGGTGTGCGCTGGTATAAACATATTCAACCAGTTCGTCAGTGATCAAGCCCGGATTGTGATAGCCCTGACGGTCATAGTACCCGCGAATAGCCGTGCGCGAAGCCAGCACATTATAGATAGATTGACCAATAATTGGCAAGCGCAGCGCAAACTTCACAACGCCCCTCAATGGTCCCGCCGTGTTCTCTCGCAATATAAACGGAGGTGGTGCCACCAGCACAAGGCGATCATAGAACCTTGGATGACGATAAGCATCCGCAATCACAAAAGCACAGGCCATACCATGCGCCACCACGACAGCTGGCTTACCAATGACCTCTCGCATGAAATCACCGATCAGGTCAGTAAACACCTCTGAATTATAGTCAATCGCCGGGCGGTCAGATAGACCAAACCCCAACAAATCAACAGCAAAGACGCGGAATTGCGTCGAAAGCGCGTCGATATTCTTGCGCCACTCGAAAGATGAAGCGCCAGGCCCAAAACCATGAAAAAGCACTAAAGGTTTCGCGTTACGATCGCCCTTTACCTCATAGAACATATCCCCATACTTCCATGGATAGCGCCGCTCCTCCCCCGTCAACACCGTATCGATCTCACCCGCCATCGTCTCCGTCATCCTATTCACAACGGAGAGTGTTCCCAGCACACCACCAATCGCCAGCCCCGTGGTAACTAATTTCCCTGCCAGTTTCATTCTATCCTCTATCTCCCGTAAATACTTCTCTTCTCTGCAACAAACACAAACATCCCGAAAACGCCTACAGTAACCCCCCTGCTATCCTCGCTTACCTCCTGTACAGTTGTAAGCCCAAAGGTTACTATATCATCCTGAACCGGCAAGGTGCAAATAGCTCAAACCTCTTGAAACTCTTGAACCTCCTCCTCATCAAACACATACACATCCATAAAATCAATCCTCTCAATATCGTCTGTTATCCTCTCCTGGGCATCCTCCTCCTCTTCGCAATCGCCAAACTCTGCATCGTACCACGTCGTTTGCTCGTCCGTCATACACCCCTCAAAACGTGCTCCGTGCAGGTCCGCACGGGTAAAAATCGCCCCACGCAAGTCAGCGCCTTCAAAGTTCGCCTTGCGCAAGTTCGCCTCCACAAAGTAAGTGTTGCGCAAATCCGCCCCACTAAAATCGGCCTCTTGAAGCTGGGACTTGATGAAGAACGTTCCCCGTGCGTCAACCTTGATGAATTGAGCGCCATTGAGATTTCTTTCGCTCATATCCATGTCCCGCAAAACACATTCATCAAAGATGTACCAATCGATGTGCATCCCCTTCGTCATAGTAAATAACCCTTCTACTTCGCGTTTTCTCGATTCGCTTTTTATCAACAGTATAGCAGTTCATCCGGACAAACTACTGCAAAATGGTACTTCTTGAAACATCAAAATGGTACTTCTTGTCTACAAGACCTCCAATGCTCATAAATTACTAGCTCAAAATCGATATTGACATTTCCCATCTCACACAGTACTCTCAACCCAAACAATTAATACAGAGAAAGCATACACATGCAACAGCCATCACCATACATCACCCTGTCCGACGAAGTTCAGGCAGCCTTACAAGCGCAACAGCCGGTCGTCGCCCTTGAATCAACGGTCATCGCGCACGGCCTCCCATATCCCGCCAACATCGAAGTCGCCCAGGCCATGGAGTCAACCATTCGCGCTGAAGGTGCCATCCCGGCAACCATCGGCATACACGATAGACAGATCAACATTGGCCTGACACTGGAGCAGATAACCCGCTTAGGTACGGCACAGAACGTACAAAAAGTCAGCAGGCGCGACCTCGCTATCACCCTGGCGACAAAACAATTGGGAGCGACGACCGTCGCAGGCACAATGCTCTGTGCCAGCATGGCCGGCATTCGTTTCTTTGCCACCGGCGGCATCGGCGGCGTCCACCGTGGTGCGCAGTCCACTATGGATATCTCCGCCGACCTCACGGAGTTGAGCCGCTCACCCGTCCTCGTCGTCTGTGCAGGAGCAAAGTCTATTCTCGACCTCGACCTCACGCTAGAATATCTAGAAACCCAGGGCGTCCCCGTCATTGGCTGGCAAACGGACGATTTCCCCGCGTTCTACGTCCGCCACAGTGGGCGTCCCCTTGCCCATCGCGCCGATAACGTTGACACAATCGCGGCCATTGCTCGTGTCCAATGGGAGTGCCGCCTCAACGGTCTGATTGTTGGCTGTCCCATCCCCCAACAATATGCCATGGATCCCGCACCCCTGGAAGCTGCCACCGACGAGGCTCTACGCCTGGCCCACGCGCAAGGCGTACGCGGTGCCGCCACCACGCCCTTCCTCCTCGCCCACGTCGCGAAAGTAACCGCCGGTGAAAGCGTCGAGTCAAACAAAGCCTTGCTCATCAACAACGCGCTCTGGGCAGCTCGCTTCGCCCGCGCGTATCACAAGAGAGCACCCTACTCTCGGTAGATAGGCTGTAGGTGCCGATTTATCGCGCACATGGCCGATTGATCGGCCCTGACACCTTCCTCCCGCCCGCACGCCTCCAACTTTTTTCATACACCCCTAACCCTCTTCTATTTGACAACTTCCCCAAACTAAGACTATCATGCTATATAGCAACCAACACCGCCAAACTTACCAGAGGAGCATTTTCATGACAGATACCACAGCCAACAATAATGGCTCTGTGTTTCATACTCACAAACTCAGCAACGGCCTGCAGATCCTCGGCCAGCCCATGCCCGACTTCGAATCGGTGGCCGTCTCATACTACGTACATACTGGTTCACGCGACGAGCCAGATCCCAGCATTGCCGGTGTCTCCCATTTCCTGGAGCATATGGTATTCAAGGGCACAAAGACGCTGGACTGGCAAGAGATCACCCTCGCATTCAACAAAATTGGCGCTGAACTCAACGCCTTTACCTCGCACGAGGCCACCGTCTACTACGCTCGTGTCCTTGGCGAGTACCTGGACCGCGCCGTCGAGCTTCTCAGTGACATGATGTATCCACGCCTTGCCGAGAGCGACTTCGAGACGGAAAAAGAGGTCATCGTCAACGAGATCGCGCGTTCAGAGGACCAGCCCTATAACTCCACCTACCGGCGTATGATGCAGACCTATTTCGGCAACCACCCCCTGGGACACGATGTGCTCGGTACTCCTGAGAGCATTCGCAATATGCGCGTCAACCAGATGCGTGAGTACTGGCAGCACCGCTACGCCGCCAACAATCTGATTCTCTCAATTGCCGGTAATTTCGACTGGGATCACATCGTCCAGCTGGCAGAAGAACACGCCAACAACTGGCGCGTCGGTGACGCCGGGCGCAACGTCGATCATTACGAGCCGCCACACTCCATCAACGACATTGTGGTCGACAAGAAGCTCAAACAGCAGATCATAATCCTCGCTATGCCCTCCGTAGACATTAAAGACCCCGACTACTACGCCGCCAACCTGGCCGCCAGCATCCTGGGAGATGGCGAGGGCTCGCGCCTCTACTGGAACATCTACCAGAAAGGGCTCGCGGAATCTGCCAGCGCCAGCATCTGGGCTATGGAAGGCACCGGCATCCTGTACATGCAAGCCAATTCAACGCCGCAAGAGGCGCCCCACGTACTCAAACTGCTGCGCTCTGAACTGGATAATTTCCTGGATGTAGGAGTCTATGAGGACGAGTTGCGCCGCGCCAAAAATAAATGGGTCAGCAGTACCGTTCTGAGTAGCGAGTCAACCTTTTCCCGCATGTTCTCTCTCGCCTCCGACTGGGTAACCGAGGGCCGCCTGGTAAGCGTCGAGGAAGAGATCGAGCGCATCGAAAAGGTGACCGCCGAAGACGTTGTCCGTTCGCTCAAACGCTTCCCCATCCGCGAAAAGCAAGTTCTAACAGCCCTTGGGCCTCTCAGCGAAGCGGAACTCCTGGCATAACCTGTAATGAACTGGCCCATCAACTCGGCGAAGTAGGGGCGATCCCCATAAGCGTTAACTTAAGGGGCCAAGGCGACCGCAAGGGATCACCCCTACTATACAACGGATCAGCTCACCAAGCCCGTGTATAGTAGGGGCGATCCCTTGCGGTCGCCCTGAGGCGGGGCCACGCTGCAACTTGCCCTTGTATCCCTGTGGTCGCCCTCTGAAGGCTTCACCACACCCCTCTATCCCACACTTGAACGCGAACCATCAGTTCGTGGCGTCGCGCTACTGCCACTCGGGGCCCTGGGATTTTCCACCTCCACTTCCTCTCTCACCTCATCCACTATCCTATCAAAATTGTCCGCGAGTTCATGTGCAAGCGAAGACAGTCCTCGAGTGATTTCGTTCCCGGCAGACATGAAATGTTCCCTCGGCTCTTCTGGCAATATATACATAGGTGCCATCGCCAGGTGTACCCCCGCTCGGAATAGACTGCGGATGAAATACTGTGAGGCTTCCTTGAGCTCATCGAGGTCAGATTTGTAGAACGGTGTTTCAGATGTCTGTGCCTGCTCCTCTTGTTTTGCCTTATTTTCTGCCATAAGTGTACCTCCTACCTGTATTAAACATTCACCATGAGTTAGTTCTACTGCTATTATAAACGATTGACTCGGTTTATGCTGCCTCTGAGCTGCCATTTTACCGTAAAAAGCACCTCATTAACCATAAAGTAGCAACAAAATCAAAGGGCGCCCTCACAACAGAAAGCGCAGCGGAGCCATGATCCGCTCACTCAGCTTTATGTACCAGTGACGACTCTTCCACTCTGGCAGCGTCAGTTCAAACACGCCAGCAGTATCACTATAGAAAAGGTCCTGCATTTGCTGCGCCAGCTGAGCGCTGTAAATCTCGACATTGATCTCAAAGTTGCCGATAGAACTCAATCGGTCCAGGTTAGCAGTACCCAGCGTGACCCATTGGCCATCAACCGTGCACGTCTTCGCATGCAACATAGCGTAAGTGTAGCCAAAGACGCGAATGCCCCCTTCAAGGCACTCAGTAAAGTACCCGCGTGCCAGCCAATCTGCCACGATATGATTGGAGTACCAGGGAACCAGGACCCGCACGTCTACACCTCGTGCGGCTGCCGCCTTCAACGCTTCCAGCAAGATATGATCGGGTACAAAATAGGCATTGGTCAACAGGATAGAGTGCTCAGCGCGGTCGATAGCCTCGATATACATATCGCGTATAGGAAAAGTCAGCCTGAACGCATCGTTACTGCGTACAGTGATGAACGAATCAAAGTGGCGCACGTAATGCCTTGTAATCTCTTTTCCCTCCCCACAAGACCGGTTCCAGAAGCTGACAAACGAATGCGCGAGATCAGCTGCCGCTGGCCCCCGTATACGTAGGTGCGTATCTCTCCACTCGGTTGCGTAGAGGTCCCCCAGGTTGTAGCCCCCAATAAATCCTACGGAACCATCCACCACCAGTAATTTGCGGTGATCAAGAGCCAAACGCCTGGGATCCAACACGTGCCAGGGATAATGAAGAGATTGATACTCTAGCATATGGATACTTGATGGGAATTCCTTGAACGCGCGCGGCACCACCAGGTTGGCAAAGGCATCGAAGATGACGTACACATCTACCCCCTGCTCCGCTTTCTTTGCCAGGTGCTCCTTCAGCTCCCGTCCAACAGTATCACCCTTCCATATATATGTCTCCAGGTAAATGCTTTCCCTGGCACAATCAATGGCCTCAAGCATCGCCGCGTAGAGATCGCGCCCATAACCATAAAGCTGCAAGCAATTTTCGCCGACCCGCACCTCATCCAGCTGCAAGTGAGGAAAACTCACCTCGTGTTTGTGTCTCCTACGCAGAACTGACACAACTTGTAGCACAATTGCCGTAATAACCTGTAGCGTAAACACGGCGATGATAACATCCTGCACCAATCGCACAATGTGAGTTCTCTGCCAGAGACGTTTGAAGCTCTGAATACGCGCCATAGTATAACATCCTTGTTCTCTTTCACTGCAAACGAGTCAAACCACCCTTTCGCCTCAATATTACCATAGCACCACCAACCTTTTTCCTCTTTTGACGAAACAAGCAGTATCGAGTTAATAGCACCTGCGAATCATCAGCGCTACTACACTGTTGCTACATCCTTTTTTACCGGTGTGTGTTATAATCTCCACAGAGATGTGGTTGTTTGACCAGAAAGGCGGTTTTCCTGTGCCAACTCAAGAAGAGAGACTTTCTGCATTCGAGCAAACCCTGACAGCTTTAAGTAGAGATATCAAGGATATCAATCATAACGAAACAATGTTGCTCGGTATGTCTATGAAGCAAGGCGAAGACATTCGTGAAATAAGGTCAAACCTCGCTTTTATGTCTACGAAGCAAGGCGAAGACATTCGTGAAATAAGGTCAAATCTCGCTTCTATGTCTACAAAGCAAGGTGAAGACATTCGCGAAATAAGGTCAAATCTCGCTTCTATGTCTACAAAGCAAAGCGAAGACATTCGCGAAATAAAGTCAAATCTTGCTTCTATGTCTACGAAGCAAAGCGAAGACATTCGTGAAATAAGGTCAAACCTTGCTTCTCTCGGTGAGCGTCTGGATACTTTCGGTGAGCGTTTGAATACTTCCGATCAAAGTGTAAACAGCCGCTTTGAGGCGCAGGACAAAAAGCTCGATCAGGTCTTGCTGTTGCTCAACACGTTTACTGCCAAACCAGGACAGGAAACAGAATAAACAGAACGCCTCAAGCAGTTTGTGGTCTTGCTTGAGGCGCCTTTAACATTTCTTGAGGAGCCGATGGTCGGACTCGAACCGACGACCGGCGGTTTACAAAACCGCTGCTCTACCACTGAGCTACATCGGCATGACAACAGTATACCACGGGCAGTCAAGATGCTTTGCCTCCCAAAACCCTTCCTTTTCATAACCAACCTCCTTCAAAACTGAAACACTCCAGAAGGAATACCCCAAAAGCATTCCCCGTTGCTATTAAATGTGAGATCATTGTACATAAGCCATAACACATGTCAATAAAAAAACAGAAGCAGTGGAAAAGCGAAAACAAGCAAAACAAATACCCCGCGGAGGAACAAATATGAACATAATAGCAGGCATCATCTCAATAATTCTCATCGTCATCATCCTACAGGACTCCGTCGAGACAGTCATCTTACCCCGGCGCGTCTCACGCCGCTTCAGACTGACCAGAATATTCTTTATCTCCACCTGGACCCTCTACTCATTCATTGCCAAAAAAATCAGTTCCGACGACCGCAGAGAATTTTTTCTCAGTTTCTTCGGCCCCCTATCTCTCATAATGCTCCTGATCCTATGGGCCATATGTCTAATCTTAGGTTTCGCCCTGTTCCAATTTGCTCTTGGTTCCGCGTTCACTGCCCCCGAGAAAATCCCGGACTTTGGCACGGATCTCTACATGAGCGGCACCACCTTCTTCACTCTTGGGCTCGGTGATGTAATACCACGTACCGGCTTAGCCCGCACCGTGACGGTCATTGAGGCAGGAACGGGCTTTGGCTTTCTCGCGCTCGTCATCGGCTATTTGCCGGTCATCTACCAGGCATTTTCTCGTCGCGAGACCGGCATCTCTTTGCTCGATGCCCACGCAGGCTCACCCCCCAACGCCTTAGAAATGTTGCGCCGCCACTTCCGCGGCCAGGTAATGGACGAACTCAAAGAGCACCTGCACGAATGGGAAAACTGGTCGGCGGAACTGCTGGAGAGCCATCTCTCCTACCCGGTTTTAATGTACTACCGTTCCCAACACGATCGCCAATCCTGGCTCGCTGCTCTCACTGCCATCCTCGATGTCAGCGCCCTCCTGTCGGTTGGCATCGACGGGATACCCGAGCAGTCGGCAGTGTTCACCTTCGCTATCGCCTGTCACGCCGCCATAGACCTGGGCCAGGTCTTATCCCTCTCGCCAGACGATATGCGCATACGACGTCTTGCCCACGCAGAATTTGAACGCTTCCAAGAATCGCTCCACGAAATAGGCATATCTTTACATGATGAAGAAACCGCCGAGGAGCGGCTTGCCGCTAAGCGTGAACAATACGAACCGTATGTCATCGCCCTGGCAAGATACCTGCAAATGCCCCTCTCCGGCTGGGTGGATGAGCCAGAAACTGCCGATGACTGGCAGACAAGCGCCTGGAATCACCAAAACAAGAGTGTAGCAAGCTAGCTTATCTCCCTACGGTGCCAGTCCGTCAACTGCTGGTAAGCATGCGCGATACGCAAAACCGTCGCTTCCTCGAAGGCTTTGCCTACCACCTGCAGCCCGACCGACAGATTATTACTGGTAAAGCCACCGGGAAACGAGCAGGCAGGCAGCCCCACCAGGTTAAATGGCATCGTCAGGCTCAGGAGAGAAACCGTGGCATTTACCTCCACACCCTCAATGCGAATCTCCTGATCCATCTGCGCTACCGGTATCGCGGGTACCGGTATCGTCGGCAAAAACAACACGTCGACTCGCTGCAAAACCGACCGCACCGCGCTTGAATAGAGGCGCCGTTCATGTTGAGCGCGCAAATAATCCACCGCGGGAATTTTCTGTCCCGCCAGTAAGTGCTCTCGCGTGCGCTCGGTGTAGAGATCAGCCTTCTCACTGAACCACCCTTTCTGCATATGCGAAAACGCCGCCTCTGGCCTCTGAATTGTGCGATACATCTCAAAAGACGGGTATGGCAGCTCTACATCCTTCACCACCTCCGCACCCTCTTCCTTCAGGACCAGCAGCGCCGCCTCCCATGCCTGCCGCACTTCAGAGTCAAGCGGTCCGACAAACGCATCGTGCGGCAAGCCAATCCTCAGCCCCTGTAGAGAAAGCGGCCCGCGTCCCTCGGGCCCATTGATCAGCATTGCCGCCGAACTGCTTGGAGGACCCGTAACACTATTGGGATCCCGCGGATCATAACTGGCGATAGCATCAAACAGGATCGCACAATCTTCAGCGCTGCGACCTAGTGGCCCCACGTGGTCCAGCGACCGGCTCAGCGGGACTACGCCATAACAACTGACGCGCCCATATGTCGGCTTGAGCCCGGTCACACCGCAACACGCCGCCGGTATCCGGATCGATCCGCCCGTATCGCTGCCAATCGCCCCCAGGCACATGTCCGCTGCCACAGCCGCTGCCGAACCACCGCTTGAGCCCCCAGGAATGCGTGTCCGGTCCCATGGATTGCGCGTCGGAGGCGTATACGTCCCAAAAGCGAACTCATGTGTATTGGTCTTCCCAAGGATAATCGCCCCCGCCTTCCTCAACTGCTCAACCACCGTCGCATCCTCTGGCGAAACATAATCAGCCAGCACCTGAGAACCAGCCGTCATGCGCGCGCCCTTGACCGCAATAATATCCTTGATACCAATAGGAATACCGTGCAGCGAGCTGCGATAGAATCCCATTCGTTGCTCAGTCTCCGCCCTCGCCGCGTCCGCCAACGCCTGCTCGCCTAAAACAGTCACAAACGCCTTGATCTCCCCATCCAGCAAATCAATCTTCTCCAGCGCCTCCGCCACCAACTCCGTAGGAGTCGTCATCCAGGATCGCATATCTTCTGAAGCTTCGCGAATAGAAAGGTATGGCATAGTCATCAACTCTCTTCTTAACAGCATATAGAAGTCCTGCCTGGGACGAGGAGCAATCAGAACAATGCAAAACGCTTCATCTGCGCATCTGCAAATGAGATGATGACGCCAATCATTTCCTTTTGTTGGATAACCGCGTCAATATCGATGATGCATTTCGTCGCCTGTTCCTCGTTTGAAGTTGGCTCTAGCGCTACACCCAGATATCGGAGGTGCAGTCACCACCGGGATAACGCATCTCGTGAGCACGAGCAGGACCCGCTGGCTCTTTGCCAAAGTCAACGTAGAAATTCTCGTTGATCTTCAAGCCGCCGTTCTGTGTGTCACAATCAATTTGCAGTAGATAGGAACCAGTTTGCGCGATATCAGGGTAGAATTGATTGTCCCACGTGCTATAGAGCGAGTTGGTGACGTACAGTCGCTTGCCATCAAGGCTCAGTTGGAGCATTTGCGGTCCACCATTGAGCTTGTGACCCTGGATGTCGCCGCTTTTCCCAAGCAAGCCACCGCACCATACTTGTCCAGTCAGTCTCGGATGTGAGGCATCGCTGATATCGTATTGGCGAATATCACCATGCAGCCAGTTGGAAAGGTAGACATACCTGTCGTCCATCGAGACCAGGAAATCGGTGATGAGCGACGGTACTGGAATGGGCCAGCCCTCTACCTCAACGGAGGGGATATCGAGAACCTTTTCAAGGTGCCACTGACCGTTGGACTTGTGCCAGTGCCACATGTTGCTACTGAGTGCGGCCCCAACGAAGCCGTTGGTGCTGTCAGGATTATGATGGAAGCGCACCTCCAGGGGGATCAATCCTTCCTCACCCAGATCAACACTTTGAACGAGCTCATGCTTCTCCCAGTCCCAGAAGTGCAGGTGGTGACCGTACTTCCCAATTGCGACATCATCCAGATCGAAGCCTTTGGTATAGGTGGTAGGCGCTGCCCATTCACTGCTGACCATCACATTGTGGCGCGGCTGGTACCAGAAGTCATAGTTGTAGTGCATGCCCTCGTTTTTGTGTTCCCAACGACCAGCTATGTTGAACTCCTCGTCAAGCAGCAGGAAACCACCAGGAGCGTTGCCCTCCTTGTCACCGAGCATCGAGATCATCACATGACCATCGGCCAGGCAGTGAACAGTGTGAGGCGCAGTGAGATTCGCTTTTTCCTTGACCTCTTCAGGTTCGATCACCTTATGCAGTTTTGGGGCTCGTTCATCAGAGACATCTACAATGTGGATACGGCTAGATAGATTGCCCGGAAGGATGAGAAAGCTTCGCGACTTACTTTCATCTTCATGGCAGGAGCTACAGGCGTTCCAGCCAAAATGGTGGAGCTCGTCGCCTACGTTGGGCATGGGGGTTCGGTAGATCACCTGCGCGTAGGTTGGAGATGCAGGATCAACATCGATGGTTGCCAGATAATCCGGTTCTTCGATCCCTGTTCCACTATAGAGTGCGATGCTGTAGAGCACCTTTTCGGGCTCGGCCTTCATGGCCTCTTCGGGCGAAGCATACCCGGGTCCATAGTGGGAATGAGCTTCATGATGCATTGCATGTTCATCTGTCATGCTTAGTTATCTCCTTTGGCTGTATGGGAGGACGTTGACGGCGTCGTTCCCCTCATGTATCACATGCTCTTCGCTTCAGATAAACATCACTCTTCAACATGGTTTGCCATTGCTAGCTCACCTTTTGAGGAAGAGACACTTCATTATGTCTTTCCCATGAGTTACTGTCAATCTGATGTATGGTACCTTTTGCCCTCGCAGCTTCAATCTTATCAGGCCGGATTCGGAGCAACCTTACAACGAAAGACGGAGCCCCCCCGAAAAACCCATACCCTAAATTTTAGGAGAACCACCGTATTCAGGGTAGCGGAATCTGGTCTTTTTATCGGCCTTCTAAATCAGGACAACGTTTGTTCAACCACACAATGAGCGGAGGTGCATATGTTCGGTTCCTACGTGCTCGATGTAGCCATCGGTCTTGTTTTTGTATATATGCTCGTGAGTTTGCTCTGCTCCACCATTAACGAGCAGGTCATTGCTCGTTTCCTTAACTTGCGTGCAAAGACCCTTGAGGATGGCATTAAAAATATGCTGGCCGATCCAC
>WNGK01002918.1_pt1 | contig 18558 bp, 16 predicted proteins | sample 5400601 | NCBI WGS metagenome assembly WNGK01 (sample SAMN13153376, study PRJNA577476) | soil metagenome | isolation source: 60 cm soil or saprolite under Garry oak tree replicate 1 | place: USA:California | collected 2016-06-15
CGCTGTTCGATTTCTCGAGCTGTAGCTTCAACTCGTTCCACACGGCGAGACGTCGCGATGACATCGGCACCGGCCTCGGCTAGGCCCGGGGCGATCGCACGGCCAATCCCGGATGTTCCCCCAATCACTACTGCTACTTCCCCACCCACAGCTATCTGAGTGTAGGTCATCATCCCCCCTCTACAACCGAAGACCATCGAATTGAGCCTCCTCCAAAATAAACTGCAACCAAATCAGGATTATGAATCTAATCCTGTATATGGATTATAACAATAATCCAGGAAACGGCGGCTGGCTGATAAAGGCCGGACCTTCACAAGGAGTAGGGTGCCTGCGGCGCTCGCGTCATCGTCACACTGACGGAGGCAACTTATGACTGAAGTCGCAACAGAACGAGACATTATGCTGAACTGGGATGTGTTCGTGACGCCCGGCATTCCCACGGCCGGCAGCGGCTTGGCTCCGGGCACGAAACAGCTGATGTGGTCGCCGATATCGTCGACACTTATCTCTGGCAAGCGAGACGCCGTCCTCGTCGACACCTTTATCACCGTCGAGCAAGCGGACATCCTCGTAGATTGGGTCGCGGCGAGCGGCAAGAACCTGACAACGATTTATGTCACCCACGGTCACGGCGACCATTTCTTTGGCATCGGAGCGCTCCTGGATCGTTTTCCCAATGCCAGGGCGGTGGCCACGCCCAATGTTGTGAAACTCATGCGTCAGCAGGCCTCGCCGGACGTCCTCGCGAACTTCTGGAACCCGCTGTTTCCAGGCCAAATCCCGGATCGCCTCGTGATCGCCGAAGAACTCAAGCGAAATGTGATTGATCTCGAAGGGCACGACTTGGTCGTCATGGAAGTCGGCCATACCGACACTGACTACACGACCTGTCTAAATGTCCCGTCGGTTGGCCTGGTGGTTGCCGGCGACGTCGCCTACAACGACGTTCACCTGTATCTCGCCGAGTCGAACGCGCAAACCCGCCGTGAGTGGATCGCTGCGCTCGACAAAATCGAGTCACTCAACCCACGCGCTGTGATCGCCGGACACAAGCGACCTGGGAACGACGACAGCCCCAAGATCATTGAAGAGACCCGGCAGTACATCCGCGATTTCGACCGCGTAGCCGGGACAACGACGACCGCGCGAGGACTCTACGACAAGATGCTGGAGCTCTATCCGGATTGGGTCAATCCCGGGGGAGCGCTCTGGCTTTCGGCCCGCGCGGTCAAACCGTAAACCGTTTCGAACGAAAGGAGTTTTCTTATGCGGCAGTTACAACTCATAGCTCACGGCGAACCTTCAGATGTCATCGAACTCAACACGGTCTCCGAACGGGCTCTTGGCCAGGAGGATGTTCTCATCTCGATGGAAGCGGCCCCCGTCAATCCGTCGGACTTTTTGTTCGTCGGTGGCACCTACGGCATCCGGCCGGCCTTCCCATCCTCGGTAGGCGCGGAGGGTGTCGGCCGCGTCGCTAAGATTGGATCGAAGGTTGATGTTGCCCTGCGGGGCAAGCGGGTCTTAATTCTTCCCACCCACGAGCAAGGCACGTGGGCAGATGAAGTTGTCGTCCCAGTGCGAAACATCGTGCCAGTGAGTGACGGAGGAGATCCGTTGCAACTCTCGATGATGGCGATTAACCCTGCGACCGCCTACCTCTTGCTGAACCGATACGTTTCCCTGATGCCCGGCGACTGGATCGGTCAAACCGCAGCCAACTCGGCCATGGGACAGTACATCATTGCGCTCGCGAAGCTCGCAGGAGTCAAGACGCTGAATGTCGTTCGCCGGAAAGAAGCTGCCGAACAGGTGCGGCAGTGGGGAAGTGACCGCGTGGTCCTCCAAGGCGACAACTTACTCAAGGATATTGAGGAGGCTCTCGGCGGGAAGAAACTCAGCCTCGTGCTCGATTCGCTGGGCGGAATTCCTGTGGGGGAGTTGGCTAAATCGCTTAAACCTGACGGCTCGATTGTCGTTTACGGCATGCAGAGTGGGCAGTTCCCAGCCATACCGCCTAAAGAGTTCATCTACCGTGGTCTTAGACTCCACGGATTCTGGCTCATCAATTGGATACGCAACGCGCCCCGCACAGAGATCGAGGAGATTTACCAGAAGCTGGGAGACCTCGTAGCTGATGGATCGCTCTCCGCCGCAGTGGAGCATGTGTACCCGCTCGACCAGTTCAAGGAAGCGTTTCAAGCAATCCTTGAAATCGAATCGCAGCGGTAAGATCCTGTTCCAGTTTGGGACTACTGATGTGGCCGTGATTTCGAAGTAACCAGAGACAACAACAACGAAGCCGTAGAAGTTTCAAGTTTGGAGACAACCCATTGTATGTAAGTCGCCTGGCGGCGCTCTTGATCGGCCGGTCGTGACTGAGGATTATTGAACCTTCCTCGCTTTGTCTTTTCGATACCAGTACACAATCCAACTCACGCCGTCTGCACCAGGTATCGGGAGGAAGCAGATGCCCTTTGCACTTGACTCCAGCCGACGCGGGTTTATGAAAATGCTGGCCTCCTCGCGACTCTTAACCCGACTTGCCGTTCGCGAGATGTATGAAAAAAACCGCGATTGGGATCGACCCACGAGAAAATGTTTATCGCCGACCGGGAGTTAAGACCGTCATCAATTGCCGAGGAACATGGACGTACCTCAGTGGATCACTGCAGTTTCCGGGAGTCCGCTCCTCTCATCTCAGACCGCGGCGGCCCGGTGGGATGGCAGAGTTGGTAAGGAAGTGGCAAACAACCAGCATTTCCCCAAACCCCTGTACCGCTGAAGTCGTATAGACGACCTATGCTTGAGACGGACTATTTCTTAGCCATCCCTTCGGAAGGTCCATTGATTCTCGAGTGGGATTGTGAATGGCATGAGGAGTTGCTAGTTTCGAATACGATGTTGTGTTTGGAGCGCTATGTTGTTTCAGGATCGATTTGAAGCTGGCCGAGTGTTGGCGTCGAAACTGAGCCATCTGGCCAATCGACCCGATGTAGTAGTTCTAGCGCTACCGCGAGGTGGGGTGCCGGTCGGGTATGAGGTGGCGAAAGCACTCAATGCTCCTCTTGATGTCTTTGTGGTTCGCAAACTGGGAGTTCCCGGGCACAAAGAGCTCGCGATGGGAGCGATTGCCTCAGGCGGCGTACGTGTGCTGAACGAGAATGTTGTCCGAACGCTAGGTATTCCCGATCATGTGGTTGACATGGTGGCCGCGGAGGAAGAGCGGGAAGTGGAGCGACGAGAGCGCGAGTATCGTGACGGCCGTCCTCCTGTTGACGTAAGTGGGCGCACCGTCATTCTGGTGGACGACGGGCTGGCCACTGGCTCCTCCATGCGCGTGGCAGCGCTGGCGCTTAGAAAAAAGAATCCTGCCCGAATCATAGTTGCAGTACCCGCGGCCTCGCCCGCTACCTGCGCTGAATTTGAACCGGAAGTTGACCAGGTCATTTGCGCTGTTACTCCAGAACCATTCTGGGCAGTGGCCCAATGGTACCGGGATTTTTCGCAAACTACTGATGAAGAGGTACGCGACTTGCTCAAGCGAGCGGCGAACCTTCCCGTGCCTAAGGCGGCCTGACAAAGTCGGAGTTGTTACCGTGCGACAAGACAATCCACTGCAGATTCGGGCGATTCGCCAGCATGCCCACACCGTGACCGGAGCACGCCAAGATTATCGGCCGCTGATGGAACTCATTGGAAACTCACGTTTCGTCTTGTTGGGGGAAGCCTCTCACGGAACGCACGACTTTTATCACACGCGGACCCAGATTACGAAATGGTTGATTGAGGAGAAAGGCTTCTCCGCAGTTGCGGTTGAGACGGACTGGCCAGATGCCCATCGCGTCAACCGCTACGTGCGAGGCGGAGATGAGGATGCGGAGGCGGTCGAGGCCCTCGGTTCATTCAAGCGATTTCCAACCTGGATATGGCGGAACACGGACGTGGTGGAGTTTGTTGACTGGCTTCGCCAGCATTTCTGGCGTTATACACCCGACGAATATGCTGGATCGATGATTCGATGTCGGGTCTTCGCCGGGATTTTCTGCCCGAGCATCTTGAACCTGAACTCAAGCGAGCAGGATTTGATGGATCCATTGCGGTTCAGGCTCGGCAAACACTCGAAGAAACGCGGTGGCTGTTAGACCTCGCCACGTCTTCGCCGTTCATACTGGGCGTTATAGGGTGGGTTGATCTGCGGGCGAGTGACGTGCAAACGCAACTGGCGCGGTTTGCAGGAAATCCGAAACTGCTCGGAATCCGTCATGTCGTGCAGAGCGAGCCCGACGAACGGTTCCTGCTGCAACCGGAATTTCTACGCGGTATCAGCGCTCTTGCAGAATTTGATCTCACTTACGACCTCCTAATTTATCCCCGGCACCTGTCAGTCGCTGCGGAATTCGTGCGGCGGTTTCCACGCCAACGTTTTGCGCTCGATCATTTGGCCAAGCCCCTTATCAAGACTGGAACTCTTCAGCCGTGGGATGCTGATATACGCAAGCTGGCGCAGTTTCCGAATGTGTTCTGCAAGCTATCCGGTCTGATAACGGAGGCAGACTGGAAAACCTGGAAGCCGGGGCACATTGCGCCCTATTTGGACGTTGCTCTGGAATGCTTCGGCCCGGACAGGCTCATGATCGGTTCAGACTGGCCGGTGTGTACGGTCGCTGGCTCCTACGCCCAAGTAATGAACCTTGTGCTCGATTCTTTCAGCAAATATCCTGAGGATCTGAGAAACGCTGTTCTGGGCGGTAATGCGGAAAAATTCTGGAGGTTAGCTCCTGTATCGGGCGAATTTTGCTAGTGGTAGTTATGGGATTCAATTCTGACCACAACAGTATCCGGAACCTTGAATGAAAGCTGCTGTCCTGACCTCACCGCAAGACGTTTCCAAGCGCCCGCTTCGAATTGTCGAAGTTTCCAAGCCGGAGCTGAAGCCGGGTCATGTTCTTCTGCGCGTGCTGGCCTGTGGCGTTTGCCGAACCGACCTTCATATCATCGAAGGCGAACTCCCTTTCCTTCGAGAAAAACTAGTTCCTGGTCATCAAATTGTCGGCGAAGTCGTGGACGGAGCTACCGATCAGCTTCCTGTGGGCACGCGTGTAGGTGTTTCCTGGATCGGAGGCACGGACGGAAAGTGTTGGTATTGCCAACGGGGTCTCGAGAACCTTTGCGATTCGCCCACCTTCACTGGATATACGGTCGACGGCGGGTATGCCGAATATGCACTGGCCCGCAGTGATTTCGTATTTCCACTTCCCACAACCCTCGATGATTTGCATGCCGCTCCCCTTTTATGCGCCGGCATCATCGGTTTCCGAAGTCTTCGTGTCGCAGGCGTTGAACACGGCGATCGGGTCGGATTATTTGGGTTCGGTGCTTCGGCGCATCTGGCGATTGCTGTGCTTAAGGCCTGGAAATGCGAAGTATATGTCTCGACACGAGGCGCATCCCATCGCAATTTGGCCGCCTCCCTGGGAGCCACCTGGGTGGGGAACGAGAAAGACAGACCGCCTGTCGCACTCGACCGGGCTGTCACTTTTGCACCCAGCGGTGACGTGGTTGTCGCCGCTCTCGCCAGTCTGAGAAAGGGAGGCGTGGTTGCCATCAACGCCATTCATTTGGATCGGATCCCGGAATTTGATTACGATCGGCTGCTCTGGGGTGAACGCCAGCTGCGCAGCGTTACAAATATGACTCGCTCTGATGCTCGAGATTTCCTTCAAATCGCGAGTGAGATTGGCCTACGACCGAAGGTAACCTCATTCCCACTCGAGCAAGCAAATGAAGCCCTGATCGCGATAAAAACCGACTCCATCGACGGAGCAGCGGCAATTGTCCCTTAACAGCTCAAGTGGCCCAGACGGCTGAGTCCCATGCATCCCGCTAACGGCGCCTCGCCATGACTACTCACCGGTTGCGGATTGCTGCGTCGGTATTGGTCGTCGTTGAATGAGAGCGACTACCCCGCCAAGGACACCAACGAGTAACGCGGCCGCACCCCAGAGTGTGCCGCTCAAGTAATGTCCGAGCAACGCGTCGAGTGACAGCGACCCTGGGCCCGTGAACGCCGGCGTCAACGCGGCGACACCGAGGACGAGGGTGTACTCAAATCCGCCATTCGTGATGAAGAACCCCTTCTTGATATGCACGCTGACGGCGGCGACAAGCATTACGCTGCGGAGCAATGCCGCCGCCAACGGCGTAAGAAATCCCCGCGCCAGTAGGACGCCGCCACCAGTCTCGGCCAGGCCTGCCATCAGCGCGTTGCGCCGGCCCGGTAGGAACCCGAGCATCACGAAGAACTGACCGACGGCATCAAGTCCCGGTCCACCGAACCAGCCGAACAACTTTTGTGTCCCGTGTGCGGCAAGGGTCAGTCCCACTGCCAATCGCAGAAGGAGGAGCCCGATGTCCATATGTCACCTTTCGTCCTTTATCCGCGGATGTCGCGGATCCGCTTCCTAGCTCGCCTGCGCCTGTGAAAGCCCACCTTCGAGTTCGCGTTCGGCCTGGAGCCAATCGTCCAACTCACGATCTGGCTGTTCGCCGCGTTCGAGATGCGCGACGTCTGATTTCCTCATCACGCGTCGAGTTCCCCACCGAAGCCTTTCCCGTCTCCGCTTGGGCGGAGGTTGTTTGGGGCCCTGTGCCTAGATTTCCCTTTGGTTTCGATGACATGCTCATCTCCTTCTTTCTTGTGATTCGATTTCTGTTCTGCGCCATGACTTCTGTTGTCATGCCGCATTTAGCGCACCGTCCTTTGTAACCAGCACCATGCGGAACCGTGCTTTGCCTTGCATCATGCGAGCGTAAGCATCAGCAGCCTGTTCGAGCGGTGCTGTCTCGATCATGGGGCGGATATTCTCAAGCACGCTGAAGGCAAGTGTGTCCTCGCCATCAATCGGCGTGCCGGTCAGGCTCCCGTAGATCGAGCGCCCCCCAAATACGAGCGGGAACGCATTCAATTGGATCTGGTCCTGCGGTACGCCCACCACGATGAGCTTGCCGCGGGTTGCAAGACCGGACACAAGTGGCCTCACCACTGGTTCCCGCTGCGAGGATCGCCATGGCCCCGCCCATACGCTGCAGTACTCCTGCGGCATTCTCCGCGGCAGTATCGATGTAGACGTGCGCGCCCAAATCCTTCGCCAGCTTTTCTTTCTCGCGTCCACGACCGATGGCGACAGTACGGAATCCCATGTGCCGCGCAAACTGGATACCAAGATTGCCAAGGCCGCCAACGCCCTGCACAGCCACCAGGTCTCCACCACGCAAGCCGGCGTTGCGGAGAGCGTTGTAGGTCGTGATCCCAGCGCAGAGAAGGGGAGCGGCTTCCGCGGATGTGAGCTCATCCGGAACAGAAGCGAGGGCGCGTGCTTCAGCGATCATCAGTTCCGCATATCCTCCATCCGAGGTTACTCCCGATACCACGGGGTTCTGACAATTCACGGCGTCTCCCCGCCGGCACGGTTCGCACACTCCATCTTCTCCGGCAATGAGGCCGACACCGACGCGTTGACCGATTTTCCATTTGGATACTCCGGTTCCCAACGCCTCAATGCGGCCAACCACTTCATGTCCAGGAACACGCGGAAGAGTCAGACCCGGGTAGATGCCCATGACCGTGGCCGCATCCGTGTGACAGATTCCGCATGCTTCCACCCGAATCCGAACTTGACCTGCTCCAGGTTCAATGACCGGCCGCTCCACTACTCGAAGCACTCCTGGAGAGGAGACTTCTACTGCTTTGTATGTGTTTTTCATTTGTTCCTTTCATCTGGCATCAAACCTTAAGTTCGAGGTTTCCGCGAAGAGCTCAGCACCACAATCGAGTCATGACACAGCTGTCTCGTTTAAGTTAGCTTCGTCTGCGAGTCGTTCGCGCAGCGCGGGTACGACGCGGGTGCCAATCGCTTCAATGGCTCGCATGAGCTTCGCATGAGGTAAAGAGGCCGCGTTCGTTTGAAATGTGAGGCGGGAGATACCACCAAGCGCTTCACTGTGCCGAACAACCTTCTCTACTACTTCTTCGGCGTTGCCGACGAGCAGCGCGCCCTGCGGAGTCAGCTGCGCATCGAAATCGGCACGGGTGACGGCCGGCCATCCGCGCTCCTTCGCGACAGAGGCGATCGCACGGGCGTATCCAGGAAAGAAGTCATCTCTAGCCTGTTGCGTCGTTGGCGCGACATAGCCCAGGGCGTGGACGCCGACTCTTAGTCGATCGGGTGAGTATCCAAACCGCTTGCCAGTTTCCCGGTAGAGATCAATGAGCGGTCGGAAGCGCCGCGTTTCGCCGCCGATGATTGCGACCATTAAAGGAAGACCAAGCGCCCGCTGCGCGAGCAAACGATTGTGGAGTCCCGCCGCCGCCCAGCCATATTGGCAAAGGATTCTGCACCGGTCTCGGGTAAACGCCCTGGCCTGTCAGAGCAGGCCGATATTTGCCGGACCAGTGTACGTGTTCGTTCTCACGAATCCTCAGCAACAGATCGAGCTTCTCAGCAAAAAGCGAGTCATAGTCCTCGAGTTTCAGGCCGAACAATGGAAAAGACTCGATGAACGAACCGCGACCTACAACCATTTCCGCCCGGCCTTGCGAAAGAAGATCGAGAGTAGCGAAGTTCTGAAACACCCGTATCGGGTCGGCTGAGCTAAGCACGGTTACGGCACTAGTGAGACGGATGCGGTGCGTTCGTACCGCCGCCGCTCCAAGAGTGACCGTCGGGGCGGAATCGAGGTACTCCCGACGGTGATGTTCTCCGATTCCAAAAACGTCCAAGCCAACCTGATCGGCATGTTCGATCTGTTCGACCAGGTTGCGCAAACGATCCGACGCGCTGACGGCAAGGCTGGCGTCATCGTAGGCCGCTGCGAAGCTATCGATGCCAATTTGCATTTGAGTATCGTCCAACTTTGTGATCATTTTCTATCTCGTTCCTTACCGCTCCTGAACCGTGTTTCTTGTTGCTCAAGTTTTTCGCCGCAAGCAGCCCGAGCTTTTTAAGCGATCCGTAGAGTTGTTCCATCTCCTTTTCGGATAGTGGCGACATAAGCTCCCCAAGGTCCTTTGCATGCCGCTCGAAGCACGATGCCGCCAGTCGCTTACCTTTCGTTGTGAGTTCCAAGACCCGCGCCCGTCGATCACTTGGGCTCGATTTGCGAACAACCAGCCCGAGTTTCTCGAGGCGATCGACTGCGGCCGTCATCGAGCCGCTGGCTAGGCGCACCTTCTCCTGAATCTGCGAGATCGTGAGCGGCCCTTTGTGCAAAAGAGCTTCCAGCGCCGCGAAATCCGTGAGGCATAGCCCCGTGTTGGCGATACTCTGCTCAGCCAGGAGGCTTAGCGCACGATAGCTCTTCAAAATCACCAACCAGAGCCGAGGCGCTGTAATGCGAGAGCCCTTTTTCATGATGTTTCCCTATTCAGGCAGCTTGGAGCCGGGCCTTGATAATCCTGTTCTCCGCGCGGGAAGACAACAGGCGATCGACGGAAGCTGCTCCTGCGCCGCGAATCATCAGAAAGGCCGAAGCCGCCAGTAAGAGGATGTGGTACTCATAACCTTCTCCCTTCTGGGCTCCAGTCCAGTTCATAAAGAAGCCGAATCGACCATGAACCAGCGCGACCGCCACGACCATGTTGCAAAAGATTCCAAAGGCTGCGACTCGAGTAAGCAGTCCGAAGATAAGACCCAATCCGCCGAGGAATTCCGCGGCAATGGCCAGAAATGCGAATATGGCCGGAATATGCAGGACTCCCGTGAAGAAGCCCATGGTGGCGGTGAAGCCGTATCCACCAAACCACCCGAGCGTCTTCTGGGCGCCGTGGACGAGGAAGATCACTCCGAGCGCCAATCGAAGAATAGTCGTTGCAATGTCGTTGTCGGTGGCTATCAGTTTACGAGTCATAAAAATTCCCTCCATCGAAAGCTCGCCGCCCCCAAGTGGGGCAAACAGAATATGAGATGATTATCCTTATATGATGATTCTTTTTATCGAGGTAAATGCCTGACCCGACGCACCTGCACCGTTGGTTGAAGGGGTACGTGTGTCTCAGAGGAAGACTTCGCGAAAGAGCAGGGGAAAACCCAGCGATATCTACTCAAAAAAAGGGATAGCTGCTGCGACTGCACAGTTCGACGCACTTTCTTCTTATCGTCACACACTTCTACCGTCAAGTGACGTTGAAATTGCCTGCTCGTGGGCGATAACGTCCTGATTGGCCAGCCCTCGCTCCGGTCGCTCTGACCTTTTCCTATCTCTTTAAATAGGGCACGTGTATGATTTTTGCCGTCATGTCCAATTGCACCGCTTCTCTGCCATCTATCTTCCCAAACCGCTTCCGCCGAACTTGTTTGCGGACGGCTGTCTTTGTCTGTCTGTTGGTCTCTGCTGTCTGGGCACAGCCCGCACCACAGAGCGGCACCGCAACGGGTGGCGCAGGCCTGGCTCCAATCCGGAGTTACATAGCCACTGGATGGGACGTCCTTACGCGTTCCATGGCCCGCTGTGACTCGGTGGCCGATCCCAAGCTGGCCGCGCCTTCGGTGCTCTATTTGCCGGCCGAACTGCCGGTTCCCGCGTCCGTGCAAAAGCTGCAGAGGGACTGCAAAGTTGACATCAAACATTTGCCCATCGCGATTCGCCGTCCGGGAGAAATTGACGTCAGCAACATCCAGCCGCATGGCTTGCTCTATCTCGAAAATAGCTACGTGGTGCCAGGCGGCAGGTTCAATGAAATGTACGGTTGGGATAGTTATTTCATCATCGTGGGACTGCTTCGCGACGGCAGGATCGACTTAGCTCGGGGGATGGTAGAAAATTTCTTCTTTGAGATCGATCATTACGGCACAGTTCTCAACGCCAACCGTACCTACTACCTGACTCGCTCGCAGCCTCCGTTTCTTACTTCCATGATCATGGATGTTTATCAGGCTCAGAAAAGTTCCGGTCACGAAGATCGTGCCTGGCTGGAAAAAGCTTATGGCTATGCCAGCCGGGATTACGAAACCTGGAACCGCGATCCGCATCTGGCGGGTTCCACGGGCCTGTCGCGGTACTACGATTTCGGCGAGGGACCGCCTCCAGAAGGTTTACAAGACGAGGCAGGCTACTACCGGCGCGTGGTTGCTTATTATTTGGCGCATCCAGAGGCTGCGAGCAATCATCTCGTCGAACTCAAACAACCAAACTCTGACACGGTGGGTTTCACGTTTGGGTTGCAACTTTGCGAGAACACTCAAGCTGGTTCGAAATGTGATCCGCTGAAATCGCTCGCTTTGAGCCGGGACTTCTACAAAGGCGACCGCAGTATGCGTGAGTCCGGCTTTGACGTTTCTTTCCGGTTCGGACCTTTTAGCGCCGACACACATCATTACGCACCGATTTGCCTGAACAGCCTTCTCTACAAGCAGGAAAAAGATCTGGAACAGATGAGCCTGCTCCTTGGCAAAAAAGCTGAGTCGGACAAGTGGCGAAAACGCGCCGAGGATCGCAAGCAACGAATCAACCAATATCTGTGGGATAGCCAGCGCGGCCTGTTTTTCGACTACAACTTCGAGAACCAGAGTCGCTCCTCCTACGAATTCATAACAACTTTCTATCCTCTGTGGGCCGGTCTGGCTACGCCCGAACAGGCGAAGGCAGTAGTGCAGAACCTGTCGCCCTTCGAGCAACCAGGCGGGCTCGCCATGAGCCGCCACGAAAGCGAGGGGCAGTGGGATTACCCCTACGGCTGGGCCCCGACGCAACTACTGGCGGTTAAGGGATTACGGCGGTACGGCTACAACGCTGATGCCGACCGGGTTTCATACAAGTTTGTCTCGATGATTGCGGAGAACTTCCGTCGCGATGGGACGATCCGCGAAAAGTACAACGTAGTCACTCGCTCTTCAGAAACTAATGTGGGGGCCGGCTACAAGGCTAACGTGGTGGGCTTTGGCTGGACGAACGCCGCATTTTTAGAATTTCTGCATGACTTGCCGAGGGATCAGGTTGAGCGTCTCGATAAAGAACAGGGACAGGGTACTGTAGCGCCGGCGTCCCGCGGGCTTTCGGAGAGGACCTGGCCAGCAGCTGGCGGGACGCCCGCGCCACCTAGCAAAAAAAGCCAGCAATCAGGGTTTCGCGCCGGAGATTGACTGCAGTTGCTCGGCCAGCTTCAACTCGCGCTCCGCATCCTCATTCTTACCTAAGTCCCGGTACGCCTGCCCTAGCAGATGGTGCGTGATGGAATTATTCGGATCCATGGAGGCCGCGTGCTGTAGGGCGCGAATCGCAAGCTCGGTCTCTCCCTTCTTAGTCAGCACTTTTCCCATCAGGATATACGGACCCGTAGAAGTGGAGTCCAGCCAAATGGAGCGCTGCAAAAGACGTTCCGCATCTTCAAACCTCTGGATTCGCGAATACGCATCCGCCAATTTGTAGTAGGTGGCGGCGTCCGTCGGATTAATCACCAACTCCTTCTGGAACTCGGCAATCGCCTCGGGGACTCGTGACTTAAACAAATACAACTCCCCGAGCAGAAAATGCCCCCCGGGAAGCTTGGAGTCGAGGGCAACGGCTTTCTGAGCGTATTCTTCCGCCACCGGCTCGAACTGCTGGCGCAGCAGCATGCGAGCGGCAAAGAGGTAGCTGGGCGCTGAATCCGGAGGCACATCGTACATCCTGGCAAAAGCCTTGCGCGCCTGGACGTAATCATGAGTCTGCACGTAACACATGCCCAGCATGTAGGAAGCGTCCACATTGGTGCGAGGGAACCAGCCTTGCACCTTTTCCAGCAGGGGGATGGCTTCTGCGGGCCTTCCTGCAAGGTAATAGGCCAGTCCCAGCAACTGCAGCGCTTCATTGTCCTGCGGGCTTTCTTCCAGCGCCTTCTTTAAGTTTTCGATCGCCTTTGGATAATCGCCCTTTCTGTAGTAGGCGCTCCCTAGTTCGTGGGATAAACCCTTCAGGCCCGCCTGTTGTGCCTCCAGTTCCTTCAACTGGTCAATGGCCTGGTCGTATTGCCCGCGCTGAAGCAAGAGCCGTGCTTGTGCAAACGCGGCTGCGGGCTCCGGATGGGAAATTTTGGCACCTTCCGCACCTTCCACTGGCGAGGGAGCTTGCTGGGATTGAGGTGCCAACGGACAGAGAATGCAACTCAGCCAGAAGAGGAGTGCAGCCGTCCGGGTGAAGGAGGTCATAGAGATATCCTGGAAGAACTTCTGTGCAGAATTAGAACACAGGATACAGGCGCCGGGCGCGGCTCGCGGCCTTCTGACACTTGCTAATTCACAGAAGCTTCGGCGACACCGACGTATTTGTCGGCGGCTCCGTAGTAGAAAAGATAACGATTGCCTTTCTTTGCCATGCCTTCGACAAAAACAACGTTCGGCACCTGTCCAATCTTTTCCCATTCTTTTTCGGGTTCAAAGATGGGCTTGTCGCTCCGGAAGAGGACCTTGCGCGGGTCCTGCCGATCGAAGATAGCCAAGGCGGTCCGGTAGACGAGTTTGTCGTCGGCAGCGTTATAGATAAGCACGATTCCCCTTGACGTGAGGATAGGCGGGGGGCCGGGCTCAACCACGCGTGAGTCGAACTGCCCCGGCCGCCGCGGCAGCACCGGGGTGTCCGTCGCTTCAGTCCAATGAAGCAGGTCAGTCGAGTAAGCCAGCCCTATTTGATCGGTCTTGTCCGCGCTCGTGCCTAAAAAATACATCCAATACTTTCCGTCGATCTTTTCAGGTACGATTGCTCCTGATTTCGTCCATCCAACATTCCAGTGGCCTTTATAGGCTGGCAGAATGACTCCCTTCCGTTCCCAGTGAATCAAATCCAGGGAAGTTGCCAGGCACAGCTGTGCATCTTTCTTGTTGTACCCGGTATAGGTCAGATAGTACGTGTCACCGAATTTGACCAGGCGGGGATCTTCGACGCCGCCATCCCTTTCATAATCGGCTTCCGGGGAAAGCACAGGCTGGGGCCAGCGAGTGAAATGGATGCCATCTCCGCTTTCTGCGTAACCCAGACGCGAGGTCCCGTTCTTGTCCTGTGCGCGATACAGCATCACAAACTTGCCTTGATGAATAATTACAGCGGGATTGAAAGTTCCAGCCGATTCCCAGCTGTCCCCGTGGGGAGTAATGACGGGATGGCTTGAGGCTCGATGCCAACCAAACAAGGTCTGGATTGTCGTCGAAACCAACAACAGCGTAGCTAGAAAGACAACCAGCAGTCCATACCGCGCCTTCAGAGCATGCATTGTGCAGTCCCCTACATAAAAAAAGGGAGCCGTAATGGCTCCCTCTGAAAGACAAGGCTACATGGCTAAAAAGTGATCTTGGCTCCGAAGTTCAGTTGTCGCATGGACGCGTTGGGTGCCAAGCCGGTAATCTTTCCGCCGCCGCAGTCTACGCAATTGTTGGGTTGGCCGGGGTTGACGTTGTCGAAGACGTTGAACGCTTCAAACCGGAACTGCGCACCTACACGTTCTGTCACCTGGAAGTTCTTGAACAACGAAAAATTCGAATTGAAGAACCGAGGACCGAAGAACGGATTTCGTCCGCTGCCAAAGGTTCCCACGGCCGGACGCTGGAAAGGTCCGCTGACCTGCCCGTTCGTGGTCATCTCAGGCACGGGCGCGTAGTAGGGTATAGCTCCGGTCGACGGATCAAAACTTCCGAGCGATTGGGACAAGCTGCCAACAACCAGGGGGCGGCAAGGCCCAGTATCTTTATCGCCATTGCAATTCTTGTATTGCGGAGTCCAGGGCAGGCCGCTGCTCCAGTTGGTTGTCGTGTTCAACTGGAAGCCGCCAATCAACAAGTCGAGCACACGGTTGGCATCTCCCATGAAACGTTTGCCTTTCCCGAACGGCAATTCATAAACAGTGCTGATCGAGAACACGTGCTTGCGGTTGAAATCATCTGGGCCGTAGCCGACATGCGGATCGATGGCGAAGTAATCCGGGTCGTGATCCAGAGTGTTCGACCACGTGTAGTGCGCCACAAACTGCAGACCATTGCTGAACCGCTTGTCGACCTTTGTCTGCAAGGCATTGTAATTGGACATGGCATCGTTGCCAAAGAAGTCGATGCCCTGCGTCCAGCCGAATCGGGCAAACGGCCGGCGTTGGACTTGGGGAACGGTTGGGAAGCCCACGAGCGAAGGCTGGTTGACGTTCGTAGCCGGGTTGTTTTGGTAGAATCCATGCCCGTAGTTGCCGACATATGCGATTTCTGCGGACAACGTATTGGTGATCTGATGCTGAACCGTCAGGTTGTAGGCGTCCAGTCTCGGAAGGCGCATTCTAAGCGGGCGGGCGCGCGCGAAGACACCATCAGGCAATGGCAGCAGGCCGTCGGAGGGCACGGCTGGAAAAACCGGCGCGCTCGGTCCATTTTTAAGGAGGAAGACCGAGGAGTAGTTATCCGCTGCGTTGTTGTTCTGTACCTCAAGCACGGGGAGGTTCTGGGTTACCGCATGGCCGAAGATAGACCCGAAAACCCCAATGTCGTAGCTCCGCCCATAACCCGCACGGACAACGGTCTTGGAACTCAATTGATAGGCAACACCCAGTCTCGGTCCAAAGTTGTGAAAGTTATTTTCGACGTTGAAATTCCTGCCGATACCACCAACTCCGGCAACGCGAACCAACCCCGTATTCAAATCAAGCAGTCCGCCGTTTCCGTTAGCGTTCACGTACTCGGGATTCATGATATCCCAGCGCAGTCCGTAGTTAATGGTGAGCTTGGGGGTTGCACGCCACGTGTCCTGACCGTAGAAAAACCACCTGTGTTGCCGCTCTGCTGCTGTCGTTACAGTGCTGACGTAGCGTTTGAATGTCGTGACGTCACCCAGAAGGAACGTGGCAACCGCCAAGCCTCCCGAGGGCGTTGGATCATTGGCCGGCAGGTTTGCCTTGTTGAGCGAGGTAAAGGTGTTAGCAAACGACAACTCGCCGGCGCGATGGTTGTCGCTAGGTACGCGCAGGTTACGCGCATAGCGGATATCTCCACCAAACTTAATCTGGTGGTTGCCCATGACCTTCGTCCAGTTATTTACAAACTGGAATTGGTCTTCCTGTTCGATGAGAGGGCAGTTGCAGCGATTGACGCCCAGCCCGTACCCAAAATTGCTAAAACCACCGGTCTGGCTGAGAGCTCCTGTGTCCTGGCCGTCGCCGCCCGAACTTCCTACAAAGTAAGAAGGCTGACCTGTACTAAAGTCACCCTCGTTGATACCGGGAATAGTGTTGAGCCCCGGAATGCCAATGTCGCTAGCCGGAGTGGTGCCCACCCCATTTGGTACAACATTGACATGGTAGCGGACGTAACCGAAACGAAAGTCAGTGAGTACAGAGGGGCTTAAAGCGTAATCAAAACCACTAGCGATACTCTGGTCCCGGCTCTTCGACTGTCCGCCAAATCCTCCAGTGCCGAAGCCGATGCCGCCCAGAGTGTCAAAGATTGCTGCGCCCGTTAGCGTATAGTTCGCAAAACTGTAGCGCCCGAAGGCGTGAAGCTTCGTGGTGGCCTGACCATCCATGCGAATGTTGAACTGATCGTTGTTGAAGATGCCATTTCCGCCACGGCTGAGATTGTTAAGGATTCCGGTCGTACTCGACACCGGGAACTGGTTCAGCAGGGCGACAGCTTGTGAGGAAAGGCGGCTGTTGTCGATACAGGTCCCAGGCGCTTTGCCCGCCGCGGCGCAATTCGGGTCATTGAACAGGGTGCGATTTTCCCCATTGTTCGCCCCCCCCTGAATTCCAGTGGTGGGATCGTAAACCAAGTTACCTGCAGAAGCAGCAACATACTCGCTCAGATCGCAGATCAGGCTCGTGGAACTGCCGCAGGTGGAACGGACGAGATTGGTGGGCACTGTCTGCAAGTAGGACGAACCAACTTTGGAACGAGTTCCCTGATAATCCCCGAAAAAGAACAATCTGTCTTTTACGACAGGTCCACCAATGGCCCCACCGAATATTCCGTACAGGCTGGGAGGAATGAATCGCCCACTGACAGGGTTTGCAATCCTTTGCGAGAATGGATCACGTGCCTGGGTGGCGTCGCTGCGCCGAAAACCGAAACCGCTGCCGTGCAACGTATTGCTGCCGGACTTGGTCTGACTGGCCACAACGCCGGCTACGGCCTGGCCAAACTCAGCTTCATAGTTTTGGCTGGTCATCTTGGCTTCGGTCACTGATTCGAGCGTGGGATTGATAACGATAATGCCGAGAATCGGGTCGCGATTGTCCGTGCCATCCAGCTGAAAGCCGGTACCGGCAAATGTTTGTCCGTTCACTTTGGTCTGCAGGCTGCCTTGCGGGTTCTCGCTCGAGGCATGCGACCAGCCCAATTGCTGCGCCCCGGGTGAAGCCAGCACCAACGCGGTGAAATTGCGATTGAACAGCGGTAGATCTTCAACAGCTTTGTCGTTGAAAATGGTGGCGACATCGGCGCGATCGGTCTTCAGCTGCGGCGCCTCAGCGGTGACTTCCACAGTCTCCTGGGTTCCGCCCACTTGAAATTGCCCATCCACACGCGCGGCGGTGTCAGCCGACACAACGACGTTGGCGGTTTGAAAAGACTTGAACCCGGGAGCCTCAGCTTTGACGGTGTACACGTCGGGGATCAAGTGCGTGATGCTGTAGTTGCCGTCCGCGTTCGTCGTGGCTTGTTCGGTGATATTTTTGCGCACCGATGTCACGGTCACCTTGGCTCCGGCCACAGCCGCACCCGATGGATCGGTAACGGTGCCAAATATACTGCCATACACCGCCTGGCCAAAGGCCGACGCAGTCAGGATTGTTAAGCTCCAAAGCACCACCAATGCCGCCACGATGAATCGTCTTGTCATTTACTCCTCCGCGATTTCTGAACGGTCAAATTCAGATTAAGTCCGGCAGTTTTTGAGTTGTTGTGAACACACCGAGAGTAATAGGAAACTATTATTGGCACGCAAGTTACGGTCCAATGACAGCACAACCTTATGTTCTTGAATCTGCAGGTCAACCTAAATTATTAACAATCCATACTATGGAATATCGTAGATATCGATTTGATGAATATGGATAACGGTTGGTGGAGTATATGGCGTGCAATCTGCCGCAATGCGAACCTTTGTCGCAAGCAGAGAGGATTCTCAAATTGAGCCCTAACTCTGCGCGCTATAGAGTGGGCGTCTTAAGGCGAGGGTCCAACTCCGCAGCTTTCTGAAACTCCTTCTCGGCTTCGGTCTTGTTTCCCTTCTGGTGTAGGGCTTCCGCCAGGTGAAGATGCGCAGGCGCGTAACTGGGAGCAATCTTGATGGCAGAGCGAAACTGGGAAATAGCTCCATCGAGGTCGCCGGCCTGGAGCAAACGTTTTCCGGAATTTGTGTTGAACGTCGCGCCTTGAAGGTTGGTTTTGTCTTTGCTGATTTGTTCTCCGAGCCGGCTTTCCGTCGCAGCCCCGGCAGGATCACCAAGTTGACGCAAAACCGCCGCGAGCGTGGTATGTGCACCGGCAAAATCGTGCTGTAGCCGAATGGCCTCTCGCAGTGCTGCGACCGACTCCTGTAATTTCCCCTCTT
>WNGK01002920.1_pt1 | contig 18554 bp, 11 predicted proteins | sample 5400601 | NCBI WGS metagenome assembly WNGK01 (sample SAMN13153376, study PRJNA577476) | soil metagenome | isolation source: 60 cm soil or saprolite under Garry oak tree replicate 1 | place: USA:California | collected 2016-06-15
TATTGGTCGAGCAAGGGAGCGCGTGTCTCCAGTGAGTTGAACATGCTGGCCTTGTCGACCTTGACCAGAATATCGTTAGCGAGATATGCCCGTACGTCAACGTACTGCAATTGTGCCCTTACATCGAGATCTGATACTGCACGGAATTCACTGGTGAGCCGTTCGTATGGATTATGGTCACGCACCTGAGCGTAGTATTCTGGACTATACAGCGAGGGACGCGAGTCAGCGGCGAAGATCATCTGGGACTGCACGGCACGAGTAGGAAGGTCACGAAGCAAGCTGCCTAGCCGCTTTTTGCCACGCATGCCATCAGGCATAAACCCGCTGCCAAACGCTAGCAAGAAGCGTAGAGCGGGAGGAATGCGGCTGATTAACCATTCACGCCTATAGGGTATATAGCCGCCAAAGATTTCGTCACCGCCATCGCCGGTAAGGACGACGGTGACGTGTTCTCGCGCCAGTTTGGAGACATAATACGTGGGGAGCATCGAGGCATCCGCGAAGGGTTCGTCATAGGCCCAGACCAATCGTGGCAGTACTGAAATAAGTTCTGGCCGAACAAAAAACTCGTGGTGATCGGTGCCGAAATGCTGCGCGACCTGCCGGGCGTAGGGAAGTTCACTAAAATCATCTTCCTCGAAACCAATGGAGAAGGTCTTGACAGGCTGTGACATCATCGAACTCATCAGTCCGACCACAATGCTCGAATCGATCCCGCCACTGAGAAAGGCCCCCAGGGGAACATCGCTCATCAAACGAACTTCCACGGCATCTTTCAGGAGCGCCATTGTCCGTTCAATCGCTGTGGCTTCATTGTCCTTACATGTCGGGATGAAGGGCAGCTCCCAGTAACGCTTCGTACTGACCTGCCCATTTTCGTAGACCAGGACATGGGCAGCAGGCAGTTTCATGACGCCTTTGAAGAGGGTATTTGGCGCAGGAACACAGCGGTACACGAGGTACTCGTCGAGGGCGATATGATTCACTTCGCGAGGGATGCCAGCCTCCAGGATGGATTTGATCTCTGAGCCAAAGATCAAGCGTTGCCCATCCCAGTAGTAATTGAGCGGTTTCTTCCCGAAGCGGTCGCGGGCTGCTAGCAGGCGCTGGCGTTTCCTGTCCCAGATGGCGAAGGTGAACATACCGCGCAGGTGCTTGACACACTCGTCGCCGTACTCCTCGTAAGCGTGAACAATGGCCTCGGTGTCACTATTAGAACGAAAGTGATGACCACGCTCCTGAAGCTCTTTTTGCAGTTCACGATAGTTATAGATCTCGCCATTTAAGATGACGAGGATGCTCTGATCTTCGTTAAAAATTGGCTGACTACCACCGGCCAGATCGATGATCGAGAGACGGCGCATCCCCAACGCGGCGCCATCTCCCACCCAGACCCCCTGTTCTTCTGGTCCACGGTGGCGAATGACCTGGCACATGCGGTCGATGAGCTGCCCCGCATTGTCACTACTGCGCTCTACATCAATAAATCCAGCTATTCCACACATTGACTTCAATCCTTTCACAACTGAGAAGCACCCTAGAGGTACCCTAAGACGACAACTGGCTGGTTCTAGTAGGTGATGTATCGACTACGGACTGGCATCCGCACTCTTCAATGTTTTGATAAAGTTCTACATATCTATCCATAATTTGTTCAAATGAGTAGTGCCTTTCGACCGTTTCGCGGGCAGCCTGACCATACTTTTGGGCCAATTGCGGATCATGTAGGAGAGTAAGCAGTGCCTGCGCCATGCCTTGATAATCTTCAGACTCCACCAGCAGGCCATTGACTCCATGCTGAATAATGTCCTCGCTCCCACTGACGCGTGTTGCCACACAGGGCAAGCCGCACGCCATCGCCTCCAGCAGGGCATTAGGCATACCCTCCCAACGGGAGGGTAGCACTGCTATCGTGCCCCGGTGGATTTGGGCCGGTATATCACTCTGTAGACCTGTAAATTCGACGCTTTTGGCAATATCAAGTGCCTTTGCGAGACACTCAAGCTGGGCCTGGAGATTACCACTGCCCACAATGATTAGCCGCGCTCGCGGCGCCTGCGGCTGTACCAGGCGCCATGCCTGTAGTAGCACATCAATGCCCTTTTCGTAGCGCAATTTAGAGACGCAGACGGCGATCTGCTCTCGCCCATCGATAGCATCATCTACATGAGCAGGGTTAAAACGGGTGATGTCTACTCCGTTAGGGATGAGTTGCACGTCGGGCAAGTTAAAGCCATGTTCGGTAAGGGAGCTCTTCATACGCGAACTAAGTATAACCAGTGTAGCGCGGTTGCTATAGAGCAAAGAAGATAGAAATCGTACAACAGGCTTCCCCAAGCGTGCCAGCACCTCTAGATCGCTGTCGGCGACCCGTTCGTCGATTTGCAGCCAGGGCGTAGTGGCATCAAGAGGCCCGGCAAGCAATGATGCTTTGTGGTGTGGGCTTGTGGCCTTACCCGAGTCTGCGGAACGTACTGCAACGAGCATCCGTTTGCCAGCTAACCGGCATACCAGGGCGGCTGGCAGTGTCAGTAAGCTGAGTTGATAGACGTGCAAGATGCTGTAGCGTTGGCGGTGTCTCCATAGCGTCCAACCCATAACCATCACCGCCAACAGGTACGCCAGTTTTTGCAGTGGTCTTGGAAGCTGTCCTCGACCTCCCAGTAGCGCGCCAGCCACACGAATAACAGGCACACCTTCAATCAACTCACGCTGTGGCCAGGTCGTGTTGTGACGAAATGTAACGACGGTGGTCTCATAGCCCCGCTCACGCAAGCCGCGACCCTGCGCGAAGGCCTGCTTTTCGGCTCCGCCAACCGAAGGGAGAAAAGTAGCAGTAACGATGTAGATACCTGGATTGGGCATCAATTCCCCCTTCCTTCCAATGCCAGCGGCATAACGTTACTCTCTCCGGTAAGGCGGCTGCGGTAGAGTTGCAGGCACTGCTCGACGATGGTGGCCAGTTGATAATCGCGGACCACGGTTGCCCGTCCCTCCTGGCCCAGTCGTTGCGCAAGCTCAGTATCTTCTATAATACGGCGCAGCGCCCGGGCCATCTCAGCGGGTTGTTCCGGTTCCACCAGCAAGCCGTTTACACCGTCAGCGATGATATCCTCGCTGCCACTCACGCGCGTGGCCACGCAAGGCAAGCCACATGCCATAGCTTCCAGTAAAGCATTGGGCATACCCTCCCAGCGCGAAGGCATCACAAAGCCCCATGATTGTTGGAGGAGATCAACGATGTCTGTTCGCAGCCCCAGCAATTCTACGCTGTCCTGGATGCCCAGTTCCGCAACAATGCGCTCCATCTGCGCTCTGCACACGCCTTTGCCAACCAGGCGCAGCCTGGGTTTCAGATGCGCGCGCCACGCAGAGGGTTCGCGCAGCATCCTTCCCCACGCGTGCAGCAGTACATCGACTCCTTTGGCAAGATCCAACCGTGCCACACAGATGATATCGCGCTCCGGTGAGGCTGGAGCGGGCCGCCGCTCCAGGGCCGGTTGGAACCTCTGCGTATCGACACTGCCGGGAATATGTACAATCTGCCCGGCGCGGAATCCGTGCGAAGTGAGATAGGAGTGGCTGCGCGTGCTGAGAATCTGGTAGTATGCGTTCGATTTGCGCAGAAAGTCCAGCATTGCCTTGCCCAACGGCAACTGGGGAAGATGGCCGATATCACCTGCGCCCGACTCCCAGTCTTTCAAATCGACTTTCAGGAAGGATGTTTCGGTCAGGGTGTCGGCCATCAGCATTGCTCCCCGCTCAAGTTGTGTACGTTGCGTCTCGCTTGGTCCCGCGCTCTGGATACCGAGAATGACTGGTTTACGCGTGAGCTGGCCGATGAGCGCAGCAGGCGGCGACAACTGCAAAGCATGAATCACGTCAAAGGAGCGACGCAAGCGCCAGAGCGTCAGGAACATCATGATGATGTTGGGCAGATGTCCCAACCTACCAATGTTCAGCCGTCCATTACGCCTGTATATTCCACCCACGCGTACAACCGGGAGGCCATCAAGCATTTCGTTGCGTTTCCACTGCCTATAATGCCGGAATGTGACAATAGTCACATCGTGTCCGAATGCCTGAAGCTGGCGGGCCTGTTTCTCAGCCCGCGCCTCCGAACCGCCAACCAGGGGCGAAAACGTAAAGGTAACGAAACAGATACGCATACGATCTTCCATAAAATCACTTCTCACTACTTTGTCTTATTCCTCGTTCTCTAGAGACGAGTAACTTGCTCCTGTTTTGCCTGTTGCACTGCCCCCAACAGTGGTTCCGTCACGGCATCGAGAGCCTCTTTATCGGTCCTTGATGATTGTTTCATCGCGGACCAGCAGACCGCAAACGGGAGTGCCATAACGATCCAGAAGTAAATACCGATTGATTGAGCCCAAAAATCGTTCTGCTCATAAGACTGCACAACCATGTTGACTAAGACCACCAATGCCATGATGAACAGCGCCCGCTGATCACCAGTAGTTTTTCGTATTCCTGCGATCAAGCCGGTACCGAGCACGATAAACAGTAGGGCGAGCAAGGTCAGGCCAATGATGCCGTGGTCATACAGGGCAGTAATATAAAGATTCGAGGGCGAAGTAGAGATTACACCTCTAAAACCTACTTGCTGACTGACCAGGAAAAATTTGGCAGCCCCAAGCCCATGGCCCAGCCATTGTGTTGGGCTAAAACGGTCGAGGAGTGCCTGCCAGAGGTAGGTACGTCCATTAAGCGTTACAATATCCTGATTAAAAAAGCGGCTGAAGATGGCAATATTGCCGGTTGTCGCCAATAGAGCCAACCCCAAAGCCAGCGCCAGGCTACTAACGAGCAAGCCCATTTTCATCTTACGTGAAGGTAACACCAGGATCACGATGATGACGTTCAAAGCGACGCAGATAAAGGCACTACGCGAGAAGGTGAGCGTCATCGCCGTCAGAAAGATGAAGACCAGTATCCACACACCCAGGCGCTTGAAACCGTCCAATGTGGATGCACGATAGATCGCAGGTGGAATTACTATGGAGAGAAATAAAGCCAGCGCAGGCGCTGAACTAGTGATAGAGTAAATGCGGAAAAGCAATGTAGTTGGATCTACCACTCCATTCGTCCTGGTGAAGTACCCATAGATGCCGTACAGCGAAATGAACGTCGCCGGTATGAGGATGGCATCGATGAGTCTTAACAGGCGTTGCCGCGTAGTCAACACATTAATCGCCAGCACACCAATCGCTACACAATCCAGCATGAGCGTCCATTGTGTCAGGAATGTTCCAGTGTCGAGTGGAGATATTCTGATGCCAAACAACACCCAAAGAAGATAGAGAAACAGGATGAACAGCGCTGGCATACGCTGAAAAGTCTGTTTGATTGGCATACAAGTCATTAAGAGCAGGGTTGGCACCGTCAAGGCTGTGTCAAATTTGTTGCCATTGAATAATTGCAGCGTTGAACCAATGAATACATCGACCATCGCCCAGGCGATCACCAGCGCATAGCGATAGCGCAGAAAGGCCAGCAGGATGAGCGATCCCAGGGAGATACGCAGGGTATAGACAGAGTCCCACAAGACGCCAGCAACCCCAGCTGCAAAGGTCGCAATCATGATGCCAACAAGTACCATCCGCTGGCGCAGGCTATAGGGAATACTGAACAAGGAGGCTATGTCCAGCTCCTTTATCGCCTGCATTAGCTCAGGCGGAGGGGTGAGAATGTCAAGCCTGCCAATCTGGCGGCGTAGCATGAAGAGCAGGATCAACATGTTGCAAAAGTATACTGCCGAGGTAGCCAGGGCGATTCCAGTACTCTGCCAATAGCGGGCAAAGACATAGTCAAAAACGGCATTGGAGATCACACCGAAGACAGTGGTAACCAGGAGTAAGCGGTTTTTGCGAAGAGCGACGAATGACCTCGCCAGGATGAAGCCTAAGGCCATAGGTGTCAGTCCTACCACGAAGCCTACCAGTGTGTCTGCTGTGAGGTTCGTGTCGCGGGCAGTGAAGGCCCCCCGTTGAAAGAGGATTCGCACCAGCGGATGCGCCAGCAGAAGCATGAGCGCAGCCAGTACGGTTGTGCCAATGCCTACAATCCAAATATAGAAACGCAGCGTTTCCTTGAAGGCTTTCATATCATTCATAGAAGCCTGGCGTGAGAGATAGGGTAGGGCGGCACGCCCAACAGAAATGAAAATTACGCCAGTAAAAACGCTCACGAGCTTGAGTGAATAGTTGAGCGCAGAGATACTGCCCGCGGTAAGTGATGAAGCAAACACCTGGTCGACTAAAGGGCTGGCCTGGCTGATTAATATGCTAAAAGGCGCTATCCATGCTACCGCCAAAATCGAACGGAGATCTGGATTGCGCAAGTTCACGCTAAGCCGGTAGACGAGCCCTGCACGTCGCGCGCGTACGATAACCATGCAAAGTTGTAGGCAGAGGCCTGCCAGCATACCTATACAGAGTATGGCTATGCCTCCCGTCCTACCCAGCGTCAGCACCAGCACGGCTGTGGTGAATGGCACCAATAACCCGGCGTAGGCGGGCCAGCCGAACTGACCTTCGGTGTTGAGAATGCATTCCAGGAGGCTTATCACAACCATCAGCAACATCGCTGGATAGATCAATGGGGTCAGGCTTACGGCGAGTGCCGTGCTATATAGATCCAGCGACGGAGCAGAAAGGTGGGTCAACTGAGCACTAAAGGCGAGCATTACCAGTGTGAGTATCGCTGTACCCAGCACCAGGAGATTCAGTAATGTACTGTAGAGCCTGGAAGCCTGCTCTTTCCCATTCATGCGCACTCGCGCATAGACTGGAATAACAGAACTTTCAACAGAGGTGCTGAGCATAGTGGCCATCAGAATTGGCAGCGTCGAGGCGACAAAGTACGCGTCCATTGTTGCCCCTGCCCCAAAGCGGCTGGTAACGACAATCTGATTGAGCATGCCCATCCCGCGGGCCAACAGAGCGGCAGATGAAAGGGTCAGTAGAGCACGAAAAATCTGTTTATGGACAGATTTAGCAGGCATTGCTGCCATACGTGTAGTGGTCGTAGTGCCCAGAGATCCAGAAGACAGAGACATTTATATACACCTTTTTAAAGCCGAAAAATTTTTTGATCCTTGTAGCCCTGTGTCATGTTGCGGGTGTCCACGATGCAGCGCGCTTCGCGTATAATCCAGGGAACATCATAATAGCTATGGTCTGTGACGATGACTACACAGTCGGCAGCTTGCAATAATTCATTCCTTAGTGGTTGTGAGAACAGTGTCTGATTGCCCAGTACCAGGGACGATACATACTCATCGTTGTAGAGAACTACCGCCTTGCGAGCTATCAACTCTTGAAGAACATCGAGTGCAGGCGATTCACGTACGTCCCCCACGTTACGCTTGTAGGCGGCGCCTAAAACAAGCACGGTCGCCCCGTTGAAGCTGAGACGCTGTTCGTTCAGCGCCTCGCCGATCTTATTCACAACGTAACGCGGCATGCTACTGTTGACCTCCGCCGCCAATTCGATAAAGCGCGCCGTGTAATCAAGTGTCTTGAGTTTCCAGGATAGATAGTGCGGGTCGACTGGAATACAATGCCCACCCAGACCCGGACCTGGCAGGAAACGCATGAAACCGAAAGGCTTCGTCGCGGCTGCATCAATGACTTCCCACACATCGATGGAAAGCTTTTCACAAATAATGGCGATCTCGTTTACCAGTCCGATGTTGACGGCACGGAAGGTATTCTCCAGCAGCTTAGCCATCTCCGCAACACGCGCTGAGGAGACTGTCACGACTTTCTCGATAGCTGCTCCATAGAAGGCCTGCGCCAGTTTTGTACAGGTTGGTGTAATGCCACCAACGATTTTGGGCGTGGTGCGCGCGCTGAAGTCGAGATTGCCCGGGTCGATGCGCTCTGGTGAAAAGGCCAGGAAGAAGTCAAGGCCGACTTTCAGGCCGGTGGATTCCAGTTCTGACAGCAACACTTCGTCGGTTGTGCCAGGGTAAGTCGTGCTTTCCAGTATAACGAGCTCTCCAGGATGCAGGTGGTCTCGTACCTGTTGTGTAGCTGAGATAATATAGGAAATATCCGGATCGCGTGTCTTCCGCAATGGGGTGGGAACGCAGATACTAACCGCGTCGATGTCATCTAACGCACTGTAATCACTGCTAAAACAGATACATTTTGCATCGACGAGTCTCTGTAACGCACTGCTCGAAACATCAGGAATGTAGCTCTCACCCCGACTTGCCTGGTCGACTTTTTGCTGGTCTGTGTCAATGCCAGTAACGTGGAAGCCGGCCTCTGCGAACGTAACCGCGAGCGGTAACCCTACATAGCCGAGGCCAATGATTCCAACACGCAAGGACCGTGTGGTAACCTTTTCCAGGAATGTGCGCTCCACCGCTTTCTCCTTTTCTGCTGTCGCCGTTTGTGGTTCTACAATAAAGTAACTGCAAGTTCACTCGCGATTTTCTTTCTTCGCTTGCAGGCTTGGTAAGACAAGGGTAACATCTGAGGAATCCCCCCGACCGTTCATAGAAGGTGTATCAAACTGCCTGTTCATAGAAGGTGCATCAAGCTGCCTGTTCATAGGAGGAAAAGCTGTTCGATGGTACCGCACATCATTCAAGTACTGACGAATCTCTCCATGCTCTTGCCAGTGGTTCTTGTTTATGACAACCCCCAGTACCGGGGTGCGGATTTTGTCTAACAAGTGCTTGGCGCGCAATAATAGTTTTCGAGGCGTTTTAGATGGGTCAACAACCAGCACTATCGCCTGAACATAGGAAGCCAGAATCTGTGCATCAGCTGCAGGAAGCAAAGGAGGGGTATCGAAGATAACAAAGTCAAATGGCGCTCTCTTTAAGCGTTCAAGGAACAGGTTACCCTGCGGAGACGGAAGCAAATCCATAAAGTTGGGGGGAAGCACCCCTGCTGTCATGACTTGCAAATTCGGAATATCTGTCAACTGGTCATCAAGGTACTCCTCAATCTCTCCCCGTGTATTGGTAAATGCGTTTGCAAGTTTCGGCCGTTTTTCGAGTTCAAAGTATTGATCCAGGGCCGGACTGCGAAGGTCTGCATCTACCAGAAGGACTTGCTTGCTTGACATCGCCAGAAAGGACGCGAGATTGGCGGCAATGCTACTTTTGCCTTCACCTGCCAGGGCACTCGTGATCATCACCAGCTTGAAGGGTCTGATCTTCTGTGCAGCATTGAGGTTCGCGGATAGTATGCGATATCCTTCAGCCAGCGCCGGTATCTCCTCAGCTCTTTTGGTGCGCTGTTTACTTGAGAGCCAGGGGATAACCGCCAATGTCTCCATATTCAGAAGCTCTTTCACTTCACCAGGACTTTTCAGGCGATCCTCCATCCATTCAAAAATGACAATGAGCGCCAGCGCAAGACCCAGGCCGACCAGTGCGCCGATACCTGTATTCTCCCGTACTTTGGGGCTGATAGGAATGGTAGGCAACTGCGCAGGCAGAATCTGTACCGTATCTGGAAGTTGTGCATTCGCGAATTGCGCAAAGCTCTGACTAACCTCGTTCGCAAGGTTCATCGCCAGTCGTGGATCTTGATTCTGGACATAAAGCACAATAAGTGGTGTATTGGGTTGAGGTTTGGCGGAGATCATGGCCTTGAGTTGATCGGGCACCAGTCCGTGATGCCGTTGTGCAACAGGGTCAAGTACCACGGGGCTTGTAAGCAACTGAGCATATGTCGGTACAGCTTGCACACTTACGGTGAAGTTCTCGTTGGTCGAGGTCGTTGTCGGCGCATTGAGAATGAGCGTTGTAGAAGCTTGATAGACAGGAGTTGTAATCTTACTGATACCATAGCTTGCGCCGCTACAAAGAACCACTCCTAGTATTACCACCCATGCCCATCGCTTAGCAAGCACGGCATAGTAATTCAATGGAATTTTCATGAGAGAACCATCCTTGAGCAAAGTTTGTGTTGAACCCATACATGGATTTTCAACAGACAGATATATCATCATAAATACATATGAGCGAACACACCACCCTTCTTTCTTCCCACTCAAGAATATCCTTTTTTACTTAGGAACCTGGTTGTTGCCAACGTAGAGATAGCGTTGCAAAAGGCGTATCCAGGTGTATATCCCTCTCCTTCCTCATCTGCAGGCGCGTTGGCTGGAAGGCGAGCGCTCCACCAATTCTCCACACTTCAACTTCCTTCGAACTGTATCACTAATTCTCTACCATAACGAACATCATATCAGCACGCGCAGATGGTAATTTCTTTGAAGAGAATGCCATTATTCTCAAAATTGTGAAAACTTTCTAATATCTAGAGGATGGACAGTTTCCTTGCTGTGAACATCTGTAACGTTGGAGTATCAGTGGATAGAAGATGGAATATGATGAGTGATCGTGTAAACACATTACGAAAATTCGATAGCGAAGCGCCAGCAGAGGGTCAGGCGACCACAGCTCCCAACTTAGAACCAGCAACTCATAAAGTAGCTTATGATGCGCTGGTGCTTGATGGGAAGTTGCGGAAATCCCTGACGACCGTACGTTCGCTTGGTAGCCGGGGGCTACGTGTTGCCGTATTGGAAACCTCTGATGGCGGTGGTGTGCCAGCCTTCTCGTCGCGCTGGTGCCAGCAGAGATTTGTCTGCTCAGCAAACGAGGGCACAGAAGAATATTTTACCTATTTGGAGCAGGTGCTTGATTGTATTGATGCGCGGGTACTGATCACTTCCTCAGATGCCACGATTGCGTTAATACGCCGGCACCGCGAGCAACTTGAGCCGCGGGTACGGATTGCCCTGGCCAAAGAACCTGCTCTGGGCACAGTCATCAATAAAGAGCAGCTAATGGCCGTCGCCGGGCAACTGGGAGTGGCGGTTCCACGTACTGTCACTGTGGGAGCGGTGAGCGAGGTGGCAGGCGCACTGCATGAGATTGGACTACCGGCTGTCGTCAAACCTGTGGAGTCATGGGGATGGAATGGGCAACAAGGATCCAGGATTGTGCCGCAGTTAGTGACGACCCCTGATGAAGCACGGCTTGCAGTTGAGGAACTGACGCGCTTTGGGGGGATAACGCACTTTCAAGAATTCCTTTCGGGCAGGCGTGAGTCTCTGAGTCTCTTCTATGCGAATGGCGAGATCTATGCACGTTTCGCCTTCTGGGGGAAGCGCACAGTTCCCCTGATGGGTGGGATATATGTTCTGCGCCAGGCTATTGCCTTTCCGCCGGATACCGGGGACCAGGCGGAACGTTTAGTGCGTGAAATAGGTTTGGAAGGGTACTCTCAGGTGGAGTTCCGGCGCGACGCTGCCGGAAAACCCTACTTGATGGAAATCAATCCGCGCCTGAATATGGCGATTGCGCATGCTGTGAGTTTGGGGGTTGATTTTCCTTATATGCTCTATCAATGGGCAAGTGGAGAGCAGATTGATAGGGTGAAGAGCTATCGTACAGGGAGCTGGATGCGCCATCTAAATGGCGATATACAGGCAACAGCAGAAGCGGTGCGGCAACGTGGCAGGCCAGGAATGCCATCCCCAGCCAGAGCAATTCTCGATTTCTGTCTCTCTTTCCTCACGCCTATGAAGTATGACTACTTCGAGTGGAAGGATCCTCTTCCGGCCTGGACGGCGACGAAAGGGTTTTTGTCCCACCATTTACAGCGACTGCCAGGAAGACGTCAATCAGTATGAAAGTTATTGGGCATCGTGGAGCAGCAGGTCTGGCGCCGGAAAATACATACGCGGGCTTTGACCTTGCCCTGGCTCTGGGAGTTGACGGCATAGAAACTGATGTACAAAAGACAAAAGATGGAAAGTTAGTGCTTTTCCATGGTTATCTTTTAGACAAAACAACAACTGGGACAGGAGTTTTACAAGAAACATCATGGCAAGAGTTACAACAGCTTGATGCTGGTTCGTGGTTTGATAGTACATATGCAGGTGAGCGAATACCCCTTCTTATAGAAACCCTGAAAAGGTATGGAACACGAACGTATTTCGACCTTGAAATCAAACAAGTTGGCATAGAATATGAAGTGTTACACCTGGTTGAGCAATTAGACCAGTTAGATCGGATCACCTTTACTTCTCAAGACTTTCCAACGGTCTGCAATATCAAAGAGAAAAATCCTCTTGCTCGTGTCGGGTACTTAACAGCGGATTTCTCGGAGGAAATGTTAAAAAAAGTTATCGAGGCAAAGATGCAGGACTTTTGTCCAAGGGCAGAAAAAATTACAAAACAGCTAGTTAATCAGTGGCGCTCTTCAGGATTATTCATTCGGGCTTGTGGGGTAAAAAACGCCGAAATTATGAAAAATGCCATCTACGCTGGCGTCGACGGGATGACCTCTGACTTTCCTGATCTACTCCTAAAAGAATTGGGAAGAGTGTAAGTATCTGCATCTCAGCGGTGATGAATGGAGAGGAGGAACAAGTATGAAATTCTTTCAGTACCGACAAACAGCTGTTTTCTTTCAAAGAGCATCTGGTAAAGTCCTGCTGCCTCTTGCCTTATCTCTGATTGTCATTTCTCTTCCGGCCTGTGGGGCTCAGCAACAGTCAAAGCAGCAGGCAGCAGGAAATGCCGCCCCCAGCTTTTCCCCCACGCCCTCTCCCACTCTTACTCCCACACCTTCTCCCACTCATACCCCCACGCCTTCTCTCGCTTTTTCTCATATCTTCACCATTGTCATGGAAAATGAGGAATATACAACCATTATCGGTAAATCGGATGCCCCCTATCTCAATAAATTAGCCAGCACCTATGGTCTTGCAACCCAGTACTATGCCATTAGACATCCTAGCCTGCCAAACTACATGGCTCTGACGGGAGGGAGCACCTTTGGGATTACCAGCGATTGCGCCACCTGCTTTCAGAGTGCCCAGAATCTCGCAGATCAGATAGAGGCAAGTGGTCGTAACTGGAAGGCCTATATGGAAAATATGCCTTCCCCCTGCTATATTGGCGATTCCTCGAACGGTCTCTATGCGCAAAAGCATGACCCATTTCTCTATTATAACGACATCCGCACGAACCACACCCGCTGCGCAAAACACATTGTACCATTCTCCCAATTTACAGCAGACCTTGCTGGCAACCAGCTACCAGCTTATGTCTGGATCACCCCGAACCTATGTCATGATATGCACGATTGCTCTGTTGCTGTTGGAGATACCTGGCTTTCCCAGTTCGTGCCCGGTATTCTCCGGTCAACTGCCTTTACCCAGGGTGGAGTGCTTTTCATCACCTTTGACGAAGGAGGCACGGGCGCCGGCTGTTGCAATGATGCAGCTGGAGGACAGGTCTCAACCCTGGTGATTTCTCCTCTCGTCAAAAGGGGATACCGGTCGACGATAGCAGAAACGCATTACAGCCTGCTTCGCACTATTGAAGAAATATGGGGTCTACCGTTGCTTGGGGAGGCCAGAAATAGCAAAGCCATGACAGAGTATTTTGTGTACCAGGTTTGATCGGCCGATACATAGACATGGTAGCCATGATCCTAAGGGATCAGTGATGACTGAAAAAGAAAAGGAACTACGAATATGGAAAGTAGCCAGGTTATAACTCTTGACCCACAACTTGCAAAAAGCCAGGTAGTATACGACGCACTCGTGCTTGATGCCAGATTGCGTCAATCGCTCATGACTGCGCGTTCGCTTGGTAGCCGGGGATTGCGGGTTGCGGCAATGGAAACCTATGCCGGTGTGCCCACCTTCTCATCACGCTGGTGCCAGCAAGCCTTTGTCTGCCCGGCGGAAGTGGGAACGGATGACTATCTCACGTACCTGTTACAGGTACTTGACTGTACAGGCGCGCGAGTGCTGATTACCTCCTCAGATGGCACGATTGCTTTTATACGCCGGCATCGAGAGGAACTCGAGCGAAAGGTACGCATCGCGCTGGCCAAAGAACCAGCCCTGGGAATAGCGATGAGTAAAGAGCTAACGCTGGGTGTTGCCAAACAATTGGGGATACGTGTCCCCAATGCGGTGAAAGTGGAGACCCTGGACGAAGTAGAGGCGGCACTGCATGAGATCGGGTTGCCAGCGGTGGTCAAGCCGGTGGAGTCCTGGGATGAACAACACAGTACGAGCTTGAAAAGTGAGCTGGTGACGACTCCTGACGAGGCTCGTCGTGCCGTTGAGAAATTGACACGTTTTGGTGGAGCGACGCTCTTCCAGCAGTTTCTCTCTGGGGAACGCGAGTCCATGGGCCTCCTCTACGCGAATGGTCAGGTCCACGCGCGTTTTGTCCAGTGGACCAAGCGCAGCAGTCCTCCGTTAGGGGGCACAAGCGTGGTGCATCAGTGCATTGCCGTCCCGCCCGACATCGGCCCTAAGGCAGAGGACTTAGCGCGTGAAATCGGCCTGGAAGGCTACTGCCAGCTGGAGTTTCGGCGCGATGCCGCCGGTAATCCCTACCTGATGGAGATCAATCCACGCCTCAATCTAACAATCGAAAATGCTGTATATGCTGGGGTTGACTTTCCCTACCTGCTTTACCAATGGGCGAGCGGAGATCAAATCAATGTGGTGAAAGATTATCGTGTAGGCGGGTGGATGCGCGATCTGAAGGGCGATATGACGTCAACAATACAGTCGCTTAAGCAACGTGGTAGACCCGGAGTGGCTTCCCCGGCCAAAACAATACTCGATTTCTGCGCTTCCTTCTTCATTCCCATGAGATATGTTTATGTCGATTGGAAGGATCCCCTCCCGGCCGTCATTGCAACAGCAAACATTACTCGCCAGTGGGTAGCAGGAGCTATCACGAAACGGCTGTCTCGTCTGGGACGGTGGCTCTCACAACCATTCCTGGGCAGGCAATAATGCGCCGGCGCCTGCTACGCGTCTTGCTGCTATTGACCAGGTAGCACACATATATATATTTAGGAGTGAAGATGGGTATATGCCTTAGGGTAATGAAAGAGAATATGCGCGTGCTCGTTGCTGCATGCCTGTACTATAGTGGGCTGGTGAAGCTCACCCTCTGGTGGACGCGGCGCTCAGGTCAGCGCCTGATAATCCTCAACTACCATCGCGCAACCGGAGGGAATTTGCGCCGTCAACTGCTCTACCTGCGCCGTCACTATCGCATCATGCATTTGGAGGACGCTTTAGAGGAATACTACCTGGCGCACAAGGAGAAGCAGCAGAGGCGTGACCGGCGCATACCGTTAGCGCTAACCTTTGACGATGGCTACCAGGATAACTATACGCATGGCTTTGCGCTTGCGCGCGAGTTGCAGGTTCCATTTACGATCTTTCTCGTACCAGGTTACATCCAGAGTGGTGAACCGTTCTGGTGGCGAGAGGGCGAATGTCTTGTCCGCGGCGCTCAGGTGGACGAGCTGACGATGGAAGGGCGCACGTATCACCTGCGGCAACTAGAGGAGCGAAGAGTATTGGCACAAATAATTCATACCCGTGCATGCTCTGCCCAATCGGTTGCCGAGCGTGAAACCTTCCTTGCGGACACTCGGAAGGCATTAGGAGTGCCCTCCTCTACCACAGAGGAGGCGGGTGCGCTGCCTCTGACGTGGGCGCAGGTACATGAGATGGAGGAGAGCGGGTTAGTCTCGTTTGGCGCCCATACCATGCGTCATCCCATCCTGGGGTACCTGGCAGATCCTGCCGAGGTACAGCAGGAGGTGAGAGAGTGCCGTAGAGTGCTGGAGCAGCAGTTGGGACATCCGGTGCGCACATTTGCTTACCCTGTCGGAAAGCCCGAACATATCGGTGAAAAGGGACTTCAAGCCGTGAAGGAAGCAGGATACAGGTGGGCAGTAACAACTATTGAAGAGGTAAACAATCCACAGACCGATCCTTATCTCCTGCGACGTCTTCCTGGAGATCAGTCCCAGCCCTGGTTGGTGATGGCATCAGAACTGGTTGAGCTGTTGGGTGTTGTGTCCCGTCTGAGAAAAACCTATCGAGCGAGGATTCGGGGTTTCAGCAGATCGAGAATTACCTCAACGGAATCTTCAATAAGATAAGATACCCGTTTCTCCACACTTCCTTCGGTAGAAAGAGAGCAAATGGACCTGCAACAGTATTTTAATCAGCGGCAGACTCGACGCAAGGTATTGCGCCAGTTTGGTATGCTTGTGGGAATGGGCCTGGCGCTTGATGCATGTAGCTGGAATGATCCTCCTCCAACATCAACTTCAATCGCGCTCGATCCCATCCAGCATGTGATTGTCGCCTGTCAGGAGAATCATACCTTCGACATGTACTTTGGCTATTACCCCAATGTAGGCAAATTTGGCGTCCCTGGCAACTATTCGCAGCCAGACGGCAGCGGGGGTATTGTCAAACCGCATCATTTTCCGAGTCCTACCTCAGACGATATCGATCATACATGGCAATCCATTCACAGTGAATGGAATCACGGAGCTATGAATGGCTTTGTTACCACTGATGGCCCCACCACGCTTGGCTACTATGATGGCTTCGACCTGGCTTACTATTACGCATTAGGCGACTCGTTCACGCTCTGTGGCAACTATTTTTGCTCGTTACTTGGACCCACCCTCCCGAACCGCCTGGCGCTGATGGCTGGAACCGCCGGCGGCAACACGAATGATGATGTTGAAGCCGGAAGCCTGAAATATCCGACCATTGTCGACCTGCTGGATGCTGCCCACGTGAGTTGGAAGTGTTACAATCTCGGCCAGGGTAACGGCAGTATGCCGCCCTATTCACATTACAATGCGCTGAACTACTTCAAGAAGTGGAACAGTGATCCCCGTCTCCAGTTCCAGGAGAAGGACTACAAAGAGGACCTGCTTGCCGGGACCCTTCCGCAAGTGTCATTTTTGATTACGGAGGGGGAGATTAGTGAACACCCCCCGGATAATATTCTCAAAGGCCAGCTAAAAATGTCGCAGGTGATCCAGGCTCTCATGGACGCAAGTGCCTGGAAAAATTCGGTTCTCTTCTTGACCTTCGACGAGGGCGGAGGCTTTTTCGACCACGTGGCGCCACCGCGGGTGGATGCCTACGGGTTGGGGTTTCGCGTGCCGACGCTGATTATCTCACCTTATGCCAGGCGGGGGTATGTCTCGGGGCAATTGTACGGACACAGTTCGATCCTGAAGTTCATTGAGCGCCGGTTTGGCTTGCCCTCGCTCGCCAGCGTCAACCACCAGTTTGATACCTCGACTCCTGGCGCCAATAACGACGCAGCCAATGGGCAAGCCCTTGGCCCACCCGCTCCACCACATGATGGCTTGCCGGACATTGGCGATTTTACTGAGGCCTTCGACTTTTCGCAGGATCCGAGCTATCACCCGTCTTTGCCTTTCTTGTAAGAGGTGAATCATAAGTAATTTGTCTATAAAGCTTCACTTCACGTTTATGACTGTGGTATGCTGTAGCTAACATTTTCCTGGAGGTGCGTGTGAGATTACGGTTTGTTATAGGTGTTGTATTTTTTTTCATAGTGGCAGCAGTGGCGCTGGCGGCTGTCATGTCCGGGCTAAGTTTTTTTACTCCCAGGACGATCATCGGAGACTCGCCTTCGGGGAACCCGATCGTCGTTGAGAATAATCACCTGGGAACGGAAGGCTGGAAGATTCCCGCGGGAAAAGAATCTTCCAGCCAGATTCAGGCGTATGCAAGCGCGACATCAGTACTGCCCGGGCAAAAGCTGACTTTCTACGTAAGCACACAAGTTGAGGGCACCTCCTATTCAATTGACATCTATCGACTGGGTTGGTACGGAGGCACTGGTGGACGACAGATGACCTCAGTGCTCTATCAGACCGGTCATGCACAGGGATTTTACGACCCGGCCAACCGCCTCCTGGTAGACTGCCACACTTGCCACATCGATCCAAAGACCGGCCTCGTTGAGGCCAACTGGCAACCCTCCTATGTACTGGCTGTGCCGCCTGATTGGACCACGGGTATTTACCTGGCAAAATTCACCGATGCCTCCGGCAAACAGACCTACACGCCATTCGATGTACGTAGTAACGCCCATTCGCTCTATGTCGCCGTCACACCGGACACAACATACGCGGCCTACAATATCTGGGGAGGCTACAGCCTCTACCAGGCAGGGAGTAACGTGTCGACGGATGAAGGAACAGACTCGAACAGAGGGGTGAAAGTGTCATTCGACCGACCTTACACCGTGGAAAACGGTTCAAGCCAGGTGCTGGGTTTTGAGGCCGACGCTATCCACTGGATGGAAAGTCAGGGCTACGATCTTTCCTACATCAGCGATGTCGATCTGCATCAAAACCCCACACAGCTGCTGAATCACCATGCCTACCTCTCGCTTGGTCATGATGAATACTGGACGAAAGAGATGCGCGATGGAGTAGAGCTCGCGCGCAACAGTGGCGTGGGTCTCGCGTTTTTGGGAGCCGACGCAGTCTACTGGCAAATGCGCTTCGAGCCGGATAGCGCGGGCACACCAGACCGGACAATTGTCTGCTATAAAGTGCAGACGGCAAGCCATAACCTGCCATCGGATCCATTCTATAGTAAGGATAAAACGCGCTTGACCACGCAGTGGCGCGATCCTGCACTCGCTCGCCCGG
>WNGK01005062.1_pt1 | contig 18545 bp, 13 predicted proteins | sample 5400601 | NCBI WGS metagenome assembly WNGK01 (sample SAMN13153376, study PRJNA577476) | soil metagenome | isolation source: 60 cm soil or saprolite under Garry oak tree replicate 1 | place: USA:California | collected 2016-06-15
TCGTCTCCAGCGGCGGCGCGCCCACGACCTCCGGCTGTTTCTCGAGCTCCGCTCCGCCCAGCTTCAGCCTGGTCATCGCGGGGAGGAAGAAGCTGACCAGCAGCACGAACAGGGCTCCCAGGACCACCGGGACGAAGGCCGCGCCGGTGATCTGGCGGGTCTGGATCAGCGAGACGCTGTAGCCCAGGGCCAGCACCGCGACGGCCACGAGGAAATAGGGGAACCAGGCCGGGACCTCACCCCCCCGGCGGAACCGGCGGTTCACCCGGCGCAGGTTGCGTTCGGCGGCCAGCCGCACCGGGGAATCGGGAGGACCCTTTTCCCGGCAGGTTCGAAAGGCATCCCGGGCCTCACCGAACTGCCTGAGGTTGGCCAGGGCGATGCCGTGCTGGAGGTGCAGCAGCGCGATCCCGCCGTCCGGTTCGTCTCCGGGCGCGTTGCGGGAGACCAGCCCCAGGGCCTCGGTGACCGTGTCCACCGCGTATCCGTATTCGTCGTCGTCGAGGTACCTTCGGGCGAACTCGAGATGGATGGTGGCCTGGGTGGCCAGGGCCTGCCACGTCCGTCCCGCCTTCAGCGACAGCCTCACGAAGCGTTCCGCCTCCTCCGCCCGGCCCATCTGGATGAGCTGCCTGGCCAGGTTGTTCGCGGTGTGCCCCGAGGCGTCGCCCAGGTTGAGCGCCTTGCGCAGCGCCGCCTCGGCCTCCTGGCCCCTGTTGAGGTTCGACAGGCTCAGGCCCAGCGCCGCGTAGGCGGCGTCGCTGTCCGGCTGGATCTCGATGGCCCGCCGGAACGCGCTCACGGCCTCCTCGTGCTGCCTGATGTTGCTCATGGCCAGGCCGAGGTTCACCAGGAACATGGGGTCCTCACGGCCCAGCTCGAACGCCGTCGGGAAGTGGGCCACCGCCTCGCGGTGGGCCCTCCGGTCGGCCATCGACTGGATCAGGCCGAGGTGCGCCTTCGGGAAGTCCGGCCGGTGCTCGAGGGCGCGCCGGAACGCCGTCTCCGCATCCGCCGGCCGCGGGCTCGGCATCTCCCGCAGCAGCAACCCGAGGTTGAAGAAGGCCTCGGCGAACCTCGGGTTGAGCGTGGTGGCCCTGCGGTACTCCCATTCGGCCTCGTCGGTCAGCTTGAGGTCGGCCAGAGTGGCGCCGAGACCGAGATGGGCTTCGGGGAACATGTCCCGAAGCCGGATGGCCTCGGCGTAGTTGCGCCTGGCCGACTCGAACTTCCGCTTCCGTTCGCCCTCGTCCTCGAGCCTCCACCCGTCCGAGCGGTCGAGAGCTCCTTTTGCCACCAGCCTCCACTCGCGGGCGAACGCGCCTCCCGGCTCAATGGCGAGGGCACGATCGAAGTCCTCGACGGCCTCCCGGTAGCGGCCCAGGTCGTAGTGGACCAGTCCCATCTGGTTGATCACGTGGACGCTGTTCGGGGATTCCCGGAGGGCGGTCCTCATCACGCGCTCGGCTTCGTCGAACCGGTGCTGCAGCCGGAGCTGATCGCTCTCGGCGACGAACTTCCACTCCTTGACCTCCGAGAACGGCACCGCCGTGTTGAGGGCCATGGAGAAGGCGCGGATGGCCGCGTCGTGCTGTCCCTGGTTGAAGTACGTCATCCCCAGCTCGTACAGGATCTGGGAGTTCCCGGGGAAGCGGTCGAGCGTCTTCATGGTCCACCGCACCGCGGCCTTGAAGTCCGAGCCAAGGCGAAACCCCCTGATCGCCGCGGAGATCTCGCCGATCCTCCCGGCTTCGAGCAGCCGGTCGAGGTTCGCCCTTTCCACGGACTCTTGTTGATCGACCAACGCTCGCGTGCCAGCGGTCTCGAAGCCCGAAGCCGATCCGGATGGGCGCTGGCCTCCTTCGGCCTCCACTATGGATCGGGCGGGGCCCGTTTTCCAGGGCCATTTCCCGATGGCGCGAGGAGCTGGTCACCCGAGTGGCCATGGAGAACGTGTCATGCTCCTGGAGGGGGGAATGGTTGGACACCGAACACGAGACCGAGCGGCTTCGACGGGAGCTCCAGGAGGCGGAGACCCTCCGACGAGCCCTGCTCGAGATCGGGGCCCGGCTGGGCGCGTCCTCCGCCCCGGCCGGCCACGAGATCTTCGACCTCCTGGCCGAGCGCCTCAACGCGGTCGTTCCGATCAAGGCGCTGACCATCTACGTGATGGACCCCACCGGCCTGGTGATGCGGCCCACGTACCACTCGAAGGACAACCCGACCGACACGGAGGCGATCATGAGCTTCCCCGTGCCGCTCGGGATCGGCGCCACGGGGAAGGCCGCCCTCGAGCGGCAGACCGTCCTTTCGAACGTGGGCCAGCCGGGCCGGCAGAAGATCGACGTGCCCGGTTCGACCCCCGCCGACGACCACCTGCTGGCCGTGCCGGTCCTCGTGGAGGAACAGGTCAAGGCGGTCCTCACGCTGCGGCGGCCCGAGACCGAGCCGCTCTTCCTCCCCGAGGACCCCCACCGCGCCGCGGTGTTCGCCCAGCACGTGGCACCGGTGTTCCTCCTCCGGGAGCTGGCCGAGGGACGGGCCCTCCTGGCCAGGCAGGTCGAACAGTTGGAGGACCTGAACCGCCTCAAGGACGAGTTCGTGGCGAACGTCTCCCACGAGCTCCGGACGCCCCTCACCGCGATCATCGGGAACGTCATGACGGTCGCCGGGCTGGGCGACATGCTGGGCGCGGACGAACGCCGCGAGCTGCTCATCGCCGCGGAGCGCCAGGCCAAGCGGCTGGCCGAGCTGCTGGAGAACCTTCTGGCCCAGTCGCGCCTGGTGGGAGCGGCCCCGGCGGTGGTCCCCGTGCCGGTGGACGTGGGCTCGTTCCTGGAGGAGGTGGGCGACACGCTCCGGTTCCGGGCCCCGGAGCGAAAGATCGAGATCCGCGCCACCGGGCGGCTGCTGATCGTGACCGACCGAACCCTGCTCTACCGGATCCTGTTCAACCTGGGAGACAACGCCCTCAAGTACTCCGACGGCCCGGTGCGTCTGGTGGCCCGGCGCGAGGAGGGCAGGGTGCGGATCGACGTGATCGACCAGGGCATCGGGATCGCCCCCGAGGACATCCCGCGGATCTTCGAGCAGTTCGAACAGCTCGACGGCTCGACCTCCCGGCGGGTGGGCGGCGTGGGCCTGGGGCTGCACCTGTGCGCCCGGGCCGCCGCGGCCCTGGGGGGGCGGATCGAGGTCGAAAGCGAACCCGGCACGGGTTCGAAGTTCTCGGTGTGGCTTCCGGATCGAACCCCCAAGCCAGAACCCCCGTCCCCGGCCGCCGTCTCTGATACCCGAGAGGACGGCCTAGGCTGAGGCTGCCTAGGTGTCGCTCCTGGCAGGCCCCCCACGCAGGGCGGGGGTCGGAGCCGAGGCCCGGGTTCGAAGCCCCTCCAGCAGTTCGATGACCGCCTCGGTGGCGCTGCGGCGAGGCTCCCACCCGAGCTCCCGCCGGGCCCGGGCCACGTCCATCAGCGGTGACGCCAGGGCCATGTCCACCCACCCCGGCTCGGTGGGCTGCAGGCGCAGTCGCCACGTGAGGCTCGCCCCGAACCGGATCAGCCTCGGGGAGACCCGGACCGTGCGGGCCCGAAGCAGCGCGCCGAGGGCGGGCGGATCCAGCACCGGCTCGGCGGCGATGTTGAACGCACCCCGGACGTCGGAGGCCAGGGCCAGCCGGTAGGCCTCGCCCACGTCCGAGGTGTGCACGGCCTGGAACCTCAAGCCCGGGACGTTCGGGACCACCGGGATCAGGCCCGGGCGGAACAGGGCGTGGGGCACGAGCCTGCCGATGAACAGCCGGCGGACCTCCTCGGCTGCCTCCCGCTGGAAGCTCAGCGCCGGGCGGAGCCGCACCACCCGCACCTCGGGGCGTTCGGCCTCGAACCGGTCGAGCAAGCGCTCCACGGCCGCCTTGTGGCGGCTGTAGAAGGAGGTCGGGATGCCCTCGGTGGGCCAGGACTCGTCCACCGGACGGTCCTGGGGGCCGGGCGAGTAGGCGCCCACCGAGGACGCCACCACCAGCGCGGGGATGTTCGCATCCGCCACGGCCCGAACCACCCGTTCGGTGCCCAGGACGTTGGTCCGCCTGAGCCGTTCGAGGTCGCGGTTCGGCTGGATCGCCCAGGCCAGGTGGACCACGGCGGAGGCGCCCCGGAACAGCGGGACCAGATCGTCGGCAGTGACGTCGGCGGCGGCCCAGCCGACCTTGGGGACCTGGTGGGTGGGGAGCCGCCGGGCCAGGCCCAGGACCGACTCGACGGACGGGTCGGGCGACAGGGCCCGGATCACCGCCGTGCCGACGTTCCCGGTGGCTCCGGTCACCACGACCCGCATGGGTTCAAAACTACCCCAGGACGGTCTCGACGCCTCGAAGAATCCCCGCCCGGGGCTACAGTTCGGCCTGGAGCCTGCCGATACCTCCTCGGAATGCCGTCCTTCCCCCATACGCCCAGGGAGACGACGACGAACATCCCACAGCAGGACCCCGGCCCGCCCGGACCGGCCGAAGCCCGGAGCAGGCGAACCCTCACCCTCGTGTTCGTGGCGGCGGCGTTCGGGATGATGGCGGTGCGGTGCTGCGCCCGCTGGTGCCCATCCTGGGGCCGGTGGAGCGCCTGCTGCACCCGGCCCCCCACGTCCACCATCTCGCCGCCGGCTACCGGCCCCCTTCCGCCTCGGCGACCACGGGCTCGGGCGGGGCGGGTTCGGCCACCATCCCCCCGAGCGGGCCGGGCCGCCGGGGATCCTCCGGCCCGTCCTCTCCCACCGGCCAAGCTCCCGGGCCGGCCGGATTGCAGCCCGCGCCGGCCCTTTCCGGATCGGGTTCGGATCTCCTGGACCAGCTGTCGAGGAAGGACCGGCGCACGGTCCAGGGCCTCATCGAGCTGGTGCAGACGGTGGGCGCCGACCGTCTGGCCGGCCCGCTCGCCCGGGCCAGCCGCCGGCCGGACGCCGTGGCGACTCTGCTGGCGCTGATCGACCGGCAGGCCCTCGACACCCTCACGTCGAGGGTGACGGCGGCCGAGGTGCACGCCCTCCTGGCCGACCTCCGGGGGGCGCTGTCGCGGGTGCTCAAGCACGTCGCAGTGCCCGGCGAGCCGGGAGCGTCCCTCCGGGGCACCGGGTCGCGGACCACGATCGGCGGTGCCCCGGGCGAACGCTCGACGGGAACGGCCGGACATCGAAGCGCCGGGGCGGGAGACCATGGTCGCAGACGGGGTCACCGCCAGCACCACCACCATCGTCACTGACGGCCGCTCATCCCAGGCCCGGCCATCGTTCGAACCTCGCCGACGGGCTGCCGGGAACGAGGGCTCAGGCCCCCTTCGGCGCTCCGTGGAGGACCAGTCCCGACCGGCGGTAGCGCGCGGTGATCTCCTCCCCGGGGAGCGGCGGGCTCAGGTAGAATCCCTGGCCCAGCTCGCAGCCGTGATCGACCAGGAAACGCCACTGTTCCTCGGTTTCGATCCCCTCGGCCAGCGGCTGCATCCCCAGGCCCTCGGCCAGCGCGATGACGGCCCGCACCACGTTCGCCGACTCCCGGTCGCCCGGGAGGTCGTGGATGAACGGCCGGTCGATCTTCAACAGGTCCACCGGCAGGTGCTTCAGCCGGGACAGCGACGAGTACCCCGTGCCGAAGTCGTCGATGGCCAGCCGCAGCCCGCCCTCGTGCATGGCCGTCAGGACCCGGAGGGTTCGTTCGGGGTCGGCCATGGCCGTGGACTCGGTGATCTCCACCACGAGCTTGGCCGGTTGGATCCCCGTGAGGTCGAGGCGGGCGAAGATCCGCTCCGCCACCTCGGGCTGCCATAGCTCCCGAGGCGACATGTTGTAGCTGACCGAGGGTTCGAATCCAAGCGCGCTCCACTCGACGAGCTGGCGGCAGATCTCCTCGAGCACCCAGTCGCCGATCTCCTGGATCAGCCCCAGCTCCTCGGCCAGCGGGATGAAGTCGTTCGGGGGAACGAACTTCCCCTGGCCTCGGCGCCACCGGATCAGCGCCTCGAGCGCCACCACCCTCCCGGAGGCCAGCTCGACCACCGGCTGGTAGTGCAGGAGCCACTCCTTGCGCTCCACGGCCTTCCGCAGCCTGGTGGCCAGGGCCAGGCGGTCGCCCCGTTCGGCGGTCTCGGCGGTGAACCGGAAGAACCCGCCGGGAGCCGAGCGCTTGCTCCGGTACATCGCCGCATCGGCCTGCCGCATCAGCGCCCTGGCGTCGTCGGCGCTGTCCGGGAAGAGGCTGATCCCCATGCTGGCCGTGGCGTAGAACTCCGTCCCGTACAGGACGAACGGCCGCTTCAGGGACTCCTGGATCCGACGGGCCACGCCCTCCGCCAGCTCGACCGCGGCCGATCGCCCCTCCCGGAGGGGTTCGGTTTCGAGGTCCCCCAGCAGGACCAGGAACTCGTCGCCGCCCTGGCGGGCCACCACGTCGGCCTCCCGGACCGAATGGCGGAGACGGTTCGCCAGCTCCCGCAGCAGCTCGTCCCCGGCCGCGTGGCCCAGGCTGTCGTTCACCAGCTTGAAGTTGTCCAGGTCCATGTACAGGACGGCCACGGCCAGGCCCCGCCGGCGGACCCGGGCCAGGGCGAGGTCCAGCACCTCCTCGAACATCCGCCGGTTGGGGAGGTTCGTCAGCATGTCGTGGTAGGCGAGGAACGCCACCTGCTCCTCGGCCAGCTTCCGCTCCGTGATGTCGACCATCACGCCCTGCCAGAACTGGGGCTCCCCGTCCTCGCCGGGGGCCAGCGCGGCATCGTCGCGGATCCACACCATCCGGCCGTTCTTGGCGATCAGCCGGTACTCGGCCCCGAACGGCTCGCCGGTCTCGTTCGTCCTGCGATGCTCGGCCATGACGCGCTCGCGGTCCTCGGGGTGCAGCATGCGCACCCAGAGCTCCCGGTCGGCGATCCACTCCTCCGGCGAGTACCCGAGGACCCCCCTCACCTGCGGGCTGATGTAGAGGGTGGAGCTCGGTTCGTCCACGGCATCCATGTAGGTGATGACGGGGGTCTGTTCGACCAGGAGGCGGTACCGGGACTCGGTGGCCTGCAGCCGGCGCAGCTCCTGCTCCCGTTCGACGGTCCGCCGCCGCCGCTCCCCGGTGAGCTCCTCGGACAGCAGGCCCCCGCCCACGGCCAGGATCAATCCCACGCCGATCCGCAGGACCACCTCCACCGGCTGGACGGGCAGGCCCGAGACGCTGGCGGAGTAGCGCTCCACCGCGGCGTAGAGCGCGCTGATCACCGCCCATCCGGCGAGCGCCTCGGGGAGGCCCAGGACGGCTCCGGCCTCTGCATGGACCACCACCACCAGGGCCAGCACGTACCGCCGGGGATCGAAGGCGAACAGGGCGAACGTGCCCAGGACGGCCGCGACGTCCACGCCCACGCCGGCCAGGGCCACCGCGTGGGAGCCCCTGAGGCGGCGGGAGAGCTGGGCCGCGGCCAGGGGCACCGGTAGCAGGGCCAGGAGGAGGGCCTTGGCGGTCAGGTCCGGCGGCGCGGGATGCTGCGGGGGCGCCCGGTAGGCCAGCGCGTAGGCCACCATCGCCGCGGAGAGTCCCAGCCGGAGCAGGCCGAGGCCGGCCCATCCGGTCGAGTCGGGGGCGGGCGGAGGCGTCAGCTTCGGCGGATCGATCGCGACTTCCCCCTTTCTGAACCTATTGTCGGCGTGGGGGGGCCCGCAACTTGACACCCCGTCAGTGGATGCGTCGGGGCGGGGGCCCCGGCCCCGATCCCCCGTGGCGGACCGGCCCGGCCGAGCCCGAAGGCCCGGCCGGGCGTATCCTGGGCTGGATGTCACGGCGTCGCGCGCTCGGCGCCTCTGCCACGGCCGGGATGGTGCTCGGCCACTGAACGCGTCCGCCGACACGAGGAACTGAGCCGTTCCCGTGCGCAGGGCGCTCGTACTCGCCGTGGTGGCAGGGGCCGCGATCCTCGCGTTCGGCTCCCCGGCGAGCGCGCATGCCCTGGTCCGAAGGTCGAACCCGCCCAACGGGGCCCAGCTGGCCAGGGCTCCATCGCGCGTTGTGATCAGGTTCACCGAGCCCCCGGACGCGCAGCTGTCGTTCGTCAAGGTGTTGAACTCGGCGGGCCGGGACGTGGAGTCCGGCCCGTCGGGGTCGGTCCCGGGCCAGCCGGCCCAGCTCGCGGTGGCCCTCCAGCCGTCGCTGCCCGACGGGGTGTACACCATCACGTGGCGAACGGTGTCGAGGGCCGACGGGCACGTCACGGGGGGCTCCCTCACGTTCGGTGTAGGGGTAGCGCCCGGTGGACCCCAGACGGTGAACGTCCCACCGTCGCAGAGCGCGTCGGCCCCCTCCGCGCTGGCCGTGGCGGGCCGGTGGGCCTTCTACTGGGGGCTGGCCCTGCTGGTGGGCGGAGGAGTCTTCGCCTCGGCCCTGGTCCGGGCGCTCCCGCCAGCCGGCCGCCGGCTCCTGGCGGGGTCGTGGCTGCTTGCCGCCGCCGGGCTGGTGGCGATGGTGGCGGCCGAGCGGGCTGCGGTGGGGGTCCCCCTGGGGACGCTCCTGGGGTCGCAGGCCGGGGAAGAGTTCATCCATCGGGGCATCGCCCTGGCCGTGGTGGGAGCGGCGGTGATCCAGGCCGTGGCCAATCCCCGCTGGACATCCCTGGTCTGGGTGGCCGTTGCGGGCGCCGGGGCGATGCTCGCCCACGTGCTGGCGGGGCACGCCGGCGCGGTGTCGGGGACCGCGCCCCGATGGTTCGACATCGGGGTGCAGTGGCTCCACCTGGTGGCGGTAGGGGTGTGGGTGGGAGGCCTGGCGTGGCTCCTGCTGGCCCTGCGAGGCTTGACCGGGGACGAACGCGCCGACGTCGTCCGGCGGTTCTCGTTCGTGGCCGGCATCTCGCTGGCTGCGGTGGCCGTCACCGGCGCGATCCGGGCGATCTCCGAGCTGGGGTGGCGGCACCTCGCGTTCGGCCTGCTGCACACGAGCTTCGGGCTGACCCTGGCGGTGAAGGTCGGACTGTTCGCGGGGCTGATCGCGCTGGGGGCGCGGAACCGCTACGTGAACGTCCCGGGGGTCGCCTCCGGGCAGCGACCCGTGGGCTCGCTGGGCCGAACCGTCGGCGCCGAGATCCTGGTCGCGGCGGGAATCCTCGGCGCCACCGGCGTGTTGAGCGGGCTTCCTCCTGCCGCCAGTCTCGCCGCGGCGGCGACCGAGCAGGCCCGTCCGGCCCGGGCGGTCCTTCGCGGGGTCGACGAAACGACGGTCGAACGGATCCAGACGACGGTCGTGTCGGGCGAGCCCACACTGTTCACCATCAGCCTGCCGAGCGCGTCGCTTCGTGAGAAAGGGCCAGAGGGTGAAGTCGACGCGAACCGTCCTTCGTGGTGGTCCCGGCCCCGGCCCCGGCCTAGCCGTTCGGTCGTATCCGCGTCCCCCGGTCGGCGTGGTCGGCGAATCCCTCGACCGCCCGATTGACAGCCGGGGGCCATGCTGAGACCGTCACCGAGTGATCAGAGCTCGAACCCCCCTGGCCCTGGGGGCGCTGCTGCTGGCGGCGTCGCTCGGGCTCCCCGGCCCCGCGTGGTCCGCCCACCGCCGGTCCCTCGGGCCCATCCCCGGGACGAGCTGCTACGTCTTCCCCATCGACAACATCTGGAACGCCGACGTCTCCCAGCTCCCGGTGAACAGCCACAGCGCGGCCTGGCTCGCCTCGATGAACGCCGGGAGCACGAACCTCCATCCTGACTTCGGGCGCCCTCCCTACGGCTTCCCGTACGCGGTGGTGGACGACACCCATTCCACGACCTCGATCAAGTTCCTCTACGCCGACGAGAGCGATCCCGGCCCGTATCCGTTCGGCCCGGACACCCCTCTCGAGCAGGGCTCGGACCGCCACGCGCTCATGGTCAACGGGGACCATTGCGTGCTGTACGAGCTGTACCTGGCGTTCTGGAACAACGGAAGCCCCAAAGCCGGCAGCGGGGCCATCTTCGACCTGGGCTCGAACCAGCTCCGGCCCGACACGTGGACCTCGGCCGACGCCGCAGGTCTGCCGATCTTCCCCGGCCTGGTTCGCTACGACGAGGTCAAGGCGGGGCTGATCAACCACGCCATCCGGTTCACCGCGCAGCTCACCGACTGCTCGCACCTGTGGCCGGCCCGCCACGATGCGGGGACGTGCAACTCGAACTACCCGCCCATGGGCGCGCGGTTCCGCCTGAAGGCAAGCTTCGGCCTCACCGGGTTCAGCCGCGACGCCAAGGTGGTCCTGCGGGCCATGAAGCGCTACGGCCTCATCCTGGCCGACAACGGTTCGAACTGGTACTTCCAGGGGACCGAGGACTCCCGCTGGACCGACGCGTTGCTCGACCAGCTCAAGACGGTCCCGGCCGGCCAGTTCGAGGCCATCGACGAGTCGGCCTGCCAGGTCAGCGCCGACTCGGCCCAGGCTGCCTGTCCGTAGGCTCCGCGATCGTCCCTATTCCGAGGTTTCGGTACCCTGGTTGGGTCGCGCCGGTGGGGCGCTCATAGGGGGAGACGTCATGCTCGAACGCCTGGCTCGTTGGACCTACACGCACCGCCGGCAGACGGTCGTCTACTGGATCGTCGCGCTGGTCGGGTTCGGATTCCTCGGCTCGAAGGCCGGCGGTCCGTACGCGACCGACTTCTCGCTTCCGGGGACCGAGTCCCAGCACGTGTTCGACCTGCTGAAGCAGCGCTTCACCACCAGGTCGGGCGACACCGCCGAGATCGTGTTCGAGGCCCCGGCCGGGGTGGCGAACGACGCGGTGAAGGCGCGGATGGAGGCTCTGTTCGCCCAGGTGCGGAGGCTTCCGCACGTCGACAGCGTGGGCGACCCCTACGCGCCGTCCGGCCGGGGGCAGGGGAACGCCGCCATCTCCCCGAGGGGCGGCAAGGTCGCCTTCGCCGAGGTCCAGTTCGACGTCCAGGCCGGCGACGTGCCGAAGGATGTGGTGACGAAGCTGATCGACATGGGGAAGCAGGTCAGCCAGCCCGGGCTCAGGGTGGTCATGGGCGGCTCGGCCGTGCAGAACGCGGAGTTCGAACCGCCGGGCGGCGCCGAGGCCGTGGGCCTGTTCGCCGCGATCATCATCCTGCTGATCACGTTCGGCTCGGTCCTGGCCATGGGGCTGCCCATCATGACCGCGCTGTTCGGCATCGGGATCGGTCTGTCGCTGGTGCTGCTGTCGGCGAACTGGATCAGCGTGCCGAACTTCACCCCCCAGCTCGCCTCGATGATCGGCATCGGGGTGGGCATCGACTACGCGCTGTTCATCGTGACCCGGTACCGGCAGGGCCTGCACGAGGGGCTCGACCCGCAGGCGGCGGTGGTCCTGGCCATGACCACGTCCGGTCGAGCCGTGCTGTTCGCCGGGATCGTCGTGGTGATCTCGTTCCTGGGCATCCTGCTGATGGGGTTCCAGTTCGTGCAGGGCATCGCCGTGGGCGGGGCCGCCACGGTGGCGGTGACCATGCTGGCCTCGATCACGCTGCTACCGGCGACGCTCGGGTTCGTCGGGCGGAGCATCGACAAGCTGCACATCCCCCGGCTCCGGAAGGTCGAACGAACCGACCAGCAGGGCTTCTGGTACCGGTGGAGCCGGATCATCCAACGCCGGCCCTGGGTGGCCGGTCTGGTCGGCCTGGCCGTGATGGTGACCCTGACCATCCCGCTGTTCTCGCTCCGGCTGGGCTTCGCCGACGCCGGCAACAGCCCGCCCACCACGAACAGCCGGCAGGCCTACGACCTGCTGTCGCGGGGGTTCGGTCCCGGCTTCAACGGGCCGCTCATCCTGGCGGCGGACATCCACGGGCAGCAGGACCTGTCTGTGCTGACCGCGCTGAGCCAACGGCTGCAACACGCCGAGGGCGTGGCCCAGGTGTCGCCGCCCATCCCCAGCCCGAAGGGCACGGCCGCCGTGATCTACCTCTACCCGACCACGGCCCCGCAGGATTCGGCCACCAACGACCTGGTGCACCGGTTGCGCGACCAGATCGTCCCCCAGGCCACGGCGGGCACCGGCCTGCACGTCCTGGTGGGAGGGTTCACCGCGATCATCGTCGACTTCTCGGCGCTCTCCGCGTCCCGCCTCCCGGTGCTGATCGGCGTGGTCATCGCGCTGTCGTTCCTGCTGCTGATGGTGGTGTTCCGTTCGTTGGTGGTGCCGCTGAAGGCCGCGATCATGAACCTGCTGTCGATCGGAGCGGCCTACGGGGTCATCGTCGCCGTGTTCCAGTGGGGCTGGCTGAAGGGCCTGATCGGCGTGGGCAAGAAGGGCCCCATCGAGGCCTGGGTGCCCATGATGCTGTTCACGATCCTGTTCGGCCTGTCCATGGACTACGAGATCTTCCTGCTGTCGCGGATCCGGGAGGACTACGTTCGAACCCGCGACAACGGCCTCTCGGTGGCGAACGGCGTGGCCGTGACCGGCCGGGTGATCACGGCGGCCGCGGCCATCATGTGCGCGGTGTTCCTGTCGTTCGTGATCGGTTTCCCCGTCCGCCAGATCAAGCTGTTCGGGCTGGGCCTGGCGGTGGCGGTGTTCGTCGACGCCACCCTGGTCCGGATGGTCCTGGTGCCGGCCACGATGGAGCTGCTGGGCGACCTGAACTGGTGGCTCCCCAAGTGGCTGGACCGGCTGCTGCCGAGGGTGCACGTCGAACCCGAGGCGGAGGGGATCCTCGAGGCCGAATACGAACGCGCGCTGGCCGAAGAGGAGGAGCGAGTCCCCGAGTAGCGGGCCCAGCGGTCCCGGAGAGTCGGGGAGGCCGGAAGGGTCCAGGGTTCCCTCCGGCCTCCGTTGGGTGAACAATGGACCGGGAGGGGGATGCGCCGCCCGGGCCATGACCGGGCCGCTTCGCGGTCGGCGAGGACGTCCCACGGTTCGGACCGACGCGGGCCCGGGGCACGTGGGAGCCTGCTCCGGAGGGTCGTTCGACCCGCAGAACCGTTCGGCGCACCCGGCGCGACAGATGGGTGTGAACGCGGGCTCGGTGGACGCCCGGAGCGATGAGCAGCTCCTGCAGGCGGTCGCCGGCCGGGATCGAGGAGCGCTCCAGGCGCTGTACGAGAAGCACGCCCCCTGGCTCCTCCTCCGGCTTTCCCGCAGGTGTTCCGACCCGGGCGTCGTGGAGGAAGTCATGCAGGACACGTTCGTGGCGGTGTGGCGCAAGCCCGGAGGCTACCGCGGCTCCGGAGAGGTGGCCGCCTGGATCTGGGGGATCGGGGTCCGCCGGCTGATCGACCAGCTCCGTCGGCGATCCCCGGTCGCCCGCGGGCTGCCGGCGGTGTTCGGACGCGCCGAGCCCTCGGCCGAGGAGCAGGTCCTGCTGGGCGTGGAGTACGGGGATCTGGCCGGCGCCCTCACCAGGCTGTCGCCGGAGCTTCGGGCCGTCCTTCAGGCCACCGCCCTCGACGGCCTGACCATGCGGGAGGCGGGCCGTCTCCTGGGCATCCCGACCGGGACGGTGAAGACCAGGCTCATGAGGGCCCGGGCAGAGCTGCGGGAGGCACTGGCGTGAGCATCCGGTGGCATGTGGACGAGGAGGCGGTGAACCGCTACGCGGAGGGGCAGCTGGACGAGGCCCGAGCGTACTCGCTCGAAGCCCACCTCCTGGCATGCCCGGAGTGCCGCGCGCTGTTCGCGCCGGTGGTGGATCGGGACGTGGTCGAACGGGTGTGGTGGGAGATCGAGGAGGCCGTCGACGGCCCCAGGCCGGGTCCGGTCGAGCGCCTCCTGCTCAGGCTCGGGCTCCCGGATCACGTGTCGAGGCTCCTCGCGGCCACGCCGTCGCTGCGCCTGTCCTGGCTGGGTGCCGTGGCCGTGGCGCTGGGCTTCGCCGTGCTGGCAGCCCACAGCGACCATGCCGGCCTGGTGGTGTTCCTGGCGATGGCCCCGCTGATCCCGGTGGCCGGGGTGGCGGCCTCGTTCGGTCCGGGGATCGACCCGACGTTCGAGATCGGGGTGGCGGCGCCGCTGCGAGGGTTCCGGCTGCTCCTGATCAGAACCACGGCCGTGCTGGTGGCGTCGCTGGTCATGGCCGGCCTGGCCGCGTTGGCCCTCCCCAGCCTCGACTGGACGGCGGGAGCGTGGCTGCTGCCGGCGTTCGCACTGACGCTGGTGACGCTGGCGGTGTCCACCCTGGCCGAGCCGATCCCGTCCGCCGCCGGGGTGTCGGTGGGATGGATCGTCGCGGTGGCGGCGGCCGGGAACCTCGCCGGGGACGGCGTGGCAGCGTTCCACGCCGCGGGACAGGTGCTGTGCCTGGCGCTGGTGGCCCTGGCCGGCCTGTTCCTGGCCCGGCGGGCGGAGGCGTTCGAACGGCGGCCGTGGGTGTGACCATCCGGGCCGGCAGAGAACCGGATCGACCCCTCGAGACGACAGATCGGGTGAGCGGAAGGAGCGGATGGTGGACGGGATGACCGAGCCTGGCGTGCAGGTGATCGAGGTGGAGAAGCGGTTCCATCGAACCCGGGCCGTGGCCGGGGTGACCTTCGATGCGGGCGCCGGCATCACCGGTCTGCTCGGGCCGAACGGGGCCGGCAAGACCACGCTGCTGCGGATCCTGGCCACGGTGCTCGCCCCCGACAGCGGAGAGGTCCGGCTGCTGGGGCGAGATCCGGCGAGGGGCGAGGATCGGATCCCCATCCGGCGCCGCCTCGGCTACATGCCCCAGGAGCCGGGGTTCCACCGCAACTTCACGGCGTTCGAGTTCGTGGACTACGTGGCGATCCTGAAGGAGATGACCGAACGGCGCCGCCGCCACGACGAGGTCCGGCGAGTTCTGAACCTGGTCGACCTGGGGAACGCCGCGTCGACCAAGATCAAGGCGCTGTCGGGCGGGATGCGCCGCCGCGTGGCGCTTGCCCAGTCCCTGCTGGGGGATCCCGCCCTGCTGGTGCTGGACGAGCCCACGGCGGGGCTGGACCCCCAGCAGCGCCTCCGGTTCCGGGAGGTCATCAGCGAGATCGCCAGCCGCCAGACGGTGATGCTCTCGACCCACCAGACGGAGGACGTGGCCGCTCTCTGCCACCGGGTCATGGTGATGGACGAGGGGCGGATCCTGTTCGACGGCGCGCCTCACCAGCTCGCCGAGATGGCCAGGGGCAACGTGTGGATCGCCGACGAGAGGGATCCACGGGCCCGCCTGTCCTGGCGAACGGGGGAGGGGCGGCATCGCCACATCGGCGAGGCGCCCCCCGAGGCCGAGCTGGTCGAGCCGACCATCGAGGACGCCTACCTGCTGCTGGTGGGACACCGGGCCATGGAGGAGGAGGCAGCGGCGTGAGCATGGCGATCGCATCGGCGGCGCCACGAGCCGCCGTGGCTCCCGGCCCTCGGCTGCGCTCCGTTCTGGGCCTGACCCGAGTCGAGGGGCGCCGGCTCATCACCCACCCTGTCATCCTGGTGGGGCCGGGGCTGGTCCTGCTCATCGGCGCCCGGAGTCCCAGGGCATTTCAATTCCTGTTCCTGAGCGGCCTGGGGTTCTTCGCCATCGGGATCGGAACGTTCGTGGCGGCGAACCTCTGCGCCTCGCGGAGTCGCCGCGACGGGACCGAGGAGCTACTGGCCTCGCTCCCGCTTCGGGTCGCGGACCGCACCGCCGCGCAGCTGCTCTCGGTAGCCGCCCCGCTCGCGGCGGTCCTCCTGATCGCCGGCGGCCTCGCGGTGGCGACGCGTCCCTGGGCGGGGGCTTCCCTGCGGCTGGACATCGAGCCCAGAACGGTCATGCACGGGCTTCCGGACTTCGCCCAGGCGCCACTGATGGTCGCCTTCCTGGGCGTGGCCGGGGTCGTACTGGCGAGATGGTTCATCACTCCCGTGGCAGTCCCGGTCGCCTTCGCCTGTATCGCGGCAATCGACTCCCTCACCGGGCTATCGCACGGGGCGCTGCACTGGCTCAAACCCGTTTCGTCGTACTCGACCACCTCGCTCGAACCGGCCTCGGTGATGCCTTGGCATCTGATGTATCTGGCGGGAGTGATCCTGCTCCTCGGGCTCGTCGCGCTGGCCCGGCGGCCTCGAGCTCCCGGCCTCCTGGCCTATGGCGCGGTCGCCGTGGCGCTCACCGCGGTTGGCGGCGTCATGCAGGTCCTGGTGGCCTCGCCATGATCGCCACCCTGCGGTCCGAGTCTCGCCTCGACGAGGTTACCGCGCGTCCTGCGCAGGCTCGCGCCGTCGTGGCCCTGGCCCGGGTCGAGGGCCGGAGGCTGACAAGACATCCCGCGGTGATCGTCATCGTCGCGCTCGCGATCGCGCAGACGGCCCCGTACCTCCTGGCCGGCGATGCCACCGGCGAGAGCACCGTGGGCTGGCTGATGCAGGTTTCGGCGCTGCTGATCTCCTTCGGTGCGCTCCTCGGGGCGAATCTGCAGGCCTCGAAGAGCCGGCGAGACGGCTCCGAGGAGCTGTTCCGGTCAGCGCCACTGTCTCCGGGCAGCCGCACGGTCGCACTCGCGCTGGCCGCCGTCTGGCCGATGGCGGTGCTCGCGCTGCTGCTCCTGGCCGGAGACGTCGCAATCCGCGCAGCCGGCAAGGTGGCGGCGAGCGATTCCGGCCGATCCCTGTTCCCCCTGTTCGACCTGGTCCAGGGGCCCCTGATGGCGGGATTGTTCGCCCTGATCGGGATCGCCCTGGCGCGGTGGTTCCCGAGAGCGCTGACCGGTCCGGTCGCCGTCGTGGGGTTGTTCGTGCTGGCCAATGTGATCGGCAACGCCGTGAACGACGTCTCCTGGTTCCGGCTCACCCCGTTCGATCCAACGTTCCTGGATGATGGCGGGGCGCTCGAAGCCCTCCACGTCGTGTACCTGGCGGGGCTTGGAGCCATTGTTCTGGGCGCGGCCCTCGTCCCCCAGGGCTGGAGCAGGGGGGTCCGGGCCTGCCTGGCCGGCGGGCTGGCCATCGCGGCGATCTCCGGAGTGTTTCAGCTGGCGTCCTGAGGGACGCGGGCGGCCACGATGGACGAGGGCGGCGCATTGACGAGCGGCGCGCGGGGTGTTCGGTCCAAGCAGGCGGTCGCGCTGGTTCGGCCGACCATCCGAACGATCCGTTGGGCGGCCCTGCTCGGAGGCGCCGCAGCCGCCCAACTCGTCCTGTGGGCGGCGAAGGGCGAGCTCTCGCAGGGGGAATCCGTCTCGCTCCTGCCGCTGCGTGTGGCGGCGGTGGTGCTGTGCCTGGGGGCCGCGTTCATCCTCGATGACGACGCGGGGGCGACCGTCGAGCCCGCCGTGGCCAGCCTCATGGTCCGGCGCTGGCTTCGCCTCGCGTTGACGGTCCCCTTCGTCGCGGGGGCGTGGGGAGCGACGTTGTGGGCGGGGTCGAGGCTGGCGGCCTCGGGCCGGGGGACCGGGCCGGTCCCGCCCCGCTCACTGCCGGTGGCCGGACTGACGCTGGAAGCCGCGGCGTTGCTCGCGGTCACGCTCGCCGCGGGGGCCGTCGCCACCCGCTCACTGGGTCACGGCAAGGGTGGCGTGGCCGCGGGGCCGACGCTGGTGGCGTTCGTGATGGCCTCGCTCTCGATCGGGCGGTACTGGCCGCTGTTCCTGGAATCGCCGGCCGAACCCGGCTGGGCGGGGGCGCACGTCCGGTGGGGGCTGATCCTGGCCGCCGGGATGGTCGTCCTCGTCGTGCTCAGCCTCGACCCCGCAAGGCGTTCGATCATCCGTCGGGGGCGTCGCGGGCGGCAGCCGCATGCCCTTGCGGGCGACGCCCGGGTTCCGGTCGGTGGCCGAACATCACGGTGATGATGGCGAAGGACGAGGCCGGCCGGGGTCCCGTCGAGGCCGTGCTCGTTCGGGTCGGGGTGCCCGACCACGTGGCTCGCCTGCTCGCTGCGACACCCTCGCTTCGCGTGTCGTGGTTCGGCGCGACCGCCGTGGCCCTTGGGTTCTCCATCCTGGCCGCCTACGGGAAGCGCGACCCGCTCCTGTTCCTTGTGGTGGCCCCGCTCCTCCCCATCGGGGGCGTGGCCGCGGCCTTCGGCCCGGGGGTGGATCCCACGCACGAGATCGGGCTGGCCTGCCCGGTCCGGACGTATCGCCTCCTGCTGATCCGGGCCACTGCCGTCCTGGCCAGCACGTCTGTGCTGGCGGGCATCGCTTCCCTGGCGCTTCCCCGCCTGGATTGGACCGCCGCGGCGTGGATCCTTCCTTCGCTCGGCCTGACCCTCGCCACGATGGCCCTGGCCACCGTGATGCGCCCGCTTTCGGCCGCGGGAACCGTGGCGTTCCTGTGGGTTGCCGGCGTGGTGGTGAGCGAGACGCAGTCGGGTGTCCCCGACGCCGCGTTCCGGGGCCCGGGGCAGGTGGCCTTCTTCGCCGTGGTGGTGGTGGCCGCGCCCCTGTTCGCCAGGCGGCGGGAGCATCTCGACATGGAGCTCAGGGCCTCCAGGCTGTTCCGCCAGTACGTGTCCCCCGGCGTCGCTGCGGCCATGCTGGCCGATCCTCGCCACAGCGCCCTGGGAGGCACCGTCATGGACGTGACCGTCCTGTTCGCCGACCTCCGCGGGTTCACGTCCTACGCCGAGCTCGGTTCGCCGGACCAGGTCGTGG
>WNGK01002923.1_pt1 | contig 18539 bp, 20 predicted proteins | sample 5400601 | NCBI WGS metagenome assembly WNGK01 (sample SAMN13153376, study PRJNA577476) | soil metagenome | isolation source: 60 cm soil or saprolite under Garry oak tree replicate 1 | place: USA:California | collected 2016-06-15
TGCTTGACCATTGCGTCCTGAACGTCTTTTGGAGGTCTGATTTCTCGGATCTCGACGTTGGTGACTTTGATTCCCCATCGCTCGGTCACTTCGTCCAGCCTTGTCCTCAGAATAGAGTTGATCTGTTCCCTCTTCGACAGCAACTCGTCGAGGGGGATGTCACCAACAACTGCTCTCAGCGTGGTGGTGGCGAGTCCTACAGAGGCGCCGGTGAAGTTCTGCACTTGAACAATGCTCGCTGAGGCGTCGACGACCTTGTAGTAGATGAGGAAATCAATGTCTACGGGTGCGTTGTCTTTGGTAATTGCAGTCTGGTGAGGCACTTCCAGGTATCTTTCTCTCAGGTCGACTTTTACCAGTCTGTTGATGACGGGAAGGATGAGGACTATTCCAGGGCCCTTTGAACCGGTCAGTCGACCGAGCCGGAATTGAACCACGCGCTCGTATTCTCGTACGATCTTGATAGAGGCAGCGAAGAGTGCGAGGAAAATGATTAGGAGAATGATGATGAAGAATATCTCTACGTAAAGCGTGATGTCGCTTGCTTGGAGAATGATTGAGCTCAGAAACATTTCTAGTTCTCCATCTTTTCGACTATCAATCTGAGCCCTTGGAGATCCTTGACCCTGACAAGGGTGCCACTAGCCAAGTCTGATGACCCGGTCACCGTGAAGTCCTCCGCGCCGATGTTCGCTGTGGCGACTTCGCCGGCTTTCAAGTCACTTGTCAAGCGACCGGTCTTACCTATTATAGCCTTGGGATTTTGCGCTGGCGGTCTGTGCATAAGCGTCTCGCGGACTCGGTAGAGGTAGATGCTTCCTAGGACTCCCCCGCCTCCGACAATTCCGAGAATTGTGTATGTGAGAACGCTGATCTGGATGAATGTGCCTGATCCTGACGGAGCTGATGCTGGTGCTGGGGTTGATGAGGGTAGGCTGAAGATGAGGAGGAAGCCGACGATGAAAATTATGACGCCGGCGATCGCGCTCACGCCATGATGAGTTTTGAGTTCTAGGAAGATGAAGATGGCTCCGATCATCATGAGAATGATCGAGACTATCGGTGCTCCGAATACCCCTAGACCTAGGAGAGCGAGTGCGATCGCGGCTGCGCCAACGACCGTGAATATGATAGTTGGATGGTATAGGTCAGCAAGTATGGCGAATACTCCTGCTAAGAATAGTATGCTGTCAAGGTTTGGATCACTGATTATCGAGAGGAAGATTGAAGCTGTTCCAGGAGTGTGAATTGTAGCATCTCCCGCCCCGAGCAAAGTCAGGGCTTGTTGTGTGTTGTTAGCGTTAAGGACCCGGTTTATGACGCCCAACCGTTGTGCAGCGCATGAGTTGTAAGTCTGACAATCATAGGTCTGAGCTGGGGGGGTAACCATAAGTGCGGCAGCGGTAGCGTTTCGATGATGGCTTCCGGTTAGCGTTATCATGTATGCCTTGAAGGCTCCTATATCTTTCGAGAGGGTCGAGTTCTCCTCGCCTGTGGGGATCCCGCTTACGATAGGTGTCGCGGCTCCGATAACGGTGCCAGGCACCATGAAGATATTATCCGAAGATTCGGCGATGTATGCTCCTGCGCTAAATGCGTGCGCGCTGGTGGGAGCAACGAGGGTTGTAAAGTTGTTGCCATTTCCCTCATAGCTGGATATTGCACTGATGATATTCTCCATATTGACTCCGCTTCCACCGTTCGTGTTGAGAATGAGGATGAAGTTGTGTATTCCCGATGAGGTGGCATCGTTGATGGATGAGACGACGAAGTCTTGGGCGCCGGGGTCGATGTCTTGGTTTAGAGATGCCACGTAGACGCTAGATTGTGCGTGGGCCTTCTGAGGGAGGGAGGCTTGAACTGTAAGAAGTACAAATGCTAGGAGTAGGAATAACGTTATTCTCTGTCTAGAGATCTTCACCATTCAGTGGCTTCACTACTCTATGCGCTCAAATGGTTCCGCTTAAGCCTAACCTTGGAATCACGATTCTTTATCTTCCCCTTGTTGGGGCAATGTGAAGCAGATTGAGCGCAGTGGGCCAGTTCGAGGCTTTCGACCTAGACCCTCGGCTGTTGCAAGGCATCAAGGATATGGGTTTTGATGAGCTCTTCCCGATACAAGCTGAGGCTATTGCCCCTATACTCAAAGGTCGGGACTTGATTGGTCAGGCTCATACCGGGAGCGGCAAGACGCTCGCTTATGCAGTTCCTATGCTTCAGAATATCAGGCCTGAGGCTAGTGGAATACAAGGTCTGGTCCTTGCTCCGACCCGTGAGCTCGCCGAGCAAGTTGCGGGAGAGTTCGCGAAACTAGCCCGGCATCTTAGGATTCGGGCAGTCCCGGTTTATGGAGGTCAGAGCATCAACCTCCAGATAGACCGGTTGCAAGATCCGAGAGCCAAGATCATCGTCGCCACTCCTGGGAGACTGACAGACCACATGGAAAGGAGAACCGTCAGGCTCGACAATGTGAAGTTTGTCGTTCTAGATGAAGCGGACCGAATGCTGGACATGGGTTTCATCGACGACATCAACTACATACTGAATCAGGTCCCGAAGAACCATCAGACGGCTCTATTCTCCGCCACTATGCCAGAAGAGATCGTCCGACTTAGCCACCGGTATCTTCGCAACCCTCTCACGATATTCATTGACAGCGATGAGCTGTCGGTTGACACCGTTGACCAGAAAATTGTCCAGGTTGAGGAGGATGATAAGTTCAGAGTATTATGCAGTTTCCTAGAAAAGGACCTGATTAGTAGAGGTCTTGTGTTCTGCGCTACTAAGATTCGTTGCGACAGGCTTGCTCAAGCACTGCATGCTAATCGTTATGATGCGATGGCGATCCATGGCGACCTTTCTCAGCGCCAGCGAGACATGGCCATTCAGGCTTTCCGGACGGGCAAGACGGGCCTCTTGATTGCCACGGATGTAGCGGCACGGGGCCTGGATATTCCGAAGGTAAGTCACGTCATCAATTATGATATGCCGGAAGAGCCTGGGATGTATTTTCACAGGATTGGTAGGACTGCTCGGGCGGGGAGACGAGGCATCGCTATCTCTTTTCTCACCAGGGAGGATTGGGCTGTATTCGAGGGATTGAGGCGTATGACCTCAGCGACGCTTGATGAGATTAGTCCACCCGACGTTCCTGGCCTCAACATTCCTCGGATTCACCTTCCTGGTCGGCCTATGGGTGGTGGGGGCGGTAGGAGACCTCAACGACGTTACGATCAGCGAGGAAGGTCTCGGGGCCGTCGAGGTAGATGGTGAGAATAGAAGATTGGTACGTGAAAGACGGCAGGCTGGAGAGTATACGAAGAGGAGTCAAGGATGACTGACAAACTGGCGGGGAAAGACGATTCCCAACGGCTTCTCGGTTACGTAGAATCTGTGGCAAAGGAATCGCGGAAGGCCCTGACGCTGGAATTTAACGAGAAGCACAAGGGGATTCCATTCAACAAGACTGGACATATCCTGCGCGATAGTCTCATTGCGTGGTTCGGTCGGCGGGACAAGAATCTAAAGATCATTGCTGAATCCGTCAACAGTGCCAAACTAGGAGAGGTCAGGGCTGTCTTTGGTGGAGAGACCAAGAACGTCCGTTTCAAAGTCCGGGCAGATGCCACATTCTCGCTTGCCGGAGGATCGGCCGAATCGCCTTGTTATCTAAAGGAACTGAACGTTTCAATCGACAGGCACACCTGTTGAGTCAGTCCACGTCGTAGCATCGCGACACATTCGTGCCATGGAATCAAAGCTCCCATCGTTTTCCCACTAGCTTAGAAGGTTAGTAACGGAGGCTTAGAAAGCCCCGAGGCAGACAAATCAGTTCGAGCCATTGTAGCGTGTCTCGAGACAAATGCGACCGGTAATTTTCTTCGTCGGAATCGGCATGGTTATCTTGGGTCCTCTTGTCACGCTGTCCGCTTTCTCATCGTGTCTCGGGACCATATTGTCCGGGAACGTTTTTGCCTGTGTGACGGACATAGTCTACTTCGTCCTGGGTGGGATAATATTCGTGGCTGGAGTAATAACCGCGATAATCGGTGTCTTCGTTCCAGATCCTCTCCCAGCTGCGTCATCAGGTGCCTCGGGAGGGTCCGTATCCCAGCAGTCTGGGGTGATGATCATATGCAAGAAATGTAGGCATGGGTACGACTCCAGCCTCTTCTTCTGCCCTTCCTGTGGGCAAAGACAGGGCTGAAAAGAGGCTGGATGAGTGCTTCGCAAGAGATTCCAAGGGTCCTTATCCTTTCGACGATTCACGACGCGAGCGTCAAGAGATGGAAACCACGAGGGTTGTCTTGATCGGGCCTTAGCGATTGTAACAAGTTCCTTTTGCTCTACGGTAACGTAGCATCAAGTGGTGGCTATGCTCTCTAAACTCGGGCGCTCACGAAGAGGAGTGGCCACGATCATCGCGGAGGTAATGATGGTTCTCATCGTCATACTCCTGTCCGCTATTGTCTATGTCTGGGTAGTTCCTGCCTTCACTTCCCAGGCGAGCAAGGATAATGCTGGGGCTGCGTATTCTGAAAAATTCGAGACAGTACGGGCTCAATTTGCAAACTATGCCGTGTCGAGTCCTGAGACTGTGGCAGCGTGCGGGTCCCAGGACACGTCCGTAGGATGCGCCCCTAGTTCATACTTGACATGCGGCGGGTCCATAACATCAACGTATACGGGGAATGTCCTTGTTCCCGCTAACGGCGCCTGCCTGATTAATGGTGCGACGGTCAACGGGAACGTGTACGTGTATTCTGGAGGCAACTTGACCGTCATAAGTGGTACTATCAATGGAGGATTGGAGGCCGATTCTGCATTAAGTGTCACTTTGACGAATTCCAAGGTCTCCGGGTTCACCGGTTTGTATAATGTTGGGACCGTGAACATTTCAGGAAGCGCATTCAATACGTCTGGCAATACGAGCGTGAGTACCGACAACGGCCCCGGGGCGGCAATGTATGCTGGTGGTCGGGGCTACTTTAGCATGACTAACTCCAACGTGACTGGGCAGGTGGAGAATGAAGTTGGTCATGAAACCATCTTCAATGGAAATCATATCTCCAGCAGATTGGAGGTTGAGAGTGCAGACCTTGGCCAGATAATCAATAATACGGTAGGCGGTCTGGATCTCGACTGGAACGGGACGATCGTAGTCGCCGGGAATATCGTGACCGGCGCTGGGGCGACCTGTCCTTCAACAGGGAAGATCGTTTGCTACGGCACAAATGCCTGGTGCGGAATCGGAAACAACCAGATTTCAGGATCTACATCCGGGACATGCGTCGGCAATGTTGAGGTGGACGTTAGGAACACAGGATCCACATCCGTGAAGTTCGTCGCAATCTACATGACCAACATACCATTGGCGGCTAATCCTTCATGGCAACTCGCTTCAGGGAATCCAACCCAGTGTGGAAGTGTGCAATTACCGATATGCACGTCACTTCCTATCGTAATTCCTGTAGGAGATATGGTTGAGATTACGATGAGCTGGACCGCGCCATCGGGAGCGTTCCCGCTGCCGTGGAATTACATCTACTTCATCTTCGTCTCTTCACACCAGAACTATGTCGACGGATACCTCTACTTCCAGCAAGGGCTTGGAATGCCACTCCAGTCCCGCCTAGAGCAGAGAATCTGTCCACCCTGCTACTAGATTGTTGAAGAAGAACCCTCAGCGTTTGAGAGACGGTAATCTATCAGGCTGAGTCTTTGCCAGCCCGGATGCGGCCTTGCTCGGGTTAGAGGTGGTTTTCCTGGCTAGACTGGCACTTTAAGCGCGGAGACTGGATGGGTGCGGTTTCTTCTTTTTTCCTTGTCTGGGGCATATACCCCTACCGCCTTCCCCGAACAGATTTCATGAAGGAAGTGTCACTTTCCTTGGGGAAACTGTTCGTTTCATGCATGTTTGAGCCGGGTTTCTGATCAAAACTGGGTCTTCGAGTTGCTTTCTGATCTCCGGGGCGGGCCTGCTGGCCGGTGCCCGTGAACTCATATGGGTCTTCGACATTCTCTCGCCAGGCGCAGTTGTGTACTAGCAACCGCCCGCTTCATTGTTATTCATCAGAGATAGACTGATAGACCCCCGCACCAGGCAACCCGTGCAAAACTTCAACGGTCTCGCAGATTCGCACTTGATCCTCGCGACACAAGACCGGGCTTTTGGTCGCGAGTAGAGTGTACCTCTGATATTGGAGAATTCTTCGTTGAATCCATTCTCGGTGTGGCCTGGGAAAGGCGGGACCGGTGGGATTCGCGCATCGTGACGCACCTTTGTACTCCCCCTCTTTTTCGAGCCAAGATCAGACGAGTGTCAATCTAACGATGGGCAAACCGAAAAAGGACAAACCGAAATGGCTAGAACCTGAAGAGGTAGAGCGGATTCTGGCCGTCGCAAAGGAGGACTCCAATGAACGCTATTTGATGGTCTTGCTCATGCGGTATGGTCTGCGCTGCGGAGAGATCGTCGGCTGGCGTGGGCTTCCAGGGATACACAAGGAAGACCTTCGGCTGAAGGGAATCTGGGTCAAGGGTAAAGGCTACGCTCGAGGCATCGTTCAGGACACCCTCTATCCATTGAGCGATGATGTCATGATCCAGCTCCGAGCGCATGCTGAACCGTTACAACCCAGTGCCAAGCTGTTCCCAATCAGCGAGGTTCATGCTGAGCGTCTAGTCAAGAAGTATGCTCAGGTCGCCGGGGTCGAAGACTGGGAGAGAGTAGGTCCTCACCGTCTACGCGCCTTCTTCAACAATGACATGAAACGGAAAGGCATCGACCTAGGACTCCGCAAGGACATGATGCGACACAAGAGCATAACGACGACAATGATCTACGAGACCGGCATCGAGTTCGAAATGAAGCGGAAGATTCTAGAGAGGCTGGAAGAGTCTAAGCCGACGTCTTCATAGCAACGGGCTGCTCGGGTCTCGGAAGAGTCTCAGCCGTCGGCTCTTCGACCAGCTCGTAACCGCCTGAGGCCAAGTCTATCCTCACTCGTTTACGGTTCTGAGCCTCTAACCTCAACAGGTTCACTAGACTATCGACGTACTGCTTCTGAGCATCTGGGGATAACAGAAGGGGCGAGAGCAGTCTCGCTATCCGATCTTCAAGACCCGGAGTCGTTATCGTCCACTTACTCTCATGTGCCTGCTGAAGTATCAAGTCGAGCGCCCTCAATCTCTTAACACGTCTACCATCCAAAGTAAACTATCTCTCTTTCTCTACTACCAAAGTTACCCTATAAATCTAGATCTATTACTACTCGAAGAGTCCGTCACGCTCGTTGCTTTTTGTCAGGAGCACAAATGTTGCTTTCTGTAGTAGAAAACAACCGCTAATATTTTCGGTGGAGACACTTTTTTGTTTCCTCCGGGGGAATACGCCGGCGCTTTTGGGGCTTTCTAGGCGGGGGGGATTCGCGTGAAAATCTAGATCTGTCGAACGGTATCTCTCAGCGGTAGAACGGTAAAAACATATCAAGCGACGCGCAACCTAATACTGGGCAGGCTTAGAATGTCTGTCCAGAAAACGTCGATCACACTCGACTCGGACCTCTGGCGCCAAGTGCGAGCCGACGCAGTTCTCCGGGGAACGACGGCCAGAGAGATTGTTGAGCGTCAGTTGAAGGACTACTTGTCAAGGCGGGAGAGCGCCTAGATGAACTACAAGATTCTCGGAGTGCTCGTTATCGCTGTTGTCGCTCTGCTCATTATCAACCAGAGCGGTCTCTTCACGCTCAGCGGCTACAGTGTTCCCACTCAGCCGACACCGCCAGCTTCGTCTACTACGACGGCATGGTGCGCGACCGCCCAGTCGGTCGAGCCGTTGAGTCTACCGACTACAAACGCGGTCAGGTCCGGATGCTACATCGCCCTATTCTCGAGCTTGACCATCAAGACAGTGGACGCGGTGACGGGGCAGTCGACCAACAGCCTCTATCTCAGAATCCTCAGCAACGGTGGAGCGTTGAACAACGCTGCCCCAGGGACTGCCCTAGATGCTGGACAGGAGAGTAGCAACGTGTTCACGTCGACAGCCGGGTATCAGACTGGCCAGGCGATTGTAGTCGAGGTCTGTTCTAGTCTTAACGGCGCGGCTCAATCGACCACCTGCACATCGGACTTCTCGGCTGGCAACACCGTCACCTACTATCCGCTTCCTGCGGGTCCGAATGGACAGGGCGTAGGAGTTCTACCGTTCGCCAGCGCCTACGGCGTGTCGAGCCTGACCCTGCAACTATACGTTAACATTGTCCAGGACAAGTACCAGCTCTGCGGCCAGTTCACCACCAACAGCACAACCGCATGCACTGGCGTAGGTCACAGCGGTTCTACTGGATCTGCGAGGGACGCTAAGACTAACTCGGCTAGTCCGCTCGGAAATTCTTTCACCTACGCGTTGACAGTCAGCAACACCTACAGCCCTACAACGTTTCCCTATGAGGCGGGTTTCGTCAGCTCGGTCCAGACTGATGCGAACTATGCACCGCTCAACGCCTATCTTCAGTGTTCGGCAGCGGTGACCGGGGGCGCGGCTGCTGATGCTCCGGCTATCTCGGGATTGCCTCTGCTCTTTCAGAAGACGTCGGCGAGTCAGAGCGGCAACATCTATGGGATCCAGATACCCGACGTTTCGACTCAGAAGTCGGCTCTGAACTCTCAGAGTCCATTGACGTCGACGGGGACTTTCACTGTCAGTCTCGTGATTGATCAGCATGCCCTCGTTTCCGGGGATACGTTCACGCTGGCCTGCGTTACCTACTTCTGGTACAACGCTCAGTGGGTTACAGCGAATAGTGGTCAGGTGTATCCGCTCGCCGCCGCTATGACTCCGAGCTTCACGGTGACGATGACCTTCTAAGGAAAATGAACGAGCAGTCCGTAGCGAAGCCCTCGTGTGTCAGAGTGGCAGCCAATGGTCGTCTCGTACCTAGTACGAGCGAGACGGTGCGGCCCCATGATCCAGAACGATGCCTGCGCTGCATATTCGAGTCTCAGCAGCAGAAGAGAAAGGAAGAGCGGTTCAGTCCAGCTAGGAACGTCAAACCTGTACGACAACTCGGACCCAACTTGTTCGACCGAGATTCGACCGAATGATCAATTCATCATCAAATACACTTCAGAGTCTTGCTGAGAGTAGAGTCCATCCTGCGCCCTGCGGAATCGAGACCGAGGACCCGAGGGACACTGGACAGATTCGCTGGTGTAGGTCCTGGAAGAACTTCAGCCGGAGAGCATCCTTCCGGTGATGGCTAAGCTTCCTTGGCAGATCGAGCTTCTACTCCCAGGCTTTCTGATACTGTTATTCCTGCTCGTCATCATCGTCCTGGTTGCAGCGACCGGTACAACTCTCTTCAGTCACACGTTTCCACCGGTGCCCACGAAGCCCTGAACGTCAACAGATTTACGGATCCTGCTAATGGTGCCAAGCACGACGTCCGGACTTGGTACCAAAGGACCGGGAGCCACGGCTGCGGTTGAAAGAGTCGAGGAAGAAAATGGGCGAGTGGCCAGTCGCGATATACTTGACTGTCCAAGCAAAGAGCGGGAAGGACGCTGACAGTCTAGTGGTCGAGTTCTGTGAGAGGTTGAAGAAGAAACTAGGCCGCAGACTCGTCGTCAAGACTGTAGAAGTAGACAAGTGATTCTTACCGCTGGCAGGGTCTTTTATTCCCTCGGCAATCAGTTGCGACGGAATCTCGTAGATCGGGAGGTGAAGTATTCTTGGAAAAGAAACGAGTGATTGTAGTGGCTTTACTCACGGTTGTAGCCTTCCTCTCTGGAACCCTAGCTCGTTCTTACGCGATTATACCCGCGACGAAGACAGCGCCGCCGACACTTCACAGTCAGGCATTGTCTCAGCAGGTTCCATTGTTCTCTATTCCTCTATGCTCGTCAACCGCAGCCTACTTCAATCTGAATCTTACCGGACACGATCCCGGCTCGACGTTCATCTCGTGGAACTTCTTCAGCAACGGACCCAGCTCGGGCATTGAACTCTTCCTCTACGCTCCCAACTCGACACAGTCTACGATTTGCAGCAACAACTGGAACGTGGCTCTAGCGGTAATCACAACCCAGACACTCTCGTTGCGAGTTCTCAGTTCAGGCAACTACACAATTTGCTGTGGCATCAACTCTGGCAACTCTCAGGCGAGCATCACGGAAACATGGACCGCGACAACGATCAGCTAACGGACCCACGACGTCCCGCTTGTTTTTGGGGGGGGATCCCATTGGGCCCCTTACAGGCGAACAAGCACTTCACCTGTAACTCTTTGTCTTCGCCACGCGGAGCAGCAGGTTATTGCTGAACCGTAGGGCACGGATGCCTGAGGATCTACTAACAGTTGACAACGAAGCGGAGGTACACGGAAAAGCCGAATCTGTGGTTCGTCGGTTCGGCCCTTGCATGTATACTGGCCGCACTAGGTTCCTACTTCATAGGACAACAGGCCGCCGACTACATTCTCATATCCCTAGCAATCGCATTGCTCATTGCTACAGCCGTCGAACTCAGACTCGATGTTCTAGACAGGAAACTCGACGAACTACTGAGTCTAGATCACAAAGGGGACTAGCGTCGCTAGCACACCTGACGTCAGCCACCTACTCTATAGAACCCGTACCCGAGTCTCGTCGACTCTAACCAGACATTCCTCGAGCGAGCAGACTCTATACTGAAAACCGCCGGCGGTTCCGAGTCTATAGAACTCACGATCGCTCGCGGAACTCATTCCTCGCTAACCCGCCTTAGATTTTCGTGTTAGACCAGAACCCAACTCGAACGCTAGGTACAACAGAATGAGTGCGAACAAAGCAAGGGAAGAGGGTAGGTCCTTCAAGACAACTGCATCAGCGACGGCGATAACTAGAGCGCCAATAAAGGAACCGACTTTGAACCAGCCGAGCTTTGAGATTCGTCCGAATTGGGGAACTACTCCTTGCATGTTATCTAGCGTTCTATTGATCAAACCATCAGCGTTTGTGGGTTCTAACTCAGACACAGTAATCCCGCCATCGAGCTTCTGAAAGAGGCTTTTTAGATACGCCAGTTTGGCAGAAGCGTACTCTCTCAGGTCGTCAGTTACAGGACTGACATAGTAGGAAGTCCTCTCATAGAATACCAAGTTCACCAGTGACGACTCAGGTTTTGATCCCTCCCTAACCTCGACTAGGATACCATAGCGACTGGCCGCATTTTTTCTCCCGCCTATGTACTCCCAGCGATGGTCATCCCTCTCTTCTCCCGCATTCAATAGATCTAGATTGTCTCGAAATCTCTCAGTCGAGAGGGTCTGCTCTACCTTCTCTGGCAGCGAACTAATTTCCAACGAGTAGGGAATGAGGTTCCTCCTGTCGGTAGAGAGTCCGAGTAACCAAACCGCTATGACGTTCTGTATCGTCCCTCCAAACCACGCATAGAACAATTCGAGCGCAAGGATTGGGAGCCAATCAGCCGACCATCTTACGTAGATGAAGCCCAAGAACCATCCCGCCGACACGAGTTGAATGTATAGAGGCGGAACAATTTGTTTCTCAGGCTGAAATCGCGAGAAGGCTAAGGACAGAATGACAGGTGTCAGAAAGACGAGACCAAGTGGCAGAATGATCAAGAGCCAAAAATCCGCGCCGACTAGCGGAAAGTGGAGGTGGAGTAGGTAGTCTCCGAAAATTTCCAGAACAGCCGCGTTAAGAGCTCCACCTAGGAATAGGTATGTTATCCAACGCAGGGTCTCGAATCGGTGATCGAAAGGCGGCCCGTACTGCGTCAAAATCCGAATGCCCTGAAGACTCCAAACGTTAACGGATTCTTGTTTACGTCGATAGCTCAGCCTCTAGATCTGGTCCCTTCTTCCTGAGCTGCATGATCGCGATCTTCGCCGACGTCTTGTGCAGGTCATAGTAAGGTCGTCCCCCTAGCAGTTTCAAAGCTTCGGATCGCCGAGCTTCCAGCCGCGACCACAGTTTAGGAAGTAGCTCACCGTAGGACTCGGATTTGAATCCTGTCAGCTTGTTAGACAAGGTGAGCATTCGTCTGAGCACCTCACGCCGTTTAGGATTAATGCCCGTCACCCCTTTCGACGGGATTCGTTCGATAACGTCAGTCCAGAGTTCGTGAACTCCTGTTTCCGTAATAGTGATCGGCTGGCCATCGCGCCCGTCAGTAACAAGGCCCTTGCGAGCCATGTCCTGAATCGACTGCCATACGTGACCTTTCGAACGGTCAACTGTCGACGCCAACTGTCCGAAACTACTGTATGTCTGCTCTGCGAGTAGAGCGATGAGAATCTCTAACTGATCATGCGGTAACTTACCGAACTTGTCCGCCGTTTCGTTTTCACCTGAAAAACGAACTAATGTTCTACGGGCGTAGCTTAAATGATTTGTATACGTCTATGTCAGGTCCCACAACGTTCCGGCTGGCCGAGGATCTTACTGAGCAGATTGACAGACTGAGGGCGAAGCGGCAGGACCCCACGAGATCGGACACGATCAGATTTCTAATTCTTCGAGGGATGGCTCAGCTCGATGTGTTGACGAAAGAACAGAAGCGGGCGCTAGGAGTAATCGACGCGGCATGACACGAACAATTCATTGCGTGTTGACAGTCAGGACAAGAGAAAGGGGCATCGATTCGCAGACGACGGTCCGTATCCGGAGAGACCTTCCTGAGGGAATTTCGACTGAAGATGTTCTGGATCAGCTACGCGCAGTAATCGACAAGACGAGTCCAGAGACTGTATCGGAGCCAGTCGAATTACCTTCTGGCTGGATGACCCGTTCGAAACCTACGAGTGAGGAGTCGGTTGAGTATGTTCGTTAGAGTTTCACAAAAACAGGGAGGATTGGCGTCGGTGAAACGCCAAGCCTCGACGATTCGCGGCTACTGTCAAACCTCCGGGCTACGGAAGTGTGACAACCACGGCTAGTTCTTCTGAGATTAAAAAGATACCGCATCAAGCGCCAGAGTCGGTAACGTCCCCGATCACGACGGCAAACCCGACTTCCGACGGTCGAGAATTCGACGGCAAAAAACAGGCTGTGTGTGCGCAACAGGAGCCTTGCATCACACTGAACAAGCGGACCCGCTATCGTCCGCCAGAGATCGTCCTGCAATATCTGAGAATCCAGCAGGAAAACCGATGCTACTATCATCTTGCAACCTGTACCGGACCCGTTGAGGTCGCAGCTCATCTCTGCCATAACCCGCCCTGCCGGAACCCTAAGCATCTAGTCGGTAGTTGCGACCGGTGCAACAAGGTCCTCTCTGACAAAGCCCGACCTGCAAAAACGTGGTATGCTAATCAGCCTGTGCGTGTGCGCGACAGTGACCCTGTGTCGAGGATGCCGGGGGATAGGACGGCGAGCGAGTCGCGGCATGAATTAGGCTGGCCGAAGTTTGTCGATTATGCTAAGAATACACTGGACAAGGTTGACAGTTTTCCGTATGAGGACTTTGTCCGTAACAGTGCGAAGCTGGCAAAGGTCAGCGTCTACACTGTCGTCCATCGCTGGATCCCGCGAGAGGACAATATCTACGGTTTTCTAAAAGTGTTCAGAAATGGACGAGGCGGTGTGAAACAGGTCTCTCTGAACCGTGACATAGTCGAGGAAGATTACGAGAATTGACAGAGCAGACGTCAGCCCACAGTATAGACCTGTCCCGTGAGCTCGGGTTAGACGCGAGTGCTGCGCCTAGGGTTTGGGTCTGTATCAACGCACATGAGACTCTGATGGGCCAGCTTCGAGCGCCGAGTCTCTGTCAGATCTGTAAGTCGCCTTTTCTGAAGCCGGTGTTCACCTAGTGAGTCTCTACTCCGGGACTGTCACTGCTCGCGAGCGTCGCCCAGCAAAAGGTGGATCTGAGTGGTTGCTCGTCTACACTAAGGAGAATCCGAGACCTCTCGCGATCTGGAATGGGACGGTCTGGCCGCCGAATGGTTCACGGGTCAGCGCGGACGTCAACCCTGGAAGCAGGTGGGACTTTGCTCGTTCGCGTGAGATCAGTGTCGACTCTTCACCAGCTCCGCCCTACGATCTGGAAAGAAGGATCGGTGGAGTCGCCGAACTGCTGGCGCCGCTTGTCCTAGACCATCTCCGCTGGAATCGAACCTGTTGCAGCGACGACATCTACGACAAGGCCAGAGAGCTACTACCTAACCGGGACCCAAGAGTTGTCGGCGTCGCTTTCCTGCATTTGGCTCGGCAGCGTAAGATTCGCCGCGTGGGGATCGCTAGGTCTCACAGGAAGGTCAACCACGGATACCCCAACATGGCTGTCTGGGAGCTAGTGAAACAGGACGTGAACGATTGAGACGTGAGACACGGGTCCACGTTGTCTACAAGGACCACGTCGCGTTCCACAGGTCGGACCCTACACTGATGGTGCCGCAAACGCGGGAGTGTCTCGGCTGGCTCGTCTACGAATCTCCCGACTATGTAGTGGTCTGCTCAGACCGCGACGCGGGTCCGCCCACGTTGAAAGGCGGAGACCCGAAGGCCAGCGGGCTTGTGATCCTCCGGTCGGACCTAGTCAAGATAGAGGTCTTCCAGTGATTAGCTACGCTTTGCGGATGACGAGTTCTCCGTCCTTCTCGAGGAAGAGAACGCTGTCTCCTATCTTGATGCGAAACTTCTCTCTGACAGGCTGGGGTATAGAGGTCTGCCCATGCGTAGAGACCTTTCCCATTCCGAGGATTTTCTCCATGCTTCTTCAACTTTCGAGTAACAGTTATATTCCTTACTGTAGGAAGGATAGGAATTGAAGGAAAACACGGTGAAGACAATGCTACAGCCACAGACAGAACGGACGAGAACTCAGCTCATCATCAGACCGAGACAGCTTGCGGTCGAAGAGTTGGTCGACCTTCCAGTTCCCACAACGATTGAGGAAGGTCACCTAGTCTTGCGAGAGTCTCTGAGAGGCTGGCGATTCAAGACCCCGGTCAGAGTGCCTTTGCAGAAGGTCTTGGACGTGAGAGAGAAAGGACTCATTGTATACATCTTGCGCGCCTTCGCTTCAGAACGCGCCAACCTAATCCCGTGGGTCTTCGAGAATCAATCGCTCGTCAGACTCGCCCGCCACTTCCTCCGACACTACAGCGGTAGCACTCAGACCTTCTACACCTACGTCGACTCTCTCAGCCGATACAGTCGGTTCCTCGGACACAGCCCCGACTTCATCATTCAAGATGTGAAGGCTGGAGGCAACATCGTCGACGCGGTCCGAGTTCAGAGCCATATCGGCTTCCTGGAAGACTACCTCGCGCATCTCCAAGACGACGGTCTCAGTGTGGGCCGGGTCCACTGTACGGTCAAACATGTCAAGACCTTCTACAAGGTCAACGGTGTCGACGTCAAACTGTCCGAGCCTCTCAGCCGTCGAGTGACGTTCAGGGATCGCGCCCCTACTCCTGAGGAACTGTCAAGGGTCCTCGACATCGCAACTCTACGAGAGAAGGCAATCGTATCGATCATGGCGCTCGGGGGCTTCCGGGAGACTACACTGTCACTCTTGCAGTACAGACATGTCCGCGACGATCTAGAGCAGCGTCGGATACCTATAGCTATCAAGGTCGAGGCGGCGATCACCAAGGGCAAGTACCACTCCTACACCACTTTTCTCGGCGCTGAGGCTGCTCTCTACACTCGACTCTACCTCGAATCTCGAAGGACAAGCGCACCAGGTTGCAGGACCCCGCCCGAAACGTTGACAGACTCGTCCCCCTTGATCCGGGATCAGACAGCGGAGTCTCCTAGACCGATAACAGGCAAGCAGATTCGTCGAGTCGTCCACAACCTCTACGCCAAGGCTCAATTATTGAAGAAGCCTAACGGTCGAATGTTCGACCTGCGAGTCCACAGTCTCCGAAAATACTTCAAGACACAGCTCACCGCTCTAGGTGCGCCTCCGGACTTTGTCGAGTATTGGATGGGCCACACGGTTGACACCTACGATGACATTGAGAGCCTTGGAGCTGAGAGACTGAGAACGGAATACGCGAACCGGGGTCTGGCGATCAGACCGAAGACGACTCTGAGCAAGCTCGAAACAGTGAAGGAGATCATCAGAGCCTACGGCATGAACCCTGAAGAAGTCCTGGCCAGAGAAGCACTCGCAGATGGCGCAACTACCATACTGGATCCTGGGGAGCTAGAGAATCTACACATTGAGCTGCTGCGAAAGGAGTTGAGACAACTCGTCCACGACGCTGAGTCAACAGTACAAAGGCGCATCGCGATTAGCGGGACCGGTGGGATTTGAACCCACGACCTTCGGGTCTCGCCGCAAGACGCGCCGGAGCCCGATGTCCTATCCTGGTTGTCCTCGCCATCTATCAGACAACTGATCGGGCGATCTAGACTACGGTCCCTTGCTGCGGTGGAACTTTGTCGGAATAAAAACTAGCTTTGCCCTCAAGACTTCCTATCCTCCATTGAGACTTTCGTTTTGGGAAGCGACTGTCGAGTGGACTCTAGGCTTTACGCCACGTTAATAACGCTGCACGGCAAATATCCTGTTCCGTCATGGCTTCGTCGCGGATCTCTCGAATCTTGTTCTGGAGCGGCGTCTGGATCTACTCTCTCGCAACAGGGTTGGCAAGTATGATCTTCATGGCATGGGCGTTCTATGTTGAAACCACCGGGCGAGGCGCGCTATTCATCGAACCGAATCGCGTCCTGGCGGCGGGGGAGCTCGCGACGGTCGCAACAGGAATGATCGCTCTTCTAGTCCTCTTCTTTAGAGGGCTCTCTCAGAAGGAACAGGTCCCGACTGAAGATTCGCGGGAATAACCTTCTCGAGCGCAGGTCCCAGTATCCTCGAGTATTTTCTGGATATCACGATTCGTACAATTCTATCCTTCAGATAGAGCTGAATCCTGTTCCCCGACAGCTGGACCTGGTCTAACTCCTCATAGGGAAACTCAAGGTCGCCGCGGTCCGACAGCTCGAGAAGATTCCCCGTCCTGATCCCATCTCTTCGTCTCTGAGTCAAGAATTCCTGCGACGAAAATGCAGTGATGCCTCCTACGATGATACCGAATGGCCCTGCCAGATCCCATCCTAAGAGAGCTAGGATTAGGGCTGTTGCGACTGTTAGGTTTACTGAGCTGAGTTTTCTTAGAACTAGCTTCTTGTCAGAGAAGGCTATCGTGTAAATGCTGGTTCTAATCACCCCTTTGTCAAGCGACAATTTCAACGGGTCCCGCTGGTCAGTGGGATAGACTATTCCTCCTGCTTTTGGAGTTAGGACTCCGGTGATTATGTTCAAACCTCCGAGCGCGAATCCAAAAAATGAGGCGACAATTTCTGAGGAGAGAAGCAGGACGCTTACAGCTGAAACCAGTCCTCCCGCAATCAGGATGTTCATTCTCAAAGGTCACATTTCCTTTAGCCCGCGTAGCCTGAGACGAGAGCGAATATTAGCATGGAGAGAACTGCGAGACTTATCAGAACATACTTTCTATCTCCTTCCTTAACAAAATAGACTGAGGATATTGCCACTCGAAACACTGGAGTGGCGATAAGAATAAGGATCGCGAGATAGATGATGCCTGAATCGTTTCCAACGAAGGCAGACGCAAGCGTTTTGCCAATCTCTGATCCGGCAGCGGAGACAATGTTATCGAAACCACTAGCCACCCAGACGAAGAGTCCGACTAGGCTTAGTAGAGCACTCGCGAAGACCCCGATACGCAGGGAGTAGGAAACGAGTTTGTTGAGGTCCATGGCTCTCTTACAAAACCACCGGCAGACTGAATCCTTTCAAGATCATCAACAGAGATATAGCGGCGAGCAGAATTCCGAACGCGACCTTCACTCGAGTTGGAGGAGTCACCTTCAGAACCTTGGTTCCAAGCAGTGCTCCTCCCGCGACTCCTATGATAAGTGGAGCGGCGAGCAATGGATGAACGTCTCCTCTTAGCAGATAAACAGAGGCGCTGGACGCGGCCGTCACGCCGATGATGAAGTTGCTGGTGGCTGACGCCACTTTGACAGGGATCTTACTCACCAGATTCATCGTGGGAACGTTGATGATTCCTCCGCCCACACCGAGTAACCCGGAAACTATCCCTGCGAAGAAGCCGATGAAGACTGTGAGGGGTGTCCTGGTGACTTCGTACTTCACTACTCGATTCAAGCTGTGGTCCTCGTATTGACTGCCTAAGGCAAGAATTCTAGATGTCTTGTCTGGCCTCACGTTCGCGGGAAAATCTATTCCTCTGGCTCTAATCATGACGATCGTTGCGTATAGTAGGATTATCCCAAAGAGTATGAAGAGATAGGAAGCGGGCAGAAACACGGAGACAAGTGCTCCCGTGATGGCTCCAGCGACAGTGCCAATTTCCAGAAACATTCCCAGCCGAAGGTTTGTTAGATGATCCTGAACATAAGTGGCGGCTGATGCACTAGAGGTCACCACGACGGAGACGATGCTCGCTCCTACAGCGAGGGGCACCGGGACCACTTCAACAAGCGTCAGAAAGGGAATGATCAGGACTCCCCCTCCCAACCCGAACATA
>WNGK01009147.1_pt1 | contig 18539 bp, 18 predicted proteins | sample 5400601 | NCBI WGS metagenome assembly WNGK01 (sample SAMN13153376, study PRJNA577476) | soil metagenome | isolation source: 60 cm soil or saprolite under Garry oak tree replicate 1 | place: USA:California | collected 2016-06-15
ATGCTTTCATAGTCAGATTACCACTTTTCATTAATGGGTTACTGTTTTACACCTGGTGGCAGTGGTGCGTTATCATTTACTTTACTCTTCTCTGGGCGCTGCTCTGGACGGCATGGGGCATTGTGATGATAGTTGCCACCATTGATGTGCGCTTTTTTAACACAACGGATACTCCCTGGCATACGATAGGCGAGGAGATTTCAGATTACGGCGAGACCGTCAAAAGTATGCACGACTGGCTCACTGAATATACGAGTAGTAATCGGGAGCGTCTGATACTATGGATTGTTGTTATTCTGATAGGATTAGGCATTATTAGCATCGTTGGCATAAACAAGTATAACGACTTTCGGACTGGACAGGCGACCATCAATGACTTCTGTCAACAAATTGGTAGTCATAACCTTCAGGCAGCATACAGTGATTTATCTCCACGCTTACAAGGCATGGAGGATCAATTGTACGGAACAAACCCAGGTCTGGAATGGGCATATCGATTTTCCAATGTTGGCTCAGTAAACGATCTACACCAGGCTACTATTGAAATAGATACCAGTGGTTCTTGCGGCGGTGGTACTTTTCTTGTCGATGCTACCCTTGTACAAGATACGGGTGGGGGTTGGAAGATAGATCAACTTTCATCTGAAACTCCAAACCCATGTATTCACAACCCATGATTGACTAACTGACATAAGAAGTACCTGGATTAGGCAGAAACGAGAGTGTTGCTTTGCGGAAGAGGAATACCCAAGAGGCGGGCAAGATCGGCGGTGAGTGCGTCTAAGTGACGGGCGTCAATGAAGGGGGAGTGTCTCAGCGTAGGTTGTGACGCCTGTACCTCCGCCTGAGGCAGAAACAATCGTTGCCAGTGCATCTCCAAGAAAGGCGCGTCCAAGGTATTTGTCCAGGCTACGACCAGTCATTGCGCCTACTGCTTTAACATGCCCCAGGTTTTCCGCGACCAAAATGATCGCCACAGGAGCAATGAGCGCCATGGCATTCGCATGAAAAGTCGGTGTAGTAAAGTTCGGTAGACCCACCCACGCGGCATTCGAGAGGCCTGTAAAGTCAATAGCTTTGCCCAGACCAAAACCATTGGCAAAAATGAGATAGATGATGTAGCCAATAATTCCGCCAATCAAGATGGGTAGACGGCGCAAGGGTCCTGGTAGATAGACCGCCACTGCAGCTACAGCTAACACGGTCACGATCGCCATCCATGTATCAAACTGACTGGTAGCAGCATCACTGACCGCAACCGGAGCCAAGTTCAGGCCAATTGCCGCTACAACAGCGCCAGTAACCACGGGTGGCATCAAGTATTCAATCCACTTGTAGCCGACAAATATCACAATGATACCAATGATTGCGTAGACGACGCCAGCAGCGATAATACCGCCCAGTGCCACGTCGATATGGGTATTGGGCCCTTTGCCCGAATAGGCAGTGGCAGCTATCACAACAGCAATGAAAGAGAAACTCGATCCAAGGTAGCTAGGGACACGACCTCCTACCACGAGAAAAAAGATAAGTGTGCCAATACCGGAGAAGAAAATTGCGGTGTTGGGATCAAAACCCATGATAATCGGAGCAAGGACAGTAGATCCAAACATAGCCAGCACATGCTGCAAACCAACAAAGATGGATTGACCCCAGGGAAGCCTCTCTTCCGGTGCGATGATCCCTTCTTTTTTGAGAGTCCAACCAGTGAAATATCCCCGTTTTTCAACCGTTGCCATGCGTTATCTCATCCTCCTTTATAATCTTGTGGAGTACAGTAAGAACAAGTTACTGAGATTGTACCAGAAAGGGTTTCTTAGCTGTGTAATGCCTCCTTTCTATAGCTAGAATCAGACCTGTGACGAAGAAAAAGGTGAGGTAGAAGACGGTGTAATTATAGCATGAGCAGATTTGAAAGTCGATGTTTCCCGGTTCTACTAACACAGATGGGTAGTTGTATTTACCTTGCTTTTCTCCTCCTTTTTGTGCATACTGATTACAAACCCAACTAAGATGCCGTGGAATAAATAATCATCTAACAAACGTTTGTTAGGCCGGGAGCAAAAAGATAAGGAGATTTAAAATGGAGAACGCTGAACGATATACATCTACAATTCGCGTCCGTCTGAGTGCAAGCGATGCACATTACGGCGGCCAATTGGTAAATGGGGCATACATGCTCTCACTTTTTGGTGATGTAGCAACAGAGCTTGCTATTCTATGTGATGGTGATGAGGGCCTGCTGGTAGGTTACGAAAACATCGAGTTTCTAGCGCCACTTTATCCGGGGGATTTTGTTGAAGTCACTGGACGGATCACAAAGATTGGACGCACGTCACGACGCATGGAGCTTGAAGCCCGAAAGGTAATCTGCGCCAGGCATGATATCAGTGATTCTGCGGCTGATGTGTTAGAAACACCCATACTTGTTGGACGAGCCATCGGTACAACAGTAGTAAAGGTTGAGCAACAGCGTAGAAAACAAATCCACTCATAAAGTAAGATACAAAACAGAAGTATCCACATGGTTCTGCCTTAGCGTACAACAAGTAATTGATATGTACAGCCAGATGATTAATCAGGGGTTGCTCTCACTATCCTCAGGTACTCAAACTCTGGAGGAATCAGAGCGTACTTAATTCCTTGTTTCTGGAGTAAAAGCTCAAATACGTCAAGAATATGACTGAGTGGAACACAAGCGGTAACTAGTGCCTCGACGTCAATGAAACGACCTGCAATGAGTTCTAATGCCTGCTGAAAGAATAAGGGAGTATGGTGAAATACCCCCTTAATGGTCAATTCCCCATAGTGTAAAGGACGTGTCTCAAGTGAAACTTGTGTTCCTGAAGGGCAGCCACCAAAGAAGTTGATGAGCCCTCCCGGACGTACCATCTTGGCTGCAAGCGCCCATGTTTCTGGAGTTCCGACTGCTTCGATAACAACATCGGCTCCACGCTGATTATCTGTTTTATTTCGGACTGCCTCGACTTGCTCTTGAGAAGATAGACCACTTACATCGATAACAACATCCGTTCTAAAGTGCCGAGCAACAGCAAGTCGTTGGGTTCCTCTACCCGTGATAATGACGCGAGCACCGCGAAGTTTGGCTGTAGCCGCTAGCAAAAGGCCCAGTGGACCTGCGCCTAGTATTGCAACAGTATCTCCTGGCTTAATATCGCTTGCTTCAATACCATGACAGGCGCAAGCTAGTGGTTCTGTTAAGGCTGCAGCGACAAAGGATGTATTTGACGGAAGTATATAGAGGTTTTGGCGAACTATAGGCTCCGGAACCAGGAGATATTCTGCGTAAGCCCCGTTAAGGAATAAGAGATTTTCGCAAAGACTGTAGCGCCCATGTCGGCAATAGAAACAATGTTGACATGGTGCAGAATTTGCTACAACAACGTCATCACCTTCTCGAAATTGCCTCACATTCTTATCGATTGCCGCTACGATACCAGCAACTTCATGACCGAAGCCAGCGGGAACATGGTGAAAGAGTAACGGATGACCTCGACGAAAGGTTTTGACATCAGTACCACATGTGGTGGCCACGGCGACCTTTATCAGGAGCTCACCATGTCCCGGTTGAGGAATAGGACATTCCTCTAGTCGAACATCCATTGGACCGTAAAATAGAGCAGCTAGCATAATTATATTGTTTCCTCTCCATCAGCAAGTCAGTATTTCCATGTGTTGTTCAGAATTCTTTAAAAGAGTATAATACACTGGACTTACAAGACAACTATGTACTGCAAAATGTCAGCGCTACGCTATTTGTTATCATCCATAAGATTGAACTGGAGAATGGGCAATGAGTTCACCAAGCCGTATCTGTCCTCAATGTGGTATCCCTCTAGCTTCAAATGAGATATTTTGCAATAACTGTGGCGCACGTTACACTGAGCAAGTGGTAGGCGAGCCAGCACAATACGCCAGTTCTTCATCTTCATCATCCTTCAGCAGTTCTCCTTTAGACAATACCGATTATGGATCAACAAGGCAAAGTTCCTCACCAAAACTACCAATAGATACAGAGAATCAGCAGCCTCCCCAATCATCATCACCATCTGCTCACCCCTCTCCTTTCGCGGGCATTCCAGGGGTGTATGGGCAACCAGCACAATTGTCTAACGGATATAACCAGTCTTTCCAATCCAGGAAAAGTCCGAGTAGAGCATTTATCATTGGGATTATCCTTCTTCTGGTATTAGTGGTCGGAGGAGGTGTTTTATTCTTTATAAAAAGTAAGGGCGACAACATGAATGTAACCGGCAATGGATCTACGTCTGTTCCGGTGAGTGGTGCAACGACGACTCCTACCTCGACACCTCTTTTTTCTGATAATTTTGCGGATAACAGTAAAGGCTGGGGACTGGCGAGTTCATCCGGATATAGCAGTACCATTAGTAATAATATGATGACTCTGGCCGATTCAAACCATAAAATCTTAGATATGGCTATACCTACGAGTAGTAATGCCCCAGCTACTTACGGTGATTTTGAAGTATCGACGACTCTGACATTGTTAAAGGCCGACCAAAATGATAGTGCAGGACTCTACGTACGAGGTGATAGCAAACTTGGTCAGGGCTATTTCGTTGACATATTTGGCGATAATTCGTTTGATATCGTGAAGATCTTTGCGGATTCTAGTAAGGATACATTCTTGGTGAGCCCTACCAACTCTCCTTCAATCAATCCTGTTGGGCGACAGAACAAGTTGACTGTTGTGGCGAAAGGATCAAAAATTGTGGTGCTGATAAATAACAAAGTGGTGAGTTCCATAAGTGACACCAACAGCTACACCAGTGGTACTATCGAACTTTTTGTTGAAAATGGTCGATCCTCTAATGGAGCACAGGCCTCCTTCAGGAGTGTATCAGTCTATCCTGCGCCAGGTAAATTACCAGCTTGATAGAACCTTTTGCAGCAAGTAAACGCGAACCTGCAATTTTGTTGTTTCATGTTTAAAATCATGATATGAATGCAAAGTCCTCCCTATGCTAAGCAAACATAAACGTAAAAGCGTCATTGTTGGATTCATTACGGTTTTCCTCTGTTTATTACTACTAGTAGCAAGTGGTACTATCCTTTTTTTCATTCAGCAACAAGCTGGTAAAGCGACAAGTAGCAGTCGACAAATAGCCACTCCAGCGGTTACGATGACTAAAATTGCAAGATCACCAACCATTCCACTGGTAGATCAGCCTTTGTTCTACGACAATTTTGCCAGTAAAAGCAAAGGTTGGTCTCTGGGGAATGCGCCTGGTTATACACGCACGATTGCTAATAGTACACTGAAACTTGCTAATTCCAACCATAACATTCTTACGGAAAGCCTGCCTACGGATACTATTTTCACTGATTTTATGGTCACAATGTCCTTTACAGTTGACAAGGCTGATAAAGATGATAGCGTTGGGTTGTACTTGCGCGGCGATAGTAACCTCGATCACGATTATCGCGTTGATATTTACGGAGATAACACTTATGCCATTAGCAAAGAACTGCTGAATGCGAACAAGACCCCTATTGTCAACACACTCGTTAATCCCTCAAGCACCTCTGCGCTTCATCCCACAGGTCAGCAAAATACTTTAACGGTGATGATGAAAGGCCCATTATTGGTACTACTTATCAACACCAGGATAATCAGTTCGGTGACTGATACCGATTATACCGCTGGCCAGATAGCCCTTTTTGTACAAAATAGCCCAACATCTAGCGGAGTGGAAGCCTCCTTCAGGAGTGTGGCCGTATATCCTGCACCCGATGCACCTGCCATCCACTAATTGATATGTATCTCATTTATGTGCACTCCTTATAACTTTTCCTGGGCGTACCAAACTCGTACATACAAGCTGATAGGGGGAATGGTGCGAATAAGCATGTTGTGACGATTCTCCGTATGGATGGGGTTGATTTCCGTCTCGACTCTCGTAATATCGAACTCTTTGAGAGATAGAGGTTTGCGATATTTTTGGCTGGCAGAGCAAGCACTCCAAACGCTCTGTTACGTTAGTTTGAGAGGCACATGCTGTCACTACTGCACTTCAGCAATATCTTGTGGAATGTTGCAAGAAGTCCTTGCAACTGGGCCAGCAGCGTGTGGAATTCGGGGGTGAGGAAGGCGAGCAGGTAGTCAGCACTGAATACCCGCACTACCTTGCAGATGGAGCGGAGGAGGGAGAAGTAGTTCCGGGGCGCAAGGGACCCAAGCTCTTCCAGTTGTGAGCTAGGGAGAGAGTTATCGATGGTAGTATCCTCGATTCCAAGCGCCTTCAGTGTCAGAAGATCACTTGCCAGAAGGAGTGAAGCTTCTGGTAAGTAGGGCTCCAGCGAGCACGGTGATGCCCGGTAGTTACCCTTGCCACAAGCAGAGCATAAGATAGGAGGAGGCCGCAGCGACGGAATCGCGGCATGGCACGTGGGGCAGCTTTCGCGTGGGATTACAACGTGCTGCGGACAGGTGACGAGGAAACGAGTCCTCCAATAAAGACGATCGTACGCATGATACTCCCCGAGGCAGATGGGGCAGACTTTGATGGATGAGGGGGGGGAGGAAAAACGCGCGGTGGTTCTCCTCTAGACATAATCGCAAAAAAAGCGAGGAATCAGTCAAATAGGGGAGCGAGCAGAAGAAGGTGCTCCCTACGGTGCCGTTCTAGCTCAGGGAGAGGGCTCATCTTCTTCGGTAATCGTCGCGCCGCCGCCGGTTGCCCCCACCTGGTGCGCGTAACGCAGGGGCATGTACTCCGTTTCCCACCCGCCGTCCGCCTGCACCACGTTGAGCGGGGTGTGATTGAGGAGGGCATCGAACGCCCAGTGGTGGCGCAGGTCGTGGGGCGAGAGGCGCTCGATCCCGATCTCGCCGCCAAGGACCGCGACGCGCTTATTGATGGCCCGGGTGGACAGCGGCTTTTCCGAGTCGTAGCCGGTGAAGAGCGGCCCCCGCTCCCTTCCCACCTGCGAGAGGTAGGCCTGGGCCGCCATCCGCGTGTGCCTGTGCAGCTTCTGGATATCCGTGCGGTCCGTTTTGGGGCGGTAGATCCTGATCGTTCCCCGACGCAGGTCGATCGAGTCGGTGGTGAGCAGCGCCACCTCGCTGCAGCGCAGCGCGTGCTCAACCAGCAGACCCATCAGCAGCGCATCGCGGTAGGTGAGGAGCAGGTCATGCTCACGCGTGGGTGGCCTCTCGGGATGCGTGGTGACCTTCTTGAGGGTGGTGGCCTGGACTGCCGAGATCTGCGTGGGCACGGCCTTCTTATGACCCTTTCTGGTCGGGATCCGCCGACGTTTGCGGTCCTCGTCCAGGTTGCGCGCCTTCCTCCCACTCGTTCCTCTGATGGTCAGGATAGCAGCCAGGGAGGCTTCATCCAGTACACCTGCCCCCGCCGGGCCTGGTCCGGCTAGCCTGCAAAAGATGTGGATAGTCGAGATGCTCCCCTTGATGGTGCCGGTCGCGTAGCCCCGCTGTTCAAGCCAGGTCTTGAACCCCTTGAGTAAACCGAAGGTCATGCCCCGCCAGGCCTCAGCATCGTTGAAGAGGGCTTCAGCAGAGCGCTCGATATGGGCGCTCTTGATGTAGGCGCTGAAGAGCTCCAGGTCATTCAGGTAGCGCCGCCGCGTATTGGCCGTCCAGGTAGCCTGTGCCTCGGTGAATGCATCCGACTGCGCGAAGCGGTCGGCTACTTGGCCGGCCAGCGCCAGGTGGTCATCGTAGGAGTAGCCCTCTCTTCCTCCTCTCGCGGGCGAGGTCTCCGGGCTTACCAGGACGACCGCGTATTCGTCTCGACTGCGTGGCTTTTTCGTCGACATATTGCTCTCTCCAAACGTGTTTTTCGCCGTTTTGTAAGTTCCGATATGAAAGGCATATCGGAACTTGCTCCCACGAAAAATATACCACAGCAGGCTCCCTTGCGCAAGCCGAGCGAAATCGATGCGCCTCAAAAAAGTTGGGATGCCGGGGTGAGCGATTGCGTATATGTGATAGCAGGAACACGGACTGATCATCGTGATAAACTCGTGCCCGGATGAGTTCAGGTGGATCCGGGAATCGATCTGTCCGCGATCTCCTGAGAGCTTCCCCCCGTCGCGGAAACGATGCTACCCTCGGGCCTGAGTGCCCGGAAAGCTCTCCCAGTGAATGAGCGCAGGGAGAGATATCTCCCACCCAATGCGTGGTACCATATATTGAATACAATTGCCCTGATAGCTATAGGAAGATCACCAGTCGCAATAATTGTGGGAGCCCACTCTGAGCATGATATAATGAGATGAGTGAAGTAATCGCTAAGTCTAGTTCTGCTTATAGAGAGGCGTGTATGGAACAGGTATCTATGGGCGATATCCTAGATCAAACGGTTAAGAGAAAGGCGACAACAGCAGAGATTTACAAAGTGAGAGCAGGTAGAGAGGTGTTGTACGTTGGTCAGTCTGCCTCTGTCTATGACCGTTTAGAAGCGCATCTCGGTCTTGACTGGCGTGCGGATAGGAGTTACTTAGGTAGGTACGTATTCGAGCACTTACCCCATTCTCGTCGGTGGACTGTTTCGCTCTATTCCCTACGTGAGTTAGAGAAGATCGTTGTACCTTGGTTTAGGAAGCAAGGAGCAGACTGGTATACGAGCGCTATATATCGTGCTCGTGCGGATAGAACCTTTGTAGAAAAAACGTTATGGCTGCGGTCAAGCCCCCTTCGGCCAAAAGTGCCATCTCCCAGCGCATCTTGTCAGAGGCGACCGTCCTCAAAATGATCGTATTGGAGCAAGACCCGCGCAATCACGCCATTCTCCACACACTCTATGCCGCCGGCCTGCGCGTCTCTGAACTGTGCAATCTACGCTGGCACCACGTCATCCGTCGGGTAGATGGCGTCCAGCTCGATATCATGAGTGGCAAGGGAGACAAGCAACGGCATGTCCTTCTTACAGAAAGCTCCTGGAACGTCCTCTCAGTGCTACGCGAAGGCTCCTCTGACGATGATTTCGTGTTCCAGTCCCGCCAGGAGGTCTCACGAGAGGGGTACTACAAAGGGACACGCCTGGACACGACGACAATCTTCCGTATTGTGCGAGAGGCTGCCAGGAAGGCAGGCGTCAAGAACTGGGCCGAGGTCTCTCCACACTGGCTGCGCCACTGCCACGGATCGCATGCCATCGATCGCAAGGCGCCGCTCACTGTGGTACGCGACACGCTGGGACACAGCAATATTGCGGTCACTAATGAATATGCAAAGGCGCGCCCGGATCAAAGCTCTTCTCAATACCTGCCTTTATAAGAATCGAGTCATCTCAGATAACATGGCTGTTTATCAACAATAACGAGCGCACGACTATAAGAAGTAAATAAGAGAGTTCGTTTCTTAACAGCGAGATTTTTGTGAAGCGGTTCTATCCCCTTGCACCGCCTGATTTCAATAATTCTAGTATATGGCTTATGAGCTCTCCTCTTCTAATCATTCATAACATAAAGATCAGACCGTCAATCCAGCCTGTGCCGAGGAATCGTATCAATTGGCGACACCAGTATCCCCAAGACCTCTTCACTGGACTGAACGGCCTGATCATGAGTATTAGTTAGCTACGGCTTTTACCAAAACTACGGCCCATGTTGCTGCAAAAATTGCTCCACCTGAGGACGCTCATCAGCGCGAAGCGGGCGAAATGTCCCCTGGTCGTTGATAAACACAATCTTTGAACCCTGTACATTGATGATCATATCCGGTTTTCGGTCACCATTCACATCCATAAATGTGAGTGTAGCTGGTATGAGGTCGTTACCAGTGGTATATAATTGTGGCCCAAGGAAGATACGAGCATGGGTAGCATCACCACCAGGAAACTCAATGACTTCGATGCGGCCATATAAATTCACAGCAATAAAATGACTGGGTACGCCACCCGATTCGCTATGTCCAACGAACTGGTCTGTCTGAAATGTACGTGGACGGCCATAGTGGATATCATCCATAGTAGTGTTGAACCAGTTCACAACACCCATCAGGACTATCCACAGTATCAACATACCAAGCATTCCTATACCAAGATAGAGCAATGGATGGGCATTCCGCCCCATTGCACTTTTCGCCTTGGGCAGGCGATGTGTTGCATTCTGTTTTCGTGTTGGAGTTTTTGACAGTGTTTTGGGCCCCGTTGTTGCGTTGGAACGATGGATATGGGGCTGTGCTGCTACACTCCCGGCACTATTGCCCGATGCTCGTTCCCATTCATCAACCTCGACACTGGCGTCTGTAGTTGTGCGCGTTCGCGATGCACGTTGAACAATTGGCGTCGGCGCACTAGTATCCGGAGAGAGCCTCTCTTGCTGCTTGCTATCATCCCCAATTGGACGATGGCGTAATGCGCTTCGTGGAGTTGTAAATTCTGTTGATTCCAGGACTGGCATAATTCATGTTCTCCTTTCCTCGCGGATAAAAAGCCACTTTCCTCAAGCGAAGAAATACCGGCTCCTGGCCTGAGGACCATACCTCCCTATCCCCTCAATATCTTCTCTAAGAGAAAACACATAGAATGATAGAATAAATGTTCTATTTTGCAACGTCATGTATAGTAAACAAAACGTACAGCGAGATTACCGGAAAAACAAAATCAGAGACAAATGACAGTCAATATTGGCTGTGGTTAGTAAGGTTGGGGTAAAGGCAGGTCAGCACGTAACTACAAAGGACGCCTTCATTTATGCTTCAGGATCATCTTTGTTGGTAATATTATAGACGATGCCACGGTAAATTGGCAAGGTACTATAGTGAAGATTTCTGAAGGAGGACGAATGTCAAATCCTCAGGAAGAGGTGCTTCGAGCTCTAAGACCTTCCCGGTGGTAGGATGGGTAAAATTGAGCTGGAATGCATGGAGAAATTGGCGATTCAAGGGAGGGGTACTACACATATTCCCCGACCCATAAACAGGATCACCTACTATTGGATGGCCAATAGCCTTCAGGTGCACTCGTATCTGGTGAGTTCGCCCCGTCTCTAGCTGTAAAAGTAGTAAGGTATGATGCTGAAAGCGTTCTAGCACACGAAAGTATGTGAGTGCATCTTTACTTCCTGTAGCCGTTACAGCCATTCGCTGTCGATAGCGCGGGTCACGACCAATGGGCGCATCAATGCTTCCATTATCGACGGATACGACGCCTTCAACGAGAGCAAGATAGCGTTTGACTATCTCGTGCCGCCTCATTTGCTCGATAAGTGCAGCCTGGGTACGTGCGTTTTTTGCCACAATAATCAAACCAGATGTATCTCTATCGAGGCGATGTACAATCCCTGGGCGTAGACCTTCCACATGTTGTAGATCAGGGTAGTAGGCTAGCACTGCATTGACCAGCGTATCATCTACATGTCCGGGAGAAGGATGAACAACCATTCCTGCCGCTTTATTGACGACCAGCAGATCCTTATCTTCATAGAAGATATTGAGCGGTAGCGCACAAGGTTTGGCATTCCTGGTGGATTTGGCAGTGGTTTGAGCTATGCATACCTCATCGCCAACTCGGAGTAAATAACTGGGTTTACAGGTACGTCCATTCACAAGGACCCCCCCATCCACAATTATTTGTTGCACTGAGGTTCGGGAAACATCCTCTAATAGAGAAGCTACAAAACGGTCAATTCTCTGACTCGCCTCACCTTCTTCAATAGTGTATGTATATGCATCATCATAAATGGTTACGTCAGGATTGTACATCTTGTCCCGTCGGTTGAATAGGTTCACTACTATCTGCTTGAGTCATACCCTTACTGATTGGATCTCCCTTGCTCCTGTGCTTATTCGTAGTACCTCCTGTTTTACGCAGTCCCCCAAACAAGATAAACAGAAAGAGCAGAAATACGCCGACCGATATCGAAGCATCTGCAAGATTAAAGATAGCAAAGTGATACCCAATCTGCGGAATACGAAAGAAAATGAAGTCGACAACATACCCACCTCGCACTGCTCGGTCAATCAAATTCCCCGCTGCTCCCCCAATTATGAGACCAAAAATGAGCTTAAATGCCAGTGGGCCTGTGTTGAACATACGCACATAGAAGTAGATGATAATACAGATCGCAACCCCAATGAGGACTGCGAGAACAGTGTTATTTGCCAATAAACTGAATGCCGCTCCACTATTCTGGATGTAGTAAATCGTGAGATAGTCACCTATCAGAGGTATAGGTGACCTCGTTTCTGGCGGGCTCAGGTTTGCCACAACAAGGGCCTTGCTCCACTGGTCCAGCGAGATTACCACAATTACTACAAGCAAGGCCAGTACATCATAGATGCGCGCACGTTTGACTGTCAAAACGATCTTTTCTCCCTTTCAATAACCACAGGTACGCGTATTGTACCCGATACACCCTGTTTTGAAAAGGCAAAGTTTGGCACAAAACACACAGGGTAGGGTACGTTAGTCAAGCTCTTCATCGTAAGTCTCAGTAATACCGAGATTCCTTTCTTCCAGGCGCTCCTCATCCTTAACACAACGAGCGGCCCACGGTATCGCCTCCAACCGTTTCTCCGGTATTGGCTGACCACAATCTATACACTTTCCGTACGTCCCATTCTCAATACGCTCAAGCGCACTCTGCACTTCTGTAAGCAGAGCCTGCTCATTGACAAGTAGAGACTGTTCCTGCTGCGTTTCCAGGAAGTCTACAGCAACCTCTTCGGTATCTTGAGGGCCTTCGCTTGCCTCTATAGCACCTACAGGTTCGGGATGTGCCTCCGTTAAACCACTAATATTTTTCTGTAACTCTGCCTGTTTTGCCTCAAGTCGTTGTCTCATCAGCGAAAGATCGATAGTCATTAATTAAGTAGCCTCCCTTTCCATACAAATTCTATATCCTGCCCTGTATTCTAGCTCATTCTGGCTGTCAAGGGTAGTGATTTGCAATTGCGTGAGTGCTTCGCGATGTTCCTCTTTATACGTAAACACCTGGTTTAAGGTTCCAACAACCCATTATAGCATAGACTATCTTACGCTCTTTCAACAGGCCTGGGGAACTGTCTCCTCAATTGTTTTGCTTATCAATGTATAATATGACAGCACCTGAATGAGGGAAAAATTGAATACACCTTTCCATGGATGTTTACTCTCTCCTCTATGTGCTATTCTAAAGGTGACAGAGATCATAACAGGTAAGTACAGAACACTTTCGAAAAAGAATACATAAGGATGAAGAACGATGACTATACCACAACAGCATAGCGATGTACCAGGTGACAAACAGCCTGTAGCTCAAGACGCACCTTCTATTTTCAGTGATTTCGATCTATATCTTTTTGGGCAAGGGAAACATTTCCAGATTTACGAAAAGATGGGCGCGCATCCACGTACTGTAAATGGTGTCTCTGGCGTTCACTTCGCGGTATGGGCACCAAATGCGCTGACAGTTTCAGTCATTGGAGATTTCAATAACTGGGTTCGCCATGCGAATCCAATGCACCAGCGTCACCAGGATCTGGGAGTCTGGGAATGCTTCATACCGGGGATCAAAGTTGGTACTATGTATAAGTATGCAATCTACTCACGTTACAACAACTATGCAGTTGAAAAAGCCGATCCATATGGCTTCGCTGCTGAATTACGCCCCTTGACCGCCAGTATTGTCGCCGACATACATCAACACCAGTGGCAAGACGAGACGTGGATACAAGAGCGTTCTCAACGTCAACAGGTGAACTCGCCTATTTCTATCTATGAGGTGCATCTCGGCTCCTGGCGACACGTTCCTGAGCGATACGTTGAAGGGAATCCTGAGGAACATCGTTTCTTAACCTACAGAGAACTGGCGCATGAGCTTGCCGCCTATGTAAAAGACCTGGGTTTCACCCATATTGAGCTCCTACCTGTCGCCGAGTATCCCTATGATGGCTCCTGGGGTTACCAGACCACAGGATATTATGCGCCTACCAGCCGCTTTGGCCCCCCTGAAGACTTTCAGTATTTCGTGGATTACATGCACCAGCAGGGAATCGGCGTCTTCCTAGATTGGGTTCCTGCCCATTTTCCAAAAGATGGCTATGCGCTGAGCTACTTCGACGGCACTCACCTCTATGAGTATGCAGATACTCGTAAGGGTGAGCATAAAGAATGGGGGACGCTCGTCTTCAATTATGGACGTAGCGAGGTACAGGACTTCCTCATCGCGAATGCTCTCTTCTGGCTGCGAGAGTATCATATCGATGGTCTGCGTGTAGACGCTGTAGCATCGATGCTCTATCTCGACTATCTTCGCAAACCAGGTGAATGGGTGCCCAACCAGTATGGTGGTCGAGAGCATCTTGAAGCAGTAGATTTTCTGCGTAAACTCAATGAGGCAGTGTATGCCGAGCAACCTGGAACACTCACAGTTGCAGAGGAGTCCACTTCATGGCCACTCGTCTCTCGTCCAACATATGTAGGTGGCCTGGGATTTTCCATGAAATGGAACATGGGTTGGATGCATGACATGCTGGAATATATGCACCTGGATCCAATCTTCCGTCGCTACCACCATAACCTTATCACTTTCTCCTTGATGTATGCCTATTCGGAAAACTTTGTATTGCCACTATCCCATGACGAGGTAGTACATGTTAAAGGCTCTTTGATCAATAAGATGCCTGGTGACTTGTGGCAACGTTTCGCCAATTTACGTGCCTTCTTCGGATATATGTGGGGACATCCGGGTAAGAAACTGCTATTCATGGGAGGTGAGTTTGGGCAGTGGCACGAGTGGAACTTTGCTGAGAGCCTGGATTGGCATTTACTGGAACCGCCAAGCGATCCGCATCATGCTCAACTCCGCGACTATTTGCGCGATCTGAACGAAATCTACCAACGTGAGCCAGGTCTTAACGTTATGGATAGTGATCCAGAAGGCTTCTCTTGGATCGATGTACACGATTCCGATAATAGCGTTGTATCCTTTATGCGTCGTAGTAAGAACCCGGACGACACCCTCATTTTTGTCTGTAACTTCACTCCTGTGCCCAGACTCGGGTATCGTCTGGGCGTACCCCTCGCTGGAGAATATTTCGAAGTACTCAATAGCGATGCCCTTCGTTTTGGTGGTAGTGGGTTAGAGAACCTGCAGCAAATGCCAAGTGGCCCCGTTTATTGGCAATCGTGCCCATACTCTATCCTCCTAACTCTACCTCCTCTTAGCACGGTCATATTGAAACGACGCCTGGATGTTGGCAAAGACGAAGATGAAGACGTGAGTGAGCTACAATTAATTCAGGAGCAATAAAAGATATCTTCTACTTTTCTACTCCATCGTTCGTAGTAGATAGTAGAGTAGCGAGTTTTGTGTTCTCGGCAAAACTCGCTTTTTATGGCTCATCATGTTATCATACTTGACGTGCCATAAGTGATTCATCCAATGTAGGCGTAGAAATAGAGAATGTCAATGAGCCGTAATAGTAATCATATGAAAAATGGGTCAAACAATCGAGGGAAAAAAGCAGCCGATCGGTATCGTTCTCTGAGGGGCAAAGGACGAGGAGTGACAGAGGATGAGAGACTGCTTACTCGACCGACGCAACCATTAATTAGTCCACAGGAAGCATATCCTCAGGAGCAGGATCAAGCCGATGAGTATGCCTTCGAGCGCGCTTTGCATTTCGACTTCACTGTAACTGACCCCTGGCGCGTGTTGCGCATCATGAGTGAATTCGTCTATGGCTTTGATGCTCTCGCTCACGTTCCTCCTTGCGTGACGATCTTTGGTTCGGCGCGCACCCCCCCTGATGACCCCTCGTACGCTGCGGCTGTTGAAACTGCGCGTTTACTGGCAAAAGCAGGCTTCGGTATCATTACTGGCGGCGGCCCTGGTATTATGGAGGCTGCGAATAAAGGTGCGCAAGAAGGTGGAAACCTCTCCATCGGCTGTAATATCGAGTTACCTTTTGAGCAGGCTCCTAACCCGTATCTTGATATCTCGCTGGACTTTCGCTACTTCTTCGTACGGAAGACGATGTTTGTGAAATACTCAAATGCGTTCATCATTTTTCCGGGTGGATTTGGGACAATGGATGAGCTTTTTGAGGCACTTACACTTATACAGACGAAGAAGGTGAGCAACTTTCCTGTAATCCTTTACGGTTCAAAATACTGGGAGGGTCTTTTGAACTGGATTCGTGTGACGATGCTTGAGGAGGAAAAGGTTTCAGAGGACGATGTGGCATTGTTGCGCATCTCCGATGACCCGCAGGAGATTTGCGATATTGTTTGTGACGCCTATCGGGAGAATCATCACGTGGAAAAACAAAATCCCAATCGGGAGAAGTCAATTCGCTGACGCATTTTGTATGTCCTGTTTTTCATACTGTAATATTGCCACTCCCACAATCAGCATCCTCATTTCGACCAGCGTGATCAGCGATACACCATCATCGAAGAGTAATCGTGAGAGCGTCCCGTTGAAACCGAATAACACCGTAGCAGCTACAATCATCAGGTAGCCAATCAGACGATACGTCGCTTTCCGCCTCTCGCCGATCACATTATTGCTCCGCCGCAGAGGCTACAAAAGCGATGATTTGTCTGTTCTCGTTCACAATGTGGGCACTTGATGAGGCTTGAGTTGGTTGAGGTTGAAGGGCCAGGTGTAGAGGCACTTCTCTTGTTCCCGTCAGCTCTCCTGGTGGTATTGCCGCTATTGCTCCCACTCGTTCGGGTGTAGCGTCCATCAAGGATATCTTTGTACTCGCGGCTCTCAGACCAGTTGATACTTTCTCGAGCACGCACGATAGTTAAGGGGTGACTGACAGGTGCCACCAGAAGCATCTTGTAAATACGATCAAGCAGGTTCGCATCAACAGCTTCATAGAGATCAGCCTGTTTTAGGAATTCCTGCGTATCTAATTGATTGCGCTGAAAGAGCGTACCGCCTGCGAACTTCATCATCAATGAGAGCATTGTCTGTGGATCCTGTACCACCAGCAAGGCAGCGCGATCCCCTGTAAATTCTGACATGCGATACCACTCTAGCAATGCCGCTTCAAGAGAGCGCCCAACAACACGGCCAATTCCAAAAGTCACATCCCCGATAAGGGTCAATATCAGCGTAATAGAAAGAGCCATCGTTCTGTAAAGAACATGTCCGGATTTAATATGACCCAACTCATGCGCGATAACAGCCAGAATTTCATCCTCATTCATCAAATCGAGGAGGCCACTAGTGATAATGATGTAGGGATGAACATGGCCGCTGGTCCATGCGTTGGGCAGGGGATTTTGCGCAACGTAGAGCTCTGGCTCTTGTATGTCTAAGATAGCACATGCCTCACGAAGCTGGATATATAATTGTGGACACTGCGTCCTGGTCACACGAACAGTCTGAGCAACATTTTGAATATAGGCTACTCGCTCAGGAAAAAGTTCAATAAATTTACGAACGATTATATCAAGGCCAGGGACCCTTTGTAAGGCATTCAGTGCAGCGCGATCATAGGGATGTTGAAGGACTGTAGCATCCAGTCCAGGGAAACGTCGCCGCATCTTAGGCTGAGCAGCAGACATAGGTAGCTCCTTCTAAGTCCATGTGATTAGAGCTCGAAACTCACCATCACGCGGGGTAATTTCAATTTCGCTTCTGTGTGCGCCCAGAACCTGATAGCCTGGGCTACAATCTCGTTATCACGGGGTTGATGTAATTTGTCAGGTTGTACTACGCGTTTTATCATTACCTGAACGTACCAGACACCATTTGCGCGTTTTAAACCAGATGGAGTTGCTACTCGTAGAAGTGCCGCAACACGGGGAGACTGTCGGTTGATGATTTGGAGAATATCTGACCAATGCTCATATATGATAGATGTAAATTGGTCAGCGAATTCATCGTAGCGAGCACGTGGTTTACGCTCCATGGAGTGCCTCCTCGTCTAACTCAAGGTGACTGGCATGAAATAAGTATACCATATACCCACCACCATATGTTTTTGGCGCCCTCCTCCCCTGTTGTGACATCCCTCGTTACGTATACGAAGCGGTGTGGGAAATTTCCAGCATTCACAACCGTTCAGATTGCTACAGGTTTATTCACCTGCTTTGGTGTCAACTTTGGTGTCAGATCTGCCTCCTCTTCCAGTGATGGCAGGAGGCTTGATTGGCCGGGTTGGAGGATGGTGTTTTGTGTCTTGAAGAGAAGCTGTTGGGGCATGTATTGGTGGTTTAGTAGAAAATGGCTATAGGAAGCGTATTTGTTTTACCTGTGGTGAGTGACAAAGGAATACGTTGCGTGAGATCGAGCGTGAATCGCCCGTAGGGATTGACATGTTGATAGAAGAGCGGCGTCAATCCGCGCCAGTCTTCCTGTTTCATGGCGGCTTTCCATTTTCCCTCAGAAAGCACCTCTTGCAGCATTAGCGTATTGACGAGGGCGAGGCTGACCTGGATCAAATGCAGGACACCATCCCGTGTTGTGTGTACTAGTAGAGCTTTCTAAAGAGGGAAATGGGAGAGAATACTACAGGCATAGAATGTTTGTGTTACATTCTTGCATCAACACAAGGAGGAAACTATGCCTGTCCCCAAGAAGGGTAC